>Ga0233424_10001044_pt1 | contig 27877 bp, 22 predicted proteins | sample Watercolumn_Towu_FD_181011 | JGI IMG/M metagenome (GOLD analysis project Ga0233424, IMG submission 181011) | Freshwater microbial communities from Lake Towuti, South Sulawesi, Indonesia - Watercolumn_Towuti2014_125_MG | ecosystem: Environmental > Aquatic > Freshwater > Lake | place: Indonesia... | reverse complement strand
TTCTGGCCGCGGAACTCCGACGCGCCCTTCCCCGTGAACTTGTCTCCGTCGATCGTCAGACTGTCATCAGTGAAGTCGGGTGTGACAAGCGAAACGCCGGCCCACCATCGCCTGGTGATCGAAGATGATTCCGAATGGGTGGGTCGGCGATTGCTTCGCAAGCTGCTCCCACCCGACATCTGGTCCCACCCGACAATTTCCACGTCCCGACCGGGTCTGCTTTTTTGTCGTCGACGCGCTCGCGAGGCCGCAGAACCCGAGGATCAACGCCAACGAAAGGATCGTCGTCATGATCGTTTCCGAGACGTGGGGGCAAGGACGCCGTCCAACTACGGCCGCGTGATCGTGATGGTGTTGCTGTCGGCTTCGTTGCCGGTGGTGACGATCACGAAGACCTTGAACGAGGCGACATCGCCGCTATTGGCGAGACCGGCGGCGGTATTGAAGTTCGTGCCGGTCACGCTGTTGCCAATGACGGTCGCGGTGCCGGCGTCATAGGTGGCACCGGGGGACATCCGCAGTTCATACTCGGCGACATTTGGATTCGAAGACGACGGCCAACTGAACTCGGCCTGATTCGTGGTCGCATTCCAGCCTCCTGACAACACCACCGGGGCGGGCGTGCTGCCGGGTGGGGCATAGACGTCGGGCAACGAGGTGGTGAACGGATGCGTCGGCCCGTACTCCACGTGCATTAGGAGCAACCCCGGTTCGTGATTCGGCACGTCGGTGTGCATCGACCGGATCACGCACAGGTCGTCGGCACATCGAGCCAGATGCGGAAACAGTTCGGACATCACGACGCCGCTCTCGCCGTGCGCATGCAAGCTGAATGGCGACGACATGTACCCCGCCTTCGCGTCCCGCTCCTGCTTCCCGGCCGGCATTTTTCCTTCGTGCGTCCTCAACGCCGGTTTGGGATCAAACGTGTCCACGTGAGACGGCCCGCCGTTCATGCACAAGAAGATCACCCGCTTCGCCCGCGCCGCATGATGCGTCGGAAACGCCACCGGCCTGCTGGCCGCCTGTCACGTGCGAAGCATCCCCGCCGCCTGCAAGGTCCCGGTCAGACCGAGCATCCCGAAGCTGAGGGCTGATCGCGTGAGAAGTTCGCGGCGAGAAAACGCAACCGGATGAATTCGTTCGTTCATCATGTCGCCTCGCGGACAATCCTTCGGGTCACGAGAAGTCTACTCCCTTCTCCCCTCTGGGGAGAAGGGCTGGAGATGAGGGGTGGTCCAGGCTGCTCTTCGCTCGAATTCCAGTTGCAGAGACGCTCCGCCGCCCCTCACCCCAAAGGGGAGAGGGGCGGAAACTGTCAGTCAATGAACAACATCTCATTCGACGCCAACAACACATGCGCATACTCGGGCCACCGCGCCGCCCGGTCGTCGGTTTGATTCACATACGTCAGCCCCCGCGAAATCTCCGCCTCGGTCGCCGCCCGACCGAATAGCCATCGGCAGAGATACGCGTTCGGATACGTGAGCGAAGCGTCGTTGCCCACGATGTGCGCCTGATCCTCGGCGTAGCGGGCGATGTCGAGCCACAGCCTGGCCCACCGCTCGCCGTAGTGCGGCGATGCCAGCAACCGATCGACAACCCGCTCGTCCGCGTTCGGCGATTCGTCTTTGAGATACTCCTCAACCTCGTCCGGAGCTGGCGGCAGGCCGATCAGGTCGAACGTCACGCGACGAATCCACGCCCGACGGTCAGCAGGCTGGCTCGGTGTCAGGCCCGCTTGCTCCAGGCGTGCGAGGACGAATCCGTCGATCTTCCGTTTCGGCCACGCTTTGGTCACGACGTCCGACGGTTCATGTTGCTTCGGTGGCTGGAATGACCAGAACCGCTTCGCTGCGGCGATGTCGATTTTCTTCAAAGATGCCCCCGGCGCCGCGGCATCTCGCGGGTCGATCGCGCCCTGTTTGACCCACGCCTCGAAACGGGCGACCACTTCGTCGGGCAGCTTCCCCGTCGGCGGCATCTTCAAGTCTTCGAAGTTGAGGGCCTCGACGAGCAGACTCTCGCCCGGTTCCCCCGGCACGACCGCCGGTCCGCTGTCGCCGCCGCGTCGCAGCCCATCGCGGCTGTCCAGCCGCAGCCCCCCTTTGACTTCTTTGGCATCTGCCGAGTGGCACTTGAAGCAATGCTCGACCAGGACCGGCCGAATTGTTTTCTCGAAAAAATCGATCTGTTTGGGCGACGGCTTCGCGGCAGCCTCGTCAGCGCGGGAGTCGACTCCCAAGACCAGCGACCAAGCGGTCGCCGCGGCGAAAGTCACGAGGAATCGGCTCATTGTCAGTAGGCTGTTCATGCCGAAATTCGATTCGGGCATCGCGAAGCAACCGTGGAGGGAAATCGGAAGAGGCGGGACCAAATGGCGCGGAAGCATACCACGGACGTGGGGACAATCCAACGGGAAGTGGCGATCTCAATCGGACCTCGCGGCACGTTCAACGTGCGGGAAGCTGCCGATACCGCGCGTCGCTCGGATCGTCGCTCACTCGCCACACCTCGCCGTTGCGGTAGTACATCCGGTGCTGTTCCTGCAGGTTGAGCGGTCGGGCGCCGATGCGCCCGAAAACTCCGATCTGGTTGCCAGACTCGTCCACCGCCCGGTCGCGGTCGACTCCCTTTGCCACCGCGAGCGCGTGGCCGCCATTTGGCAACTTGCGCGTGGCGATAAGTCGCGGCGTGGGACGCGGGCTGAAGCCATCGTTCCCCGGCGTGTCGGGCGATGTGAGCTGGACGACTCGCAGGCCGTTTTTGCCATCGGCGACGTACGCGAATTCGCTGACGTAGGTGATCCCCAACTTCACGTCATGCACGTCGTTCATGCATCCGTCGGCGTCGAAAATCTGGTCGATCTTCGGCTGCTCGGGGTTGGTGATGTCCAGAATCACGAGGCCCTGCGAACCGGCGGCGACGTAGGCATACGTTCGCGCGAGGTAGATGTTGTGAGCTTCGGCGAGCGCCATGCCGAGGATCGGCTGCGGGTGCGACGGGTGAGTCGTGTCCAGCACCTTGATCCCTTCCTCGTCGCACACGAACCCGTACCGAAACTGAACCTGGCAGGCGCGGGCTCCGTGCAGGAAACCGTTTCCGATCACCGACGAGACGGTCGGGCGCGCGGGGTCGGTCAGGTCGACCACGACCAGCCCGGCCGAACAACAGACGTAGGCGTAAGTTCCGACAATCGTCACGCTGCGTGCTCCGCAAAGCAGGCCGTCCGGGTTGAACGTGACCGCCCGTTCGAGGAAGTTGTTCGTTGGGTTCCCGTCAAGCAGCGATCCGGCTCCGACGAGGATCAGTCCTTCGTACCAGTCGGTAACGTAGAGATACGCGTAGACGCCATGCACCGCCGACTCGCGATTCTCCTCGCGATGCGTTCGCGTGGGATCGGGAGCAATCGTCGTGGGGGCGGCGACGGACGTGGCGAATTTCGTTGGCACGTAGAACCGCTGCCCGATCGGCGACACAGGCGCGGTCGTGATCCGTTCCGAAAACGCCTTGTCGTCGATGAACGCGATGTCGAAGACTCGCAGCCCGCCCGTCCCGCACGCGGCGTACAAGAATTCTCCACGGTGCTGAAGGCTCAGAATCTCCGGCTTGCGTTTCGGGTGCAGCAACCGGTCACTGACGTCGCGCCCCGGGTGCTCGTGTGCATGCTCCAATTCTTCGTGGTGTCGGACGTGGTCGCGATAGTTGTCAGGGAACGCCAGCTTGTGCAGCGAACTGCCGATCACCGCCTGCGGCTCGTCGCGTTCGGTGACGACGACTCCTTCCAGCCCGTGATCCCCCGCCGCCACCCAGCAGTATCGCCCGATGAAATTAACGTAGTTTGTCCCCTGCATCAAAAGCTGAGCCATGATCGCGTTGTTGTCGTTGTCCTTGGAGACGTGGCAGTCGGAGCAGAGTTTGGTTTCGGCCGTGCCGGCGCGATACGGTGAAAATGGAGGATGGAGGATAGACGATGGAGAGTTCGTACTATCGTCGACCTGCGATCCTCGATCCTTCATCTTCGATCCTGGAATCCTTGGCCGTCCCGCGCGGACCGTGTGCGGCACGTTGCTGCTAAACGCGATCCCCGACAGCCCCTCGCCGGAGATCGTTTGCTGCTGGACGTAGATCGACTCGCGGTTTTGGTTGTACGACCCGACATGGATCGCGCACGCCGACCGCACGGGGCCGATCCGGTTTCCGGTCACGTCGCCGTCCCGGCCGAGCATGAACACGTCGTCGCGGAGCGTTTGGAAGTTGTACGAAGTGAAATTGCGAGACAGATCGCCTTCGTTGTGCAATTGCGGCAGTTTCTTGTTCGCTTTCTGAGGCAGGTGGCAACCGAAGCAACTTGGGTTCCACGACGAATGGCAGGCGATGCAACTCATGTTGCGATCGGCATGGGCGCAGTGTTTGTCATCGAACGTGGAGTCGAGGCCGTAGACAATCTGGTTCGACGATTCGCTCTCGAAGCGGACCGTCTTCGCGAGTGCCGACAGCGCATTGTAGAACTCGGATGACGGATTGACGGTGTCGCGAGTTTGTGTGACGACCCAGCTCAGGTCGGGTTCGACCATCGAGTTTTGAATCAGCTTGCCGCCGCGGCGCTCGAAGCGGCGCTTGCCTGACGGCGTGCGGAGTAGGCTCAGGTCGCGACCGGGCTTGCCGTCGGGGCCATCGCTAGCTGCGGGACCGGTCGTTCGCAGATTGGCCGGCTGCGTCACCGTGCCGTGGCAGTCGATGCACTGGATCTCGATGGCCGCGCGCACCTCGCCGTACAGCTTCGAATCGCCGTGGCTGTCCTGCACGAAATGGCAATCGACGCAGTGCATGCCGCGTTCGAGGTGTACGTCCATCAGATGCACCGGCGTGTCGTCTCGCTGTTTGCCGTGCTTTCGTTCCTCGGACGTCGGCGGTTTCATCGCCGCGACCAGTTTGTCGGTGGTCACGTTTTCGATGGCATCCCCTTCGTAGTCGAGCAGTTTTCCCTGGCGATCCTTTTTGAAAACGGCTCGGAAAACCCATCCGTGACCGTGGAAATCGGCGAACTGAGTCTTCTTCAGACGCGAGTTCAGATGCGACACGTTGTCGAGGAACTTCGAGTCCGACCACAGACCGCGCGCGGCCGCTTCGTCGGGGTTCGACTGCTGAGCCTGCGAGAATTCTTCGGCCGTCGGGTACTTCTGATTCTTCGGGTACATCTGGTCGCCGTCGGTCTCTTCGTCCCACCACATGAAACCGAGGTAGCTGTTCATCACGTTTGTGCCGGGATGCACATGGCAAACGATGCACTGACTGGTGGGGATGGCTCGCGTGAAGGCGTGGTGGATCGGGTGGCCCGACTCGTGTTTCGGAATCGTGGGATCGACGGTGCGGACGATGTCATCCGGTTTGGTCGCGGCCTGTCCGAGGTTGCCATACTTCGCGTACGGTCCCGAGTGGACCGGCGACCGGTCGTTCGCGTAGACCATGTGGCACGCCGTGCAGCCGCTGGACCGGTAGTCTCCGGGATGATCGTTGGTGCCGAGGAAATTCAACGTCGGATCGAGAAGCCGCGTCTTCTGCAAACCGACGAACACGGGGTCGGTGCGGTTGAGCGTCCCCAGCCCGCGATTGCTCAGGCGAGCCCGCGGCCGTCCAGGTTCTTCGCCCGATTCCGGGATACCCGTTTCGATCGCGAATCGCCCGCCACGCTCGAAGATGCGCAGGATGTTCCCCGGCTGCGACATTTCAAACCGAGGCAGCGGGTCGAGGAACGGAAGCACTCCCTTCTTGGCCATCTCGTAATCGGTTGGCGGCGGAATGGTCACGAGCCGCTGCGGCGAACCGAGCATGCTGTAGCTTTCGCCGAAGCGCGGCCGCTTGTTCGGAACGGCACCGTTGTTGTACAGGGCGGCCCCCCACAGCATGCAGCCGTGGGTCATCATGCTCTTTTTGACGTGCAGAGTCTCCTGTGCGTGACAACCGCTCATTCCGCAACTGATGTGCGCAACACGCAGGTCCCCGGGATTGACGAAGCGGATGAAGTCGGGCGATTCGTGATTGAGAAGCGTGTAAGACCGTACCGGATTCGCCGACGTGGGCCACGCGTCCGAGTTCGCGGAACGAACGTGAGCGCAGTTGATGTCGAGCGACGTCGGATCGCCACCGTGGCAGTCGGCACATCCCAGTCGCACCGATTCCTTCCCATGCGGGTCGCGCGACCCCTCGTGGCATTGCATGCAGCTCCAACTTTTCGCCGCCGCGTCCTCGGTCGATTGCCGCGACAGGTCCAGGCCGACGAGATGCGCGGGGAGGGGATACGGGTTGCTCGTGTCGGCGATCGGCGAGGCTGAGACTGTTCCGTCTCCTCTCTGGTGAGACGTGAGAATCAGTTTCCCCCTTCTCCCCTCTGGGGAGAAGGGCTGGGGATGAGGGGTGGTCCAAGCGGCTCCTTGCTCGGATTGCCGTGACAGAGACGTGCCACCGCCCCTCACCCCCGACCCCTCTCCCCAACGGGGAGAGGGGAGTTTTCGTTCACGCACCGGCTCGCGTGACCACACGGCCGCCGTCAGGCATCCGATCACGAGCAGGCCCGACCAGGCGATGAGTTTTCGAATTCGTCCGGCATCCATGCCACACCTCATGTTCAAATCGGCAATCGTTCAAACGTCCCGCACCCCTCTGGGGTGCAACCTGGTGTCGTCGCCGCGTCGCGTCCGGGTCCGGCTCGAGTCCGGTGGTAGCCGCTGCGCGGCAACCACCGGCTAATGTCCGGCAGCCCTCTGGGCTGCATTCGTTGAACCCTCAACCCTCATCTCTCATCTCTCCACCCTCCACCCTCGACTCAATACGTCAGCGCCACCTGCAGGAACGACGCCACGAACGTCCCTGTGTCTCCCGCAAACCGTGTGTACAAATCCTTGAACCCTTCTCCCGGGATTAACCACGACACGCCGCCGACCAGAATCACGTTGTCGTTCAGGAATGGGCGGTACTCGATCCCCGTGCTCAAGTCGGTACCAATCCGGCCGTCGATGTGACTCTGGAACACGAACTGTTCGAGGACGTTGGTCTGGTCGAACCACAAGAAGTTCACGTTGCTGATCGATTTGACCTTGGGCGTGATGTCGGCGTCGAATCCAAAATTGAGCAGCAGCAGCCCTGGGTTCACGAAATTACTTTGGCCTTGGATTTTGCTCGATCGCAGGTCAGGGACGAGACTCTGGCGCTGAGTCAGATTCACGCCGAAGAGTGCAATCTGCTGCCGCTGCCAGTACGAAAAGCCTCCGCCGGCGAACACGGGGTTGTCGAGAATCGAATCAAACCCCTGCGCCTGATCGTCGTTGATGTCGCGATCCCCGGTCGCGTAGAAAAGCGACGTGCGGAATCGCGCCCAGTCGCGGTCGTACGAAAACTCCATCGCCGCCATCCACGCATTGATGTCCTGCGGCTGGCCGGCGAGCGGGTTGAGCGAATCCTTGCCGAGTGCCCAGTAAAACGCATGGCTCACGTTGATCCGTTCGATGTGCCCGTCGCCGGCATAGCCGAGGTACACAACTTCCACCTCATGCTGCTGGAACACGCCTGTCGGGTCCGGCCGCACCAGAAAATCGTTGCGGTCGAACAGGAAGCTGGGGCCATCGCGGTTGTAGTGCAGGCTCAGTTCGGCCGTGTAGCCCGGCACGATGAAGTCCTGTCGAAAATAGTTCGCGATCGCCACGTTCTGATGCCGGTCGTCGAACGTGTTGAGCATGCTGTTGGTGTCTTTCTCAACCATGTCGAACCAGACCAAATTGAATTGATCGCGGTTGGCGAACTGCGTCCCGAACAGCCTCACGCCGCGATTCGTATCGTCAAAGATGAAGCCTCGAAAATCGCTGCGGAAGAACTGCTGGCCACCGCGGACCGAGACGAAATCGTAATCCGGACCCAGGTCCGCGAGCTTCGCCTCAACGAACCACTCCTGCAACACGATGTCATCGCGAAACCGCGTCGTCCCCTCGCGCACGTCGGGATTGACCACCGCGAGTTCTTCCACGTCGAGGTAGTTGATGTTCACGATGGGCGTAAGCTTGATCCGCCAGTCCACCGGCTTGAACGCCGCATCGCCGTGGAACAGGTCCACCGACAGTTTGAAGTTCGTGCTCGTGAAGTATTGATTCGGATTGCCGAACTGCTCCTCCGACCGCGGATCGCGCGTGCTCTCAAAGCCCGACGTGAACGTCGGCACCTGACGCAGTTCGTGGATCGTGAGAAGTTCGGCTGTGACGTTGAGAAACGTGTGCTGACCGATGATCGGGTAGTCTCCCTTCAGCACGTTCTGATTGAACGGGTCGTGCCAGTGCCCTTCGACGTAGGGATAGTCGTCCACCGAGGGATGTCCCTTGCCGTAGCGATCCCACTCGGGGAAACCGATCCGCCAGCGATCCTCAACCGGAACGAAGTGCCGACTCTCCTGCACCTCGCGAGGCAGCACACCCGACGGCCCGGTGAATCCGAGCGGCGCGTCGGGCGGGTACGTGACCCACGGTTCGACGGCGGGGAAGACATCTTCGGGTTCGACAAGAAGGGGTCGGGAGTCTTTTTCGTGCTGCCACTGGAATTCAAATGCTTCCTGAGCCGCTGCGGCAGCAGGAAAAAGACTCCCGACCCCGTGGCCCAAAACCGCGCAGACCACGAGCGCGACCAGCCAGCGTCCCGGCCGATCCTTCGACCGATCCCGCTGCCCGGCGGAAACTCGCTCATCACTGAGCGGTAGCCGCCAACGATGCCACACGTCCGCACTCCTTAAAGGCGCAATCCGACTGTAATCCCCACGCACGTTGGGTATCAACTGATTCGGCTGTGCCGAGTGTGCGGGTTGAGGCAACTCTGCGGACGGGACCGGTTGTGTCGATGCCGAAGGCTTTACCAGCGCCGTGACGACGAGGCTCCGGCAGAAACTGCCGTCACGGCGACTCGCCGCCGACGCCCGATGCTTTCTGATAGTCCTGCTCGCGGAACACGTTCAGCGGATCGATACCGACCACGAGGTACACGTCGTTGACTGGTTCGGCTCCCTCGAGCTCGATACGAACTTCAAACTTCTTCGGACCGTCGTTCGAAACCTCGCGCACAATCTCGAACGACTTGAGCTTCTGCCCTGACTGCCAACGGGCGTCGTACGGTTGCACGCTTGGAGTGTCCGTCTTGATGGTGTCGTACGCACCACCGGATTGCCACGATTTGAGAGCCGTCTCAATGGCCGTTCTCGCCGACATCGACTGCGGGACGTACTTTTTGGCGCTCCCGCCGTCGCAGCCCGAGACGGCCGGGATCACAAGCAGGCACAGGCCACCGAGCCGCCACAAATCCAGTTTCAGGTGAAACATGCTTCAACTCCTTCGGAGGTTGGTGATGAAATGGAGACTCCACTTTGATCGGCACCGGTGTTCGCGTTCGCGATGCCGATTGTTTGATCTCGTCGCTCGATCCGCCAGCGTCTGATCCAGTAAAACAGGACGGGCAGAAGCAAATCGATCAATTCGTCGGCGATCAAAATGCCGCCGAGAACGGGCGCGGCCATCGGGCGAATCATCTCGGAACCGACGCCCGAAGCCCAGAGCATCGGGGCCAGCCCGAGAATCGTCGTCCCCTCGGTGAGTAGTTTTGGCCGCAGTCGCTGCACGGCGCCAGCAATTACCGCCTGACGCAGCGAGCCCACGCTGAGCCGATTCTCGCCGCCAGCACGATCAACCGCATCGCGCAGGTAGACCAGCATGATCATCCCGGTCGCGACCGCCATGCCGAAGCAGGCGATGTAACCGACACCCACTGCCACCGAGAACCGGTATCCGAACAGCCACTGGAACAGCACGCCCCCCGCGAGCGCGCCGGGAACGGCCATCAGCATCAGGATCACGTCGGCCCAGTCGCGATACGTCGCAAAGAGCAGCAGCAAGATCAGTGCGAACATCACCGGCATGACCCAGGCCAGCGTGCGTGCGGTCTGCTGCGTGTGCTCGAACTGCCCCGTCCATTCGACGACGACTCCGGCCGGCAGACGGATCCGCTCAGCCACCACGCGACGAGCCTCGTTCACGAAATCGACTTCCCCGCGCCCCCGCACGTTCAACCGCACGTAGTTCCGCAGCAACCCGTTTTCACTCTTGATTGTGGCTGGCCCTTCGACAAGCCGCACGTCAGACACATCGCCGAGTGTGATCGCTTGTGTCGCTTCTCCCCTCTCCCCCCTGGGGAGTGGGGTTAGGGGTGAGGGGTCGCCCGCGCGGTCCTTCGACTCGGCTTCCGATCCAGAGACACTTGGGCCGCCCCCCATCCCTAACCCCACTCCCCTAAGGGGGGAAGGGGGCGTCGAATCCGAAACAACCAGTTCCCGGATCGCCTCGACATCATCCACGGAATCTCGCGGGTATCGCACGCGGACCGCGTGCCGCTCGCGACCTTCGATCGTCGTGGTGACGACTCGCCCGCCGAGCGCGATCTCCATGACTTCGTGAACGCCTCCCAAGCTGACTCCTAATCGCAGGCACGCGGCACGATCGGGATGGATTTCGAGATACGCTTTGCCGCGGATCGGGTCGGCGATGACGTCGGCCGCGCCGGGCACGTCGCGGAGGAGGGCGGCGATTTCCTCCGACACGCGAACGACGTCGTCGAGTTCGTGGCCCAGCACGCGGACTCCGATCGCCGTGTTCACGCCCGTCGCGAGCATGTCCACGCGATTCTGGATTGGCTTGGTCCAGACGTTTGTCCAGCCGGGCATTTGCAGAGCCTGGTCGAGTTCCCCGCCGAACCCGGTCAGCTCATCGCGCTCGCACGGCCACAGGACGATTGACGTTGCGAGCTGCGATGTCAGTACAGCGACGAGCCGATTCAGCACGGGATGCGGGTCGATGATCGGCAGCGGGCCGTAGTTGGGTCGGCCGTGGTGCTCGTCCGGGTTTGTCTTCGTAGTAGGCACACTCCGTGTGCTGTCGTCTCCCGACGGACTCACTCCCCCCTGCCCCCCCTTCGTAAGGGGGGGAGACATCGGGTTCGTTCCCAAGCCGGAGCGAACCGTCCGAGCACTGGCGATCTGCTGCTGGATTTCGGCCACCTTGGGATCGGTGACCGTGCCGCGCTGAAGGAATTCCTCGGCGGCGATCTGCGTGAACGTGCGCGGGGCACGGTCGAGGAGTTCGGAGTTGAGCTTCCGCACGTGTTCGCGCCAGAGATCGCGCTGGCGCGAAGTCGCATCGCGGACGAGATGCGATTCGGACGGAGCGACGTCGCGCGTGTCGCTCAAGATGCCAGACGCTTGCAGTCGTGACAACGAATGCTGGGTCAGCAGTGACACGTCTGCGGCGTCGATTGCCATTGCGAAGTGTTGGCCCACGTGCGTCGGGACGGCCTGGGCGATGGCCGCGATATCTCCGGGTTGCAACGGCCGCGTGGTCGCGCCGCCGCGTTCGAGTTGCCTCGCTGTCTGAGTCACCACAAACTCGACGAGGTCGCGAGCTGCGTTCCTTTCGAATTCCCGATTCCGATGGTAGGCGTACTCGCGTGACACCGTGTCGAACCGGTTCAGCGAAGCGAGCACAGCCGCATCAAACAATTCCGCCGTGGCGGCTGCTTCGGTCGGAAGTTCGACCAGCCCAGAACTGCGCAGCGCATCGAACACCCGTCGTGCGTGCTGCACGGCGTCGCGCCGCGACAGCTTGCGTTTCGGCCAGAATCCGACCGGATGAAAATCCACCATCGTTTCAATCATGTCGAGCGGCGCCGGATCGAACGGCGTTTCGGCTCGGCCCGCCTTGCCGACCACCATCCGCACTTCGGGGAATCGGCACAGGACCATGTCGCGAGCCTTCAGGTCGTCGCCGGCCTGTGCGGCTCCGATCCGCGGTACGGTGATCGGCATGTCCATCACCATGCCTTCGTCGAGCGGCAATCTGTTTTCGGTTTGGAGAGGTGTCATCGTCGCTTCGGCCGCGAGGGTGATGAGGACGAGGCTGCCGATGGCGAGCAAGAATGGGAGCGCGGAACGGCGCGCGGCCCCCTCACCCCCGGCCCCTCTCTCCCGAGGGGAGAGGGGGGAATGAGCAGTGCGTGAGGCGAGGAGTGTCCAGCCCGTGGCGATGATCCCGCACGCCAGCACGGGCAGCAACACGTCGCGGCGGCCGAGGGGGACGACGCCGAGGACGAACGTCGCGCTGATCAACCAGACGAGCGGGCCAGGGCGGTCGATGAGGTATTCCAAGACCGGCCGGTACACGTCGTGGACGCTGCGCACGACCCAGCTTTCCATTTCGGAGCGGACGCGGCCGCGGATGAAGATCGTGCAGAGAGCCGGCACCAGCGTCACCGCCAGGACGGCGACGGTGACCAGGGCAAACGTCTTCGTGAACGCCAGCGGATGAAACATTTTTCCGTCGATGCCGCCCAGCGCGAACACGGGCAGAAACGAAACCAGCATGATCAGCACGGAGAAGAAAATCGGGCGACCGACCGTCTGGCAGGCAGACAGCACGATCGGTCGGATGTCACCCGTGACCGGCCGGTCGCCGAATTCCTCGCGCAGTCGGTGCAAGACGTTTTCTGCGATCACGATCGACGAATCGACCAGCACGCCAATCGAGATCGCGATCCCGGCCAGCGACATGATGTTGGTCTGGATGTCGGCTACGCCCAGCCGCCGCAGGGTCCACATGATCACGAACGACGACAGTGCCGCGAGTGGCAGCGTGATGGCGATCACGAACGACGTGCGCAGGTGGAGCAGGATCAGCACGACGCACACGGTCGCCGCGAGAATCGCTTCCACGAGAGTGCCAGTGACCGTGCCGACGGCTCCTTCAATAAGCGGGGTTCGATCGTAACACGTCACGACGTGAACGCCTGAGGGGAGTCCTGGCTGCAACTCGCGGAGCTTCGACTTGATCCGCCGGGTGACTTCGAGCGGGTTCTCGCCGAACCGCATCAGCACCACGCCGCCGGCGACTTCGTTGCCGTCGCGCTCGAACACACCGCGCCGCGGTCGCGTGCCAAGAGACACGGTGGCGACGTCGGTTAGTCGTACCACGGTTCCGACTTCTGCGCGGAGGTGGAGTTGTTCGAGGTCGTGGAGGACGAGGGTGCGGTGGTCGGATTTGGCTGACGCCGTGTCATGGTGCGACGAATGCTGCTGATCGGATTGCTCCGCCCCCTCACCCCCGACCCCTCTCCCTCGATGGGGAGAGGGGAGACGCGATTCGCCATTTTCTCCGCGAGACCCCGACCCCGACCCCCACTGCCCACTACCCACTCCCGCGCCAAGCCAACCGACGCCGCGGATGACGACTTCGCCGGTCGGTTGCTGGAGGACTCCACCGCCGACGGCGAAGTTGGATCGGGCGAGCTGATCGATCGCGGCGTGAAGCGGCACGCCGGCGGATCGCAGTCGGGCGGGGTCGAGTTGCACGTGATATTCGAGCACCTGGCCGCCGACGCTGGCGACTTCGGCGACGCCGGCGACCGACTGCAACTGCGGGCGCACGTACCAATCCTGGAGGTCTCGCAACTTCGCGAGGTCGTAGCCGCGCCCCTCGATCGTGTACCAGAAGATCTGCCCGGTCGGGATCGCTTCGGGAGCCAGACGCGGGACGACTCCGCTCGGAAGATCAATGCTCCCTTGCGTCAGCCGCTCACGAATGCGAGATCTCGTCGAATCGAAATCGACCGAGTCATCGAGAATCAGATGAATCATCGAGAACCCGACGTCGCTCGATCCGCGCACCGATCGCACACCCGCAACGCCGTCGAGTTGCAGAGACAACGGGTAGGTCACCTGGTCTTCGATCTCGCGCGGGCTGTGCCCGGGCCAGTCGGCAAACACGATGACCTGGTTCTCGGACAGGTCCGGCACAGCATCGACGGGGGTTTGGTAGACGGCGACGACTCCCCATACCGCGAGCGCAACGCCAGCGACGATCGTCGACCAGCGATGGCGAATCGAAAGTTCGATGAGGCGGTCGATCATTTTCGTAGGTCAGACTTTCCAGCCTGACAGGGGTGTGCTGCATCACTTGTCCACGGCAATCCGTCAGGCTGGAAAGCCTGAGCTACTTCAACTTCATCAAGAACTTCTCCGGGTCCTTTTTCAAACTCGCTTCGCATCCAGCGCAGCAGATGAACACGCGGCGACCGGCCACTTTGACGGGGATTGGTCCGCCCATGGAATCGAGGTCGAGGCCGGTCACGGGGCAGATTTTTTGTTTGGCGACGAGCTCGAGGTCGGCGGTGGAGAGTTCGACGGCGGGCTTCTTTTTCGTCGCGGCGGAAGGTTTCGCGGACGGAGGTGACGGCGGCGCGGAGTTGCCGGAGCGCGACGCACCGAAGTAGCCGGATGCCACCGCAGGGTTCAAGCGTGCTTCGGCGTCGATCAGGAACGCGCCGATGGTGCCCACGCGGTCACCCGCCTGCAGGCCGGACAACACTGGGAAGAATTCGCCGTGCCGCTGGCCGAGAGTCACTTCCACGCCGTCAAACATTCCGGCCATGCGTTCGATGTAAACCACTTGCCGGTTGCCCGTGTCGATGACAGCGGACCGCGGCACCGCGAGCGGGTTGTCGTCGCCCAGCGGGCGCGGCTCGACGGGCGTCGTGTGGATTCCGGCGAGCTGAATGCGGTACGGCGAGAATTGCATCCGAGCGACGACGCCTTCCGGCAGCAAGACGGCTTCACCTCGCTGGCGACGGACGAGGTCCATGTTGCACACGGGGCAAATGGCCGGCCACGTCGAGAGGACTCCGGGGCACATCGGGCAAAAGTATTCAGTGTCGCCCGACACCGTATGCGAGAGCGTGTGCCGACCGGACAGTCGGTGCCACGCGGCATCGAAATAGTTCCGCAGCGTGCCCCATTGGCCGACGATGACGAATGCGACGACCACGACGATCACGAATCGCAGCCGCACCTGCACCAAGCGCAGGCCGAATCCAAGCCGCCGCCGCCAGCCGCGCGGAGGCGAATCTGCGCCGGCAACGGCGGACGATTCAGATGGCGGTGGCGAAAGCTGGTTGGTCATCATTTCGACAGTGTCCCGCTGGCGGGTGATTGTCCGGTCGAATCGCCTCCTTGCGACGTTGCCGCATCGTCCGCGGAGGGCATCTTGTGTTCCCAGTGAGCGAGCAGATCGTAGTCTTCTTGGCGGTAGACCCACAGTGGGTCAATGCCCACAATGACATAGCGGGCTCGTTCTTCGGCGTCGGTTTGGCTGAATTGCAGTTTGACGGCGAAGCAGCGTGGTGCGTTGCCAGGCACTTCGCCAAGGATTTCGAACGACTTGAGAGTTTGACGGGGCGGCCGATGTGTGTCCGTCACGAACACGACGGGCGACGTGTTCTCGACCGCCCCGGCCGGCTTGCCGCTCCGCCACGCTTCGAGCGCGGTCTCGAGCGCTTTTCGAGCGGTCGCTTCGGCGGGGATGTATCGTTCGACACCGCTCGATCCGCCGCAGCCGGCGAAGAGCGGCAGTGTCAGAACGGCGACGAACCCCAGTCGGAACGTGTCGCGTTTCGAGTTTCGCATACGGACTCCTGATCAAAGACGCGTGGTGGGTCGCCGCCATGCGTGAGGCGATTCGACAGGGACTCGCGCGGGTTGGCAGCCCCAGTTTAGAATGGCGATTGCACGGCCTCGCCTCCCTTACGCGTCCCGACAGATCGCCACACGTTGAGATCGATGTTGGTGGAACAGAAGTTGACGGAGCCGTCGCCCATCATCACGTGGACGCCACCGACATGGCGGCTCGATGGCGGAACCTGCATCGCCATGTTGGTCATCGTCCCGGGGAAGCCCGTTCCGCCACAGGTGTTCGAGTTGGGGACGGCGATGTGGTTGTACAGCGTGCAACAATTCTCTCCCATGACCCAACTGTAACCCCATTTGCTGGTCAACGGGGTGGCGGTGGCGGGGTTGATCGTCTGGCAGGCGTTGAACGTGGCAGCCATCGAGGTCTGATGCGGGATGACAAACATGTCGGTCTTGGGATCGGGCGTACCGTTGCCGCGCATTTTCTCGCTGAAGAAAACCGTCTGGCTGAGTCCGTCTGTCACGTCCGCGACGCGGACACGGCTGAGGAAGTAGAACACTCCGGTCTGCGTTTCGTTGGGAGAGTTGTCGGTGGGAGCGCCTGCCTGATCGCTTCGGTCGCACAACCAGCCGCCTTGATTGGCAACGTAGTTGTTCTGCCCCTGCCAGGGATCGACCGGGGAGAAGTCGGAAGGGCAGAGAAACATTGGAACGAGGGTCCGCGAGGCGGTGTTGTTGACGCCGCTGGCGTTGTTGTACGGAGGCATGAAGTTGATCGCCCCCGCCATGCCGGGCGTCGCCGGCGGCTGACTGAAATCGAAGCTGTTGTACAACGAGACACTTTCCAGGTAGGGCAGCAACATCACATGCTGAGAGTACCTCGCGTAAACCGGCGCTCCCGGATAGCTCGCTCCTTTGCCGAATGGGAACACCTTGTGGGAATCGTGGTAACTGTGCATCGCCAAACCGATCTGCTTGAGCTGATTCTTGCACTGCGTGCGGCGAGCAGCTTCGCGAGCCTGTTGTACGGCGGGCAGCAGCAGCGCGATCAGGATGGCGATGATCGCGATGACCACCAACAGTTCGATGAGCGTGAAGGCTCGACGACGATAGCGACGATTTGTCATGAGATGATCCTCCAAAATGACTTAGTAACGAGGACGGGCAATCGACGACAATTTGAGAGAAGACACTACAACGGCATTGGTCGTGTGCACAGGATGCATTATGGATTCCTGGCTTCCACAGGTTTCTCTTCCAGCAAGAGCATGATCAACGTTTGCTCCAACTCACGCGGCTTGTAGCCGTAGGGGCCGCGACCGCCCTTGTAGGCCACGCGGCCGTCACGATCGATCAGGTACAGTCGGTCGGGAAAGCCGCTGTACGCTTTGCCGACGGCATCGTCGATGTCATCGACGAGCATCGGCAGTGACAGTTTGAGCGACTCACAGCATTCGACCGCCACGCGAGTCCGCTCTGCCACGGTCGTGGGTTGGGCGACGTTGATTCCGACACGTTTGTTCAAGGCCATACTCCACCCGTCCGAGGGGTGCGCTTCGCGGATGTAAACGGAATAGAAATCGGCTCGGTCTTTGAACCGGGCGTAGAGTTTGTCGATGATCCCAGCCTGGGATCGAAAAGGACTTCAGGTGAAGCTGCCAAAGACAAGCACCACGGGGCGCTTGCCGAACGAATCGGACAGTTTGACAGTCGAGGAGCCATCGTGACTTGGCAGCGCGAAGTCCGGAGCCGGCTCGTTGAGTTGCGGTCCGGAGCTCAGCCAGCCCAGCTCGCCTCGGAGAAACATGCGGAGCGCGGCGGCGGGCGTCGATGGGCCGACTAAAGGGGCATCGTCGTCTGGTCCGGTGCCGCGCTTCTTCGACGGCGGGTCATCGATGGCGAACCGCAGGTCTTCGGGCGTGAGGAAATCCAGCGATTCCTTGTCCGCGTACCTGAAGAACTCCGCGAGCTCCTCGAAGGTGACGCGACCGTTAGAATCCTGGTCCAACCGGCTGAAGAGCTGATTGGACATCATGTTTTTCATGGCGGCGATATTCATGAAGGCGGGGACGGCAGACTCCGAGTAATCGAAGTCGGCGGAGGTTAGTTTGCCGTCGCTGTCGCGGTCCAGGCGCTCAAAGAGTTGGTCGGCTCTGGCGACTTCGGCGGGAAACTCGCTCCGCTCGACTGTGCCATCCTTGTTGTCATCGAAGCGTACGCTCAGCCAACTCCAGTCGTATCGTTTGACGCCATGCTTCCACCATCCGGCTCCGGTTCGCATGAAATCGTTTTTCAGAATGGCGATCGCCATGTCGCCCCATTCGGGTCGGCTCTTCCAGTCTTTCTCGAGCATCTCACCGAGGGACTTCATGTGTTCGGCGCTCAGGCTGCCAAGCAATGCGGCTGCAAGAGCGGACTCTGATGCCGGAGTATCGGTCTTGAGGCGTGCGGCTTGAGCTTTCGGAACCGTGGAAGACGAAGCATCTGCGTTCGGTGTTTCCGCAGGCTTCGCCTCAGGGTCTCCGGGCGACTTTGGTTCGATTGTCGGGGGATCGCCGAAGGCCATTCGGGCGACGATTGTTCCCGCCAGCAGTGATGCGATCACGATGTGTTTGATTGGAATCATGAAAACTCCCAGTGCAATTCGTTCCTCAAGGTGACTTGTCGGAACTCGGTGGCGACACTTTCGTCGGCTGACTTTGAAAAACATTCTCCTTCTCGAGTGGCAACTGGAAAGCATCAGCGACACGAGTCATATAGTGACAGCGGCACGACCGCCAGATCACATCGGCGGCCCGTTCGGAACCGAAGTTCTCGATGAGTGCCTTGACATCTTCGTCGGTGATGGACCACGGGAGCTTTGCCTGCTTGCGTGCGAACGCGAACGCGACTTGTTCTGCGGGCGGGAAGGCCGACCAATCTCCCGACGCCAGTCGTCGTGTCCGCTGTTCGATTTGCTGAGGGCTTTGTCCCGCGACCGCGAGCAACATTTCCGTGTGTCCCATTCAATAGAAACAGTGAATCGTCCGCGTGATGACCCAAAACAAAGTTTCTTCGAGGACGCGATCCTGTTTCGCTTCGCGGCCGAACGTGCGCAGACATTTCAACCACGCCGGGCCAAGTTGCGGTTGGTGCCCCATCACAACGAGACTCCACTTGATCCGCACCGGTTTGTCCGCCGGATACATGCCGGGCGGCCAACGTGGAAGCACGTCCTCCCAAGCCGGCACACTGACTCGCCCCGGCCGCTGTCGCTGTTGCTCCATGCCGCGCAGCAATTGATCGAAGCTGATCGATGCCCAGTCGCGTTCCAACGTGACGGATGATTGAGCTGTCGGCGACTTTGCGGAGGTCGCTTCCGGTCTCGCTGCGGCAATCGACTCTCCCGCGGCCGGCGCGATGAACCGCACCGCCAGCGACGGCAGATGCCCATCCGGCTCGATGTCCGCGTTCAACGTGAGCAGCAGCCGAACCTGAAAGTTCGCGTAGGCCATCTGCAAGACCATCGCGACGACTGGTTGCTCTCCGAAGGCCGCAACAAGCTCCGCGACTTCTTCGTCCGTGATCGAGTCCGCCGATAGTGTCAGCTTGCGGGCGAAAATGATCGCGGCCAGCTCCTTCTCGGGCAGCGAATCCAATGTCGATTCCAACCGATTGACGGCCTGACGCGGCATCCCCGTTCGGACCAAGTCCGCCTCGGCGTAGCGTTGGGTGTACGAACACCGATTGGCCCGAGCAGCCACCCACCGCATTGTCGCTCGCAGTCGCGGATCGAAGGCGTCACTCGTGCGGTACAGATGATCGAGTTCCAGCATTGCCGCGGTCGTTCTCGGCAATGGTCCCGCCAGTGCCCTGGCCCAAATCGGCAATCGTCGGTCCGCAATCTCGCTTTGGACCTTCGGTAAACTCTGCCAAGCGGCGTCGGTGTCGAGGACCGGGAGGCGGCACTTTGGCGGAGCTGGCGGCTCGCCCTTCACTGTTGAAGTCACGGACAATACGCAGAACAGATTGAGAAGTACAAGTCGTCGAGCAACAGCGAGCCAGGTATCGTCACATTGAGCGACAAGCAATCCGCCAAGCCTTGGCTCGCCGTCTTGTAACTGGAGACATGCCATGACTGATTTCCCCAAAAAACTCGCGCGGTATCACGGCTCGCGAAAAGTGTGAGTCCGATCGACCGTCAGTACTCGTTCCACGGTGGTCTTGCCGCCGGCCCAGCGAATCTCCAGATTTTGAATCTCCGAATCGCTACCCAAACCGAAGTGCAGATCGAAACTGTTCTGCGAGCAGTACGTGGAGCCGCTGCGGACCTCGCGTAGTTGCGTGATTCCACCGGACGTCAAACGTGCGATGGCGTTGATCGCGGGGCTGCCGTGTCGGTTCAGCAATCGGATCTTGACCCAATGGCCGTGACTCGGTGTGTCGTTGCGAAGCAACAGTGGTCGAGCGTCCATCGCTGCGATCAAAAGATCTGGTTTGCCGTCATCGTTGAAGTCGCCGACTGCCAAACCACGCATGGATTCGGCCATTTGCATGCCGGGACCGGATTGCCGTGAGACTTCCTGAAACTTGCCGCCCACATTGTGTAACAGCGTGGGGAGTTGCTTGTAGCTTTCTTGCAGCGATGGACAAGCCTCGACCTGCGGGTAGATGTGCCCATTTAGAATCACTAGATCGACCCTGGTGTCTAGGTCGTAATCGAAAAACGCACAGCCCCAACTCAACTGAGCATAAGTGAATTCTCTCATCCGCTGGGGGGCACTGATATCGGTGAACAGCAGTTGACCATCGTTGTTGTAGAGCGTGCAGAAGTCTTGCGCGAAGTTGGTGACAAAAATGCCCTGCAGGCCATCGCCGTCGAAATCGGCCGCATCGACGCCCATGCTTCCCTGGGTTCGTCCGTCTGCCGTCACGCTGGAACCGCTAAAGCCGCCGATTTCCATAAACATCCCGTGGCCATCGTTGCGGTACAGGAAGTTCGGGTTGGAGTCGTTGGCAACGTAGACATCAACATCGCCATCGTTGTCGAGGTCCGAGGCGATGACGCCAAGGCCGTAGGACTCCGCCGTGTCGGTCATGCCCACCTGATCGGTCATGTCGGCGAATGTCCCGTCGCGGTTGTTGTGAAAGAATCGGTCCTTGCCGCCACGCAAACCGAAGGGACCTGCCATGACCTTCACGGTGTCCTGCCAGTCAGTCGTCCGCTCGGCGTGCAGCACGTCGTCGAACGTGCATTCGATGTACTTCACGACGTACAAATCCAGCCACCCGTCTCCGTCGGCGTCAAAGAAGGTGGCGCCAGCGCTCCATCCCGGCGTGTCCACTCCGGCACGCTCGGCGATTTCTTCAAATGTGCCATTGCCCCGGCTGCGATACAAACGATTCGAGCCAAAACTCGTGACGTAGAGATCGACGTGGCCGTCATTATCGAAATCGGCAGCACAGACTCCACAACCCCAATCGTCGCCGCCGACTCCTGCCAGTGCGGTCACGTCCTCGAATCGTCCGTTACCGACGTTTCGGTAGAGGGCATTGCGGCCCTTTTCGCTGACTCGATGCTGGCTGTTGTCCAAGGCCCAGGCATTCACCAGAAAGATGTCGAGCAGGCCGTCTTCATCGAAATCAATCCAAGCGCAACCGGAACCGACAGATTCGAGAATGTGATTCTTCTCGGTTCCGCCGCAGTGCAGCACGGTCGCGAGACCTGCTTCACCCGCGACATTGACGAACCAAGCTCCGCCGTCGCTGGTGGAGGCGGCCGGATTGCGATTCTGCGGCGACGTCTGAGGGACTTGGATCACCGCTCGCGAATCAGGTTCGACAGGTTTGGCCGTTGACGCCGTGGACATCGGGTTGCAACCCGATGTCCACAACACAACGATCAACAGTGGAGACCAAGAACTGCGCATCTTGAAAGCCCGGGTCAATGACATTTTTTACGAAACTCCGTGCCCATCACGCCGGAGCGTGATGGCGACATTGCTACTCTGGTGCGACTGCCTTTTGGTAGAGCGTCTCCAGACTCTTGGCCGCCGCGGCGACTTGATCCGCAGTTGCCTTCTCGCCGAGCTGCACGATCGACTTCGCGGCGGCCAGCACGTCCTTTTTCTCCCTGCTGTCAATCCACGGGTAATCATCCTTGGTCTCCTTGTCGGTCTTGTGAGTGGACCCGGCCTTCGCCAGTCGCTGGCGAATCGCAAGCACTCGTTTGTCACCCTCGTTGGCCATGTGCGTGACCTCGGTCGCGGCCGCTTCGAGATGCTTGAGCACATCGCGTCCACCTTGCGCGGCTTTCAGGTGCTCTTGCGCCGCTTGATGATGGTGGGCGATGATCGACTTCACGAGCAAATCCTCGGTCTTGCGCACCTCGACCAATACAATGGAAAGATGCTCGTACGATTCGACGGCGGCGTCGAGCGACCCTGCGATGGGTTTTCCGGCCGGATCAGCGAGAAGCAGCACGCCACTAATCATAAGTGAAGAAAGGACCATTTTCATGACGTCATCTCCTGTGAAAAGCGGAAGAGCCTGAAACCACACTCCGGGTGAACTTGTGTATCACGGTCGGCGAGCGTTCGCGAGTCATACTAATCCTCCAGTCGGAGACCGGCCGCCTCGGTGATGCGGTTGAAGGACACCCGATTGGTTGTGTAGCTGATGAGTTGCACCACATCGCGGGGGCCGACTTGCTTCAGGGCTTCCGCCGTCTCAGCATCGGTGAGCACGATCGGTGCGGCCTCCAACTGCCTGGCAAGCTGGAACTGAGCACGCTCGGCCGGCGTGAATTCCGACCAGTCTCCGTCAAGTTTGAAGATTTCGTCGTCAGACCAGCCCTGTTCGTGCAGGCGTCGCCGGGCCTGCCCGAGTGCATACCAAGCCCGATCCTGCCGGGCAACGATCCAACTGATCTGGGCCTTCAGCAACGGTTTGAGATCGCCGCGAGTCTCGGCTGAGTGAATGCTGGCAATCCGGCTCTTCGCGCTGTTCGGAAAGATTGCCAACAACCGGGTCCACTGCGCCAACGATCCATCTGAGAATCCATCAGGCACGATTCCTTTCGTCCTGACGTCATCGGCCAACGGGAGACGCGGAGACCGCTTGCGAGCGGCATCCAGCGACTGTTCGACGGCGGCTCGCGATTCCAATGGAGCACGTCGAAAGACGGTCTGTGTTGACGGCTTGCCGGTTTTCTCGTCGATCTTCAGCGGCACGACCTTGGTAATCAAATCCTGGAACCTGGGCGATGTGGGCGTCAGGTACGAATGATTGGCTTCCGTCGGACGCTCGACTTTCTTTTCTGCGCCTGTGTTGTCACCACCCGACCGCCGACTGCCGAAGCCTCCGCCACCGGGCGACTGCGGGATACCCGCCCCCTCCTTCCAGCGGTTGATCGAGTTGTAGCCGGCGACGTGCAGAATAATCTCCGGAATCTGCTTGTCGGTGTAATGCTTGCGGAGTTCGTTGATGTCTCCATCGCAAAGGCGATGCGGTTCATAAGTCAACTTGCGAGTAAACGCATAGGCCGCCCGCTGAGCCGGTGTGTGTTCCGCCCAATCACCATCCAGAGCCGCAATCTGATCGTCGTTTAAGCCCGCGACCGCGAGCTTTGATTCTTGATGACCCAGTCAATACTGACAGTTGTTGGTTCGCGAGGCGATCCAGAACAACTCCACCGTGAAGGCATAGTCCAGTGTCATGTCGGGATCGTTGCTGCGACCGAGTCCGAATCCGCCGCCACTCCCACGACCGGAGCCTGCTGAGCCCTGTCCGTCGCTGGATGGCGTGTTGTGATAGCGCAGCCGGCTCTCGTAACTCGACGCACGTTCGCCGAGCTTCTCTTTATCGGCCTCGGTTAATTCGGGCAACGGGATCCGTGGTGTGCGACCCTTCATATCTTCGAGAGCTTGCTTCATTTCCGGCCGAGTCAGCGGCCCGGGGCGGGGGGCGCTGACCGAATCAGCCGCCACTGCAATCCCGGCGGCTGTCAACACAACTCCCAAGAGTGCTGGTTTTGAAAAACACATGGAAGATCTCCTTGAGGAGTAATCGTTGTTCGCGGTGAGTAAAACCTGCTCGCAAGATTTCGCTGCTTCCAACTCACGTTCGTTGCTTAGTCGACGACATCACTCCGGAACACTGTGACCACCGGCGAAGTGCCTACGATGTAAGTCGCTTGCTGTTGTGACTCAGCCCCGGCGTCATCTTTGAGGACGATCCGCACGGGCACTCGCGGGTTGACGCCATCGCTGCGCTCGTCCGGCAAGAGTTCAATAGAGGCCAGTTTCCTTCCCGCCTCCCAATCCTCGTCCTTGCCAGTGATCGCCGGCTTGAGGTCAACTGATTTCTTTCTGTCTTTCCACGCGTTGAGGAACACAGTACAGGCGTTTTTGGCCTTCGACTCGTCGAGCGACAGGTTGCGGGCGGATTGGCCACAGCCGACGGCAGTCATGAGAAGAACTGCGACCAAAGGGAACCGGCACTTCGTAACAAGTATCATCAGATGAAAGCTCCCTGCTTGAAGAATCACGGGGATTGTCGAACTGCATCAGGTCGCCAGGCCGTGGGATGATTGTTGGGGATTGACTGACCTCTCCTCCTGAAGCACATTTCCGCAGTCGGGAACGATCCACAGCAGAAGCGGACGCCCTAACAATTGCTCGCGTTTTCGCCGCCTTTACGTGTTCCGATTCCTCGCCACGTCTTCAAGTCCACGTTCGAAGTCACGAATCTGACGGCACCGTCACACAACAGGACTTGCACACCACCGACATGCCGACTGTTGGCCGTCGTGGCGATTCGCTGTGGCGGAAACATGCACGAGCGGTCATTGGGTGGCAACGCGTGATAGTAGTCGGTCGTGGAGTGATAAGGCCGCAACCACGGCACCCCGACATCTGAGACGCCTTGTTTTGTCAGATCGCTCACGTTTGTAGACCGGCAATCCTGCATCGCTTGATCGGCATCGGCAGGGTACGTGCCTGGCCGGGACGTGTCGCTTTCCGGTGTGCTGATTCCGTTGCTGCCATCGCCCAGTATCTTCTCGGACATCATGGCCGTGTTGCTGGTGCCGTCCAGAATGTCGGTCAACGTGACCTTGCTGTTCTCAAACATCGGACCGTCCGGCATCAGCATGCCATAGTTGGTCGATCCCGGCGTCGTTCCGGGAAGTGAATTCAAGATGACGGTGCTCGTGTTCGTGTAGTAGTTGTTCCTCCCGCCGATGAGTGCCGGGGGAAGACTGTCGGGATCGGATGTGCAACGAAACGCGGTGACGTTGATGGGAACCACCGCGGCATTGCCCGCATTGTTGTAGCTCACATTAAAATTGACTCGATTGAAGATCGTGGCTTGTTCGAGGTACGGGAGGATTCGGGCGTGAGGTGAGATGCCGTTTTGAATTCCCGGCGGCAAAACCTTGAAAACGTCGTGGTAATTGTGCAGCGCCAGCCCCAATTGCTTTAGGTTGTTGCGGCACTGGGTGCGCCGAGCGGCTTCGCGAGCTTGTTGCACTGCCGGCAGCAGGAGCGCAATCAAGATGGCGATGACGGCAATGACGACAAGCAATTCGATCAACGTGAATCCTCGAGCGTGTCGTTGTCGCATAATCAACGCCGTAGTGAAAACAGTTGAGAAAACAAATGTGCTGGAAGGAGAAAGTCCAGAAGCAAAAAACAGCCCGGAATCACAGCGGACGAAGCGGACCTGCAGCCATTCGCTGACCGCCATCAAACATGGCTGGCCGATTCGCTTGCCGGCGCAGTCATCCCCGCGCAATGGAAAGCGGGATGGGCGACAACCTGGAGTATGCAATCTGGCGAGGATTCGTCGTTCGTCCGGCCGCGATGCGCGTCGGCAAGGGCAGGTCGACACAAGTTGCCTCGTCCCGAAACACCTCACCGCAGCCAAACGCGAACGAGCGGCGCAGAGTCTGCGCAAGGGATTGCCCGGTCAGCCGGATCGCCTAGCGTGGCGGACGGAGGATCGACAGCTCGTGGTTTTCGGGCCGGATCAGGAATGACTCACCATTCGTCGACGAGAACTCAAGGGTTGTCAACTGCAAATGGCCGGCGAGGGTCGCCCATTGTTCTTGCTCAAGATTGATCTTCGGCACCGAAGGCGACGGCGGCAAATGGTCGCGCTGCGAGCAAACTCCACCCGGACAAGGCAATGGTGTCGGCTTGTTATTCTCGCTCGACGACCCGCCGTCGGGCGACATGGTCGGAGAGCCTTGGTGCCCGCGGGCATGGCCACCGATCATCACGTAGTCACCGCAACTGCCTTGCACCTCTGAAGCATCGGTCAGCCAGCAGCACAGCACGGCCGAACCCAACAGGGCGAACCGAAAGAGGCGGCGGTGGATGCAAAGGCATTTCATGACGAAGTCTTCGGTGGACTGACATCACCAGCTTGCCAACTTATACGGCGGCAACCCGGCCCTGCAATGGAATAATCCGGCTGCGGATACAGAATCGTATTGCTCGCAGCCCTGACAAAACCGCTGTTCCAAGAGGTCCCAACCTCGAATTGGACGGTACTGGACTCGAACCAGTGACCTCCACGATGTCAACGTGGGGGTCACTGGCGCTGAGGGGTAAGGCGGCAGGACTGACGGGAGTGTCGATTGTGCAGGCCGCAATGGGGACGCGGCGGCAGGATGCCAAGAATCCGCTGTTGGAGCGAAAAGCGGGGCCGCTCAGGGAGGGTCAATACGATGTCTCGGATGCAGCACCATGCTCAGCATCTACGAGGCACTGGCCCAATATCTGGACCATGCGCCGGATGTGCAGGCGCGAACGATTCGCAAGTACCGCCATGATCTGAACCGCTGGCTCCGCCTTGGTGGGAGCGTGTCGGCGGAGATTATCACCAGTGATGGGATTGCAGACGTCAGGGCCGAAGGCATCCGGCGCGGACTTAGTCCAGCCACTATCGAAGACACGATCACGACGATCCGCACCATTTTAGCGGGAGCGGGGATCGTACCGCCTGCGCTCGGCAGGCGGCTGCGGATTCTCCGGCCTGATGCTCGCCAGCCGACACTGGCGGAACTCGGCACGCTGTACGACTGCGCGACGAAGGCGCTCTGGCCGCGGCATCCGTCGTACATGGGTTGGGCGAGTCCATCGCGTGACGGACACAGCGGAAACCAGTTCTGGCGGGTGATCCAGCCCCTCGCCGCGCAGCGTCAGCGGGAGACGCTCTGGCGCGGGTTCACCTGCCTCGCCCTGTGGTCCGGTCTGCGGTTGTCAGACCTGCTGCGGATGACGTGGGACGAGCACGTGTTCGACGATCGGATCGTCGTGGTCGCGTCCAAGACCGGAAAGCGTCACAGCCTGCCGATCACGCCGACTGTGCGGCGACATCTCGACGAGTTGCGGACGTTCTGTTCTCCGTTGGTGCTGGGGGTGAGAGACTCCAACCGGAACCTCAAGAAGATCAGGTCGGAGCTGGTGCGGCTGTGCGCGTGCGCCGGGATCTCGGCAGTGGTGCCGAAGATGCTGCGGCGCGCGAGTGTGACGGCCTGGGACATCGCGGGGCCGGGGTGTGGCGCGATCATCCACGGGTGCGGGACGCCGCGGGTGCTGCAACACTACCGGGACGATTTCCGAGTGCTGGAGGCGGCGGCGATCCGGTTCCCGTGGCCGGAAAGCCTGCTCACGGAGACGGAGCGCGAGACGCGGCAGCGGGGCGTGGCGGAGCTGCTGGCGGTGGTCGAACGTCTGCCAGTGGAGCGGCTGCCGGACGTGGTCCGGGTGGCGCGGGCGTTCGGATCGTGAGTGGTGTTCGGTTGCGAGCGGGTGATCCGGCGGGGTAGGCTGGGCGTTGGCAGGTGTGTTTCCATCCACGAACTCAAGACGGGGAGGTGGCCCATGCGAGGTCTGGCGAGCGGCGTGTTGCTGATGGTTTGTGTGTCGGCAACGGCGGCTGATCCGATGCTGACGAAAGAGTCCAAGGCGGCTCGCGACTACGCCTTCGATAGCGTGAGCTTCAAGACGAGCGAGGCGGCGATCGTGCGGGTGAAGAAGAAGCGCGGGGCGATCGTGTCGGACAAGCCGGTCAAGCCGGGGAGCGCGATCCGCTCCCTGCACGTCGAGTCGGAGCTGGAAGGCCGCTCGTACACGGTGTGGCTGTACGAGAAGCAAGTGGCGGCGATCCGGGTGTACTATCCCGACAGCGACCTGAAAGCGTCCGGCGGGTTGCAGAAGCTGATCGACCGGCTGGAACGGCAGTTTGGCGAGGGACAGGGTGTCGAGAAGCCGGGGATATTGGCTTGGGACTTTCCGAGCGTGACCCGGCGGGTGACATTGAGCGAGTTCGGCGACGGCGAAGCAGGCGGCGTGG
>Ga0233424_10001043_pt1 | contig 27908 bp, 28 predicted proteins | sample Watercolumn_Towu_FD_181011 | JGI IMG/M metagenome (GOLD analysis project Ga0233424, IMG submission 181011) | Freshwater microbial communities from Lake Towuti, South Sulawesi, Indonesia - Watercolumn_Towuti2014_125_MG | ecosystem: Environmental > Aquatic > Freshwater > Lake | place: Indonesia... | reverse complement strand
ACCCCGCATCGCCGTGATCACGGACGGCAAAAACGGATCCTACTCGTTCGACGGGAAAGAACTTCTGCACTGTCCCATATTCCCAGGCCGCATGGTTGAAGCGACCGGCGCCGGAGACGCATTCGCCACCGGCTACCTGGGTGCGCTCATGCAGGGACAGTTGCACGATGAGGCACTTGCGTGGGGGGCCGTGAATGCCACGTCCGTCGTTGGCAAAGTAGGTCCGACGGCCGGTCTGCTTTCCACGAATCAAATCCGTGAAAAATTGCGAAAACGCCGCTCGTTCCACGCTGAACTCATGTAACTATGCTCGTCACCCTGCAAACCGTCCTTGCCCGCGCGCGCCGCGGCGGCTATGCCGTCGGGGCTTTCAATATTAATAACCTCGAAACCCTTCAGGGCATCATGGATGCGGCGGAAGCAGAGCGTGCACCGGTCATTCTCCAAACCTCCGAAGGAGCCATCCATTATGCGGGCATGGAGCAGCTTGCGGCTCTTTCGCATCTGGCGGCCAAGCGGACGCATCTGCCCGTCGTCTTCCATTTGGATCACGGAAAGAACGAAAAGCTGGTCATCAAAGCGATCAAGAGCGGGCTCTACACGAGCGTGATGTTCGACGGCTCGTCACTCCCCTATGAGCGCAACGTGCGGCATACGAAGGCCCTGGTGAAACTCGCCCACGCACGCGGGGTTTCCGTCGAAGCGGAGCTGGGTGCCATTGCCGGGATCGAAGATTTCGTGTCGGTTTCCGAGCGCGACGCGCACCTGACCTCGCCCTCACAAGCCAAGGATTTCGTAGAGCGCACGGGCTGCGACGCGCTCGCGATTGCCGTCGGAACCTCGCACGGCGCGTACAAATTCAAGGCCGAATCCGCGCTGGATTTCGGACGTCTCAAAGCAATTGCCGAGGCGGTCGATGTTCCGCTGGTGTTGCACGGCGCCTCTTCGGTGCCGGCTGACATCAAGCGGCTGTGCACGCGCTACGGCTGCGAAATCGCGGGTGCTAAGGGTGTTTCCGAAACGCACATAAAAAAAGCGGTGAAGCTCGGCATCAACAAAGTAAACGTGGACACGGATCTGCGCATTGCCTTCGATGCCGGGATTCGCAAATTCCTCAAGGAGCGCCCGGAGGTCATCGATCCGCGTGAAATTTTGAAGCCGGCACGCGAACTGATCGCCCAGGTCGTGCGGCGAAAAATGAAACTCTTAGGATCTTCGGGGAAAGCCTAACGCTATGTTTGACGTGATCACGATCGGGGCCGGCACACGGGACGTGTTCCTCGTTTCCGACAAGTTCGTTTTCGTGGAATCGAGCCGATTCGACACAGGAGTCGGCGAATGCGTCGCGCTCGGATCCAAAATCGAGCTCGATACGATTCTGCACACGACCGGCGGTGGAGCCACCAATGCCGCAACGACCTTCGCGCGTCTGGGATTCAAGACCGCGGCGATCTGCAAAGTCGGCGATGACAGCGTGGGCCGCGACGTGATCATTGATCTGCACCGCGAAGGCGTGGACACGACGCTCGTGAAGCGCGTGCCAGGCGGCATGACCGGCTACTCGACCCTGCTCACGGCCGCGAGCGGCGAGCGCACTGTGCTCGTTTATCGCGGCGTCTCGGCGCAATTTGGGCAACAAGACATTCCCTGGAGCGAATGCTCGGCGCGCTGGATATACGTCACCTCGCTTGCTGGAAACGTAGCGCTCATGAAAAAAATCTCGAATCTCGCGGAACGCTGTGGCGCGGATCTCGCCTGGAATCCAGGAAGTCAGGAAATCGGCAAAGGACTTTCCGTGATCCGGCCGCTGCTTGGGAAAACCCGCATCGTGAACATGAACCGTGAAGAGGCGGAAAAACTGACAAAGAAAAAATCGCTCAAAGACATGCTCGCGGCGCTCGCCACGCGCGGCAACGTGGTGCTCGTGACGGACGGCGAAAACGGCGCCTACGCGCATTTGGACGGGAAAACGTATTTCTGCGGCACGCGCAAATCCATCAAAGCCGTTTCGCGCACAGGCGCCGGCGATGCGTTCGGCTCAGGGTTCGTAGCCGGTTGGGCCAAATCGCATGATCTCAAAACAGCCCTCGCGGTCGCGACTCTGAACGCGCAATCCGTCATCCAACACGTCGGTGCCAAGGCCGGGATTTTGCGCAAATGGCCAACGCCCTCGCAAATCAAACACATTCCTATCAAAGCCATATAGCTATGCAGAAACTTCGCGTTTTCGTCACTCGTGACATTCCCGATGAGGGTCTCAAAATGCTTAAAAAACACAAACGCCTCTCGGTTGAAGTGTATGAAAAGGACCAGGCGATCCCGCGCAAGGAACTTCTCAAGCGAGTCAAAGGCGTGGACATTATTCTTTCGATTCTCACTGAAAAAATAGATGCCGAGGTGATGGATGCGGCTGGGCCACAGCTCAAAATGATCGCAAACTACGCCGTGGGTTTTGATAACGTGGATCTGAAGCAGGCGGCCAAACGCGCGATCGTCGTAACGAACGCCGCGCATCCTTCCGTTTCCGAATCCGTCGCCGAACATACAATCGCGCTCATCTTCGCGCTCGCCCATCGCATCGTCGAGACGGATCAATTCATGCGCGACGGCAAATACACGTCCTGGGGGCCCAAACTTTTGCTCGGAACGGATCTCATCGGAAAAACCGTCGGCATCATCGGCTCGGGCGCGATCGGCTCGGGTGTGGTGAAGCGGTTGCATGACGGCTTCGGCGTAAAGATCGTGTACACCGACATCAAACGGAATCCAAATTTGGAAAAACAAACCGATGCAAAATTTCTCACCAAAGCACAGCTGCTCAAGACCGCGGATTTCGTCTCAATTCACGTCCCGCTGCTCCCCTCAACGCGCCACCTCATCGGCGCCCGGGAATTGAAGATGATGAAAAAGAGCGCGTACCTCATCAACACCTCGCGCGGGCCGATCGTTGATGAGCATGCGCTCATCCAGGCGCTGCGCAAAGGCCAGATTGCGGGCGCCGGACTCGACGTGTACGAATGCGAGCCTATGATCGCCTGCGACCCGGAGGACATGACCTCCATGCGGTCCCTGCAAAACGCCGTCTTGACGCCTCATACGGCTTCAGCCACACTAGAAACTCGACAAGCTATGTCCCGAACCGCGGCGGAAAACATCCTGGCATATGTCGCCGGAAGGGTGCCTCCGAACGTGGTCCGAGCCTAATATTCCCTGTTTTTATGCCAGATTCCCAATCAGGAGGCAGTGAGCCGATCATCACGACCGGCAAGCGCAAGCGCGGGCCGGCCGACCTCATCACGGTCATCGTGGCGCTCGTCATCATCGGCGTCGTCGCGGCAAACGTGCTCAAAAACACGGGGGAGGAACAAACATCAACGGACGTAGAGGACACGACCTCGGAGGAACAGCAGACGCAGAACCCGGAGGAAACGGAGCCGACCCCGGACATCGGCGACATCGTCATGACGTACATGACCGGCAGCGAATTCCAAGAGAAGACACGCGCCGAGTCGACGATCAACGGCAGCCAGGGCAAAACACCCGGCAGCCAGGATTACGAATACATCGTCTCAGGTGTCGTGCAGGACGAAACGAATCCGGACCTCGTGTACTTCGCGACGCAAAGCAACAAGCCGCTCGGCAATTTCGTCGGTGTCTACCAGTTCAACACGAAAACGCTCCAGTGGCAGCGCTTCTACAAAAACTCATTCTTGCCGGAAGACAAACTGGGCCCTAAGGAATTGCGTGTCATTGGCAAAGACGGCCGCGATCTCATCGTCCTCGTCGATCGCCTGGACCGTGATGAAGAAGATTGCGATTCATTCTGGCTCATCGGTACCAAAGCGCCGTACGAACTCATGAGCCTGAATCTCGACAAGCCGTTGGACGGCCTCGCCTCGTACACGATTCCTTCCGCGGTCCGCCTGTCCGAACAGGATCGCGTCGAAGACTGTCTGGCAAAATAAAAGACGACGAAGACCGCGTCTCCGTCGTAGGACGCCATTCTCACTCGAGGATGGCGTCTTCGATTGCCAGCTGGATGCGCTTGGCACCCGGGCCGATGCGCTCAAGGATCCGCCCAGGCGGGTCGGCGAGCCAGAACGCACTCAGCAGAGCCATGGCCGTGAAGGTCGTTGAGAGCCTGCTGGGCCAGGGGCTAATCTCGAAAAAATCGGTGTAGGCACTTCTCACGTGCCGCAGCATGGCCCACAGCCCCAGCAGGCTTCCCGGAAGCCACGCGCTCAGGCTCACCCAGAACCAGAACCCCGGCAGTGCCGTCAGGGCCCCGAGAATCGTCAGGCTCGCGAGACCCGCGAGCAAGCCGGCGACCATCTGATGGCGCAGACTCCAGAGTTCATAGAACATGGTCCATTCTCCTCAAAAGGGACGCGATATCGTACACGGCCCCTTGAAAAAAGTCAACGGTTCTGCTAATCTAAGCCCACATTTCGGGCCGTTAGCTCAGGGGTAGAGCACCTGCTTTGCAAGCAGGGGGTCGTCGGTTCAAATCCGACACGGTCCACCACCGAGCTCAGCTCGGTTTTTTGTTGCGGCCGAACGCTCAGCGTTTGCCAAAAAACACGAGTTTGCTAAGCGAGGTGATCGACCCGGTAAGCGGGTCCACTTGCCAGAAGCGCGAAAATTTGCTATACTGTATCCAACCTCCGAATATGACCAAGCACATGGCGCTACCGCTCCTGCTGGTAAGCGTTTTTCTTTTCTGGCCCTTTTCACAGGCACTCGCGGCCTATGCGCCACCCGTCACCGTGCGAATTCTGCATGCGGACGGGACGACGTCGATGTTTGGCGTCGCAAGTGCGAATCAGATGAGCGGACTTTCGTTAACGGTCGCGGATTTGGGTTCGGACGGAACCGATGAAATCATCGTCGGTAGCGGTCTCGGCAACGAACCGCGTGTCCGTGTCTTGCGCGCGGACGGATCTGAAATCGGAAGTTTTCTCGCCTACGACCCGTCGATGGGGGTCGGCATCAACGTGATCGCCTGCGGCCTGTTGGGCGACGGCGCAACCGAAATCATCACCGTTCCGCAAAAAGGCGGCGGACCGCAAGTCCGCGTGTTTTCGTCCATGGGCGAGGCGGAAGGCCCGGGGTTCATGGCGTACGCGGAATCGTTCCGCGGTGGCGTGAATCTCGCGTGCGGCGACCTGGACGGAGACGGGGCGGACGAGCTCGTCACGCTGCCAGGCCCGGGTGGCGGTCCGCATGTGCGCGTGTGGAAACGTGTCACGGATCAATTGAAACTGTCGAAGGAATTTTTTGCTCTCGACGCGAACGATGCCCGCGGGCTCGTCGGGCTCGTGCATGACGGCGTGCTGACCGTCGCGTCGCAGCGCGGCCCGTCGGTCGACTTGCGCACCTATATTGTTCAGGATGCGATCTCGCTCGTAGACAGCGGCTCGGTTCAAATCGACGGCACGGGTGTGGCGGGATTGTATGTGGACGACGGCGTCAAACTTACAACCATTTCAACCGGAAGTGTCTACGAGATATCCACAGGTAACGCCACAGTGCTGACGGATGTTTCAGGCGGTGTCGTGGCAGAAGCTGGCACGTTCGGCTCCGGAGAGCGCATGACGGTGCTCGTGCCGACAAAGCCCTTGTTCGGGGGAAACGAAGCCGGTCATTCCATTGTTGTCGATCTCTCCGAACAGCGCCTCTACGCCTATGAGGACGGCGTCCTCGCCAACTCCTTCTTCATTTCGAGCGGAAAATATCCGTATCACACGCCAGTCGGAAATCATTCAGTTTTAGCCAAATTACCGTTCGTTTACTACGCTGGCGTCAACCTCGACGGAACCGCGTGGGACCTCGGCAGTGTTCCGTGGAATCTGCGCATCTATCCGCATGTGTACATCCACTACGCCTACTGGCACAACAACTTCGGTCATCCAATGAGTCACGGCTGCGTGAACGTCGGGCTCGAGAACATGAAATGGATTTACGACTGGGCGAATGTCGGTGATCCGGTTGAAGTGCGCGAATAATTTTGACAACGCTCCTTAACTCTTGTTGCAAAATCATTATGACATTATAATGATTTCAATCGTGGATCGTCACGCGTATCCGATCACGATCACAAATTCGTCACTACGTCTTAAGAGAGTTGCGCGTTCTGCGCGTAACTCCGAAAGGAGGTGAGGCCTATGAAGAAGCGCAAGAAAGCAGCGAAGAAGCGTCGCCCGGCAGCCAAGCGCCGCAAGACGACCAAGCGCAAAGCTTCCAAGAAGCGGAAGTCCAAGAAGCGCCGCTAGTCAGAAAAACAAAAACATTCTCCTGACGCGTGGGAGAATGTTTTTGTTTTATCCGTTGATCCAAACACGATTGACCAATTCCTGTTGAGCGCCACGACTCTTTGCATGCGCAAAATAGGCCAAATAGGAGCATAAATTCTTCGAATCCACTCGCCCAAACGCGCGCCGGCGAGTTTTCGTCCGCAACAAAATGACATTCGGCTTCATGACATAGCCGAGAAAATCAATCCCCTGGCGATGGGTGCGACAAATCGTTTTTCCTGAGTGCCGTCGGAGTTTCAGATGTTTCCTCAAAAAGCTGTCCACACGAAAAATGAATGGTCGAAAATCGTCACGGTTGAATGCGACACACACAAAGTCGTCGCAAAATCTTAGGTACAGCCGAGGCCGAAGCTCATGTTTCACAAACTGATCGAGTGGATTCAGATAGACGTTGGCGAACAGCTGACTCGTTACGTTCCCAAGCGGAATACCCTTCCCATGCGTCGCCTGAAAGCTGCCGATAATGAGGCGTAGAAGTCCAATCATGCGCTCGTCAGTAACCAACTGCCCGAGTTGATCCAATAAAATTTCATGATCCACGGTTGCAAAAAATCGCGCAATATCCATTTTTAGAACATAAACCGTTTGGGTATTGTTGCGACTGAGCCTCTGAAGCATCCTCTCAAGCCTGCGGATCGCGGCATGTGTGCCTTTTCCTTTCCGGGAAGAATAGCTGTAAAAAATAAATCGCCGTTCAAAATATGGTTCGATGACGTTGATCATTGCCTGGTGAACAACGCGGTCCTTGACTGTGGACTTATGAATTTGCCTGCGCTTGGGATCGTGAATGACAAATGCCTGGTACGGGTCATGAGTGTATGTCCCCTGTCGCAGTTGTTCCTGCAACGCGAACAAGTTATCCTCAAGATGTCTCTCGAATGCCTGAACGTCCGGCTTTGACCGTTTTCCACGGACAAATCTATCCCAGGCCAAAAACAAGTTCGGCGTTGAAACTAATTGATCAAACAGTCTATGCCGACCCGATCCTTCGACGGCGACCCCCCCCAAGATTTTCCGAAGTTAAACGCGAGCTGACCGACGTTCCCATTCTTCATACGTTATACGAACTATACATCTTCTGGTGCCCGATGCACGGAAGATTTCCAAAGTCGAAACGCTACACTCTGGGACAGCGTTGCGACGACTTGCTCATCGACGCACTCGAAAGCGTCGTGCGTGCGGCGCATTCGGCACCGACGGAAAAATCGGCGTCTCTGGAGCGTTCAAGCGCAGTGATCGACACCGCTAAGCTGCTTTTTCGCGTGGCAAAAGACACCAGATGTATCACGAACGAAGAATACTTGACCGTCCAATCGAAACTGATTACGTGTGGAAAAATGATCGGCGGATGGATCCGGCAGGCGAAAACGAAAACCGTTACCCCCTCAAGCGAAGGGAGTAACGGCATCGGACGTTCATGAGAGTTCCGGGAGAGGAGCAGGCCAATGTTGTCGTTCCAGTCATTCGACGGATCGTTGGCGTTCACGTTGAGCCCGTTCCGGTCGAAGTTGCCGACGTTCACCCGGTTGCCGTCCGCATCCACGAAGTTCCCCGATCCGTCCGTGTGCTGGCGCGAGGTTCCCCAAGTGCCGGGAGCCGCTCACGGCCTGTGTGTCTTGGCGGTATGCTTGCGAGCAATCCGCTCGAGGATCGAGAAACGAAGTATCATGAACGAACTGAACGGATCCGCACGCTCGCGGAACCCGTAAGTACCGCGACTCTGGCGGATGATTCCGCACCAGGAACAGGCGACGCCAAACCGTAGTCTGACGTTCATGAGCCTGTCCGGAATCATCATACCAAAAATCAGAAAGCCGCACCCACGTGGTACGACTTTCCGATGTCGTACCCGCAAGTGCGGCCGCAGAACCGAGGGTCCAAGGTCCATACGAAGGACCAAGGACCCAAGACCCAAGGACTACTTCCGGGAGAGGAGCAGGCCAAAGTCGCCGTCCCAGTCATCCGACGGATCGTCGGCGTTCACGTAGAGCCCGTTCCGGCCGAAGTAGCCGACGCCCACCCGGTAGCCGCCCGCATCCACGTCCTCGCACCAGGCGTACATCTCCTCGAGGATGCGCCGGCCGCCCTGCGTCCGGTAGATGAGGAGGCACGCGAGCGTGACCTCGAGCGCGAGGTGCCGCCGATGCGTGTCGGGGATGAGCTTGCCCTGATCGTGCCAGGTCTTGCTCGTCGACCCCTCTTCGATCTTGGTACGGACGAGGTACCAGCGGACCTCGAGCGGCTGGTCGCGGAACGGGTGCCCCGCCGCCTCGAGCCACCAGGAGTTGTCGGCGTAGAAGCACGGCTGGACCTCGGGGTCCGCGCCGAACAGCCCGCGCAGCATCCCCATGGTGAGCGTCTCGTGCCCCGGGAACAGGATCGCGTCGCCGCGCTCCAGCTCCTCGCGCAGGACCTCGTCGGTCCAGGGCACGGCCGCGAGCTTCTCGAGGTCCTCCTCGTTGAACCGCACCCGGCCACGCAGGGCCTGGCAGAACGCCGTGGGCGAGATGAAGGACTTGCCCATCACATCCGCCGCGCGCTTCTGGTCGTCGCTCACGGGGTACTCGACGGGCTTCACCTTCGCGGCGAGCGCCGCGAGGTCCGCCGGGTCGATGTCCCCGCGCTGGTAGGCTTCGGCGATAGGGCCGAACTGCTCGGCCCCCTTCACGAACCCCTGCACCGCCAGAGGGGTGATGCGCCCCTTGCGCAGGGCGTCGGAAACCGTGCTGACGGCGAGCAGGACCGCATCGATCATGGACATGGGATCTCCGATCGTTGAGGCATGGCTTGTGGTGTGACCGCTGTCGGTCAGTCCCCGAGCTTCCACAACGTACCGAGTTACCAACCTTCCCTGTGCGGACAACCCGCACTGGCAAAGACAGGCGCAAAAAGGCCGAAATTCAGCCACTTTACGCCTGCCTCAGCGAGTTTTTATAAATGAACAAGGACTAACTATAGCAGAAAAACACGATTTTGTCAATCTTCTCTCCCGACACTTCGTGTTGGAAAAACGCTGGATTTATAAAAGATTGCTCTGCGCCGGTTTCTTCGGCCGGTCGCCTTCCCCGAACACCTTAATCGTCCCGAAAATCCCATCGTACCCCGGGGTCGCGATCACTTGTCCGGCGCGCACGCGGCGGATGGCTTCGGCGACGGCCGGGTTCGTTGATTCTTTGACGATTTGTTCGATCGGAGCGTCGAGAAGAATATAAAATTCGCTTCCGACGCGGTCTGTTAACCGTCCATACTCGGCTGCGACCTTCTTCGACGAGGACGCGACTTCGAGCGCGTCGCCGATCACCTCCAGGAGCGGAACGATTGAATGATACGGAATTTTATTGGCTCCGACGCTATCCGCGGGCCGATCCGCAAGCGCCTCGACGCGGTGCTCGACGCCGAGCGTGAGGAGTTTTTTGCACTTCGGACATCGTTCGCCAAGTTTTTTGCTTTCGTTGGGCGCACACGAAAACCCGCATTTCGCGCATCCGTCGTAGTGATACTTCCCCTCTTCTGGAAAGAATTCAATCGTCGATAGAAACTTCGATCGGTCCTGTTCGCGCAGAACGCGGACGAATTCGTCGTAGCTTGGCACGTCGAGATCGAAGACGTTTGCCTCGCGACCGAGTTTGTCCGGCGAGTGTGCATCGGAATTCGAAATCAGCACGACCTTGTCAAGCGCAGAAACCTGCCAATTCATCTTTGGATTCGACGACAACCCCGTCTCGATCGCATGAATATATTTCGTCATCTCGCCGAAGCATTCTTCCAACGAGTCGAACCCGGATTTACTGCCGAAAATCGAATACCACGGCGTCCAGGCGTGCGCGGGAACCATGATAACCCGCTCGTCGATCTCTTTCAGTAGTTTGTACAGCTCCTCCGAATCGATCCCGAGAATCGGCCGACCGTCGGCCTTCAAATTGAACTCCTGGCGATTCAGTTCCGCATTTACGCGGTCGACCGTTTCAAGCGACGGCGCAAACACGAGATTGTGCACGCGGCGCGTCTTGTCGCCTTTCTTATAAATCTGGGAAATTTCCGTGACGAGCATGAATCGTGTCTTGCTCGAACCGTCTTTCAGCGTGAATATGCCGGGCTCTGATTCGACCAGGTTCTCTTTCAGGTGCTCGACCCACTTGGGATGCGTCCAGTCCCCGGTCGCGGCGACATCAATCCCCTTGCGTTCGCACATCGCGGCGATCTTGGGCAATTCAAGCGCGCTCGAGCACGCTCGGGAATATTTAGAATGGATATGCCAGTCGGTAATCAGTCTCATACGAACTTACGGATCGCATCGTGATCGACGGAGCCGAGGTCTGTGGTGTCAACGACCAAGACACGCGCATGAATCGGCAGAGGGACGAAACTCTTGTTGAAAAACCGCTCGTCGAATTCCGTAATCACCTCTTCGAGCGTGTCGTTGTGGCCTGGATGCCGCTCGCCACTCTCGGCACGCGTTACGAACCGTTCTCGGGCGACGCGCGGATCGGCCGTCATCCAAATCTGAACCAATTCCGCGCCGTAGCGCTGCTGCAACTCATGGACCCACTGCGCATCTTCCGGCCACAAAAATGTCGCCTCGGCGATCACCGATGCGCCGTTGGACAAATGCTCCTCAATCTTCTGCTGAAAAATCGGAAACGCTCTTCGTCCGATTTCTTTGGACCATTCACGGTCACGGGAACCCAGTTCATCAAACAACCGTTCCTTGATCTCATCCATCGAAACGCGCGCGATGCCCGTCGCTTCGGACAAGATGCGCGAGACCGTGGTCTTGCCGGTTGCGAGCGACCCCCCGACAAGGATGAGTTTCATATCAGCTCGCGCGTTTTTTCAAAACCTCTTCGGCAACACGCAGTTCCTCCGGCGTGTTCACGCCGATCGCCTCCTCAGGCGCCACAGGCAGGGTCGCGACGTCGTGTCCCTGCGCAACCGCGAGCTCAACCAAGTCGGTGAGATAATATTCGCCTTTGACGTTGTTGTTGCGCAGCTGGTGGATGTTGGCCCAAAGCCATGTGGTGTCAAAACAGTACAGGGCCGGGTTTACCTCGCGAATGTCGCGTTCGGACTCCATCGCGTCCTTGTATTCGCGGATACCGATGATGTGGCCGTGCGTGTCGCGCAAAATGCGTCCCCAATGCAAGAAGCTCTGGTGCCAGCCCTCGAATGACGGGACGGAGGTCGTCATCATCGTCATGACGCCGGCGGACGTTTGGTGCAGGTCCGCGAGCGCCTTCAGGGTTTCCGGCGCAAAAAATGGATGATCGCCGTAGAGAACAATCACGGCACCCGCGTCGCCGACGGCTTTCTGGCACAGCCTGACCGCGTGTCCGGTTCCCAGCTGTTCTTCCTGAACGACATACTCACACATTTCACCGAAGCGCTCGCACAGCGGATCTCGTTCGCGCCCAACGACGACGATCGGCACGCCGTCCACGCCGGAGGCTTTCACGGATTCCATGAGGTGCTGGAGGATCGGTTTGCCACCGACCGGAAGAAGCGTTTTCGGAGTTTCGGATTTCATGCGGCTGCCTTTTCCTGCCGCGAGCACGATAAATCGGAACGTCATAGCCCGGCTATCTTACCAAAGGGTGATCTTTTATCAATGCCCGGCCGGAGTTGAAAGGAACACGCCAGCAATGATCCCCAGCGCGAACACGACGGCGTATTTTGCGATGACGCATACCCAGCACACCTTCTGCTTTTGATCGTCCATACCGACCTATCCTAACACAAAAACCGCTTGGAAGCGGTTTTGTCTGAAAGGGATACATGGTCCCGGCGCCCACCTACTCTCGCCACAACTGACTACCATCGGCCCGCGGAGGCTTAACGGCCGTGTTCGGGATGGGAACGGGTGTGACCCTCTGCGGAGCTGGCACCGAGACGATGTATCCCTTTCGGGAAAACAGAGAATTTTTGGATCCACTCTCACAGTGGCTGTAGAGCTCGACCGATTAGTACCGCTCCGCTTCACGTGTTACCACGCTTCCACGTACGGCCTATCAACCTGCTGGTCTCGCAGGGGTCTCAAACGAAGACTTATCTTGGGGTCGGCTTCGCGCTTAGATGCTTTCAGCGCTTATCCGATCTAGACGTCGCTACCCGGCAGTGCCCTTGGCAGGACAACCGGCACACAAGAGGTCTATGCTTCCCGGTCCTCTCGTACTAGGGAAGCGTCCCCTCAATCTTCTGACGCCCATGGTAGATAGGAGACCGAACTGTCTCACGACGTTCTGAACCCAGCTCACGTACCGCTTTAATTGGCGAACAGCCAAACCCTTGGGACCTTCTTCAGCCCCGGGATGCGATGAGCCGACATCGAGGTGCCAAACCGCTCCGTCGATATGGACTCTTGGGAGCGATCAGCCTGTTATCCCCGGAGTAGCTTTTATCCGATGAGCTTCCACCATCCTACATTGAATGGTCGGATCACTAACTTCCGCTTTCGCGACTGCGCGACTTGTAGGTCTTGCAGTAAAGCCGGCTTCTGCGTTTGCACGTCCAGCGCGATTTCCATCCGCGCTAAGCCGACCTTTGTAAACGCCTCCGTTACCTTTTAGGAGGCACCCGCCCCAGGTAAACTACCCACCAGTTCCTGTCCCAAGCACCGGATTCACGGCACTCCGTTAGAATTCACACGACGCAAGGGTGGTGTCTCATTGGCGCCTTGCGGCTCCCACCTACGCTGAACATGCGATGCATGAACCCAAGAACAAGTTGTAGTAAAGCTTCACGGGGTCTTTTCGTCTAACCACGGGTAATGAGCATCTTCACTCATCTTGCAATTTCGCCGAGGACATCGTTGAGAGAGTCGCAAACTCGTTATGCCATTCGTGCAGGACGGAACTCACCCGTCAAGGAATTTCGCTACCTTAGGACGATTATAGTTATCGCCGGCGTTCATCAGCGCTTCAGTCGGAGGCTGCCCCTCTTGCGAGGATGACCCCCTTCTTTAACGTTCTGACACTGGCCAGGCATCAGCCCATATACATCACCTTACGGTTTCGCATGGACCTGTGTTTTTGGTAAACAGTCGGTTTGCGTCTTTCGCTGCGGGTCTCTCCCTCCCGGGAGAAACCAGGCCTTATTCCGAAGTTACGGCCACTTAATTGCCGAGTTCCTAAACGATGTTTCTCTCGTACACCTTGGCACATTTCGCGCCTACCCACCTGTGTCGGTTTGCGGTACGGGTCTATCTCTCATTAACCTTAGCGGCTTTTCTTGGCTCCATGTTCCTTCCCCTTGCTCGCCTTTCGGCAAACTTGCGATCGCACCGTGACTTACGGCTGACGGACTTACCTGCCAGCCATCGCAGTGCGCCCAACGTCATAGCCATAGGACGCGGGAAGGTTCACGAAGCGTCCCCGCTTCAGTGAGAGACAAAGTGCAGGAATATTAACCTGCTGTGCATCGGCTACGCATCTCTGCCTCGCCTTAGCTCCCGACTCACCCTGGGACGATTCGCGTTGCCCAGGAAACCTCGGGTTTACGGTGAAGGGGACTCTCACCCCTTTTTTTGCTACTTATGCCAACATTCTCACTTCGCAACGCTCCATCGTGGGTCACCCCTGCGACTTCTGCGCATTGCGAATGCTCCCCTACCGCTTATATCTTGCGATAAAGCCCTCAACTTCGGTATGTCGTTTGAGCCCCGGTACATTTTCGGCGCAGGAAAGCTTGACCAGTGAGCTGTTACGCTTTCTTTGAAGGGTGGCTGCTTCTAAGCCAACCTCCTGGTTGTTTCAGCCTTCCTACCACCTTCTACACTTAACGACAATTTAGGGACCTTAGTTTGAGATCTGGGCTGTTGCCCTTTCGACGTATGGAGCTTAGCCCCCATCGTCTGACTGCCGGGAACATGGATTGGTATTCGGAGTTTGGTTAGGACGCCTACCTTGCGGCGGCAATCCCATTCAGTGCTCTACCCCCAACCCACTATTAACCGACGCTAGCCCACAAGCTATCTCGGGGAGAACCAGCTATTACCGAGTTCGATTGGAATTTCTCCGCTAACCACAACTCATCCCCGTGTTTTGCACAGCACGTGAGTTCGGGCCTCCACAGGTTTTTACGCCTGCTTCACCCTGGTCATGGTTAGGTCACCCGGTTTCGGGTCGTGTACATGCCACTTTCTCGCTCTGTACTCGTCTGCACCACTCTGATGCACCGAGTACAGAGTGAGAGTTCGCAGGTTAATGCTCGCTTTCACTATGGCTTCGTCCCGGAGGACTTAACCGAGCGACATGCAACACACTCGTTGGCTCATTCTTCAATAGGAACGCCATCAGCCTTGCGGCCTCTGACTCCTTGTAAGCATACGGTTTCAGATACTATTTCATTCCCCTCTCCGGGGTGCTTTTCAGCTTTCCCTCACGGTACTTGTTCACTATCGATCGGAACGTGTTTTTAGCCTTGCCACATAGTCGCGGCAGGTTCCCACGGGATTTCACGAGTCCCGAGGTACTTAAGATCGATCACAGCGATGCTGCAGGAATATTTCGGCTACAGGACTATCACCTTCTTTGGTTCCGCTTTCCAGCGGACTTGCCTATATTCTACAGAGCTTCACCGCCTGTCTTTGGAAGCAGACAACGCGATCGCCTTACAACACCTTCTGAGCAACGACTTCCATCTTTCACTGCCGATCTGCACACAGACTTGCGTCCATACACTTCACGACAACTTCACTCAAAAGGTTTGGGCTGTTCCCCTTTCGCTCGCCACTACTTAGGGAATGGACTCGTTCAATGAATTCATTTGAACGAGCAATGTCTTTTTCTTTTCCACTGGGTACTGAGATGTTTCACTTCCCCAGGTGCCCGACCTGTACCTATGTATTCAGTACAGGACAATGCGGCATTCCCCGCATTGGGTTTCCCCATTCGGAAATCTCCGGATCAAAGGTTGCTTGCCACCTCCCCGAAGCTTATCGCAGGCTGCTACGTCCTTCATCGGCACGTTCTGTCGAGCCATCCACCGTATGCCCTTATGCTCTACAACCACTGTAAGAAGAGATCGAGAAATTGCAACTCGAATTTCTTTCAGTGACTATATAATTCTCTGTCGTATTCAGTTGTAAGGATCATCGCTGACCCGATCAACCGTTTCTGCCTTCGAGTCAGGGATCAACGGCTGTGACCGCTCATCTCTGCTCCGAAGATTTTAAAACCGCGCTGGCGCGCGGGTTCACAACCGGAAGAGACCAGGTTTATGACCCGCGAGCTGTTTCATCGACGACAGACACGTTGTTCATAATCTCGTAACTCCCGTTCAGCGCTTCCCCTCTATCCCTCTGTTTCAGCCAGAGTCCCGGGACAAAGAAAGCGTTGATTTATCTCGTTATTCCGTGGCGCAATGGTACCGGAGCCCAAGAATGCTGTCAAGAGTCGTCATCCCGAGCTCATCCACACCCAAAAAATCCAATAAAAAAGGCCCTTTTCAGGGCTAGTGCGCATCCTTCGGACCTCCGATGATGATCGGGGAGATCCCCGGCGACTTCTTGGCCTTGGCGAGGTACAGGTTGCGGTCCGCGCGCACGAGCATGAGGTCTGTCGCGCGCTCCACGAGGCCGTGGCTATGCTCGTCGGGGTTTTCCAGAACAACCTCTTCGACGGGGGGGCAGTCGCCCGCCGTGGAAAGGATCGCTCCGCCGACCGAGATGCCGATCGGCACGAGTTCTTCCCCGTGTTGCACGTAGCGCGTCTCGATCCCGCTGATGAGCCGATCCGCAACGATCACCGCGCCGGCCACGTCCGTATCCGGAAGCACCATGGCGAACTCATCGCCGCCGGTCCGAGCCAGCACGTCACTGACACGCCAGGACGATGCGCGCATGGCTGACGCAAGAGCCACAAGCACCTGGTCGCCGAATTCGTGACCGCGCGTGTTGTTGTGCACGCGCAAGTCGTTGAGATCGATGAAGAGCACGGTCATCGGCTCGCGCTTCCGGAGCGCATGCGCAACGGCCGCCTTCATGCGCTTGCTGAACCCGCGCTTGTTCTCCAGCCCGGTCAGCGGGTCGGTGGTCGCAAGCTCCTGGAGCCGCACGTTTTCCGCCCGAAGCCGCAGCAGCTGGCGGTAGACGACGAGAAGGCTCGAAGTCGCAATCAAGAACAAGACCCAACCGATCAACGCAACCTCCTGCCGCCTTTCGACGGACCGTAGATGCTAAACCAAAAACGGCCCGTTGTCAAGCCGTTTTTGGTCACGTCATCCAATCTGGACGCTCAGTTTGCGGGGGTGCGATGCGGTCCGCGAGCGCCTGGTTTTCGTAGTCGTTTGCAAGCGACATGCCCGGCGCGTATTCGACCGGCGTTTTGGCGATCGTTTCGATGAGTTCGAGAAGTACCGGATACTGTTCACCCATGTAATGGTCGTCGCCTTCGGTCTCGACGAGCTTCCCTTTCAAATACTGCGCAAGCTTTTGGCCATGCTCAAACGGCACGAGTGCATCGTCCTTGGAATGGACGATATAAAACTCGCGCGCTTTCCAGATCGCCACGTCGGCATCCAGGTCCGCGAGGAAAAGACTGCGCAATTCGGGTTTGGCGACCTTCCACGGCGCGCCGACCATGATGACCGCGCGCGGCGTTTCGGTCATTTCAACGGCCTCCAAAAAATTCAGTGCGACGAGGGCTCCGAGTGAGTGTCCCAAAAAGATATCCGTGTTCTTCACTTCGCCCACGGCCGCTTCGATCTGCGCGATCACGTCTTTCAGTTTGAACTCTTCCCCGCTTTTCACATTCAACGCGGGAGCAACGACTTCAAACCCGCGCTCGCGCAGCTGCCCCGCGAGCCATGGGTGAAAATTTTGTTCAGGCGAAGAGTTGAATCCGTGAACGAGAACCACACGCATAACGAAGTCGAGCTTAATGGAAATGGGCAGTTTTGTCGAGAAATCATTGACAACTAGCAAAAATCCTGCTAGAGTGTGCGGTGCTCCATGAGCACATCTTGGAGGATTTCGTGCGCTTTGCCCTTATCCAGCCGCGCTCCCCGTGGGGCCGGCATCCCTACCTGCCCAACGGTGTGCTCTCGGTCGCCGCACGCTGCGAGACCGCGGGCATCCAGACCCTCATCATCGACGAGAACCTCGGCCACGAGCTCGAGGACCAGAACATCCGTACGATCCTCGCTGAGTCAGACCTCATCGGCATCGGATGCCTAGCCTCCCCATTCATCCCGGAGGCACGGCGCATCGCCAAGGCCCTGCGAACCATGGGGTTCAACCAGCCGATCCTCGTCGGCGGCGAGGTGATCCTGCGCTTCGCGAGCGAGCAGTTCGCCCGTCTCTTCGAGAATCTGGGCGACGTGCGCCAGTGTCCGAACGACGCTGCGCTCGGTTCGATCCTGAACGTCACGCTCCCGTCGATGTTCGACGTGTCGGCGGGACACGTGATCGATCAGCTGCCCGTGTACGCCAAGCAGGCGTACTTCGGAAAGGAGTGGTGCTTGTTCACATCGCATGGATGCGCGTACGCGTGCGGCTTCTGCGGTGCGCAGAAGAACCAGCGCCAGAAGTTCCGTGATGCCGATGCGTTCCGCGACGAAGCGAACTGCCTCGCCCGCATGGTGAGTCTGTACGGACGGGGTGGCCTCTACGAGGTGTACTGCTCGACCCTGGACGGCCTGCAGAACCCGGAGGAGACCGAGCTGACTCTGTCCATCTTCAAGGAAGCGGCACGACGGCACGGCGTGCGCATCCCTCTGCGGTTCCTCGCCACGGCGCACTGCACGGCCGTGGCGCTCAAGCGGGATCCCGCCATCCTGCGCCGCTGGCACGATGAGCTGGACCTCGTCTGCATCGGCATCGGTGCCGACGGTCCGGGACAGGACGAAACCCGCGAGCACAAGCGCTCGCGCCAGGAAGAAGACCGCGTGTTCGACGCCATCCGGAACGCGGGCATCCAGCCGGAGGCGACGATGGTCCTGGGTCTGCCCGGCGACGGCATGACGGCCGTAGCACAAGGTCTCAAGCGGGTGAGCACGTTCGTCCGCGCGGGTGTTCGCACGCGCCCGTTCGTGGGCAAGGAAGTTCTTCCGGGCAACGACGGATGGTACACGAAACGCGAAACGGTGGAGCAGCTTCTCGAACATCCGAAGCGGTTTCGCGAGCTCGACATCGGCTGTCTCGGATCGCCGATCACGCACCCGGATGCACGCAATCGCCGCCGCCTCAACGCCATCTACTTCGCAACCGTGATGGCGCTCAAGGTCACGCCTCTGGGCTGCCCGACCCAGCCGCTTCTTCCCACGGAGTCCGTCTCGGCTCCGCTGCGCATCCTCGGCCGCATCTGGAACCAGATGATGCCGCAGGATCGCTGATCTCGCTCGCACTTAGTACGTGCCGCGAGGTCTTTTTCTTTTGGAAAATAAAACGGCCGCCTAGTCCAAGGCGGCGCGAAGCTCGTCGATCGTGCGGACCGCGGTCCACTCGATATCGTCGTCGGGGTGGCTGCTCGCCCCGTCCGTGTGCGGCCAGATCGGCCGGATGTGGCGCACGCCAGGCATGCGCATGTGGACCTCGCGCTGCCAGCGCACACTGTCGTCGACGAACGTGAGGTCGCCGGCCTCGCGGTAGCGCTCGACCGCGTCGGCCTTGGAGCCATCCATCGGAACGAAGTGGCGGTCTTCCGGCGCGAAGATGTCCTTGAGGCAGTGGAGCTGCTCGAACTTCCAGCGCTGCCACGCAGGATCCCCGGCCGTGACAAGCACCTGGCGCGCCTGCGGCCGCAGCTCCCACAGCAGGATCGGGATGCCCTGGTACAGGCAGGCCTGGGCACGCGTCGCGAGCTCGTCGCGGAACGTGTCCTCGAGCACCCTCCAGCGCTCCCGCGACAGCCCGATCTCCTGGAAGAAGTTCGAGAACGTGAACGTGCTGGTGTTCACGCGCTTGAACGCTTCCTCAACGAACGCTCGATCTCGACCCGCCCGCAGCGCGACCTTGTCGATGATCGGTGCGAACCACTCCCGCTCCGTGTTCATGAGCGTGTGGTCCAGATCCCAAACAATGGTCTTCTTCAACATCGTTCCTCCACGAGCAGTGAAGCCCATTTTTGGGTTTCTGTCAATGGTTCGGGAATAAAAAAGAGCCGAGCGTTCTGTGTGAACGTTCAGCTATGCGCAGAGGGCCTCGTCGATCGCCGCAGCGATGCGCTGGGCCGCCTGCACGGACGTCTCGCCCTTGGGCCTCGTGATCTCGCGCCCCACGACGACGTACGTCGCCCCGCTCTTCACGGCCTGGGCCGGCGTCGCGATGCGGGCCTGGTCGCCGGCATCCGCGGTCGCGGAACGCACGCCCGGCGTGATCTTCACGAGCGCCGCGAGGTCCGGATCGGCCTGCAGCGCCGGCAGGTCCTGAGGCGAACACACCAGATGCGTCGCCTTGGCCCGAACCGCGAGGCGCGCGAAGCGCAGCACGCCCTCGCCAGAGCCGGTACCGTAGACTTCGCGCGACGTGTCCTCGTCCATGGACGTCAGCACGGTGACGGCGATCACGCCCGTACCGGGAGCGGCATCGACGGCTGCGGCCATGCCGGCCTGCGAGGCCGAGGCGTGCACCGTGAACATCTTCACCCCGAGCATGTGAGCCGCGCGCGCGGCGCCGGCCATGGTGTTCGGAATGTCCTTGAACTTGCCGTCGAGCATGATGCGGTCCGAGAGCGCAGTGAACAGCTCGCGCGCCTGCTGGAGGTTCCGTGCCGCCTGCTTGAAGCTCTTGGGCGTCAGCAGCTGCACCAGGATGGTGAAGATGAGCTCGAGCCCGATCTTGAACAGCCCGACGTGGTCCCGGAGCTGCAGCACGTGCGCGAGCGCAGCTTCGATGGTGTCGACGTCGAGCGCGACAATGATTCGATCCTTGCCTTTCATTGATCCTCCCGGCCGGGAGCCTACCCGAAATCCCGATTTGGTGCTAGAGTGTCTTGCCATGGGCAGGTGGCGGAACTGGTATACGCACTAGCCTTAGGAGCTAGCGGAGCAATCCATGAGAGTTCGAATCTCTCCCTGCCCACCAGAATCTATCCACAATCCCACCGTTGACGAAAACCGATTTTTGTGGTGAGATGAAGCCACAAGAGAAAAGAACTCGCTCCCACAGTCTTGAGGGCGGGTTCTTTTCTTTTGCCGGGCGCCCGCTCGTTCTTGATCCCCACTTCCATGAAACGATTGTCCGTCTTCGCGCTCGTCGCGACGGTTGTTTCGCTGTGCCTCCCGCTCGCCGCACGCGCTAGCGAACCGCCTTCCGTCATCATCTCGGAAATCAACTGGTACGGTTCATCCTTAAGTACAGCCGACGAATGGATCGAGCTCACGAACCTTACCGATAATTCAATCGATGTCTCCAACTGGCAGCTGACCGGAGCCGGTTCAGGCGGAACAGCCCTGGTCCTGCCCGTGGGCAGCGTTATCGAGTCATACTCAGCCTTCCTTATCTCCAATTATGCCTCGGACAACCAGAAAACCACCCTCGCCATCGAACCCGACTTCGTCACAACCGCCGTTTCCCTCTCGAACTCCGGAGTGCGCATCGGACTTCTCGATGCAAGCGGCGCAGAGATCGACGTTTGCGGAGACGGCGGAGCTCCTTTCGCTGGAGGACCTGCAGGAAATGGAGTATCGCCTAATGGCGGAATCGCCTCCCTGGTACGTGTAACGAGTTCTGACGGAGCGCTGCCGGAATCCTGGGCCGCTTCGACGCTCTCGATCGGATTCGATGACAGCGAAATGCAAACTGGAACGCCCGGTCGGGTCGAAGAATGGTTTGCGTCGTCGGTTGAAGACCCACCGGTGGAAGACGTGACTGAAATAGAACCAGCGCCAATCGATGAACCGGCCATTGAAAACCCACCGGCTGACGAACCTGTGATCCAAATCGTGCCTGAAGATCCTCCGGCCGAAGTTTTGGTCGCGCCGGAACCCGCGCCTGTCGTTGCGACCGAAACCCAAGTGCCTGCAACAGAGATCGAGCCGGCCGACACTCTGTCCGAAACGCCCGAACCAACACTCCTTTATATGCCAGGATCGCTACTCATCACCGAACTCGTATCGGATCCGGTGAGCGGACAGGAGGAATGGGTTGAAATCTACAATGCGACGGGGGTTGAAATCCCGCTCGAGGGCTGGACCATCCGGGAGGGATCCGGTTCATCAACCGCACTTCCCGATCAGACGCTCGCGTCCGGCGATTTCATCGTCGTTGAGAACATCAATGGCAATCTCAACAACGACGGCGATACGGTCCAGCTCCTGGATCCGACCGGCGCCATCATTGACGAAATGACCTACGGCACGGGGGACGTCCCGATCGCGAGCGATCCGGACAGTTTGTCGCGGACGAACGACGGATCGTGGGTTGTGACTTCACCGACGCCGGGTGCCGTAAATGTCATCGAAGTTGCTGTAACCGCCGCGCCCGCGGCCAACGAGGAGCCTGCATCAGAGTCGGAACGAATCACCGTGGCGCCGGTCGATAATCCCGAAACAAGCGTGTCCGTTGATGTGTCCGAGAGTGAATACTTCGTCGTGGACTCGCAGGCGGCCGAGGATGTTGTTCCGGCAATCGCGGACGGCCCGACCACCATCCGCTTCTCCGAACTTCTTCCGGACCCGACCGGTGATGACGCGACCGACGAATTCATCGAGCTGGAAAATTTCGGCGATGCGACCGTTGATCTCGACGGCTGGTCCATCGAGGACGTCGTGGGCAAGCGCTACACCTGGAATACGCCGACCGTCGTTTCACCGCACGACCTGCTTGTTCTTGGACGACCGCAATCCAACCTGACTCTTAACAACGATGGTGACGCGCTGACCCTCTTTGCACCAGACGGCGCCGCGATCGATTCCGTTTCGTATGAAAACGCAAAACCCGGCTCTGCTTTCGCGCGCATCGATCGCGCATGGCTTTGGACGACACTCCCTTCGCCGGCTGAACCAAATCGCGTTCCGCCGCCTCAGCCTCAGGCTTCCGCTGTCGCCGCAACCGTCAGCAAGACGACGGCCCGGACCAGTGCTCGCGGGAGCGGCGTTCGCGCGGTAAGCATCTTGCAGGCACAAGCGCTCGCCGATGACGCGAAGGTGCGCGTCCAAGGCGTCGTCACGTCCCTGCCCGGCATGTTCGGCACGCAAATTTTCTACCTGCAGGACGATACGGCCGGCATCCAGATCTATAAATACGATGCTGTCTTCCCCACGCTTGCGCTCGGCGATGAGATTCAAATCGAGGGAACGCTGAGCACGATTCGGGGCGAACGACGCATCAAAGTATCAAGCGCGTCCGCGATCGTTGTGACTGGTCACGACGAAGCGCGTCAGCCGGTCGAGCTCAAAGCGGAAGAACTCGACGCGTCGCACGTGGGCTCGCTGGTCGCCGCCGCTGGGCTGATTGTCGAGCGCTCCGGAAATGACCTCACGCTCGAAGACAACGGAGCGCAGACCATCATCCGGCTCATGGACGGCACGAAACTCGATCCGATGCGCTACGCGCCAGGAAACCACCTGCGGGCTGTCGGTGTCTTGTCGACGTCCAACGGAACGCTTCGGGTGTTGCCACGCGACGAAACCGATCTAGTGATCACGGAAATGCCTCCACCGGTCCCGGGCGAGCAAACGGGCAAAGCGCAACAAACGCAGCAGTCCCAATCGACCGCCACAACGATCGTCCTGGTCGCGCTTGCTGGACTTCTCGCGCTTGCCGCTCGCCACTACTTCCCCAAACTCAAAGCGCACTATGCCAAAAACCTCGCTCTCCGCCCCGCTGCTCAAAAGCCGCATTGAGAACAAGGCATACGCCTACGGAGTTTCACCGGTCGTCTCATCGCTGCTCGCAGAATACGTCATTGATCTTCTTCGCGAATTAACTTCTTCTTCCTATGTCCGAACAGAAATCCGCCAAGTGGTACGTTGATTTGGCCGCGTCCGCGAATGCTCTCGCCGAAGAGCTTGGGCTCGACGATTTCGCGAGCCAAAAACTGCGCGATCTGCTGATCACCAAAGGCAAGGAGCAATTCATGGCCGGCAACCGGAGCGGCATCAAGTGGGCCCGCTCGGGCGGATCGTCCTCCCGCGCAACGGCGCCGTCCGCCCCGTGATATAGTGTTGCTATGGACAGCGAGATGAAAAAAGCATTCCAGAGAATCGACCAGCGGTTCGATTCAATGGATAAGAGGTTTGATGCCTCCGATAAACGCTTTGAGGCGATAGATCTTCGGTTCGATGTCATGGATCAACGTTTCGACGCCGTGGATAAGCGTTTCGATGTCATGGATCAACGTTTCGACGCCATGGATCGGCGTCTTGACGGTATGGACGGTCGGCTGGACGCACTATCCGGCCAGCTTGATGATTTGGCCGGATACGTGAAGACCGAGTTCGATCACGTCCATACAGCGCTCTCCATGATCCATTCCCGCCTGACCGAACACGATCAGCGCTTCGATCAGGTAAACGGCCGCATCCGCGCACTCCAAACGCACGTGGAAAAGTTGGAAGCGCGGGCCGCGTGATCAAACAACAAAACTCCCCCGCGAGGGGGAGTTTTGTTGTTACTTCCAAAGGACAAGGATGAGACTCATGACCGCGAGTGTAACGAGGTAGTAACTCGTGTTGATCGCGTAGAGTTTAACCGGGCGGCCTTCCCACAGAACGGAACCGAGCTGGACTGGCGCCACAAACCCGAGCCAGGTCCAGAATGCGAGCTGCAACGCGCCCGACGTGTCCACGGCTCCGGCATACGCCGCGAAATGCGCGAGGATGTATGCCATTACGAACGAGCCGACGAATGCAGCCGCGTAATACTTGCCCATGCCCTTCTTTTTCGACTGCTCCATGTGCTCCTTGGTAAAACCCATCATGGCCATCCAGGGCTTCCCGAAGCCGGTCGGCGAATACCAGAACATGCCGATCGCTATGCTGGCAACCGCGGCTGCAACAACTGCCAAAAGATTAATGTCGGGAGTTGTCATAAAAAGGAGATAAACATTAAGATACGTTCACTATACCAGCATGCCGCCTTTCCTTCGAGAATTCCTTGTTTTCGGCTTGAAACAGGCTCGTGCGTGCGTTTTCGCCGGGTCATTTTTCGCGCTCCTCTTTCTTTCCAATCACATTCCGCTCTTTGGCCTCGCGCGCTACGATTTTCTCTTTCTCGCCGCGGTCGCGATACAAATCCTGCTTGTCGCTACCAAAATTGAAACGAAAGACGAATTGAAAACAATTTGTCTCTTCCACGTCATCGGTCTGTGCTTGGAACTCTTTAAAACGTCGCCTACCATCGGATCCTGGAACTATCCGGAACCCGCTTTTTTCAAAATCGGAACTGTGCCGCTGTTTTCCGGATTCATGTACGCTTCCGTGGCAAGCTATATCTCGCAGGCCTGGCGCATCTTCCACCTGCGGATGGAACATTACCCGACGTATCGCTACAGCCTTCCGCTCGCGATCGCGATGTACCTCAACTTTTTCACGCACCATTTCATTCCCGACTTCCGCTGGATCCTGACAGCTCTTGTCGCGATCGTGTTTTGGAAAGCGACGGTGTATTTCACGGTAACTGAAAACGAGCGTCGCATGCCGCTTGTCGTCTCGTTCCTGCTCATCGCATTTTTCATCTGGATCGCGGAAAATATTTCGACGTATTTCGGCGCCTGGCAGTATCCGGACCAAATCCATGCCTGGAACGTCGTGTCGTTCGGCAAGGTGCACTCCTGGTTTCTGCTCGTCATCATCAGCGTGATCGCGGTCGCGGATCTCAAGCATTTCAAAGCGCAAAAACGGCAAGCAAAAATGCCTCTCTGACGAGGGGCATTTTTGGAGCGGGAAACGAGGATCGAACTCGCGGCCTTCTCCTTGGCAAGGAGACGCTCTACCACTGAGCTATTCCCGCACTTGGTGGTCGGCAGTGTAGCATCCAACGCGAATTTTGACAAGAAATGCTATACTGTCAAGGTATGACCAAATTTCAGGTCTCTGTTCCGTTCGCCGCATCGGTCGTCAGCCTCATCACGATGCTGGGCGTCCTGCTTCTTCTCGTACAGATGCTTTCCGTTCAGGATTTTTTGCTTGAACAAATGGTGCGCACGAATGACCGCGTCGCGATCGTGCGGGAGCGCGTGCTGGATCTGCGCCTCAACATGCTGGAAAAAAAGGCGCCTGCCGAGGAGTATGCCCCGGAAGCCGCTCAATAACCGGCGCGTCGCCGATGTCCTACGAGAGATCGGGTTGATCCTGCAAGCCCAAGGCATCGCATTCAAACCCCAGGCGTACGAACACGCCGCCGACACGATCCTCGCTCTCCAGGAGGATCTTTCTTCGTTATATAAAATGTGTGGCACGCGCTGCATCGACGATTTGCCGGGCATCGGACCGAGCATCACCAAAAAAATTAAAGAATTGGTGATGACCGGACGCCTCGCCTACTACGACAATCTCAAGCGCGACTACCCGATGGACCTGCTCGCGCTCACGAGCATTCAAAACGTCGGGCCCAAAACCGCCGTGCGGCTCTACCAGGCACTCGGTATCAAGACGCTGAAGGATCTCGAGCGCGCGGTCAAAGCAAAAAAGATCCATCGCCTTCCGGGATTCGGTCGGAAAACCGAAGACCAGATGCTGCGCGGGCTCGGTTTCCTGCGAGAGCACAAGGGGCGCACCCTGCTGCACGACGCTTTGCCGCTCGCAGAGGCCGTCGTTGAGCGCTTGCGGCAGGTTCCCGGCGTCACGCACTGCGACGTCGCCGGGTCGCTCCGCCGCCGCCGCGAAACGATCGGCGATATCGACCTCCTGATCACGACGTCGAAACCCAAACTCGCGATTCAGGCATACAAGACCTTGCCGCAAGTCTCACAAGTATTGGAAGAAGGACCGACGTATGTCGTCGTGCGTTTTTCTTTCGGTATGAACGGGGATTTGCGCATTCTGAAGCCCGGCGACTACGGCTCCGCACTCGTGCATTACACCGGATCCCGCGAGCACAACATTCTGATCCGCGAACGCGCACGCAAACTCGGTTACAAATTATCCGAGTACGGATTCTTCCGCGGCAACACGCGCATCGCCTGCAAAACCGAAGCGGATGTGTACAAAAAACTGAAGATGCAATGGATCCCGCCGGAAATCCGCGAAGCGACAGATGAAGTGAGTCTCGCCGCCGCGCACAAGATTCCGGACTTGATCGGCTACGACGATCTCCGTGGCGATCTCCAGGTGCAAACCGATTGGACCGACGGTGCGGCGTCGATCGAAGCTATGGCGCGAGAGGCCAAAGCGCGCGGGCTTTCCTACATCGCGATTACGGATCACACCCGAGCGCTCGCCATGACCGGCGGCCTCAACGAAAAACGCCTGCGCGAGCAAGGCCGTGAAATCGACCGCGTGAACAAAAAAATTTCCGGGCTGCGAATCCTCAAAGGAACCGAGTGCGACGTGCTGCGCGATGGCTCGCTCGACCTCTCGGACAAAGTGCTCAAAACACTCGATATCGTCTGCATTTCGATCCACAACACGTTTCAGCTTTCCGAGCTCGAACAAACTGAACGCCTCATCCGCGCCATGAAGAACCCCTTGGTGAACGTCGTATTTCATCCGACGGGCCGCGTCGTCAACCGTCGCGAGCCCTATGCGATCGACATGCCGCGGGTCGTCCGCGCGGCAAAGGAATATCACGTCGCGCTCGAGGTGAACGGTTCGGACCGGCTCGATTTGCGCGACCTGCACGTGCGCATGGCAATCGAGGCCGGCGTAAAATTAGTCATCGATTCGGACGCGCATTTCATCGAAGAATTCGGCTTTCTCCCCTTCGGCATCGCGACCGCGCGACGCGGTTGGGCGAAAAAATCCGACGTGCTGAACACGCTGCCGGTCGCTTCCTTTCTCAAGGCGATCGGGAAAAACCGGCCTGTGCTATCATAAGGGAAACGTATGCCCCGGAGGAAAACGCCCGTGACATCGGCTGCCGCGAAGCCTTTGAACATCACCTCTCGCCTGAGCCGCCATCGGACGCGCAGCGAGCGCATGGCAGATTTTTTGACCGCCCAATTCGGGACGGTACCATTCCTGTTTGGCAACGCGGCCTTTTTCCTGCTGTGGATTCTGGTGAACACTCACTTCTTCCCGGCGATCCCGGCGTTCGATCCGTATCCGTTCACGCTCCTCACGATGTGCGTCTCGCTTGAAGCGATTTTCCTTTCGGTGGTCGTGCTGATCAGCCAAAACAAGGCATCCCTGATCAGCGAACTCCGCTCGGAGATGGATTTTGAAATCAACCAGCAGGCGGAGAGCGAGATCACGAAGATCCTGCGCATCCTCGACCGCATTGCCAAACGCATGGACATCCCGGTCGAAGACCGCGAGCTGCGGTCCATGAAGCGCCGATTGAATCTCGAAAGCCTGGAGCGCCGTATTTTGAAGGAATTAGAAAAATGATTTAAGCTCCGGCGCATGGGCGGGTGACGGAATTGGTATACGTATGGGACTTAAAATCCCCGGACCGCGAGGTCTTGTGGGTTCGACCCCCACCCCGCCCACCATCAAAAACCGTCTAAAATCGTGATCTGTCGTTTCAGGCCTCCGGTCCTCCGTCGCCGTACATCTGTG
>Ga0233424_10001040_pt1 | contig 27976 bp, 24 predicted proteins | sample Watercolumn_Towu_FD_181011 | JGI IMG/M metagenome (GOLD analysis project Ga0233424, IMG submission 181011) | Freshwater microbial communities from Lake Towuti, South Sulawesi, Indonesia - Watercolumn_Towuti2014_125_MG | ecosystem: Environmental > Aquatic > Freshwater > Lake | place: Indonesia... | reverse complement strand
CCGTCCTCCGGACACCCTCTCCCCCTCCGAGGGGGAGAGGGAACGGGTGAAGGGGAGGTTCAGAGGTTCCATGCGTAGAGTTTCGCTTGGGAGAATTCTTTCCCTGAAGGGAGAGGGAATGCAGCCGTGGAACATGGACTTTGAACCTCCATTACGGCCGCCCCCGGGCCCAGCGTGGAACATTGAACGTCGAACGGGCCGATTTCTGGTTCGAAGTCGGGAGAGCAAAGTCCGATGGTCGATGTTCTTCGCCTCCATCTCTACTGGCCCTACTTCAAGCCCAACTGCTCCGCCAGCATCGTGTAAAGCTGGTCGATGTTCTGAAGCGGGCCGACGCTGATCGCCGAGCCGATCACCAGTTGCGGCATGCGGCCGTCCGGCAACTCGCGCGAGTTCGATTCGTAAATGGCGACGTTGGTCTGGATCTGACTGGTCACCCACGGGTCTGCCAGCGCCTGCTCCAACTTCTCGCGCCCAACCAATTCTTCCGCGCGCTGTTTGACTTCATTCAACGGCAGCGGAGCAGGCGGGTGAAAAAGCCACGAATCAAATTCGGAAAACGCTTCCGGTTTGGCGCGCCACACCGCCAACCCGAATTTGGCGTACTGGCAGGCGTTCGCATGGGCGCTGGAGGTCCGCTTTACCAGGTGATTGCAGTCCGCGTCCAGCGGCATGGGCAACGAGACAATCGCGAGCTGATTGCTGAAGCGACGCTGCGCTTCGAGCAACAGGCCGTGCATGTCCCGACAATAATGGCACGTGTAATCGAACAAACTTACGATGAGATGCGGCGCGCTGGGCGAGCCGATGATAGGCAATTCATCCGCGAGCAGCCGATGCTTTCCCTGGTGCAGCACAATTTCACGCCGTGCCGCTGGTGCGGGATTAGCCGGTGCCGTTTTCGGCTCGGACGCTCCGGAAGGCTGGGCGGGGGTCGATGTCACGCTTCCCGGCGTTGGCTGGACTGCGACGGTCTGAAGTTGCCTAGCCCCATGGGCCGGGCTGATCGCCTGGGTCGCCGCGCGCGTCGGAAAAGTTGATGAGGGTTCTGCTGCACCTTCCATTCTTTTCACCGAGTACGTCTTCTTGTCCACCAAAGCCTGACCGGCCACCAAGACCACTACAGCACCGACGCCTGCCAACGCGAATTTGATTACGGCGCCTCGCGCGAGACCCTTGGACCTCGGAGGCCAGTGGAATCGGTCTGCCATGGAAGGGCCGGTCTGGCGCGCAACGTTCCTCAACAGCAGGTTGGCCGCCACGACGGCGCTGGCATGCGCGGTCAGGCAAAAGTAACAAAAGCTTTTGATCACCAGCGCCTGCAATCCCACAAACCAAACCGCTGCGCCGATCATCACAACCGACAATCCGGTGATGGCGAGCCACCAGTTCCGCGGCCGGGCTCCCAGCGCGCCGCCTCCAATCTGGAACGTAGCCCAGAGCATTGTCAGGTAAACCAGCGCCGCAGGCACTGAAACCGGAATTCCCAGCCAGTGCGACCACCGGCTCTGCAAAACTTTGTCGCAGCCCGACTCGGGGCCGCATCCCGGCAGCGATCCGCCTTTGAACGACACCCATGCAAGATAGACCGCGATGACCAGGGCCACAGTGAGGAAAGCGCGAGCCGCGATCACACCTGAGAATTTGGGGGGCGGCGCGGCCTCCTGTCGAAGTTGTGCTGCCGGCGCGCTTGCCGTCTGATGCGGTCTTTTGTTTCGCCGTTTGCTCATAATTGGGAAATAACGCTGCTTCTAGTTAGCGCATTTCCAAACCAAGCGCGAGACGCAAATCGAGGATGGACTTGGTTTCTGGTTGTTTCCACCAGGGATATTCTCCTTCGTCGCGCCTCGCCATTCGGCCTTTTCCGCCAAAACAGGACCCTTTGGAATTTTCGGACACTGCTCTTAGGCCGCTAATTCTTCATCCATGCTTCCCATCTCAGCTTGGCATGGACGCGCGCCACGTCGCCCATGTAATGATCGGCGGGGTATTCGTCCGTCGCCTTCAGGATGTGCTGTTTGGCGAGTTTGTCGTCGCCGGTCGCTTCGTAGAACAATCCAAGGTAAAGGTGCGCGTAAAACAAGCGTTGCTTGAGTTCTTCGGCTGAAGGGTTGCCCTCTTGGGCCGCGGCTAAAACGCGTTCGGCGGTGCCCTTGCCGGCAAACAACGCGAGAACTTCCATCATGGGCACACGCGAGTCGCCCTCAATCTTGATCAACGATTCGCGGGCTTTCTTCACATCGGCGCTTCGCGACACGCAAAGGAAATGCCAGACCGCGTTTTCGACGTCATTCGCGTTCACCGTTTGATGCAACTCGAACTGCTTGCGCCCTTCCTCATAGCGTCCGGCGTAGTAATAGGAAATGCCGCGCTGCCAGTGATGCGCGGCCTGGGACGGGTTCTGTTGAATGTAGCGGTCGAAATCGGCAATCGACTCCTGCGCGCGTCCGAGTTTGAACTGAGCCACGCCGCGCCATTGATAAATGTCCTTCGCGTTGCGGTCGCTCTGAAGGACCTGGCTGTAGTCAGCTACGGCCTTTTCGTACTGCTTCAAGGCGTCGTGCAGCCTGCCGCGAAACAAATAACCCCTTGGATTCTTAGGGTCGGCCTCGACGGCTTTTTGGGCGAAGGCGAGCGCCTTTTCCGTTTCTCCCCGGCCAAACGCCGCTTGCGCCTGGCTCAGAAGTCCTTCGTTCTGGCTCTCGGCCGCTTCCATCCGGAAAACAAACGACGGTCCAAGAATCAAACAAAAGAAAAGACCTCCAAGCCGAGGAAGCTCGATTCGAGGTTTCATGCGCAGAGTATGGCTTACGGCCAGCGCCCAAGGCAAGGCACACGTGCGCTCTGCGCGGTTAACGCGAGTTTGAAATGCGCAAAGCCGTAACGATTCAAATTTGACAAAAGCAAACGAAGGAAACGAAGATCCGGAGAGCCTTTTCCCCTCGCTGATTTGGCTCACGGAACAAAGACTCTTGCCAGACGCCCCAATCTTCATGCCTTCGTTCTCTTCGTTGCCTTTTGTTCAAATTGAATTGTTGCTTGAGTTGGCCCTCAGTTCTCTCTGTTGCCTCCTGTTCAAATTGAATGACCCAGGCCGAAACCCGCGCATGCTCCCTGACGCCACCGAAGGCTCGATTACGCAAAATTCAGCTTTGTGGCCGCGCGAGCTGGGCTACATTGTTCCGCGAACTATGTTGAGCGCACTTCGCCATGCTATCCGGCTTCTGGCTTTGGAATTGGCGCTATTCATCGTAGGTCAAGTGACACCGAGTCTTCGGGCGGCGGATACGACCGAAGGGGTTGAGTCAAATCTCAAATCTCAAATCTCAAATTCCACGACGACCACCCAGCACTGGGCTTTTCAGCTTCCCAAGGATTATCCGGTTCCAAAAGTGAACGACTCGCGCTGGCCGAAAACGCCCATCGATTTTTTCATTCTGGTCAAATTGGAGGAAAAGGGACTCAGGCCCGCGCCGCCCGCGGATAAGCGGACCTTGCTTCGCCGGGCTGCGTTCGATCTCACCGGGTTGCCGCCCGCCCTGGAGGAAGCGGACGCGTTCGTGGCGGACGAATCGCCCGACGCATTCGCCCGAGTTGTGGACCGTCTGCTCGCCTCGCCCCGCCACGGCGAACGCTGGGGACGTTACTGGTTGGACGTAGCGCGATACGCCGACACCAAAGGCTACGTCTATGGCGACCGCGAAGAACCGCGCTTCGTCCATTCCTACGTGTACCGCGACTGGGTCATCCGCGCGCTCAACGAGGACATGCCTTACGACCGCTTCCTCAGCCTGCAAATCGCCGCCGACCTTCTCTTCCCTCTCAACTTTCAACCCGAAACTCGAAACCCGAAGCTCGAAACCCAGAATCCCGACCTCGCCGCCACGGGCTTCCTCACGCTGGGCCGCCGGTTCCTGGGCGTGATCCACGACATCATTGATGACCGGATCGACGTGCTGATGCGCGGCACGCAAGCGCTCACCGTTGGCTGCGCGCGCTGCCACGATCACAAGTTCGATCCGATTCCGACGAAGGATTACTACGCCCTCTACGGCGTGTTCGCCTCGTGCACGGAGAAAATGCTTCCTCTGGCCGAGCCGAACGGCGCGAATCCGGCTGCGGTTGATTTTGAGAACGGCTTGAAGGAGCGCGTTGAAAAATACGACCAGACGATGCAGCAAAAGCGAGAGGAATTCTCCAATCGCTTCCGAACCAACGTCACCGATTACCTCGTCGCCGTGCTCGACGTCAAAAAGCTTCCCACAGAGGAACACTACGAAATCCGCGGTCCCAACGACCTCAATCCCACAGTCGTTCGGGCCTGGGAGAGTTATCTGGCGCAGACGAAGCGAGAATTTCATCCGGTCTTTGCTCCCTGGCATGCCTTGGCGGAATTGCCTCTGGAAAACTTCGCCGAGAACGCTGCCGAGAAGCTGGCCACACTTGGCCCCGTGGCGTCGAACGGTCTGGCGCACCTCATCGCAGATCGCTCCCTTTCCCCTCACCCTGGCCCTCTCCCCAAGGGAGAGGGCCAGGGTGAGGGGAAAGGAGATGCGAACAAGCCCGAAGGCTTGGTCTCAACCGAGTCGTTCAGTTCTCCGCGCCAGCTCAACGGTTTGGTTCTTCAGGCGCTCAACGAAAAACCTGTGAATTCGATGCGCGACGTCGCCGAGCGGTATGGAAAACTTATGCTTAGAGTTCACCAGCGCTGGCAGGAAACATTGCAGAACGCCGCCACGAACAGGACCCAGCCTCCAACCGCATTAGGCGATCCTGACTGGGAACAACTTCGCCCGGTTCTCTACGGACCGAACGCGCCGGTGAACATTCCGATCCTGGCCGCCGCCGATCTTGAATGGTATTTCGACGAACCGACCCGCGTGCAGCTCATGAAACTGCACGCCGAGATCGAGCGCTGGATTATTCGCTCTCCCGGCGCGCGTCCGTATTCTGTTGTGTTGGAAGATCGGCCTAACCCCAAAAACTCGCGCGTCTTTGTGCGAGGCAATCCTGCAAACAAAGGCGAAGAAGCTCCCCGGCAATTCCTGGAGGTCCTTTCTCGCGGCGCGCGCCGTCCTTTCTCCAACGGTAGCGGGCGTCTCGAATTGGCCCAGGCCATCGCAAGCCAGAACAATCCATTGACCGCGCGCGTGATGGTGAATCGGGTCTGGCTGCACCACTTCGGCGCCGGATTGGTCCGCACGCCGAGCGACTTCGGAACGCGCAGCGAACCGCCCAGCCATCCGGAGCTGCTGGATTGGCTGGCGCGTTATTTCATGCAGGAAGGTTGGTCGCTCAAGAAACTCCATCGGTTGATCCTGGTTTCGAGCGTGTATCAGCAGAGCTCGGAGTATTCAGTAACCAGTGGTCAGTATTCAGTTGGACCATCGGCAGGCACGAGATCCACTGATTACTCGGCGGGACCAAGCCGAGCGCTCCGCCGTGCCGCCACCGTTGACCCGGAGAACCGCCTGCTCTGGCAAATGAACCGCCACCGCCTCGACTTCGAGGCTTTGCGCGATTCATTGTTCGCGGTGACCGGTGAACTGGAAACCAAAGCGGGCGGGCCGCCGGTCGATTTGTTCAAACCGCCGTTCAACCCGCGTCGTTCGGTCTATGGCTTGATTGATCGCCAGTTCCTCCCCGCGGTTTACCGTGTTTTTGATTTCGCCAACCCCGACCTGCACAATCCTCAGAGACCTGAGACGACCGTACCGCAGCAAGCGCTCTTCTTCATGAACAGTCCGTTCGTTATGGAAAGGGCGCGGGCTCTCCTGCGAAGGCCTGAGCTGTCGCAGCCGCAAGACTCGGCGGCGCGAATCCGAACGCTCTACCAAACCGTGTATCAACGCGCCGCTACGACTGAAGACGTGCAACGGGCCACAGAGTTCATCCACACGGCGGAATCGCTTCCACCTTACCAGGCGCCGCCGCCGCCGGTTCCTGTCTGGTTCTACGGCTACGGCACGTTCGACGAGACCGCGGGACGCGTGACGGGCTTCACTCCTCTGCCTCATTTCACCGGCGACTCCTGGCAAGGCGGCGCGAAATGGCCGGACGCAAAGCTGGGCTGGGTCCGTCTGACCGCGGAGGGCGGCCACACCGGCAACGATCTCGCCCACGCCGCGATTCGCCGATGGGTCGCGCCGCTCAACGCCATGGTGTCGATCACGGGAACCCTCAAGCACGATCATGAAGCAGGCGACGGCGTGCGCGCCCGCCTTGTTTCGAGCCGCCATGGCGTGCTGGGAAACTGGACCGTTCACAAGAACAAGGCCGAGACCAAATTGGAATCCGTCCAGGTCCAGAAAGGCGGTACGCTGGATTTCGTCGTGGATTACAACGCCAATCTAAACAGCGACGACTTTGCGTGGAGTCCGGTGATCAAAGTGGCCGGCGGCGCGGCAGAGGCGGTCGTCGCCGAGTATCCGGGAGAATGGAACGCAAAGAAAGATTTCAGCGGCCCGGCGGCAGTTCCGCCCGAACCGCTGACGGCCTGGGAACAGTTGGCTCAGGTGATGTTGCTGGCCAATGAATTTGTGTTTGTGGATTGAACCACCAGCGAGTGCGGCGTCATGTTGTTTACCAGAATTCTCGTTCGCCCTTCTGCTGTTAGGTCCTCAAAATCTTGTCCATCGGCTTCCCCTTTGCTAACTCATCCACCAATTTATCCAGATAGCGTATCTCCCGCATCGTCGGCTCTTGAATGTCCTCCACTCGGACGCCGCAAATGACACCTTTGATCAAAGTTCGTGAAGGATTTCGCTTGGTAGCTTCCTTGAAGAAAGTCTCAAAGTCCTTCTGCTTTTTCAATTGTCCCTCCAACTCCCGCTGATTATAGCCAGTCAGCCAGCAAATGATGGCATCAACTTCTGACTTTTTACGCCCCTTTTTTTCAGCCTTGGCGACATAGAGGGGATAAACGCTCGCAAAGCTCGTTGTAAAAATTCGATGTTTTGTTGTCATGTGAAGCTGATCAGACCTTAGCCGTATGGTTCGCCCTCACCCTAACCCTCTCCCCCAGGAGAGGGAACCACTATTTCCCGCACCGGGAAACGGTCACTGAACAGTGATGAGTCCGTGGCGGCAAAAGTTACTCCCTCTCCCTGGGGGAGAGGGCCGGGGTGAGGGCGAGCTGTTCATCGCACTGAATACTTACGGCTTAGGTTCAGGAAAATGTCCGAACATCAGCGACCCCTTCCCATTCAACCTGCGTTCCCATGCGTTCAATATTCAACGTTCGTTCGAGGTTAAGCGACTTGGGGGCTCTTTCGGAATCAGCCAGACCACGACCAGCCCCAAACCGTAAACCAAACTCGTCGTCGCGCCCATTTTGGCAATGTTCCCCTGGAAGAGTGCGCTCAACGCGGTCGAAGATAGCAAGGCCGCGGCCGAGAGGATGCGGCCGGAATTGTAGGTTACGCCCGCACCGGTTGCGCGAACGCGCGTGGGAAAAAGCTCGGGCAAAAAGTAGGGAAGCCATCCGTAAAAACTGGTGCTCACGAGTCCCAGAGCAAATGTCGCCCAAAGAAACTCGGAGCGCGTCGGCGTCAGCGTCAAAAAGATGTATCCGCTCAGTGCCAGCGATCCAAGGCTGATCAGAAGGTAACTTCGCCGCCGCCCCAATCGGCTCGCCAGCCATCCGCCCATTAAAGACCCGATGACCGCCCCCAGCGCCTGAAGCGTCTGCGTCGCGGCTTTCAATCCGGGCAACCCCTGGAGTTCGCCGACTTGCCCGGCCCACGGCACGAGCCGTTGGCCGGACGCCCACCCGCCCAGAAGCGGGATGGTTCCCAGCGCGATTCCAAGCAAGGTCCATCGCAGCAGCGGCGGACGGAAGACTTCGAGGATGGGTGACGACGGCTGAGCGTTTGGCGCATCTTTTTCGGTGAGCCAGCGCGGAGACTCCGGGACAAACAAAAGGACGAACCCGCCGAGCAACACCGGGGTTCCGCCCAGCAACAAGACCCACCGCCAGGATTCGCGCGTGATCGGGTGATAAAGCATGATCAAGCCGAGGATCAAGAAGCCGACGTTCGCCGCGGCTCCAATCAAGCCCGCCAGCGCTGGCCGCGAAACGCTCGGCCACGCTTCCGTCGCCAGGGCCACCCCGGACGGCCACATCCCGCCAATCCCCAGGCAAGCGAGGAAGCGCAACGCCAGCAGTTGTTCGGGGCTTGTCACAAAATAGCTCAGCGCCGTGATGGTCGAATAGCAAAGGATGCTGAAGCCCATCGCTTTGACTCGGCCGGCGCGGTCAGCGAGCCAGCCGAACACGACGCCTCCACAAGCTGCTCCCAGCAAGAATGCGGAGATGAGCCAGGAAAGCCACTGATCTGCTCGAATTTCGATCTGCGGGTTTTGAGCCAGACCGCTCGCCAAAGGCGTGGCGGAAAGGAAATCCTGGATCGCTGGGCGCGTGGCGGGGACCAGGAGCGACATTTCCATCCCCGCGAACATCCAACCTAGAAACACGGTGACCAAAATCAAGTAGCGGTCTCGGGCCGTGAGGGTGCCAGAGGGGCCGGGGGTGGAGTCCGCATCAGGCTTCGGGTGCATGGGTCGCTTTGCTGGGGCAGAGCATCCGAATGAACCGGCGCAGCAACTCCGTGTTGTCCTGATAGCCGCGCGCCGTGACGAGCAGGCCATCCACCACGACAGGTTCATTCACATACGTCGCACCGCCCTGCTCGGCGTCCATCGCGCACTTCGGCACGGTGGTCACGCGTTTGCCTCGGATGCAATCGCCCGCGGTCAGAATCTCAATCCCGTGACACAAGCAAGCGATGGGCTTGCCCGCGGCCCAGATTTCGCGTGTGACGCGACGGAGATCTTTGTCGTAACGGATGTATTCCGGCGCGCGCCCTCCGGAAATGAACATGCCTGCGAAGTCTTCCGACCGCAGATCGCGAAACGCCACCGATGCCTTCAAGTGGTAGCCGGGCCGCTCTTGCGTGATGTCCCAGGGCACGTCCGGATTCGGCGGGATTTCGTGAAGCACCGTGTGATAAAGCCGCGCTTCCGGTCCTGCGACGACGACTTCGAAACCAGCCTCCGGCAAGCGATAGTAAGCGTAGAACGTATCAAGCGCCTCGGTGGCGTCCCCGATGGGCATGAGGATCTTGGGCATTGTCGTGAGTTAATCAGAGATCGGCAATCAGGGGTCAGGGGTCAGTGAGTGATCAATGGCTATCGGTAAAGCGACGATTTGGATTGGATTCCTATCCGCGTCTGTCTGTGCTGCAATCGTTCAGACTGTTCGCAGACCGCGGTCAAAGTTTTCACCGATTTAACGATTTAACCTTTTTAACGTTTTAACGACTCCGTTCATGCCCACCTGGCGGCCAGCCCTTTCAAAAAGTCCGCGGTGGCTTTGGCGGACGCGCCTGGCGGTTCGCCGGCCCCGCCGGCCTGATGCACGGTCACGGTGCCGCGGTACTGAATCGCGGCCAGGCCTGATAACACGCCGTCGAAATCAATCCCCCCGGGCGCGTGAATTGGGATCAGGTCGAACGGGACCGGCCCTCGGCACCAGGTGTTCAATTTCATCTTCCCGTCCGGCTTCAAAACCTGGTTCTGGAGATAGACATTGAAAATCCAGGGCGCGAGCCGATGGATCGTTGTTGGACCGTAATCCTGTCCGCACAATTCCAAATTCGCCGGCTCATAAATAAGGCCGAAGCCTGGCCGGTCGATGCGCTGCAGCGTTTGCTCGATGCTCTCGACGGTTTCAAAAAGGCTTTGGGTGTGGCACTGATGAACGAGCTTCAAACCACACGCCGCAGCTTCATCGGCGGCGCGCTGAGCCCATTCGATATCTTCCTCCTTCTTCAGCGCCACGCGGATGAGCGGAGCCTTCAGGGCCAGTGCCAATTCGAGAAAGGGGCCGATGCCACGCAGGCAATCCGGGCCGCGCTCGTTGTTATACACCACATCGAAATTGCCCGTCACCATGCTCACCGACAGTCCGCGCGCTTGCAGGATTTGCGCTGCTTTGGCCACAGCGCCGGGCGGCGATTGAACGCCGACTTGCGAGGCCCGCAGGCACAGCGCGCGATACCCCGACGCCACCGCCAGATCCGCGAGCGCATCCAGGCTCATGGAGGCTCTTTCCTTGGAGCTGAATTCCTCGGCAATGCGGACAGATAAGGACAGGTTCATTGGGCGGCGCTATTTCCAGTCAATTCCGGGCTTCTGTCAAACCTCGAAACACGCAGCGCCCCAGGCCATCGTGGAGTCAAACGAAACATTGCTTTTCGCACGCGGAACGGAAAGCATTTGACTCTAAACTGAACGTCGAAACTCAACCCTTTCCCGGGCATGAAGACATTATTGAAATCAACCGCAGTTTTCCTCCTTGCCACTTGTTTGCCTTGGGCTGCTCTGGCTGCGGAGCGAAAACCGAACACGCTGACCCCAAACGAAGCCGCCCAAGGCTGGATTCTCCTCTTCGATGGCGAAACCCAGTTCGGCTGGGCGCCGCGCGGCGATGCCAAATGGACCGCGTCCGACGGCGCGATTCAGGCTGTCAAGGGCAGCGGCATCGGTTATTTGAGCACGACGACTGAATTCGCCAACTACAACTTGAGCGTCGAGTTCTGGATCGACGACACTGCGAACAGCGGCGTGTTCCTCCGTTGCCCGACCTCCGGAGCCATCACGGCGACCAACGCGTATGAAGTGAATATTTACGACAAACACGACAAGTGGCCCACCGGCAGCATCAATGAAGTGGCGCGCGCCCAGAAAAAGGTTTCCACCGCGGGCCGCTGGTGCCGGTTCGACATGATGACCGATCAGCAGTATCTGGTTGTCGGGCTGGACGGCGAGAAATTGGTGGCGAAGAACGATTCGAAACACGCGCGCGGCGCCATCGCCCTCCAGTACAATGGCCAGGGTGACGTGAAGTTCCGCAACCTCCGGTTGCAGCCGATTCGCCTGAGCAGCCTTTTCAATGGGAAAGACCTCACCGGCTGGAAAGAAATCCCGGGGCGCAAATCAGTCTATTCCGTGACGCCGGAAGGCTGGCTCAACGTGAAAAACGGCAACGGCGATTTGCAGACCGAAGCGGCTTACGGCGATTTCACCTTGCAACTGGACATCATCTCGAACGGCAAGCATCTGAACAGCGGCGTCTTTTTCCGCGCCCTGGCCGGACAATTCTGGAGCGGGTACGAAAGCCAGATTCGCAATCAATGGCAGGGCGAGGACCGGACCAAGCCCGTCGATTACGGCACCGGCGGAATTTACAATCGCCAGCCCGCGCGCCGCGTCGTTTCGAGCGACGGCGAATGGCTCACCAAAACCGTCGTCGCGCATGGACCGCACATGGCGGTGTGGATCAATGGAATCCAGGTCAGCGATTTCACCGACACCCGCGCGCCGAATGAAAACGCGCGCCAGGGTTACCGCGCCCAACCCGGCGTGATCAGCTTGCAAGGCCACGATCCCACGACCGACCTTTCCTTCCGCAGAATCCGCATCGCCGAAATGCCCGCCGCTCGGAACTGACTGCGAGGGTCGCCGGGCATGAAATACGCGCTCCTCGCTGACATCCACGCCAATCTCAAGGCGCTCGAAACGGTTCTGGAGGACGCACGATTACACGACTGCACGCACCGGGCGTGTCTGGGGGATTTGGTCGGATACAATCGCCAGCCCAAGGAATGCGTCGATCTCATCCGCCGCCTGGGCATCCCCTGCGTGAAGGGCAATGTCGATGAGTACTGCTGCATGGAGACGCACCCGGAGGGCTTAAATCCAAAGGCGCTGGAACACATCCAGTGGACCCACGATCAACTGACCGAAGACGACCGGGCGTGGATGCGGGCGTTGCCGTATGTGGAACTGCTCCACGGCTTTTCCATCGTTCACTCCACTTTGAACGAACCTCGGCGGTGGGCCTACGTCTTCGACCGCGTGTCCGCGCGTTTTCAATTCGATCACCAGACAACGCCGGTTTGCTTCTTCGGACACACGCACGTGCCGGTGGCTTTTGTCCGAGACACCGCGGTACGCGGCGGCAGTTACACGAAGTTCAAAATCGAGCCCAATCGGAAATATTTCGTGAACGTCGGAAGCGTCGGCCATCCGCGCGACGGCCAAAGGAAGGCAGCCTACGTCATTTACGATCTGGAGGCCCAGACGATTGAGTTGCGGCGGGTGGAAGTCGTCGCTTAGCTTAAAGGTTCGGCTGCTTGAGCACCTTGTCGAGCGTGCTCATCGTCGCTTCCAGCGTGTATTTCAGATAATAATCCTTCTGCTCCGGGTCCTTGTTCAGCGATTCCAGCGCCACGTCAGCGGCTTGCGGCGTTTTGAAGAAGCTGCACGCCCGGACTGCCTCGAGTCGCACGCGTGGGTGGTCGTCGTTCACCTGCACTTTGAGCAAGCCGAGAGGGTCCAGAACGCGGTCGCGCCAGTAGCAAAGGACGCGCGTCGCCGCGGCCCGCGCGCGCGGTTCGGGCGAGCGCAGCATGCGCTTGAGCAAGTCCTGGTTCACGACGTTCATGTTCTGGTGCAGCCAGAGCGCCTCCAGCATGTGGTGCTCGTAATCCTTGTTCTTCGCATCCAAAGCCGTGATCCATTTGCTCAGCGCCGCAATGACGTCAGCGGGCTTGCGTCCGCTCAATTCGATGCGCGTGCGGTAGCGGACGCGGTCTTCCGGTTCTTTGAGAAGATCGAGCAATTTCTCGATGGGTTCTCCGGCAATTTTCGGCGGCGTGCTGGGCGGGCGGCCTTCGTAGGTCACGCGGTAAATGCGACCGTGCGAATGATCGCGGCTGGGATCGCGCAGGTTGTGTTGCATGTGTCCGATGATCGGGTTCTGCCAGTCGAGGAACCAGATCGCGCCGTCCGGGCCGACCTCGACGTCGGACGGACGGAAATTCGGGTCATTGGAGGAAACGATCGGCTCGGCTTCCGTGGCGCCGAAACCTGAGCCTTGGTCCTCGAACTTGTATTGCAGGATGCCGAGAAAACCGATGACGTTCGGGACGAGAAGATTTCCCTGCATCTCGTCCGGGAAATGGCGGCTCGAAAGAATCTCCGTGCCCGGACAGGGCCGGGTGCGTTGTTTATAGACGGTCTGCATGCCCTTGTGCTTCTGCGGATAATCGACGTGCCCGGAGAACGCCGCCGCAAAGTAGGTCTGCGCGCCGGTGCCGTCTGTCACAAAATCCTGTCCCCAGCGGTCGAACACATGGCCGTGCGGGTTGGCGAAGCCGTACGAAACGAAGGCGTCGAACTTGAACGTGCGCGGCTCGAATCGGAAAACCCCTGCATTGGAGCAGCGGACGGGCGGCCCCCACGGCGATTCGACTTGGGTCTGGTGAAACGTGCCTTCCTGCCAGTAGAGCGCGCCGCCGGGATCGAGCACGAAGCTGTTCGCCGAATGATGCGTGTCCGCGGAGTCCATGCCGTGGACCAGGCGGTCGCGCACGTCGGCCTTGTCGTCGCCGTTGGTGTCCCTGAAAAACATGATGTCCGGGACTTGCGCGAGGATCACGCCACCGCCCCAGAATTCGAATCCGGTCGGGTTGTGCAGTTTGTCCGCGAAGACCGTTTGCTTGTCGGCCTTCCCGTCGCCGTTGGTGTCTTCGAGAATCAGCAATTTGTCGTCCAGCGGCTCTCTGGGATTCCAGTGCGGATAGCTCGGCCAGACCGCGACCCAGAGACGGCCCTTCGTGTCGAAGGCCATTTGCACTGGCTTGGCCAGATCCGGGAATTGCTCTTCCGAAGCGAAGAGCGACACTTTCATGTTCTTGCCCGGCGTCATGTGTTTGATGGCATCTTGCGCGGAGTTGAACTCGTGTTTGCCGCCGGGGAGCGGGCCGGGCTTGTTGGATTCGGTTTTGACGGGGGCCGGCAAATTGCTGTCATCGGCTTTCAAGTCCTGCCCTTGAGCCACGGCCCAGATGCGCTGGTCGCGGTTGGAAGTCATCACATCGAGCATCAGCAACTCTCTCTGGAGCACTTCGTAATTACTGGGGAGCTTCCGGTCAGCATCCGTCTTGCTCACGCTCCTCGGACTGCCTTTCTCGAAGGTCAGGAACGCGCGGTCGCCGAATGTCGAATAGCCGTCGGTGGCGCGGTAGTGGTTGAACCAATGAAAATTCTTGTCGAGCACGGCCTGGCGGAGTTTCTCGAATGAATCGAGGGCCGTGGCGACGTTGCTACCGAAGAGCGCGCGCTCGATGGCCAGCGCGACTTGCCGGTCGCCGCGCTCGTTCAAGTGAACGCCATTGATCGTGAGCGGCTGCGCGGCCCTGGTATAAAGCTCGGTGGTCGGCGCGAACAAATCGACGAAGAGCACGCCATGGCTCTTCGCGACCTCGGCCATGGCCGCGGTGTAAGGCTTCAGGCGGGCGTTGTTCTCCGAGCCGTCCGGAAGATCGGGCGATTTCAAGAATTCGTGGGCAATGGGCGAGAAAAGGACGATGCGCGGGGTGGACTGGCCGTTGTATTTTTGGGCCAGCATGTGTTTGAGCGTCGCGTCCAGGTCCCTCTTGAATTTGGCCAGCCCGGCCTCGCCCGCAAACGATTCGTTGTAGCCGAAGAAGGCGAAAATCACATCGGCCTTGGTGTTAATCAGATCGAAGCGATTGGTGCCGCTCAGATTGGATTTATCGAAGAGCGCGGCGTCGTGTTTCTTCGCGTTCGGGTGCAGAGAGATGCCGGAGAGCCATTCATCGGGTTTGCCGAAATCCATGGAGCGAAGCCGCGTGACCAGTTCGTCGCCGGAAAAGCCGAGGTTGCGGATGACCAGCTCGTGTTTCGGGAAGCGCGCGTGAAGCAGCGTCTCCAACCAGCCAAAGTGCTGCATGCGGTCCGCGAGCGTGTTGCCGATGATGCAGATGTGGTCGCCTTTGTTGAGCGTCAAACTCTCGGCAGCGGTCGTGTCGTGGAGACAGGTGAGCGCGGTGAGGAGGGGGATTAGCTTTTTCATGCGTGAATAGACTGGCTTCGATGGATGTTTCTTCATTTCGCCTGGAGCCGATTCAGTCTGATCGCTCGGGCACGCGAAAGCTAACAGAACTCGCTCCTGCGGGTCACGAGACAAATTCGAGAGGGCGTAATGCCTCGGTCTTGCCCGGTTGTAGCACAGTTGATCATCAAGGGCAGAATAGTCCGCTTTGCTCCAGTGTCGTCCATGCCAAGCAGAGGATCTCAAGTTCTGGCTTCTGAACGAGGTTCGTTTGACGTGGGGCTCGGTCAAATCATTCGGATCAGTCAGACCCGCAGAATGGGACTTTGAGCAGCTTGAAGTACGACCCCGAAATTCGATAGCCGATGCGGGGTCAAGGTTCAACCGGTAAGCTGCTCTGCGCTGTCTGCGCTGGGCTGGCCGAGGACAACCAGCTCCGTCACTTGACTCAGTGGGACGACATGAAGGAACGTACAAGCCAGCCGCGCAGGCACGGGCTTTGATGCGGCGCTCGTTGAATTCTGCCCTTGGCAGCCCGCTTATTTAATGCAAACTCGCGCTGGCAGCGACGAGAATCCATCCACTCCCCAAGCCCATCCCTAATACCGGCCCAGAACAACGCGAACTGGCCGCGATCGTGTTCACCGATATACGTCGGCTCGACGCAGCTTAAATATGCGCTGGGCGAGCGCGAAGCGGTGGGGCTGATCAAGCGGCATCACGCGCTGATTCGGGAGATTCTCAGTCAGTTCAGCGAAGGCGCCGAGATCGAGACGGCGGGCGATTCGTTTCTGATCCTTTTTCCCAAGCCCTCGGACGCGGTGAAGTTCGCCCTGTCCGCGCAGCGCAAGCTGCGCGCGTTCGCGCCGGAGGCTCATGGGCTGGCGGATCGGATGGGCATTCATGTGGGCGAGGCGCTGATCGAACGCAGAGCCGATTCCGCCAAAGCCCAAGCGCTGTCTGGAATCCATGTCGATACGTGCGCGCGGGTGATGGCGCTGGCGCAAGGCGGGCAAATCCTCCTGACGCGCTTTGCTTTCGACAATGCGCGCACCATTCTGAAAGGCGAAGAGATCGAAGGGGTGGGCGCGCTGACCTGGATGAATCACGGGGCGTATGTGTTGAAGGGAGTCGAGGAGCCGGTGGAGATTTGCGAAGTTGGCGAAACTGGCGCGCCCCTGACGCCGCCGGCCAACTCGGACAAGGCGCATCGCCACGTGTCGGCGGAGAGCGAACCGGTGCTGGGCTGGCGGCCGGCACTGGAACAGGTTGTGCCCGGCACGCATTGGGTGTTGGAAAAGAAGCTGGGCGAAGGCGGCTTCGGAGAAGTGTGGCTGGGGCGGCACCAGACGCTGAAGGAACGGCCCGTGTTCAAGTTTTGTTTTCGGGCGATCCACAGGAGCGATTCGGAAACGCCGGGCAGTTGGCGAACAACTTACGCTCGCTGGGCAAACGCCGCCGCCGCCGGATCGTGCAAAGGACAGCCGTGACATTTGCAATGCTGACGGCATTTCTCTTCCTGACGTTGTATGCCGTCAAGCACGTCGGGAATAGCGGAGGGGAGCGTCCGCCCACAAGGTTGGCCGTCTTGCCACTGGAGATTCTTTCTGGCGATGTTACTCAGCAATACTTCGCCGATGAGATGACCGATGACATCATCGCTAAATTGGGTCAGATCCACGCGCTGCGGCCCATTGGGCGAGTAACCGTGATGCAGTATAAGAATTCGACCAATTCACCCCAGGAGATCGCGAACCAATTGAAGGTGAGCGCAGTTGTCCAAGGAAAGCTCAAGCGGGACGGGGACAAGCTCCATATTGAGGCCCGACTATTTCAGAGCCGAAATGATCGGCAACCACGGTCCGCTATATTGTCCACTGGCCTCGAACGCGACCTGCGCGAGGTGTTCAAGTTGCAGAATGAAATCGTTCTGGCCATCGCCGCCGCCATGCAAGTGAGGTTGCGCGCGGAGGAACAGCGGCGTTTGGCGGACGCCCCGGCGGTCAATCCCGTGGCATTAGGTCTGTATTACCAGGGGAGGGCCAAGACACGCGCATTTAGTGATACCAACAACAAGGAGGCGATCCGACTTTACGAGCGCGCCCTTGAAATCGATAAGAGCTTTGCGCCGGCCTGGGCGGAGCTCGCCGGCGATTGCATCAATCAAGTCTATAATTTCAAGCCAAAAATCTCCAAACTGGAGGACAAAGCCCTTTCCTCTCTTTTGGAAGCCATTCGGATTAACCCGGAACTGGCCCTCGCTTACGAGAAACACGGGAATCTCCTTTGGAGCCCAATCAGGAATTTCCAACACGAAGAGGCGATCAATCTTTTCCGTCACGCCCTCCAATTGAACCCGAGCTCGATCGGCGCGCTTCATTGGAGTGGTTGGGTTTACAATCATACCGGGTTTTCCGATCAAGCCATCGCCAAAGCGGAAGAGGTGGCTGCGTTGGATCCGGTCTTTGACACCGCGGTGCTAAGCCTGGCCTGCTCTCACCTCTGGAAGGGAGAATATCACGAGTCTCTATTACTTTGGCCGAGAGCTGCCGTCTTTTTGTGTAGCTTAACCGGTTCCCATTGGGCCTGGACTTTATTCGCGCTCGGCCAAACGAACGAAGCCCACCGCAAAATTGCAGAGTACCTCCAGAAGATACCCGAGGATCGCCCGGGCGAGCTGACTGCAATGGAAGCTGTGCTTCTGGCTGCCGAGGGAAAAGAAGCTGAAGCTGTCGCCAAAATAAGGATCGCGGAGGAGAAGACGGCAACAAATTTCGGCGAGACCCATCACTGTACTTATCTCATCGCCTGCGCCTATGCGCGGTTGAACAAGACGCGAGAAGGGATCCGATGGCTGAAGCAAGCCGCCGACAAGGGCTTTCCTTGTTATCCCTTGTTTGTCAGAGATCCGAACCTGGCCAATCTCCGTGCCGACGCGGAGTTCCAGGCGTTTCTGAAGGCGCAGGAGCAGGATTGGCTCAGGCGCAGCAATCTTTGGTTCAGAGCGGAAGCGGCAGCAAAATGAGCGAACGCGTTCGCGTTCGACGGGCGTTAAGGCGTTAAAGTATCGGGTTGAACCGATCCCGCGCCCCGACCAAATTTGCGCTGAATGAAGCTCGAATTGCCAGACCACCTGACCGGGACTATGCAGAAGCGCGAACTGCTCCTTGACCTGGCAGTGGGCATGTAGGCCGGCCGGCGTCTGACTCTTGGGCAGGCTGCTGAGTTAGCGAAGATTTCCCAAGGAGAATGTCAGCGTGAATTAGGCCCGCCGCGAGATCACGCCGCATTACGATCTGGAGGATCTGGCTTATGATCTCCAGGCCGCTGGTGAACTGGCGCGCCGATGACCGTCGTCAGTGATAGGTTCGTGAATGACCCCATAGCTCTCATGGTAAAACACGCTGGGCGGCTGCGCTCGTTGGGCGCGCGCAGGATTGGTGTTTTTGGGTCATGGGGGAGGGGCGACGCCGGACCGGAGAGCGATGTCGATGTCTATCTGGAATTCGAAGAAGGGAAAAAGAACTACGACAACTTTTTTGAGATTTACGATTTGCTGACGCAGGTCTTCGGCCGGCGAATCGATCTTGTGACCGAAGGCGCCTTGAGTGAAAGGAAAGCGCGGATCATCTTGCCGACCGTCCGCTATGCCGCCATCGATACTTGAGATTCTCGGGATATTCTCACCGAGACCGAATTCGTGAGCAGGGCAGCGGCGGGGTTGGCTTACGAACAATTCATCCGAGACGAAGTCAAAAAGCGGGCCTTTGTCCGAAGTATCGAAATCATTGGCGAAGCGGCCAAGAAAGTTCCGGAAGAAGTGCGCGCAGACCGCAGGTCGAATGGAGGAAAATCGCTGGGATGCGAGATCGATTGATCCATGACTACGGCGGCATCGACTATGCCATCGTTTGGGATGTGACCGTCAACAAAGCGCCTGCTCTGGCCGAACACCTTCGTGGCTTTATTTCAAACGCCGAGCGCGCAGGCAACACGGACAGGCTAAATTGAATCGCCAACGCCATGCCTGACCTCTCGCGGAACAGCGCCAGCTTGCCGCCATCCATGTTCACGGACCTGGTCGGCTACACCGCGCACACGCAGCGCTATGAGGCGCTCGCGCTCGAACTGCTCGAAGAGCATCGGCGGTTGTTGCGCGAGTTGTTCCCCAAGTTCAACGGCCGAGAAATCGAAACCACGGATATCGACGAAAAATCCTGGACCTCGAAAACCGTCACTGCCACCGATGAGGTCATGCACGGGAATCCCATCGATGCGCCCGCCTAAGCTCAAGGATAGACCGGCCTGGGGCCAGATAGCGTAGTCCACGCTGGCTCACGGATGATTCAAGAACCGAGCCAAAGGAGCGCGGGCAGCTTGCCCGCGCGTTTTTCAAAAATCAGGCAGCCTGCCCGCGCTCCTTCTTGAATCAGCCGTGACGCCGGCTCCATCCGGATTTTATGACGTTGTTCAGGTTCGGGTTTTCGTAAATAATGGGAGCATTGTGACTGCTAGAATGAACCGTCGAGGCCAATTGGTGCTTCATACCACGGCCCACGAAAAATTAAACCTGAGATTCGGCGATGCGCTCGTGGTCGTCGAGCAGGATGCGGATGGGCGCATCGTGCTGCAAAAGCGCCGACCGGCAAGTACGACCAAAGCCCGGGGCAAAGCTTATCTCAATCCTCGCCCACTTCCAGGACTCGTCTTGGAGCGAATCTATCAGCGCGTGGACCCGGTGTGGGACAAAATCGAAGCCGAAGCCGTAGCGGTCGGTCGTCGGGCTCTCAAGGGGAATCTCCTGAAGGATTTGTGAACGCATGGGACATCTTCAGCTATGATTTTCCGAATGCCGGACCGCATCCAGCTGTAATCATTTCGAGCCCTGAGCGCGCAGCACGGAAACCTTGGGTGAGCGACCTGCTCGGCACGTCGCAGCGGGCAAGCCGAGCGCCGGATGCGACCGAAGTTCTTCTCAATGGAGCCGATGGCCTCGAGTGGGAAACGCTGATTAAATGCGATCTTATTCACGCGGTCAGAAAATCAGACTTACGCCATCAACGCGGGACGGTGAGTGCTGCGCGTCGCCGACAAATTGTGCAACGCATGATCGAGTGCAACGGATGGAATCGGCTGTGATGGCGCATCCCCGGCCTTCGTGAGGGAATGAACGCAGCCTGTTTCCGGAATTGGCTTACATTTTCAAGCACGCGTTGACGCAGGACGTGGCTTACAATGGACTGCTCATTCACCGGCGCAACGACCTGCATCGGTTGGTGGCGATGGCGATTGAGGAATTGCGAATCAACGCGAATCGGAGGAAGGGTTTCGGGGTGCTCATCTCCCTCCAACCTGTTTTCCATCGCGTGCCTTGGCGTGGTTGCGCGGTCGGAATGACCAATGCCGAGATCCGAATGGCGAAAGAATTCCGAATGACCAAGCCCGAAACGAAACACGGCGCGCCGCTGGCCCCTTTTTCGGCCTTTGTCACTCCAGCATTCTTTCGTCATTCATGATTGGAATTCGTCATTGGACCGGCGTTGACTGCCCGGGCAGCTTGGCCTACTAATGCCTTGTGCGATTCGTCAAAACAAGTGTGGTCCGGTTCAAGCCGCAACTGCTCTGGACGGTTCGCCGCGACAGGGTTTCTAAACGCTGGATCGGCGTCTGCGAAGAACTGAAATTCTGCCTGGAAGATACTTCTTACGAGCGTCTGCTGGCGCTCATTGACGAGGCTTTGGAGGAGTTGCTCAAGCTTTTGCTCCGGAAAGGCGAATTAGCGGACTGGCTCAAGGAGCATCATGTTCGGCTCGCGTCGCCGCTGCCCCGCACTTCCCATCGCGCGCGGTTCAAGGTGTCTTACACGGTGAAGCAACACGTGCATCATGATCCCGCGCAAATCGCTGCTTAACGAATTGCGTCGTCGCGGTTTTTTTTCGAACTCAGAACCAAACGCGCTGAATTCCGGCACAAGAGAGGAAGCACCTTCCGTATCCCCCTGCCCACGCATACTTCATTCTCGGAGGAGGCTGTGCGCGAGATTCTTCGCTTGTGCTTAGCCTCGTCAGTGGAAATCGATGTATTCATTCAAGAGCAGCGCTCGGCGAAGTAACGGCAAGCCGTTCTCTTATGAAAATCACCGCCATCCAAACGCTGGTTTGCCACGCGCGCATGCGCAACTGGGTTTTCGTCAAAGTGCTCACGGACCAGGCCGGCTTGTGGGGCTGGGGCGAAGCCACGCTCGAATGGCACACCCGCTCAGTCCTCGGCGCCATTGAAGACATCTCCCACTTGGTGATCGGCCAGGACCCAACGCGGATCGAGCATCTCTGGCAGATCATGTATCGCCAGCATTTCTGGCATGGCAACGGCGCGATTCGCGGCACCGCCATCAGCGGCATCGATCTCGCGCTCTGGGACATTGCCGGAAAAATCCACGGTGTGCCGTGCCACAAACTCTGGGGCGGGCCGGTGCGCGATTACGTCCGGCTCTACTGCCATCTGGGTGGCGGCAAGATGGAAGACTTCTACTGCACCAGCCCGGCGGACGCGTCGCGCTTTGGAGATTTGGCGAAGAAAGCGGTCGAAGAAGGCTTCACCGCTTTCAAGTCCATGGCCGTGCCGGAGACCATGCCGCTCGAAGGTTTGCAGCCGATCCGATACGCGGAAGCGTGCGTGCGCGCGATGCGCGAGGCGGTCGGCGATGGCATCGACATCATGGTCGATTGCCACGCCCGGCCCAGTCCGCGCATGGGCCTGCTGTTCGCCAAGGCGCTGGAACCTTACAATCTTTACTGGTTCGAGGAACCGTGCTGGCCGGAAGTGATGGACGACATCGCGCTCATCCAGCGTTCGGTGAAAACCCCGATTGCCACGGGCGAAAGGCTCATCGGCATCCACGCTTTCCGCGATTTGCTTGAAAAGCGCGCGGCCAGCGTCATTCAGCCGGACATCACGCATTGCGGCGGGTTGAGCGAAGCGCGGCGCATCGCGGCGATGGCGGAGGCGTATCGCGTGGCCATGGCGCCGCACAATCCGCAAGGGCCCGTGAGCACCGCGGCGTCGCTGGAATTCGGCTTTGCCACACCGTCCTATATTATTTGCGAGACGGTGCACGGCGACGTTCCGTGGCGTCAGGACATCGTTCGCGAAGGCTACACCGTGGAGAAAGCGGGCCGCATCGTTCGCCCAAACACCAAGCCCGGGCTGGGCATTGAGATCGACGAGAAAGAAGTGGCCAGGCACCCGTTCCAACAAGAGATCGTGCAGCGGACGTTCTACAAAGATGGCAGCGCGGGGGATTGGTGATTCGTTGCAGCGCTGAAGCGTTACACCACGGGTTACATGGGTTAAATGAGTTAAATCGGTTAAATGAGGCGAACACCGGATGCACCCTTTAACTGATTTAACCCTTTTAACTCATTTAACTTCACTTCCCTGGACCTCACCGGGCTGCGGTTCCTTGGCTTGCTCCGCGGTTGTTGCCGGTTGTCTGAGCGCCATCAGGGCATTGAAGGCGGCCTGGGATTCCGCTTCCTTTTTGCTCTTGCCGCGGCCGCGGCCCAATTCTTCCTTGCGATAAAACACGGCGCACTCGAAGACGCGGTCGTGATCCGGCCCGGAAACGGATAGCATGATGTAGCGCGGCGGTTCCGGGAAACGGGCTTGCAAGACTTCCTGAAGTTCCCCCTTTGGATTTTCCAAATTGGGCAGCACTTCCAGGTCGCCGAAGACATCTCGAAACTGGCGGACAATGAATTCCTGGGCCAAATCGAACCCGCCGTCCATGAAGATCGCCCCCAGCAACGCCTCAAACGCATCGGCCAGCGTCGAAGGGCGCTCGCGTCCGCCGTTGAGTTCCTCGCCGCGGCTGAGGATCAAGTGCTGGCCCAGTTCGAGTCGGTGGCCATGCTCGGCCAGCGAGCGCCGATTTACCAACTGCGCGCGCGCTTTGGTCAACGGGCCTTCGCCGAAGTCCGGGAATCGTTCATACAGCACGCGGGTCAGAACCAGTTGCAGGACGGCGTCGCCGAGGAATTCCAGACGCTGGTTATGGTGGATGTTGTTGGCGTGCTCGTGGGCGACCGAAGGATGCGTCAACGCCAGGCGCAGCAGTTCGACCTCGCGAAACGTGTAGCCTAAACGACTCTGAAGTGGTTCAAAGTCCGACACAGTCCAAAGTTCAAAGGGCGGAGGATTGCGTCACGGCGCTTGGTTCTTCGGCCGTTGGCGAGCCATCCGCCAGGGCCTCAGTTCCGCCAAGGGCGGAGGCGTTCTCCTTGGGTGGCTCCGTTCCAGACGCGGCGGGTTCGGATCCGTGCTCAAGCAGTCGCGCCACTGCGCGCTGGACCTCCTCCAATTTGTCCAGCTTCAAATTTGGATCGGCGATTTGGAACAAATCACCGGTGCCCGCATGCTCGTAAACAAAGGTTCTCTGCTGATTCTCCAAAAGCTGGGCCTTGACCTTGAGTAGGCGCTTCCGTTCCAGCATAACGGCGAGGATGAACCGGGCGGCCGCGTGGCTGGGATCATTCTGTTGGATCAGTTTCCGCAAAAGCGACTCGGCGGTTTCCTTTTGGATGGGATCCGGCAGCGCGGCAGGGGGCACGGTATAGACACTCTGCCAGCAGGAAACGAAGCCTTTGCGGTCTGTGGCCTGGCTGTATTGCGCGGTCCAGCAATTCTCGCACACGTCCAACCGCTCATAAGCGCTCTTGTGATCGAACAACAAGGTGTGGAACGGTTCCCTGTTGGCGAAAGGTTTGTGGCAAGCCTGACAGGCATGCGCGCGGCTCTGAATGTTCCACTCGATCATTGGACAGGCGCTGATGCGTTAAGCATTTGGTTCGAGTCAAGTATTGTCAACCCGGCCCCGCGCTGCAATCTCATTCCACGGCGGAGCGGACAGAATTCTCCTGGCCAGCCTTTCCATGAAACCCGGCAGGGACGGATTCCACTCGATTCCACTCCGTCCCTGATTTTACTCTGCGATGGGAAAAACCATTTCAGGGACACGGTGGAACGCGTCCTTACCGGTGCATGGAATCAGGCTGGGATGAACCGAATCCCTGAACCCGGACCGGTCCCGTTGGAAGCTGGCGCGTCGCTTCCGTTTTCGTGTTGCATAGGCATATGCAACACGAAAACGGCGCCACTGCCATAGAAATACTCGCGGACGGTGTTATTGCAGTGCATCCACAAGTTGTCGGTGCCCCGTAGCGCAGATTTGAAATCTGCTGTATCGCAGGATTGCATCCTGCTGGGCCTCGGCGTGGCCTGGGGCGTTGAGAAGACCCGACACGCAGCCGATTTCAAATCAGCGATACGGCAGAGTGCAACTCTGCGCTACGGGCGCAGGAATCACCGACAACTCGTGGATGCACCGCTGTTATTGGAGCCTCGGCATCACGCCGCCCATGCGCTTCATCATCTTCTGCAGCTTGCCCATTTTCCGCATCATCTGCTGCATCTGGTTGAAGCGATTCAGAAGGTTGTTCAATTCCGCGACGGTGACGCCGCTGCCTTTGGCGATGCGTTGCCGCCGCCGGGCATTTAGGATTTGCGGATGCCGGCGTTCCTGCGGCGTCATCGCGCAGATCATGCCTTCCATGCGCCGGAATTCTTTTTCGCTTTTGCTCAAATCGGCGCCCTGAAGCATCTCCGAGCCGCCCGGCAGCAGGCCCATGATGCTTTCGAGCGAACCGAGCTTTCGCATCTGGCGCAACTGATCCAGAAAATCCTCCAGCGTGAACTGGCCCTTGCGCATCTTTTCTTCCATGCGCTTGGCCTCGTCCAAATCCACGGCCTCGGCGGCGCGTTCCACCAGGCTCACGACGTCGCCCATCCCCAGAATCCGCGACGCCATGCGTTCGGGATGGAACGGCTCGAAGTCCTCGGATTTCTCGCCGACGCCGACGAATTTGATCGGCTTGCCTGTAACCGCTTTCAGACTGAGAGCCGCGCCGCCACGCGCGTCGCCGTCGAGCCGGGTCAAAACGATGCCGGTGAGTTGCAAAGCGCGATCGAAGTGAGTCGCCACGTTGACGGCTTCTTGTCCGGTGGCGGCATCGAGCACGAGCAGGATTTCCTGGGGCTTGACCAGGTCCCGCAAGCGGACCAGCTCTTGCACGAGCGGCTCGTCGATCTGCAGGCGGCCCGCGGTGTCGAAGATGACCGCGTTGCGGTGGTTGGTGCGGGCGAAGTCGAGGGACTCGCGCCCGATCCTCAGCACGTCCGTCTCACCCTTCCGGACAAAGACCGGCAGTTCGAGTTGGCGGCCGAGCGTTTCGAGCTGGTCCATGGCCGCCGGGCGGTACACGTCGCACCCGACGAGGAGCGGGCTGCGGCCTTGTTTGTGGAGCCAGCGCGCCAGTTTGCCGGCGGAGGTGGTTTTGCCGGATCCGTGCAATCCGACGAGCATCACGCCGCCCGGATTTCCCCCGAGTTCGAGGCCCGCGTTGGCCGAGCCAAGCAGGTTCACTAACTCGTCGTAAATGATTTTGATGATTTGCTGGCCCGGCTGGATGCTCTGGATGACTTTCTGCCCGACCGCCTGTTCCTTGACCCGCTCGATGAAATCGCGGGCGACCTTGAAATGGACGTCGGCATCCAGCAACGCCAGCCGGACGTCGCGGATGGAATCGCTGATGTTCGACTCCGAAATTTTGCCGAGCCCGCGCAGGTTCTTGAAAACGTTCTGCAGCTTGCCGCTGAGCGTATCAAACATGTCAGGACGTTAGGCCAGGGGCGTTGGGAAGTTCAAGGTTCAAAGTTCGAGGAGGTGCTTTGCTTTATCCTTGCCTGGCCAGGTGCGCAGAACTATGCCAACAGACACCATGGCTTCGACACGCCGATTCGGTCTCGGGAGCCTGCTGATTCTCTTGGCTTGCGGAACCGTCGCTTGCCTGATCCTCGGGGTCTTTCGGGACCGATCGAGCCGTGTTGAACGCGGCCCCGGCGGGAGCTTGAATCCGGCTCCGAACGACTCCTTCGTCGATCAAAAAACCCTCCAGGGCGCCCTCGCTCTTGAAGCCGAGCGAAACCGGCTCGATCAAACGGTCTGGTCGCTGGAACTGACGGCTCAGAAGCACGAGGACGTTTTCGTGCAACTGTGGGACCAAATGCGCTCCAGCCGGGATCCAATCGCAGTGTTGCAGGGCTTTGAGTTTGGCGTGATGAATCTGGGAACATTGGGTCAGGCCGAGGTTCTGGACCACAGCGCCACCCTGGCGCGTTTCGGAGCGCAGACTCGGAAGCTGCGCCCGGCCGATTGGCAAAACATTTTGAAGGAACTTTACACTCAAGGTTGGCGAATCGAGAATTCGGAGTGGCGCCACGTTCAATTCCGTCCGGCCGCCAACGCCGCGGCTTCATCAGTTATCGCAGTCACTTTGCACGGAACGAACCCGCAACAATCCGAGCGGTTTGTGTTGCGCGGTTCCGTCCAGGTGTCGTGGCGTGGAAACGCGAGTGCGGGAGAGGCGCCGTTCCCGGAGCGGATCGACGCCTCAGAAATCGAATTGCTCCGGCGCCGCGGCGAGCCGGCTTTCGAGTGGGCCCTGGCGCGCGACATCAAACCAGATCGAAACCCGATCTTCATCGACCCGCTGATCCTGCGCGATTTGAACGGAGATGGACTGGCGGAAATCATCCTCGCTTGCCGGAATCAGATTTTTTGGAATTTGGGGAACGGCCGTTTCCAGGCGGCAACACTCTGCGCCGGTCTGACCAACGCCATCAACACGGCGATTCTGGCCGATTTCACCGGCGATGCCGCGCCGGACTTTCTGGCCGCCGATGCTTCGGGCTTGCTGCTTTTTCCCGGAAACACGGAAGGAAGAAGTCTAGACCGATCCGAACGGACGGGAATCCCCCTCTCCCCCGCGGGGGGAGAGGGAAAGGGTGAGGAGATTCGGTTCATCGGAAACGGCCGGCGAGTCCAATTCACGAACGTTCCCCTGCTCAATCCTTTTGTCATGACCGCCGGGGATATTGACGCGGACGGCGATCTCGATCTTTGGCTGGCCCAATACAAACTTCCTTACGTTGAAGGCCAGATGCCGAGGCCGTACTACGGCGCGAACGACGGGTTCCCTTCGTTTCTCCTCCTCAATGACGGGAACGGCGGCTTTGTGGATCGCACGGATCAAGCGGGCCTGGCGGCCAAGCGGTTTCGCCGCACCTATAGCGCGTCGTTCGTCGATCTGGATGACGACGCGGACCTTGATTTGTTCGTGATCAGCGATTTCGCCGGTGCCGACGTTTATTTCAACGACGGCCGCGGCCATTTCACGGACGTAACGAGCTCCGCGCTCAGCGAACCGCATCTCTTCGGCATGGCACACACTTTTGGGGATTACGACCTCGACGGCCGCCTGGACTGCTTTGCCATTGGCATGAACTCCTTCGTCGCTCAACGGCTCGAAGGGCTGCGGCTCAACTCGGCCGGAACTGCATCGCGCGATGGGATGTGGGAAAGGATGGCTTACGGCAATCGCCTCTATTTGCAGCGCCCGCCCCGTTTTGAACTGACCCCGCTCAGCGATCAAGTCGCCCAATCCGGTTGGTCGTGGGGCGTGACCTCGTTTGATTTCGACAACGACGCGGACCTCGACCTCTACATCGCGAACGGGCACAAAAGCCGGGCGTCGGCCAAGGACTACGAATCGCAATTCTGGCGCCACGACATCCACCTCGCGACTTCCAACCCCGACCCGGTTCGAGACGTTTACTTCCAATCCACGGCCTCCAGACTTTATGGGGCGGGCTACTCCTATGGCGGGTATCACAAGAACCTTCTCTACATGAATCGGGCGGGCCAATCCTTTGTTGAAATCGGCCACCTCTTGGGCGTGGCCATGGAACTGGACTGCCGGAACGTCGTCAGCGACGACCTGGATGGCGACGGCAAGATGGACTTGCTGGTGACCACGCTCGAAGAATGGCCGCAAACGCGGCAAAGCTTGCACATCTTTCGCAACCGATGTCCGGCTCCGGGAAACTGGATCGGCCTTCATCTGCGCGAAGGCGGCCCAGGATTCTCTCCTGTGGGGG
>Ga0233424_10001033_pt1 | contig 28124 bp, 22 predicted proteins | sample Watercolumn_Towu_FD_181011 | JGI IMG/M metagenome (GOLD analysis project Ga0233424, IMG submission 181011) | Freshwater microbial communities from Lake Towuti, South Sulawesi, Indonesia - Watercolumn_Towuti2014_125_MG | ecosystem: Environmental > Aquatic > Freshwater > Lake | place: Indonesia... | reverse complement strand
TCGAGTAGATATTTCTTCTTAGAAGAATGGCGTAGCAGGGAGGATTTAGATATCCATATAGCCTCTGATTATATTCAAAGTTTATTTGGTAATATCCAATCGCTAATTGAATCAAGTGATATTATAGAAATCAAAAAAATATAGCCTTCTTGCTCTTTTCATCAATTTGCTTGGCCTGAGTAATGGTATCATTCAGGCCAATACCCTCCCGTAAAGTTAGATCCACGTAATACACAGGTTGGCGATAGCTTTGTGTGGTGCTTTTGTCTCTTAAAGTGAGTTGCAATGGTAGGCACGACAGTAAGCCTCCTGAAGCTGCACTGTAGTAACTCAATCGTGTAGCCAAGGTTCGGTTACTATTAAAGCCAGGGGTTCTAAAGATGAAGGTCCCAAATTCATCTGAGTCATCCAAATTCATATACAAGCACCCATAGGGGATTTATCCACAATTGAAAGTATTGTTATCTTTTTAATCTATACTTTTGTTTCGGACTTTTCGGTTTATCTGGAATAGTACGCTCAATCAAGCCAGCTTCTATGGCAGGATTCAAGTAATTCTTTTGGAACGTTGCTCGATGAGTCAACCCGACCAATTGCATCAACTCAGCGAAAGTATAGTCTCCTTGCTTCATTGCTGAAATTAAACGTTGAACATGATCGCCAGCTTGAGCGGTAGCATGACCGCTATCTTGAGCGGTATCAGTTGAACTAAGAATGGCATCTAAAATCATCTGTAAGATGAATTCTATAAATGGGGCTGAATCTGTTCGGTCTGTACTTACTTGCAAAGCCTCATAGTAGGCTTTTTGATTTTGATAGATCAAACTCTCAACAGGAATATTAGCAAAGATTGGATTCCATCTGCTTAATATTAAAGTTTGCCATAGCCTTCCCATGCGACCATTGCCATCCGCAAATGGATGAATGAATTCAAACTCATAGTGAAATACTGAACTTTGGATAAGAGGATGCACTTCGCTATCATTTAACCAATCAAGTAAGTCAACCATCAGTCGATTAATTTGATTTGCAGGTGGAGCCATATGTACCACTCGATCACCTGACATCACGCCTACGCCACCATGACGATATTGACCAATTTCATCAATCAAGCCTGTCATTAAAATTTGGTGCGCTTGTAATAGGTCTTTTTCTTGGCTTGGTTGCCACTGCTGAAATGCTTCATAAGCTTTAATGGCATTACGCACTTCCTGTACTTCTTTCGGAGGTGCAATCACTGTTTTACCATTAAGGATCGCCGTGATTTGCTCTGTACTAAGGGTATTTCCTTCTATTGCTAGAGAGCCTTGAATGGTACGAATACGATTGGCTTTACGTAGTTTTAGGCTATCTTGGATTTCCTTTAAAACAGTCAAGCGCCCTATATTCTCACTGATCTGTGCAATCAGATGAATGATTTTTGAAGTGATGGTATAAGGCGGTTGATATTTCATTTCGTTCTCAATAATTAAGCATTTCAATTAAAACTTTTCGTTTACCGTTAAAGCCTATAGTATCCCCGTACCTGTCTGGTGCTTTAACAAAGCTACCAATTGTGAACCTGATTTTAGCTTCTCTGTATAAGGACACCCTTGATCATTAGGTGCCCAATGAGGACAACGTAAATAATATTGATCCAACAGCCCAACTCCATTTTTTTCTTTTGCAAAGTCATCGGTTCGGCATGCATTGGGCAACAAACAATGTTAACACCTTGCTTTTTATACCTTAGATCAGACTGTAAATCATCCATACGTTCTATAATACTTTCTGAAGTACTCTGATCCTGAAGAATAATATTGAAGTCTTGAGCTGAAAGACTAAATTCAGGTACAGATGTATCTGTCATTAATGCTAAGTCTTGTTGAGATAAATTTTCACGATATTCACATAAAGGAACCTGTTTATTATTAAAATACCAACCTGTACATCCCCAATAGAAATCTTGTGGATTAACATGAACTAAATTACGTGCCCACTGTAATTTCATAGGTCTTTGACATTTAGGGCATGTCTTTGCCATGGTATCTGCAAAAGCATTCCATTGAAGGACATGGGTTGTTTCTAGATCAATATCAACTTTATGAATATTATTTTCATTCTGTTGAAATCTATCAGCAGCAATAATTTGACTATCACTTTTAATGCCTTGTTTTAGAAAATTTCTTTCCTCATCAAGCTCATACAGCCTTTTACGTTGTTGTTCAGTAATACGTCCTGCTTCACTCAATTTTCTACGCAAAAATTGAATTTCTTGATTAAGCTCATGTATTTGATCTTGTTTTTTGTCTCGTTCATCGTAGACAGTCTTTGTCACGATTTCTTTTGCCGTGAAATAGGTTTTGACTGTAGAAACGACTTCAGAAACTACGCTCACTGCTGCATTGAATAAAGACCCAATGCCAGAAAACAACATATCAAAAAAGCCCATAATTTCCTCGTAAAAGAAAGTCTATGACTTAGTCATAGACTTTCGATTGCTTATTTCATTAAGTTCATCAAACTACCAAAACTATCAATCACAGAATATTTCACTTCATCGCCCAATGATTGATTTTCTTGATTTAAAGTAGCGAAGAACTTTTTAGCACTGTCAATTTTACGTTTCTCTTTTTCCCTTAGGTCACTGTCTAGCATTGAGCCTTTAGTTTCTGCAACGAAATAGATTTGGCGCACTTTATCCTTATTGAAAGCAATTGCCCAGTCAGGGTTATAGCTACCAAAAGGTGTAGGGATATGGAAGCGATCAGGGAGTTTAGCGTAGACGACCACCTCATCTGCACCATCCAACTCCTCAACAAATTTACGCTCATTATCAGAGTCGGTGACTACATAATCCCAAATATGACGCTCTGCCTTGTATGCCTGTAATGGAACATTCTCATTACTTACAAATATTTCATTGTCAGGATAAGTGCTATCTAAAGGATTATATTTCAGTCCTTGAATGACCATTTTTGCTTGCTGTTCGTTGATGATACGACTCATTTCACGAATGAAAGCTTCTGGATTTAACTTAAACTGTGCAAATACCGCAGCGTTAATTCCCTGTAAGATACGGGCAACCGTTTTACGAGTGAGATTTGTATCATCAGCAATATTGCCAATCAGGTCATAGGTCACTTGAGACTGAATAGAAATATTCGCAACCTCAGTTTTTGAAGTCACCTTCCCAAACATTTCTTTGGCTTTGACTTGCTCATAGGTGGATTCATCATTCTGCGTTGCTTCCGCAAGTTTATAACTCAGCGTTTCCACAAATTTGTTGTTACGCTCTTTAGCCGTACGTTCAACAGCACTAATGCTTTGCTCAATGAGTTTTTCAGAATCTAAATGAATCTGATAAACCGCTTTTCGATTAATTCGAGACCATAAAGCCTGAAACTCTTTACGTTCTAAATTGGCTTGGTTGATCGTATTGGTTAGCTTTTTATTGCCATTATCAGCCATACCCTCCAAAGCTTTAGGATCAAACAGCCCATCAATCAGCTTGTGAATTTGCTCAGTATAAGCCACCAAACTTTCAGGCAATTCAGCAAGCGTACCTTGCTCTTTCGCTTCGTGATATTTTGGCGTGAGTTGTTTCTTTGTATCAATATACTTTTCAGCAATAAGATGATGATAAATTTCTGTCGCCATCTCTGTTGTTATTTCTATATTTGAGCCGTTAGATAATTTAATGATTTTACCTTTAAAATATTCTTCGGATGCTTGTGTTGGTCTAGTAGAAATAGAACTCAAAAGTTCTGACTGTAGATTCGACACAAACTCTTTGTAACTTTCATTGGTCACAACTGTGAGATTATTCAGTTTATGAATTTCTCCTAATGCCCCTTGGAAATGGTTGGCATCCATACGTTCGCCAAATTTATTCACTGCAAGGCGCATACCACGGCCAACTTCTTGGCGACGAGAAATTACATTATCTGAATGCTTTAAAGTACAGATCACAAACACGTTCGGGTTATCCCAACCTTCCCGTAACGCTGAGTGAGAGAATATAAAACGAGTTGGCTCTTCAAAGGAAAGTAGGCGTTCTTTATCTTTTAAAATCAGGTCATAAGCGTCTGTATCATTGGATACCTGAGCTTCTTCAGCTTTTTTATCAATTGCTGGATTGGCAAGACGTTTTGATTTCTTATCAATTGAGAAATAACCGTTGTGAGTACGGTCTACCTCAATTGCTTTCAGATAGTCAAAATATGGGTCATTTTCTAAGTTTAGATCCAGAACTTCATTGAGTACCTGTTGATACTGTTCCTTGAAAATTTGAACGTATTCGCCATCTACAGGATTATTATCCTCATCATATTGACGATATTTTGCCACTTCATCAATGAAGAAAAGACTCAAGACTTTAATACCTTGATTATATAACTGGCGTTCTTTTTGAATATGTGCCCGAATCGTTTCACGGATCTGAATGGTTCGCATGATCTTTTCATCAACATGCCCCAATGCTTCACCTACATGAATTTTGGTACCATTTAAGAAAGTCACCGAGTTATCTCGTGCATCAATGTCTGAAACGACATAACGGTCATTGTATTGCTCAGCTTTATTGGAAATATCATAAAGGTTATCACCTTGACTAACCTTCCTTACTTCACGTTTAAAACCATTCTTGGTTTCAATCTCAACTTCTAGGCGAGCGACAGGTGCAGATTTAGATACAATGATGTCCTGTAAATATAAATAGCCATGTGTTCCTGATAATCCTTGGACTTCTACACCCTTAACCGTGATTTTTTTCACAAGTTTTTGGTTATAGGCATCCAAAGCATCCAAACGGTAAACAAGGTTATAATTGCGCTTATGTGTCGCGGAATAGCGCAGAATAAACAATGGGTTGAAGTTAGATAAAGACTCTAGGGTTTTATCCGCCCCCATTTTTTGCGGTTCATCCAAGATCAAAATTGGACGATTACGACTAATCACATCAATTGGACGACGAGATTGGAATTCATCCAGTTCATCATAGATACGACGGTTATCTTTACCTGTGGCATTAAAGGCTTGAACGTTAATCACCATGACGTTGATCCCACCATTCGAGCTAAAGCTTTCCAAATGGTGTAATGCTTTGGAATCATAGATAAAGAAACGGGCCTTTTTGCCGTACTGTTCTTGAAAGTGATCAGCCATCATATTTAGGCTTTTATAAACACCTTCTCGAATGGCAATGCTTGGTACGACCACAATAAATTTCGACCAGCCATACTGCTTATGCAGTTCAAACATGGTACGGATATAACAATAGGTCTTACCTGTACCTGTTTCCATTTCAATATCAAGGTTTAATTGGCTTTTGGTTAGATTCTTGCCTTTGCCATTATCATCCGTGATCAATTGAGATGATCTTTGTAATCCACTTGCTGCTTGTACTTCCTGAATGTTTTTTAGTACAGCTTGCAGATCAAAAATATGGGCATTCTCAAAACCAACATCGGCAATCACTTTTTTAGCCTTGCCACCTTGTAAGTCCAAGGTTTCTTCAAGCATATCAACCTGTGCCGTTGCTTTTTTAGCTTTAGCTGCACCTTGGTCGATCATATAACGATGACCTTCAGAACGTGGTTGTCCTTTAAAGCAATCCACAATCGCTTGTACAGAATCTTTCTGATAACCAAGGGTTTTAAAACGGATTTCCATTATCTAACCCTCTTAAAGAAATTTCACTTCAGTATCAGGAGAGAGCTGTTTAAAGCGTTCTTTGATATTGGTTTTATCATGGTCCAGATGAATAGCTTTTTCTGCTGATACGAAGCGTAAAGGATGATCTTTGGCAACTTCATCGACCACATCAAATGTTAAATCATCAAAGCATGCGACAAGACTATTGCCTGCAACATAGAACACTTCTTTTCCTGCAACAGTTTTAAGTTCAATCGGCAATGAAAGCTCAAGCCCCCAATCCAACATGACTTGGAACAATAAGTCTTCAGAACTACGATCTGCTTTAATATGGTCAGCTAAATCTAAAATATCGGCTTGTTTTAAAGCATCTGGCGTGTAATACACATCCTTCATATTGGTTGTGTCAATTTTTAGAACTCGGAACCCAATATCTAAGTTTTCAATACCTTCTTTATTAGCATTATCTTCTAAAATTTTTTTACCTGCACGACGAATACGTTCTTTTGAAATCTCTGAAATTGTATTATATCCAGCTTTATATGCATCAGATTTTTCATCTGTTTGCTCAGGTAGCTGAACCATTATAAATTTTCGATCGCAGCCATCCTCTGCATTAATTTGCATAACAGCATGGGCTGTTGTAGAAGAGCCTGCAAAAAAATCTAAAACTATATCGTCTTTCTGAGTTGATAAAAAAATAATTCTACTTAACAATCTCACGGGTTTTGGTGTATCAAAATAAGATTCTCCATCAAATAATTTGCGTAATTCTTGACTAGCCTCTTGATTATGTCCAACCTCATTAAATTTCCAAATTGTTTGAGATTTAATACCGTCTTGCACCTCTGTCAGAAATCTTTTAATTCTTGGGACATTTCCACCATCAGAACCAAACCAAATTCTATTGTCTTTCGCCATTTCATGAAATTTAGATTCAGAAACCCTCCAACTTCTACCAGATGGAGGATCATATTTATTACCATTAGGTGTTGTTATTGTGTAAACACCTGTTTTTTGTAAATCTTTACGTAACAAATTATCAGAGATCCATACTCCTCTAGGGTCATTATCATAGTTTTTATATCTCTCATTCATTTCAGATGTTCTAGGTAATAATTTTATACTTAACTCATTCTTATTTTTGGCATAACATAAAATATGATCATGGTTTTCAGAGAACCATTTCGCATCATTTTGAGGCGCAAATTTTTTTTCCCAAATTAAGTTAGCAACAAAATTATTTCTTCCAAAAACCTCATCTAAAATTTTTCTTAAATTATCTTGTTCATTATCATCAATACTAATGAATATTACACCATCATCTTTTAATAGATTTCTTGCTAATTTCAAACGACCTATATCATACTGAGCCAGTCAGAGTGAAAACGTCCGTTGGTTTCAGTATTCGCAATTAAGCGATTGCCTTCTTCATCTACTTGATTCGAACGTTCAAAAAACTCATCGGTACTTTCTGCAAAATCATCTTCGTAAACAAAATCTTTACCCGTGTTATATGGCGGGTCAATGTAAATCATTTTGACCTTACCCAAGTAATTCTCTTGCAGAAGTTTCAGGGCTTCGAGGTTATCACCTTCGATAAACAAGTTTTCTGTCTTATCAAAATTAACGCTTTCTTCACGGCATGGGCGCAAGGTTTTTGCAATTGGAGCATTGGCCGTTAAGATGGCTTCTTTTTTCCCCACCCAATCAAGACGATAGCGTTCTTGCTCACCTTCAACCAAAACTTGTGAAAGTTCTTGTTTAAGCAAGTCAAAATCTACCGCTTTTTTTAATTCACCATTTTCATCTTTGGTTTCGGTAATGCAGTTTGGGAATAGTGCTGAAATCTTTTCAATGTTTGCATCCACAAGATTGGGTGAGTGCATTTTTAACTTGTCCATCAATATACCTTTATATTTAATTCACTAATTTGTTTAAATCAGATTCAAGTGCATGAATATGCTTATTGAGTTCAACCTTACGATTAAACTGTTTTTCAGTTCTCAACTTGGATTTCAGCTTATCAAGCTGCTTTTGCAAGCTTTCAAGCTGTTGAGATTTTTGCAATTGAAGTTCAATAGAAACGGATTCATCATCGTTTTCTTGATCTTTACTTGATGCAATCGGCAATATCTGTGCGATGAAATGTTCATATAGATCAGCCAGTTTTAAGTAAAGCGGCAATTCAATACGATCATGATCTTCTAGCCACTCAGAAGCATAATATTGACCTATCACCGCTTTAGTTTTGTCTGCTTGATTCAAACGCTTATAGGTTGCAACAACTTTAACTTTATCCTGATAAACAACTTCAAAAATAATTGGAGTGAGAATGAGTTTATCAATGAAAGATAGTATTGACACATCTAAATCTTCAACCCGACTTTTCACTCGAAAGATTTGAATTTCCTTCAAATCTTCCTGATCTTGGAGGTGAATTGTAGATGAAGCCAACTTGTACGCCCACCGTATATTTTCCACTTGATTAACAAATAGCTGTTCGATCTTGGTATTGGCTTTTCCTTGTTCATAAAACTTATTTTTCGGAATTAACCGATCCACTTTAGCCTGCTGCGGAAACTTATATAACTTCATGCTTAAGGCTCTTCAATCACAATAAAGCTAATCAGCTCAAAGTCGTTTAATCCAGAAACCACATCTACCAACGCTGATGTAGTCAAGCCTGAAAACAGGCTATCAATATCTTTCTCAGCTTTTACGTCCTGAATGGTATGAATCACAATATCCAACAATTCTGAATATTGGCTCATATCTCGTCCATCATTGGTTTTCTCATTAAACTTTTCATACGCCTCAGGAATCGGATGATCTTTTCCTCGACAGGCTTTACGTGCTACATCCAATAGATATTTGGCTTGGGTATAGTCATAAACGACTTCACCGCCTTGGTTAATATAAACCAAATAGTACGGGTATAAGCGGTTGCTTTGGCTGTTAGGCGACTCAGGATGTCGTGCTCTTAGGGTGAAAATGACTCCCGCATTTAAACCGAGTTCTGGCTGTGCAGGCACAACAGTATGTAGTCCATTCGGTAATCGCTCCAATTCAGGATGCTCTTCCATATAGCCAAGCAAATCCATACGGAAGTCATTTAGACCTAAATCAGTAATCGAAACCCCTGTATTGGCATCTTCCAAATCTAAAACTTCAGTTTGTAGCTTTTGCAATTGTTCACGACGATAGGCAATATCATTGGCTTGGGCACTGAGGACGTTGTCATCTCCCGTACTGGTCATATCGACGATCACCATGCGATTCTCGACCCGTTCTCGCAGGTTAATATATTCATCCAGACTGATATCAGGCCAGTAATTAACGAGCTGAATAACGCTGTTTGATGAGCCAATACGATCCACACGCCCAAAGCGTTGAATGATGCGTACAGGATTCCAGTGAATATCGAAATTAATCAAATAATCACAGTCCTGTAAGTTTTGTCCTTCAGAAATACAGTCGGTTGCAATGAGCACATCAATTTCTCTGGACTCTTCAGGGAATATGTCTGCTTTTTGCTTTGATTGTGGAGAGAATAGAGTCAGTAAGCCCTGCATATCATAACTTTGACGACTTCCCACTCTGGTCTTGATCGTTGAAGTATTATCACTGCCGATCACTTTGGCACTGTGCAGACCATAGGTTTCTAGCAAAATCGGAGCAATATGCTCATAGATATAATTCGCTGTATCCGCAAAGGCAGTAAATATGATGACTTTACGGTTATTGGCATTAATTGGGTTCTGAATTTTCTCAACAACATGCGCTTTAAGATGCTGTAGTTTGGCATCCTTTTCAGCATTAATTGGCTGAATCATTCGCAGTAAACCGAGAATAATGTGGTAGTCACCGTCTAGATCCGTTTTCCAGCTCAACAGATCCATATCAGCCAAATGAATTTTGAGCTTATTGCCAATGAGGTCTTCAGTATTAAGCAATTCGCCATTCTCATCCTCATCATATCCAAAGTCGGGTGAAATACTGACTTCATCATCCGCCTGACGAGCTTCAAAGTCCGCAATTTTAGCGAGTACATTTTCAATATTTTTCTTTAAAACGTTCAGTGTCAGCCTAAACGCATGGACAGAACTTTCTAGGCGTTTCAGCAAGTTGACCGTCATCAAAGCCTGTAAACTTTTTTCACGGTCTACCTGCCTTAATTTACCTTTGCCTTCTACACGAGTATCAAAAATTTCTTCATACTTTTTTAAAGCACTTGGAAAGATATAACTGACTGGTGCATAGACTGACATCTTGATTAAGGACAGATCTGCATAAATTTGATTCAGAGAAACACTATCCTGATCAGTCGATAATGCACAACGGAATGAAATCGGCTTGAGTCGTTGAGGGAACTGTCCAATATCTTTGGTGTCATAGAAAGTTTGAATGTGTTTTCTTGAACGAGCAATTGTCACGCTATCCAACAGCTTAAAGAAATCGAAATCCAGAAGGTTAAGAATTGCTTGAGTTGTCCGCTGGGCAGGATCTAGTTTTGCCCAGGCATTAAAGCTGGCCTGTGCTCTACGGAATATGGTTTCTATATCACGTTCAGTATCGAGCTTATTTTCTAATAAAGCTGCATTGCCTTCATAAGCAAGGGCGAGCTGATTCTTGAGGTCAGTAAAGTGATTATTTACTGGCGTAGCAGATAACATCAACACTTTGGTTTTCACGCCCTGACGAATCACTTGATTCATTAAGCGGTCATAACGTGTTTCACGATCCTTAAACGTGCCACGGTTACGGAAGTTATGCGACTCATCAATCACAACTAAGTCATAGTTGCCCCAATTGATTTTTGCCAAATCTATACCTAGGGTTTCACCACCTTTACGAGAGAGATCCGTGTGATACAGCACATCGTAGCTAAAACGGTCTTTAGCAAAAATGTTCGTGAATAGGTTGGCGTTATAATTCGTCCAGTTTGCTCCCAATTTCTTAGGGCATAAAACCAGAACACTCTTGTTTCGTAATTCGTAGTATTTGATTACGGCCAAGGCAGTGAAGGTCTTACCTAACCCCACACTATCCGCCAAAATACAGCCATTGTAGGTTTCAAGTTTATTGATAATGCCTACTGCTGCATCTTTTTGGAAATTGAACAGCTTATTCCATACCAAGGTATCCTGATATCCTGTGAGATCATTCGGCATCACATCTGCATTGATATCTTCCAAGAAGTCTTTGAAGATGTTGTAAAGCATTAAGAAGTAAATACGTTCAGGTGGATTTTCCTGATAGACAGACTCAATGTGTCGAATAATTTCACTGGTGACATCTTCAACTTTTGAGGGGTCATTCCAAATTTGATTGAATAGCTGAATATAGGTTTGCACCATCGGTTGCTCATCAAAGCAGTTCACCATATTGGAAATCGCATTGCCTTTTTCAAAACCGAGTCCCATCGGGGTAAACCCTTGAATAGGCATATAGGTTAAAGACTGCTCAGGTTTTTGGATGCTGATAAATTCCTGCATCGGCGCATTGCTATTATTTGACTTAAATTTTGCTTTTCGTCGTATCCAATCTGCGCATTCTTTAGCAATTGCTTTTTGTGATAACTGATTTTTTAAGTGAATTTCAAATTCTGTCCCGTACAGACTGCTTTCACGGTCTTGTTTAGGAATAACAAACTCACGTTTTTCCTTTTTTAGCTTATCCGTCACATTATCCGCAACAAAGGTCGGGGATGTAAAAACAAATTGCAGTTCTTCGATCTTTTCTAATTCTTTTTTTAAATTAGCAAAGGCATAGATAGAAAAATATGAAGCAGCGATCTTCAATCTAGATTTACTATTTAAATTGTTCCCAATATCGGAACCCAATGTGCTGTTGATGTTATCAATAAGTTTCATTAGAAAAAAAATAAATTTGATATTAATTATAATATCTTATTGTTATGTAATATGCTTATACCCTATTGTCTAACTGCAAAAAAATCACTATAAAACTCGTAACTTTCAATGAATTTTTAGATAAAACAATTTTACAAATCAAAATCAACGTGCAACCTTCTTATACCAACAAAAAATAAATTTATTTCTTCTGTAAATACAATTTGTTATAACTAAAAAATCATCAGAACATCACCTTCCCCAATGGCTAATTTATCTACTGCAATTCAACATTTTTTAATGGCTGCTCCATCAACAAAAAATGAAATCATATCATTTCTGCAAGCTTATTCTCCGTATGTACAGCTACAATTCATCAGTAGCATCTATATCGGAAGAGATCACTTACACGCTGAACAATTAAGCCCCCTTTCTGAAATTTCTACAATTGTTGCTAGCCACATCAACCCACAAGAATATAGCCAATTAATTTATGAAAAAGGATTAAATGTAACAGTATATTTGAAAAAATTTTTATTCTGTTCTAATAATTCATACTTTGATATCAATCAACTCTAACAACAAGTTTGAAAATAATTCAGCCTAAACTAGCTTAGGCTGTTTTTTCAATTTAATTTCACATCATAATCAATTCACCGCCCTCACACTCCCCTTCAGCCCCTGCTGCATTTCCTGCACAAACCCTTCCCCTTGATTTGGCTTCGATTTTGCTTTGGCTCTCGCTATAGACTGTGTCTGTTCAACTCCTTGGTTCACAGTTTCATCTGCATCACTATAAAACTCCTCGATCAAATCCAATCCCTCCTCTGCATTGACTTCAAACTGTGCATTGGCAAAACCCTGCCGTGCAATCTGATCTAATGCCGTCTGATCAAACCCTGCTTGTTTACTTTGCTGGTCAATCTCTTGCGCCATTTGAATAGCTTGTCGCAGATTAACCCCATCTTTCAATGTTAAATCCACATAGTACACAGGAGTACGATAGCTTTGTGTGGTGGACTTGCCTCTTAGTGTAAGTTGCAGTGGTAGGCATGAAAGTAAACCATTCGATGCAGCGTGGTAGTAACTCAGTCGTGCTGCCAAAGTCCGAATGCTGTTAAAGCCAGTGGTTCTAAAAATAAATGTACCGAGTTCATCCGATTCATCTAAGTTCACATGCAAGCGTCCAAAAGGTTTACAGTTCCCTCCTTGTGCCAATGGACATAAATCAGGTGATGGGCATGGTTGCTGCTCAACGCCTTGATTGGTGAGTCGCTGACAGGTTTCACCATTGCCTACACAGACAGGTCGTCCTGTTTGTCGGTCGAATAAGGTGTACTCAGCTCTCAGATTCAGTTCAGGATCATTGAAGATCATCCGTACTGGAATGGTACGGAGTTTTTGATTTGGTGCTTTACTGCGTAATTGCTCATCAAGCGGATGCTTAATCCATCCCTCTTTGCTTTGAATTTGACTGGTAATGGTAAATTGGTCGTCCTTTTCAGGCAGTCGTTTACCGTTCTTTTCAACGACTTTACCAATACTGATACGTCCAAGAATCGGTGGTGTAATCGCTAAACCTTTAATCATGATAATTTTCCTCTAAATAAAATTTTACTGTTGACCCTTTGTTATGTAAGCAAATACAAAACCGTTTAAAGATCAGATGAAATGCAAAGACCGCCATTGTTGGCCTACCGCTCCTTCGAGAGTCGGTAGGTCGGGGGTGGTTTTTTGCGCTTTTTTGAAGACTGGAAATATTGATGTGATGGATTCAGTCATCGGTATAGATCTGAAAACGTCGTGTCCCTGCTTTGTTTTGCGGAAACTGCTCAAGCATTTCTGGGTGAAGTTTGAGTAAGGCTTTGCTGTCTAAACTGATTGAATCTTTGGATTTCTTCCACGTCACCGAACCATTGGCAAAGGTTGCTCGTTCAGCATCTTTCATCAACATCTGGATTTGATGCTTAATTTCATCAAAGTTTTTTTGATGCTGCTCAATGTGATGCTTTTCTTGAATCAGTTGAGCAAACAATTGATTGGCTTGTTCGTTATGACTCAAGTCTTCAACAGTTAATGGAATATGTTGCGGATAGAGCTGCTGTATAGCTTTGGCTGCCGACTCACTGGCATCCACATCAGGTGGTGTGTCTTTTTCCACACACTCCCAAAAGTAACGCTCTGCATTGACGATATGCTCAATCACCGATTCCGAACGTATCACTTTATAGATACGAGTTTCATGACCACAGATCAGCACACAAATATGTGCTGCCTTTTTGCCTGTTACAGCGAGTTGATGTTGCACCTGACACAGTACGTATAAAGGCACGCCATCTCGCCATAACTTTGCTCCATATTCTCCTGCGGTTTTGCATTCTAAAATCTGTACTTCCTCACTACCTACTACCGAGTAATCTAAGTTAGCCAGCATAAAATGCTTATCCTCATCAGGATGTTGTAGTACGGCATTGATACGACGAACTTTGTTGTTGGTATGCATGCTGTAGTATTCAGCGACCAAAGGTTCAAGTTGTTTACCCCAATATAAAGGGGCATGACCTGTGCTTTCATCTTCAATGGATTGTTTAACTCGACCTGTCTTGATCATCCACAGTTCTAGCATCGACATATAGGGATTAAGTCCACAGGCTGCGGCACAGTCACTACTGCCAATACCTTGGCGTCTGACTTCAAGCCATTCTGCTTGAGTCATATTCTTTGTATTGACCAAGCGTTTGGCTGTGAATAATTTTGGGGCAATAAATGGGGTACTTGCCTGTTGCATAGATGGATTTAAAATTGCGGTATTCATATTGAAGTCCTGATTATTTTGCTATGTAAAATGATGGGGATCACAAAAAATGGGCATAAAAAAACCACAGCCGAAGCTATGGTTTTAATAATTTTTAAAATTCTAAATTCCATTTAAAAATGCTTAGTTAGGTCTAACTTTCCATGATTGAAAAATGTATATTTCGCACTATGCAAGCATGTTAAGTGCCTGTTCCAATCCTCGTTGTTTGATCGATGCGCCAGCACCAAACCAAGCTGAATCAAGTCGGTGATCGGTACTCATGGCACGACGTTCGTGGTCTATAAATTCCGTGATTGAACACAGTAATCCATAGGCTGTTCCTTTGGCTGAACTTAGCTCCGCACCTCGTCCTTGACCATTAAACATTTCCATAGCTCGACTCATCGATCTCGCATTTGGTTCAGCTTTGTCCTTGCCATTGGCTTGGGCTTGGGCTTGCAAGGCTACATCACGGTAGAACTGAATGATGTTATCCTCCTGATCTAATACGTTGTTCATGGTGCTGTTATTGAATACTGCATCAAAGTAAGCGGATGCTTCCATCTGACTCACCTTACGTTGTGTCAGTTGCTTCATTTCATACATGTGTTCATCCCATGCACGTACTGAAATACCCAATTGCTGTTTGACCCTATCTGCATCAAATTTAGTACTGTGTGGAACTTTGACCACACCTGCACTGCTGTTCTGTCCTTTTAAGGCAATCGCTAAAGTGTTGTTACACACCACTCGGATCGAGGTAAATTGTGCGGTGGTGGCAAGGGTTCCGTCACATGCTGTTGCCAAGAGCATATAGCCATTACTGACATCTTTGCCCTTTAATATGGATGTTTGCCCTGTCCGAGCCAGTGCCCAGAATTTCTTACCACCTTTAAGCACGCCTGCAGTTTCAAGCTCAAAGCCTGATTGTTCAGTCAAGTCACGATAGAATTCTAAAATCTCTCGTGGTTGAACTTCCTGAAAGCGTTGGCTAACGACTGATAGTGGTGCATGGGTGTCTGAGCGATAAAGTACTCGTTGCTCTTCATAAGGTATGATGATACTTTGCCCACGTTCATTCTGTGCCATATAACTGACATTGGAAGACTCAATCCGCCAGTCCATGCCTGCCTGCTGTGCCCAGACTTCAATCGGTTGGTTTTGACTTAGTTGATTACCTAGACCATGCCAAGGGGTATCACCGACATAAGCCATTTGTTCAAGTTGATGTGCCATAGTTATATTCCTTTTAAATTGAAAATGAAATTTGAATCTGTGTGGATATGAATATTCTTTAGTGCAAAAGATGAGTTGGAAATTTTTGGTAGCAGTTGTGGCAAAAGCACAAATTCTGCTGTGATGGTGTGCTTTGTTCAGTGAATGAATTCAACACACTACCCAATACTGTTCCTGCAATTCCACCGACAATCGGTGGCAGATTGAAAGACTTTGCGACCGTGGTTCCCAATGCACCCAATGTGGTCGGTGTGACCAAATTGGTTAAGGTTGTATTTGATTGTTGTGTACTTGCTTCAACCAATATCACATTCGTTGAATGACAAAAGGGACAGCTCAAGCTCATGGCTCGACTCCTTAAATTTTGGGCACAAAAAAGCCTGCTCGAAGGCAGGCTCTGTTTTCATATTTTCATGTGATCTCAAAAGAGCTTCATGATTCTCATTAGGATGTTATGTATGTGAAATTATTTGGAATGAATTAAAATTTACTTTTCAATTAGTAAATGATCTCTCCAATTTTTTAAATACAACTATTGATATTATTCCAACACTCAAGCAGGTTTAAGCTGATGAGAAAGATTAGGCTGTGCTGAACCGGGTTTAGCAAGTTCTCTATAAATATCTAATTGACGATTAATCTCATTAATTTTTGACTGTAGATCAACTGATATAAAATTACTTGATTCACCAATAGCCACCCAACCAGCTTGAACTTTTTCCATTTCATTACCTTTTTGCAACTTATGTAAGATCCATTGGTTCAGATGATAAGCACGCATATAGGCTTCATGTTGATAGATCAATAAAGTACTAAAAACAATAATACGATCAGCATTATTCAACATATGAGTTTCAAAACTTTGTAGCTGTTTGAATAGCACATTTGTTCGATGGATCAATAAATTTTCATTGAACCACGCTGGACCGACCAAGGCAATGTGAGTTTGTCTTTTTGATGTTAGTAAATATGAAATAGAGAACACAGTATTAGCAGTGTTCTCTATTAAAAATTCAATATTTATAAACCTCTACGGTTTTTTGAATCGATCACACCTTTACCGAAACTACGCATGTAGGCTGAATCCTTCACTCGAGGATGTTGTTGTTCTTTTTCTTCATTCACCAAATAAGGGACAACGTAATACAGAAAATTATTAAGTTTATTTTCATCATGACGATGAATCATTCCAATGCCTAAAATCCCCATCTCTTCATAGATCGCCATATAGTCAGGATGGTTACAGTTAAAAATATAACCATATCCATGAGTAATCTGCTTCCAGCACTCACCGACCCACTGCCCCATCATAAAACCTTCTTTATGTATATTTCCATCGTACATAAGCAAGAGATGGCAATGGTAGCCCTTGCTTATGCCATGCTCTAAAGCCCATGCATAACCATGTAAACCACTAAAGCAAGTATCCTGATCTGCGATACGCCGAAGCAAGACCCCTAAGGCTTGGTTAAATACCTGAATGTTGTATAAGGCTTGATATTCTTTCTTGATAGATAGATCTACTCGAACAACTAATGTTCTCGCATAATGATGAATGAGTGTGGATGCATATTCAAAAAGGCTCTGTTGATTCTTTAATTCACGTTGTTGATGTTCAATTAGTTGCTGTTGAACACAGCCTGATAATGACTGGATATAAGTCAAAATATGCCATACAGTCATTTCATCAAAATCTTTAATAGATTCATAATTTGCCTGTGGCATTTGGCTCAGTGTGTAATCAACGGTCTTCACCACCTCAATGAATATCAGCACAGCATTACAATAGTATAAATTAGCGTTATAGATTGGCTTAAATGACTGAACTAATTTTTGTAGGTCTATCATCAGGTTTTGATGATATAGATCATAACTACCTAAGCAAACTTCTTGAATGAAATGGTCTACTGCTGCCAATACTTCTGCTTCATGGTAAAGCTGATCATATTGAATATTCTGGTACATTTGGATTCTCTCTCGAAACATAAGGTTCATATCTAAGAGAGAGATGTAAAATTTTACTGATCATGATTCTCTAGCAGGATGTTGTAGTCATCCTGCTCAGTTAAATGCTTAAAGGCTTTGGAACATACTATAGGGTTAGTTCTACATGTTTTTAGTGACTTGATATGGATACGTTATCTATAGCTCATTTGAGTATGGGCTATACTGAACTAAGCAACTCATAGTACTTACTCAACTAGATAAGATATTGTTTATATTATTAATATATTACTTATAATTAATAATATAAGATACCTGTTAAGTACCTTAAGCTATTACCTCGGTAAGATCATTGAACCATATGATGCTAACCATCGATGTATCCAAAGATATATCGAAATTTACTTAGGCTAAAGTTACGCCAATAATTATTTTTGAGCTATGATGAATCCCCTTAGTCCCCCCCCTAACATTCAAGATGAAAGTTTAACAAAAAGAGTTGGTTCTCAAGAAACTTATGAGCTTAAAGTATTTAACGAAAATGAAGCATATCGTCAACTTGAAATCATTCTGCTCATTTTGTATTTAGAAAAAAATGGAACAAAACCGATCTACTTACCGCATCAAAAAAAGCAAAATACTTATACTATTGTTGATAAAAATATACATGAGTCACTTAGAAGAATTGATCCTCATTACCTTGAAGATAAAACTTGCACAAGTCCTGAAGTGGACTTATTTCGCAAGGTACTGAAAGAAAATATAACGCTTCATCATTTAACAGTTAGTCAGAGTGATTTTTGGATTCGAAGTCATAATGATGCTATTGCCCTAGCACCCAACCAATTTATTTTAAAAGCTGAAATTTTAAATGAATTTTGCCATCAGATTTCCTGTTCAATTGCAAGCGATACAAGCTATCAAAAAGCATCCCAATTACGCCAAGAAAAAAGTATTAATCAGAATAAGAAGATCAAACGACTTGTTCGAAAATTATTTAATACATTCAGAAAATTACTTGTCATTAAAATGGATTTTTTCATCCATCCTGATCATACAGTCCCACTTGAATTACTAAAAATTTACTTGCGGGCGTTCATCAAAAAACTTCACGCACCAAATGATAAAGTCCCACCGATTGTTGGTTTTGTTTGGAAATTAGAATACTCAGACTTGAAGAGATACCACTATCACTTCCTATTTTTTATGGATGCAAATGAGTTTACAGAAAATCATAACTTTGCCGATAAACTTGGTGAATTATGGCAAAGCATAACCTTAAAAAAAGGGGTTTATCAAAACTTCAAGCATGACAAGCCTGTTGGTAAAAATCTTGCTATCGGCGTTATCACTCATGATGACCAAGAAAAAATTGACGCATTGCACCTAATGATAGATCACATCACCAAGACAGAGCAGTTTATTATCGAAAAGGGTCAAACTAATCAACGAACATTTGGCTACAGTACTCGTAAGTATGCAACAAGATAAATCAAGTAATTTACAATGATTTAGCTAGATTTATTGCAGAAGAGTAATTGAAAATACTTTAGAATCTACTTCCATCAAGGGCGTAATACTATCAGCTTAAACAACAGGGTTTTCATGAATACACCAATAAACCAATTAAGTTTGATGACATCCCATGATCAAATACATTTTTGCGTAAATGTATATAACCTTTCTATTATGCACAAAATTTCAGCAATAATCACAAACCCAAGTTATAGTGCATTCAAACAAAAAACGACTAAACATGGTAAGCATTATGTCTGTAAATCTCCACAAATCTACGAAGTATATGAACTTTTACAAAATTTTCCTGGCATAAGCCAAGTGTTTCTCAAGCATAAATTTTACAAACTTAGTCAAAGTGTAAAAGCATTACATAAAGCTTATTCAGATTTAGGATTTAAATTAGGTAGACCAATCAATCCTTTATTTTTACCTAATGAGCAATATATACAAGACATCTTACCTATTGTAGATTCTTTTGAAAAAGAACTAAAAAAAGACTCAACGACTCGGATAGCAATGGCGGATCGACTTCAACGCTTAGAGCTTATTAATGAGTCAAAAAAAGAAAATGCTCGAGTGATGAAAAAGCTTTTCAAAACCCAGCAACGATTTAACCTTAATATTTTTACATATGTATTCGATATGAATAAATGTGAGTTCCGCGATAAATCATTTATTGAGCAAGGGCTTACAAAACAGATTTCACAAATGATTGATAAATTTTATGATAATTATCAAACTGAAATTTTAGATTTATTTTTCCGTGTTCAACGTGATTTATCAAATAACTATGTACTTACTGTATATAGTGCTACTGAACGTGAATGCAAACCACTCTCGATGAAAGAGTTCATCCCACTAAGAAATGGCAGTTATCTCATCGTTTCACCGCATACAAATATTATATTAACTGCCCATGAAGTTGATTATCCGATGGATATTCAAGATGTCGAGGGTACAAATGAAAAAACATGGAAAGCAATCTTCGGAGAAATCCTTTTCAAATACCACTATTTCTATTATGAATCAGAATATGTTTCACCAAAATTCATTTACAAAAATTGTGGCACAAACTCTAAATAGATGGACTGAATACCATTTTTTAATCCTTAAGAATTAGTATATAAAATACATAATTGCACTCAACCTGTATTCAATAAAATTTCCTTCAATATTTCAGGTTGATTCCTTAACTCATGGATGATGGTTTCAGCAATGTATCCACCACTGTAAGGCATTTTATACCCAAATTTTTCCATCTCTTTAGACGGGTATTTTGCCTTGAGTACCTGATTCAATTTTTTTAGCTCCATCTGTAATTTTTCTATTTTTTTAGCTGCTGAAGCAGTAGTTATTTTTCTAGTTATACCCTCTAGCTCGACAATGGCTTGCTTCGCTGACTGCTTATGCCACCCTAGTTTATCAAGCATTTCTTGCTTAAGCACGAGTTCAGACTTAATCCACTGAATATCGTATTCCTCAAAAGCTTTGTCCAGATCAACAAGTACAGAGTTAACTGCTTGATTTAAAGTCTTCCATTTACCACGACGTGCCACTTGTTCCCGTAAAATACGATATATAATTTCACGTCTTGGGTATAAATGCTTGTCGTAACGAGCTTTGACTGCAATGATAGCCTTTGCACTTTTCGCAAGTGTAGGGTTCTGAATAAACTCCAATCCACCAAGCATTTGCACAGAAGCAATTAAAATATCTGAATATTGCCTTTGAAAAATTTTGGCAGGCAAGTTATTTACTTCAACCCTTAATGTATTAAGTTGTATTAAAAGCTCAGCGAGCTGAGATGGTTTGAAGGGAATATTTAAATCAGCCCCCATCATTTCAGCAAAAGAAATTCTTTCCTCATTTACTGAAAAATCATTCTGCTGCATTCTTTTTATGATTTTTTCTTTTTTATCTATGCATGATTGATTCTCCGTTGCAGTTGATTCATCATCCAACTCACACTGATAGTAGTAGCAAAAGTTTAACCATATATCCTGCTCAAGCAGCTCTACGTTTGATAATTTTTTATTATTCACAAGTTATTAAATTACAGATAATTAGATAGCATAATACTACTATTTTTTTAGATGCACGTACTGCTCTACTTTAAATCTTTTCTAAATTTTATAGTGACCTCATCAACAAACAGAACTAATCACTTAAAAATACGCGTTGCTCTCTGACCTGTATTTAAAGCTAGAAATTAGTTCTTTCATCTAATTGTTATGACTACAAAAGGATCAAAGGTATGGGCTACTTAACATCTAAAGAAATTCGCCACAAACTTAAAAATTGCTCTCCTTCAACATTATGGCGTTACCAACAACCTAATCAAAAAATGTTCGAACAACCGATGCCACAACCTATTAAAAAATGTGCTGGCTCTTCTAGTCTTTGGGATGAAGAAATGTTTAATGAATGGCTACTCAAATATTTCAATAACAACCAAATGAGTAATCTGTCTAGCTAGACAGATTACTTAACTTTTTCCACCATTTTTTATAAGCTTTAGACATCTCTTTTTGATAATCATAATAGTCATATGTCCCCTGTTCTCCTGGCATCACATGTCCAACCATCAGTTCCGCAACATCCCTACTCGTAAACGCACTGAAATTTGTCCTAGCTGTACGCCGTAAATCATGCATAGACCAATGATCCATTTCAATTTTATAATTCTTCCTTGCAAATTGCATGAAGTTATAAGGGGTATCTGTTGGCCCACTACGCCCCATTGGCTCTTTGCCATTTTCATGTGGGAAAATGTATTCAGAATTACTCAAATCAATTGCCGTCTGAAGCCACGGTTTGATCTCATCAATAATAGGTCGAACAATGTCCCCTTTACTTTCTCCTGTCTTATGATTTTCATACGGTACTGTCCATGTATTTTTACTAAAATCAAAATCTGATTTCCGTGCAAGCCTCAACTCACTATATCGATTACCATAAAACAAACATAACTTGAGAAATAAAACATTCCTTAATGATGTTCTAGACTCATCACAAATTTTAAAAATTAAAGATAACTCATCATCTTGTAATACTCGAACAGTTTTATTTTTCTTAATATTCAAGTCACGTTTTCCAGTGATATGTCTTATGGGGTTTTGCTCAATTAATTTTCGATTGATCCCCCAATCCAAACACTGCTTTGTATTCGTAAGAATGCGATCAGTTATCGATGGTGACTGTTTAAATTGCTCTTCTAGTAAATCTAACCACATATGTAATGTGATTTGCTCAGCAGGTATGCTACCTAACTTTGGGAAAACATAAAGTTCAAATGATCTCAAATATTGATCTGCATTCTTTTTATTAGGAATACTATATTTCGCATGCCACTCACGAAATAACGCTTCAAAAGTTATAGCCTCTGTGATCTTGTGAAGCTCTATCTTTTTATGAATACGTGGGTCATGTCCCTTTTCTAAAATTGCTTTCATTTTCTGCAATTCAATACGAGCTTCTTTAAGGCTCATATTTGGATAGGTTCCCAAGTCTAAACGAGCTTGCTTATCGTTATATCGAAAACGCATCTGAAAAGTGAGCTTTCCTTTTTGCGATACACGAACGCTCAATCCATCTTGATCAGGTTCTGTATGTATAGCTGAACGTTCACGATCTAGATTCTTCTTAAGCCAAGTATCTGTTAAAGGCATTTTACTCCACCTGTGTACATATTTTTTCAAGTAGCTAATTCTAGAAAATATGTACACACATATGTACACAAACATACTGACTAGACTTGAAATCTATTGAACGGGGTTGAAAGATATGTCAGATAAAGAATAGCAATATTTTTATACTTTTACAGCACTTACGATGATTTTATTATTATATTTGAAATAGGTTGAATGAGCTTGAATAGATATCAAATATTTGGGTGGGAAATGATGGCAAATGTGCGGCGTTGAGCAACCTGTGCCGCTAACTCATCTTTAAAACTCATGAAATACACCTACTGCGGAGATTGCAGTGCCAAAGACCTAAAGTCGATCAAAATAAAAATTGGCGTAATTGTAGCAGATTTATAGAACTGTTTAATGATTGTTGATAAGCCATGAGTTATTCACAAACTTTTTAGATCTTTTTTGAGAATGTAGTTTAGCTCCTTAGAAATTTTACAATTAAAAAAGCCCACCTGTTTAAGATGGGCTTGATTAAGACTTAATAGAATCTTTACGCCAATTTCTTTTCTTCAATGAATTGAACATCGGCAATTTGTGCATCCCAGAACTCATTCCATAAAGCACAGTAATCAATACATAGCTTGGTTAAGCTTTCATAATCATCTTTTGTAATTGCTTGTGCTAATGCAAACCACAAGTCATCTTCATGATCGTCATCAGCAGCCTCAGATGTTTCATCCGTAGATACCCCATGTACATGGTAATAACCACCACCTTCAACATCGATATTTACGAATTTAGTTGCTTGACGTAATGGAGGACTAAAAAGAATGACTTCCTCCTCTGCAACAGCTAATAATGCCACGACGTTAATATAACTATCATAAGAAGATTCTAAAAATGATCTAACCTGATTAGCGATTTTTGATGGTTTATAATTGCGACGGTCAAGTTCCGTTAAACCATAATCATTTAGTAAATCTTCATATAAAGGATAATGAGCATATTCAGGATTACCCAGATAGTAATTATCTTTGTCTAAACCAGGGCGAAAACCAAACTCATCAAGTATATTTAAACTTAATAATACCCGTGGATACATCTTCGCTCCAGAGTGGAGTTTAGGTTCCAATTGTTTTGTTAAAAATTGAGCCTTTAATAAAGCATCAGTAAAAATTTGTACAATCGCATGACGATATTCTAAATGAATAAGAGTCAAACGTTGTTTATCAAGATATCCACCGTTTAACAGTTCAATAGCAGGATGGTTGCAAACTGGTAACTCTGCAATCGTTTTTCTTAACTGTTTAAGAAATTGTAAATTTTCATCCCATTGTTTTGCAGGAATACTATTTTTCATCCCCTGCAATGCTTTTTCTCTTGGATTATTAAAATCTTCAAATTTTTTTAACATAATGATTCTCTGTAAAAAGTTTTTCTTATAGTTAAGTTATAGGCTCTCTCTTTATTACAATTTTGCATTCAATTGCTAAAATAAATTCCGCACACCCATACTTAACAAGTTGATACTATGTGTATTATCTCAACAAATCAACGGATTAATTAATAATATTTAAAAAAGTAAACTATTACCAATTAAATATATAATATGTTGTTTTTTAAATCAACCAAGCTATTGAATAAATATAATTTTTTAAATACTATAAAATAAGTTTTATTTAAGCTTATACACTTTACAATAGCAAAGTTAATCAAAAAATATCCGCAACGGGGAACCCGATGACAAAAAGAGAAACTATTATAACAACAGCAACATCCCTCTTTAACCAAAAAAGCTATACTTCTATTGGTGTTGATCGCATTATTGCTGAGTCAAATGTTGCAAAAATGACTTTTTATAAATACTTTTCTTCTAAAGAAGCCTTAATTGAAGAATGTCTTTATAAAAGAAATTTAGAGATCCAATATTCAATATTGGAAAAAATAAAAAATACCAACAACCCATTGATTAAATTAAAAAAGATATTTAATTGGTATATCGATTGGATTAATACAGATGACTTTAATGGCTGCTTATTTAAAAAAGCGACAATAGAAGTCATGCAATTGTACCCTTCTATTAAGCATCAAATTAATGAGTATCGGGAGTGGATTTACTCATTAGTTTTCTCAGCTCTTTCAGAGTTAGAAGTAGAAAACACAAAAATCCTAACAGGGCTCTTTCTTAACATTGTAGATGGAATCATTATTGATGGCACTATAAATAAAGGAAAGATTAATCCAGAACAAACGTGGTCTTATATAAACAAAATTATTGAATTAGAAACAGTTCGAGAGTATGCAACTATTTAATTTATAAATTAATTAAATAGTTATATTTTAATAAAGATAAAAAGTATTTTTTAATTCGGTGGAGTCTAATCTCCAACTCCACCCAAAATTTATCCAAACCTTAAAAATTAATATTTCTATTTAGCTTCATCCTCATTAATTCCAATTATTATATAAACTTCACAATATTTTATAATAATTCTTTTTACTCCTTATATTCTATAAAATATAAACATCAATTTGTTAGTAATACTTTATACTCGCAGTATATATTCATAAATTATTATATGTAAAATACTCAACTAACTGAGAAGCTAATACTATTCACTACTACAAATATATAGGTGTTTTTTAGAAGATAAATTTATTTTAATTAATTGTTCTTTAAAGATAAAATTAAAAGGAAATATTAGGTTTAAAAATCGATATAGAAAAGATTAAGCGAAGTGAGCACCTTGAGATTCAATCAGTTGATCGACGTGAACAGGCATTCCTAATAAATACCCCTGAAATTGCTGACAACCTAAACGGGTTAAAATTTCAACTTGCTGTTGAGTTTCCACCCCTTCCGCTGTTACGGTTAAACCTAACTTTTTAGCTAAATGTATTATACTTTCTAATATAACTTCTTCTTTTGAGCCTGGTTTTAAGTCAACGATAAAACCACGATCAATTTTCAATTCATCTACAGGTAAATCTTTTAAATATAAAAAGCTTGAATGGCCTGTTCCAAAATCATCAATTGCGACTCGAATGCCCATATCACGTAGTCGCTCACAAGCTCGAATACTTAAATCAATATGCCGCATTGCTGTTGATTCAGTAATCTCAACAATTAAGTGATGGGGTTGAATTTGATATTTTTTTAACAATGCTTCGAGCGTACTAAATAATTTTTTATTTTCAAACTGTAAGGCCGATAAATTCACTGCGACTGGATAAAATGGGGTGTTACTGCGTTCCCACTCTTGAATTTGCAGGCAAGCTTGCTCAAGTGCCCAATATCCCATTGGAATGATCAAACCCGTTTTTTCTGCACCTTCTATAAACATATGCGGTGTGAGTATTCCTAAAGCTGGATGATTCCAACGGATTAATGCTTCAACACCACAGACCTCAAGATTCGTATTAAATTTTGGTTGGTAATATAGGATGAACTGCTTTTCTTCTACGGCCTTATAAAGATCATTGATCAGTTTTGACTGACTTCTCGTTTCTTGTTGGTGGGTTGAATAACTAAAGATGGTGTAAGTATTTCGGCCTTGTTCTTTAGACATGAGCATCGCGGCATCAGCGTTCATGAGTAAGTCCTGAACATTTTGTCCATGCTCAGGAAATAGTGCCACTCCTAAGCTTGCAGAGATATTAATTTCTTTACCAGAAATCTGATAACTCTCTTGAATCAGCTGTAAAACTTTCTCAGCCAAAATAACTGCTTCATCGGCATTTGTATTTTCAGCAATAAGTAAAAACTCATCACCGCCAATTCTAAGTAGTTTGCACTTCTCATTGAGTTGCCAATGTAAGCGGTTCGCCATCTGAATAAGTAATTGATCACCCACATGATGTCCAAATGCATCATTCACCGATTTAAATCGGTCTAAATCAATATATAAGAAAGCAATTTTCTGGTCTTTGTATCGATGATCTGAAAGTAATACTTCAGCATAATCCACTAAATAAAGGCGGTTAGGTAATTTGGTTAAATTGTCTTGTATAGATAGGTTAGCTAATTCTTTATTTGCCTTACGCAGCTCTAAATTCTGTTGAGTAAGGCGTTGCTCTAACATTGCAACAATAAAACTTGCTACGAGTACCAAACAGGTGACTAGAATAATTGTAAATAATAATAAGTCATGCTCAGCCTGATATTGGCTAATAAATTTATCAGTAATATTCGTCGCAATAAGCGCTGTGTAGTGCATCCCCATAATACTTAAGGTCATCATAACCGAAAATGCGATTTTTAAAGTTAAGCGATATCGTTCAGTGTCTTTTAATTTATAGGCGAGTAAAAACGCTAGCCCTGAACCACTCATTGCAATTAATACAGAAAATAAAAGTAAAAACGAAGTGTAATCTTTTTTATAAACATTAATATTCCAGCCCAACATGCTAATGTAATATGAAGCTGAAATTCCGATTCCCATAATAATCGAGCTCAAAATGAGTCTAAATAAAGGGAGCGTAAAACGCGAAGTCAACCACATCGCAATGCAAGATAACAATGCACTAATGGCATAAGAAATTGCAATTAAAGGAATATTAGAGTGAGCAGTATCAAACAGATGATAAGCTTGTATACCAACAATATGGACGATGCTAATTGCTAAGGCGAGTAGCAATCCATTAATAAATAAAATTAAGGACTCAAATTTCTTATAGACTTGCTTGAATATTAGCTGCTCCATGGAAATTACAATATAACAAATGAAGCCAGCTGCAATAAAAGAGCCGACGATCAATGTGCTATCGTAATCAACATGACCCATATTGGACTTCCATGATTATTCAATACTTTTTTTTATTTTGTTCAACTCATTGCCCAAAATACAATTAAACATGTTAAAGAAATTTTAGTAAATTTGACTTATTCAGTCAGTTATAAACAATAACATTATCTATCTTTTGGTCAAGTATTTTTTACTTTATAAATCAATAAAGTAAATAAAAATTAAGCAGCCAATTATATGAAAAATATAGAATTTATTTAATCTAGTCAAGTTGACCTAATCGCAATTTTCGCATTCAAATAAAATAGTATAAATAAAGAACCCTGCTTAAAGCAGGGTTCTTTTAAAGCGTTAGATAAAGAAAATTAGTTCTTTTCTTTGTCTACGATTTTGTTTGCTTGAATCCATGGCATCATTGCACGCAACTTATTACCAGTTACTTCAATACCATGTGCAGCATTTTGACGACGACGAGCAGTCATAGATGGGTAGTTTAACGCACCTTCTTGAATGAACATCTTAGCGTACTCACCAGATTGAATACGTTTCAATGCATTACGCATTGCTTCACGAGATTGTTCGTTGATTACTTCAACACCAGTTACATATTCGCCGTACTCAGCATTGTTAGATACTGAGTAGTTCATGTCAGCGATACCACCCTCGAACATTAAGTCAACGATCAATTTAAGTTCGTGTAAACATTCGAAGTAAGCCATTTCTGGTGCATAACCAGCTTCAACTAAAGTTTCGAAGC
>Ga0233424_10001031_pt1 | contig 28147 bp, 27 predicted proteins | sample Watercolumn_Towu_FD_181011 | JGI IMG/M metagenome (GOLD analysis project Ga0233424, IMG submission 181011) | Freshwater microbial communities from Lake Towuti, South Sulawesi, Indonesia - Watercolumn_Towuti2014_125_MG | ecosystem: Environmental > Aquatic > Freshwater > Lake | place: Indonesia... | reverse complement strand
CTTTGACATGGCAGCTTACGATGCCTACCATACCGGCCAGTTGCAGGATTATGAATATCCGGCAGCAGCCGTCGGCGAGGCAATGACGCATCTGCCCCAAGTGGACTTTGCCTAGCGCAACTGCGTGGGTTGCGCACTGCAATTCAAGCAGTGCGCAACCCACGCCGGGCCTCTATCGCGCCGCGCGCCAGCCGGCAGCAGCGGGTTTTGAGGGCTGCCATAATCTGGCTACACGGGCACTTACAACATGAGATATGTCGCTTTCTCCCAAAAAGGCAACCCGCACCTTGGCGCAGTGGTGGATGGGGCCGTGTTTGATGTAGGGCGCGCCTGCCGCGGTTACTGGCGCCAGTCTGCGCGGCGCTTAGATGGGATTGCCATACCCACCACGCTGGACACGCTGCTGCAGGGCGGCGAAAAAACCTGGGCGCAGGCAGCGCGCGCGGTGGCGTGGGCCACAAAACGCCACTCGCCCGTTGGGCGGCTGGACCGCTTGCAGCTGCTGGCGCCGCTGCCCAATCCCGGCAAGATTTTGTGCGTGGGCCTCAACTATCGGCGGCATGCGGCCGAGTCCGGAATGGCGGCACCGCTAACGCCGGTGCTCTTCTCCAAATTTAATAACAGTATTGCTGCGCCGGACGAGCACGTGCCGCTGCCGGCAAACGCCGAGCAATACGACTACGAGGCCGAGCTGGCTGTGGTGATCGGCAAGCGCGCCCGCAATGTATCCAAGCGCGATGCGCTCTCCCATGTTTTTGGCTATTGCAACAGCAACGACCTGAGCGCGCGCGATTTGCAGATGCGCACCAGCCAGTGGCTGCTCGGCAAAACCCCGGACAAATTTTTGCCGCTGGGCCCGTGCATTGTATCTGCGGACGAAGTGCCCAACCCGCAGAGGCTGCGCATCCGCTGCTGGGTAAACGGCCAGCAGCGCCAGGACTCCAACACCGCGGACATGATCTTCAGCGTTGCGCATGTAATCAGCTACGCCAGCCAGTACTTTACGCTTGAGCCCGGCGATGTGATCAGCACCGGCACGCCTGAGGGCGTGATCTTTGGCATGGAGCAAAAGCAATGGCTGCGCCCCGGCGATAGTGTGGCCGTGGAAGTCGGCGACTTTGGCCGGCTAACAAACCTGATGGTCAATGTGCCGCGCGCCGTCAGCGCCACGGCGCGATGACTTCCGGCGAAAGATTCCTTGTAACCGGCGCACTCGGCTGCATCGGCGCGTGGGTGGTGCGCACGCTGGTGCGCCAGGGGGTGCCCACGGTGGTGTTCGATGTGGCCAGCGACCCGCACCGCCTGCGGCTTGTGATGACGGCCCCGGAACTGGAGCGCGTAGCATTTGTTACTGGAGACATCACCGATCTTGCCGCGGTGGAAGCGGCGCTGAAGGACAACGGCATCACCCATGTCATTCATCTCGCAGCCCTGCAGGTGCCGTTTTGCAAGGCGGATCCGACGCTGGGTGCGCGCGTAAATGTGGTGGGCACCGTAAACATGTTTACAGCAGTTAAGCGCGCCGGTCTGCGCCAGCTGGCATATGCCAGCAGCATCGCGGTGTACGGCCACAGCGAAGACTACCCCGGCGGCCCGCTGGCACATGATGCCGCGCCGCGGCCGCATGTACTCTACGGCGTCTACAAGCTGGCCAACGAAGGCACGGCACGCGTCTACTGGTCCGATGATGGCATTGCCAGCATTGGCTTGCGGCCCTACACCGTGTACGGCCCGGGCCGTGACCAGGGCCTCACCTCAAGCCCGACGCGGGCCATGCTGGCAGCTGCCGCCGGCGAGCCGTTCCACATTCCTTTTGGCGGGCGCTGCGTGTATCAGTACACGCATGACACGGCTGCTGCGTTCATCACTGCAGCGCGCGCACCAGCAAATGGCGCAGCAGTTTACAATCTGGGCGGCAATGCCGTGCACATGCGCGACATCGTGAACGCAATTGAGGCAGCGGCACCCAGTGCGCGCGGGCGCATCACCTTTGACGACAAGCCGCTGCCCTTTCCAGAGAACATGGATGACACGGCGGCACGCGCTGCGCTGGGCGCGCTGCCCGTCACCCCGCTAAAGGCGGGCGTGCTGGAAACTGTGAAGATGTTTACGACTGCGCTGGCAAATCAGCAGCTGGTGTATACCCTGCAAGAATAGAAGTGCGCCACGCACCCGCGCAGCAATTGCATGGCGCGCTGCGCGCGCTTGCGATGCAGCCATAGGCTAAACTGGAGAAAGTATGCGGGGAAAACCTAACGATAGCGTGGCCGACATCATCGTGTGCCGCGATGTGCACAAGTGGTTTGGCAACTTTGAGGCGCTGCGCGGCATTTCGCTCTCCATCAAGACCGGTGAGGTGGTCGTAATCATCGGTCCATCCGGCTCCGGCAAATCCACCTTTATTCGCACGCTCAACCATCTCGAGCAGCATGAGCAGGGGCAGATCGTCATTGACGGCATCGAGCTGACGCACGACACTCGCAACATTCAAGAAATTCGTGCCGAAGTGGGCATGGTGTTCCAATCATTCAACCTCTTTCCGCATTTGACCGTGCTGGAAAACATTATGCTGGCGCCGCTAAATGTGCGGCGCTGGCCGCGCGAAAAGGCGCAGGCGGTGGCTGTGCAGTGGCTGGAACGCGTGGGCATCCCGGAACAAGGCGGAAAGTATCCCGGCCAGCTTTCCGGCGGCCAGCAGCAGCGCGTGGCAATTGCGCGCGCGCTGGCCATGCAACCCAAGATCATGCTGTTCGACGAGCCCACTTCCGCGCTTGATCCGGAGATGATCAAGGAAGTGCTGGATGTCATGCGCGATCTGGCCACAAGCGGCTACACCATCGTTGCGGTGACACACGAGATGGGTTTCGCGCGCGAGGTGGCGGACCGGGTGATTTTCTTTGACCAGGGGTTAATTGTGGAACAGAATGCCCCGGCTGAATTCTTTGGCAATGCGCAGCACGAGCGCACGCGCCTGTTCCTCTCTCAAATTTTGCAGCACTAACGCTGCGCAGCCGGCGGCGGGCTTGCCGCGCTAACCTGGTGCGCACGCTGTGGGCGATTCGCTAGTCCGCGATGGCGTGCGCCTTCAGCTCCTCCAACGACATGAATTGCAGCGCGCCTTCATGCGTTGCCTCCAAATCTACCGGCGCAGCCTTGCCGGCATCCAGTGCTTCCTTCCAGCGCGCGGCACAAACGCACCAGCGGTCTCCGGGCTGTAAGCCGGGAAACCCAAACTGCGGCGCCGGGGTGCTTAGATCGTTGCCGGTGGCCTTGCTGAACTTCAAAAACTCGGCGGTTACGCGCGCGCACACCACATGCACACCGCGGTCATCCGGGCCGGTATTGCAGCAGCCATCCCGGAAGAAACCGGTGAGCGGCGCGCTGCTGCACTCCTTGAGTTTGCCGCCCAGTACATTGCGGGCTGCGGGTTTGCGGCCCGTGCCGTTGAAATGACCGTTACCGGAAATTGTGCTCACAATTCTGCGCCCCTTGAAAACTCAGGTAGCTGCCAGCGCTGCGCGCTTCGCGATGTAATAGTGGCCCATGGTTGCATTTGCTGCAAGCTTGGCCGCCAGCGCCATTTTTACAGCAGGCCACTTGGCAGCCGGGATCGAGAGGTACATCTCCGTGTCGGGCAGGTCACAATTGACGCGATTGCCCTTGCAGCCAAACGAAGCCGATGCAGCGCCACTGAGCATGGTGAGCGGCAGTACCGCGCAAGCCGGCCGGCCCAGCGCATTGGTAAGCGGGTTGCCCGCGCCAGCCTGCAGCGCTGCCTCATAAAGGAGCATTGCCTGCGCCGGCTGGGCAGCAATCAAAACCACATCGGCGGCAAAGCCGGGATTGTCTGCTGGCCCGTAAGCCACGGCGCGCGGCGTGCTAGCCAGCACCGGAATGCCGGCAACTTCCTCTGGCGCCAAATAGCCGCACTCTGTCATCAATCCGATGGCCTGACCCAATTCCCCAGCGCGCTCGGGCGAGAGTTCAAGCCGGTGGGTATGGCAGCCCACCGCACAATTAAAATGGTCGCTGGCCAGCGTGTAAAACGACCGGCCAGCCGCAGCCTGCGGCCAGAAGCCGCAGCCCGCTGCGAGCGCCGGGCCATCCCAGCGCGGCAGCCCGGCCGGCACGCTCTGCAAAAATCCGATTGCAATCGGCGGCTGGCGCAGCCCTAGCAGCGCTTGAACATCAGTCTCCAGCTTTGGATTGGTCACTGGCCATCTCCTAATCAAAAAGTTGTTACTAAGATTGCGCCGCCGGTGCCCATCGGCACGGCGGCCCGCATGATTGTCAGCGCCCGACTTCCCACGCCAGATGCTCAAGCTCAGGCGCAATCAGTTTGTCCCACGCCAGCTTTACCGCTGCATGCGATCCCGGTGTGCAAAAGACAACGCTGCCGCGATAGACGCCAGCCGTTGCCCGCGAAAGCATTGCCGCCGCACCCACCTGCTCAAAGCTTAGCATGCGAAACAATTCGCCAAAGCCCGGCATGGCTTTTTCCAGGCGCCCGCTAATCACGTCAAAGGTGGTATCGCGAGGTGCGATGCCCGTGCCGCCATTGAAGAGTATCAAGCGCGCACCGCCCGCTGCCATCTCGTCAAGCGCCGCCGCCACCTGATCCGGCTCATCTTTGATGATGCGATAGCCGGCGCGGGTGTGGCCGGCGGCAGCAATCTGCGCGTGTAGGTAGTGCGCGTTGGTGTCTGTGTCAGCCGTGCGCGTGTCACTCACCGTAACAACGGCAATCGCCACCGCACCGCGCGCCGCAGCAATCTTTTTGTGCTGTTGTGTACTTTCGGATGTCATGGAAATTATTTAATTAGTAGCAGCTTTGCAGTGCGCCCGCAAGCCACCCGGCTTTGGTTGCACGGACAAATAATACTATGCACTGCCGGTCCGTTGCGGTGTACATAGAGCGCAGCCAAGTCTGTGCATTTACTGCGCAATCGCCGCCAGCATTGGGCTGGCGCATCACCGCGCAGCGCCAGCCTGCCACACACTGTGATACAGCCAGGCAGCGCCAAACAGCAGCGCACAGATGAGCACAATTGCGCTGCCTGCCGCCACAGAAAAATAATACGAGGCATACAGGCCGCCGACTGCGGAGAACGCAGCCAGCAGTGCGGCAATCGCCATCATGCGCGGCAGCCGGTTGGTTAGCATTGCCGCGGCTGCTGCTGGCGTCACAAGCAATGCAGAGGTGAGCACCACGCCGGCCACCTTCAAGCCCGTCACCACCATCAGCGCCAGCACCGCCAGCAGGCCGTAACGCACAAGGTCAGGATTGAGCCCCATCACCTGCGCATGCAATGGATCAAACGATGCGAGCTCCAGCTCCTTATGAAAGAGCGCCAAAACCAGCAGCACCATCGCGCACATGGCCGAGATCAGCAGCAGGTCCGCACGCGTGACGCCCAAAATGTTGCCAAACAAAATATGCGTGAAGTCGCGGAAGGAACGCATGCCACTGAGCATCAAAATTCCGAGGGCAAACATGGCGGTGAAGAGCACCCCGATAGCAGTATCTTCGCGCACAGTGGCGCGCCGCGAGATCCACCCAATGCCCAGCGCCGTAAGCAGCCCGGCCAGCAGCGCGCCCACAAAAAGATTCCAGCCATAGAGATAGGCCACCACCACGCCCGGCAGCGCAGTGTGCGCCAGCGCATCTCCAATGAAAGCCATGCGCCGCAGCACCACGTACACGCCCAGCACCGCACAGGTGACGCCCACCAGCAGCGCAGCCAGCAGGCCCATTTGCATGAAGGTAAATTCGAGCGGGGTTAACAACCAGTTCATACTGCAGCGCCGCCAGCGGTGCGCAGCCGCTGTATTGGTTCTCCGCCTGCAGCCGGCAGCACGCGCCCCTCGCTAAGAAATACGGCGCTGTCAAATTCGGCTGCCAGCCCGCTCACGTCGTGCGTTGCAACCAGCAGCGTGCGCCCGTGCCCGCGCAGTTCATCCATCAAGGTGGCCAGCACTGTACGCGTCTCCGCGTCAACTGCAACCAGCGGCTCATCCAGCAGCAGCACCTCTGCCTCTTGCGCCAGCGCGCGCGCCAGCAAAGCGCGCTGCTGCTGGCCGCCACTAAGCTGCGAAATCTGGCGCGCGGCCATTTGCGCCAGCCCCAGCCGCGCGATCAACGCGTCGCAGATGGCGTAGTCTTGCAAGCTGGGCCGCCGCAGCCAGCCCAGATGCACATAACGCCCGGTAAGCACCAGCTTTCGCAGGTCGATGGGGAAACGCCAGTCAATCTCGCCGTGCTGCGGCAGGTAGGCCACGCGGTGATGGCAGGCGCCAATTGGCCGCCCGCAAATGCGCACCAGCCCGCTAAACGGCAGCAGGCCGGCAACTGCCTTCAACAATGTGGATTTGCCAGCGCCGTTGTGGCCCACCAGCGCCACGCGCGCGCCCACCGGCACGCTCAGGTGCACTTGATGCAGTGCCGGCCCAGCCGAGCCCGGATAGCACACGCTTTCCAAGTCCAGCTCCAGCGCGGGCGCGCCCGCAACCGGGTCAACGTGCCGGCGATTGCCGTAGGGAAACATCAAAATTTGTTACTCGCTAAGTGCCCCGGTAATGGCAGCAATGTTGCTGCGCATCAGCTTCAAATAAGTTTCGCCAGCCGAACCGGGTTCGCCAAGTGCGTCAGTATACAGTTCGGGCGCAAGGCGAATGCCCGCCTCGAGTGCAATCTGGCCCAACAATTGCGAGTTGTGCGTGTTCTCCGTGAAGACTGCCGGCACGCCCGCTGCTTTGATCGCCTGCACCAACTCCGCCACTTCAGCTGCCGACGGGTCAGCTGCCTCAGTGCTGAAGGAGGCCAGCGCGGCGCCGGCCACTTCAAAACCGTAGCGCGCAGCAAAATACCCGAGCGCATCGTGCGAAGTGAACAGCACGCGCCGGATAGCAGGCAGGGCATTTGCCTGCGTGAATATTTCAACATCCAGTTTTTCCAGTTCTGCAATGTAAGCAGCCGCGTTGGCTTCATATGCGGCGGCGTTGGCCGGGTCAGCCTGCACCAGCGCATTGCGCACATTCTTTGCCGCCAGGATCCAGTTGGACACGCTTTGCCAGATGTGCGGATCAACCTCGCCGTGATGGTCGCCGTCCTCCGCGGCGTGATCATCGACTGCCTCGTCTGCATGGCCTTCACCTTCTTCCGCTACCGCCAGCAGTTCGATGCCTTCACTCACTGCCACCCGCAACGCCTTAGAGTCTGCGGCGGCAAACGCATCGTCCAGCCAGCCTTCAAACTCGAGGCCATTTTCAAACAGCAGCTCAGCTTTGGCAATCTGCGCTACATCCTGCGGCGTAGGTTCAAAAGTATGGGCATCGCCGCCCGCACCCACCAGCACCAGCAGCGCAATCCTGTCGCCGCCCACATTCTTAACAAGGTCGCCCAGAATGCTGTGCGTGGCCACCACTTGCAGCACGCCATCCGCCTTTGGCGCTGCGGGCGCAGCACACGCGGTGGCTAGCACCCCGGCTGCCGCAACCAAAGCAAACAGGTTTTTAATCATTGACTACGCTCCTGCGAAATTTTTGGCATTAGCGCAGCAGACAAGCATTGCAGCTGCTGCGCATGATTTGCCAGCCGGACCTGGGCAATCGTCTGCTCGGGCGATGCTACTGCTTTCTGGAGCGGATGGTTGTGTAATCCGGCACGCCGGTCAGTGTGCGGTTTTACACCGCTGCCCGCGGAGCAAGCGGTCAGTTACGCGGTAGATGGGGAGCATGCGCGGGCGCAGCCGTCAGGCAAAAACGCTCGGCCTCGCCTTTGCCCACCTGCACCAGCTCGCCGCGCGTGCGCAAGTCGCCCAAAGTGCGCGTGATAGTGGTGCGCGTGGCACCGACGGCCGAAGCCAGCTGTGCATGCGTGATGCGCACATTCACCAGATGGCCGCTGGCATGCGCTTCGCCAAACTGCTCCGCCAACAGCGCCAGCAGTCCCATGATGCGCTGGTCCAGATGCGGGCGCGCCTGCATCGCCGCCCATGCTTCCATTTGCTGCATGCGCAAGCGCAGGCGCAATGGAAAATCAGCCAGCGCGCAGGCGCCTTCCCAGCTGCTGAAGCTGATCTCGGCTTCGGTGTGCGCGCGCAGCTGCAAGCTGCAGGCATCATGCGGGTGGCCCACCAGCGTCTGGCCGGGCCCGCATAAACCCAGCAGCACTTCAGTGCCGTCCGCATGCACCATGCTGATTGCCACAATGCCGGAGCCCACCGCAAGCACAGTATTGCTTTCCGGAGCAATTTGTTCGCCGCGCTGATACCAATGCTTGCGTAGCGGCGCAGCTGCGGCCGGCATGTCGGCCAGCGCCTCGTCTGAATGGGCGTCCAGCCGGTGCAAAATTAACTCCGGTGGGGTGGCGCCGGGCAACACGGCCGTGGCGCCTGCCTGATAAGCTGCAATGCCCAGCGCCGGGTCGTCGTTGCGGTTCCACGCCAGCCACTGCCAGCGCCGCGCAGCCAGAGCCGGCCCCAGCACAGCCAGCGGCGGGGATTGCGCGCCCAACCCCGCCACAAGTTGAACATGCATGCCCGGGTTCAAGTCCGGCAGCTGCGTCGCACAACTGAAACCAGCGCCACTCCCGGACACGGCAGCAGCGAGGTCCAGTGCTTGCCGATCAAGCGTGCCTAAATAAAAAATATGCCTCATGCCCAAAAGAGGGTAGCGGGCATGGCAGCCCGTGTCAAGCCGGCTCTGCCGGCGCCGCAAGTCCAGCCACATGACTCTCCCCGGCACGCTGGCGCGAAAGCCCACGGAATGGCAATTTGCATTTGTGCGGCTTGCCAGCCTGCGCAGATTCGAAAGAATTCTTGGGGCAGATTGAAGGCATCTCGGCGGCTCCGCTGCGCTTCAGTGTTTAGCTTAGCGTGTCACCGCCGCCCAACCACGGCCCAGGCAGGCATCGGAGGTATATGAAAGGAGGCTGTGCCCTGATGAAGAAAAATAACTAGTGGGCATGCAGTCTCCGCTTAAATGCAAGAGGCATTATTCGAATCATTTGTGGCTGGATACATCGAAACTCCCGTGGCAAATTGATTTCCGTTGTTAAGCACCACAACCATATAAAAGATTGTACAAATATGTGACAGGTTTTCTTTAACGCGATATATTTTAGCTATGAATGCGGTAAACGTTTTATCTAATGGAAAAGTTCCTCATTACAATGTTAAGGCGGTTGCCAAGTTAGTGGGGATTGCACCGGTTACATTGCGAGCCTGGGAACGGCGCTACGGCTTGCCAACTCCGCTCCGCGGCACCCAAGGCTACCGCCTCTATACTGATCACGATGTTCGCACACTGCTGTGGCTGAAGGCTCGAACCGCTGAGGGCATGTCAATCAGCCGGGCGGCCGAGCAGCTGCTGCTCTTGCGCAGCACTGGCACTGACCCGGTTGGAGATGCCGCACCGGTTGAACGCCGGGAGGGGGCCTCCTTACTTGCCGGAATGCCGGCGCCCAATCTCGTGCTCCATGATTTGCATGGTGAGCCAGTCGAACTTGCCTCGATCTGGGGCACGTCCAACATTGTTATCAGCATTATGCGCCACTTTGGCTGCATTTTTTGCCGCGAATGGCTGCATAAGCTGGAACTTTGCGCACCAGCCCTGCGGTCTTTCAACATCCTTCCAGTTGTGGTGGGGCTTGGGGATGCCGAGCACGCGGCGCCGGTTGCCTCGCAACTGGCTCCCAGCGCACTGTGCCTGATTTCTCAGGGCACCTCTGCCCACCTGACATACGGTATTAAGCGCGGCAGCCTCTTGCAGTTGGCTGGCCCCTCAGTCATTTCGTCCGTGGTACGCGCGGCACGCTCCGGCCAAATGCAGGGTGAAACCACGGGGGACATATCCATGCTGAGTGGTGTGTTTGCGATAGATATGGCTGGCACAGTGCGCTATTCCTTCTACGGCAGCCACGCCGGTGATCATCCATCGCCCGACATATTTGTCGCTACGGTGCGCAGCGCCTTTCAACCAGCCGGAGTTGTCTGACCGAAGCCCGATGGCTGAAACAGATTCTGCAAACGCCAGTCCCCTCAGGGTTGGTTCCGCCGCGCCCAGTCTAACTGTGTTCGATGCGGCGGGTGCGCCCGCCGTACTGGCAGAGCTGTGGGCGGCCGGCCCGCTGCTACTCACCTTTTTGCGCCACTTTGGCTGAATATTCTGCCGTGATTGGCTGGCCCAGTTGGGCCGGTACCATGCCGAAATTGAAGCCGCTGGTCTGCGCGTGGTTGCCATAGGAATTGGTGAACCGAAGCACGCCCGACAGTTCTGTCCGACGTTGGCCCCGCACGCCACTTGCGCTTCACTGCCGGGGCCCTCAGCGCACAAAGCTTACGGCCTGCGAGTGGCATCACTTTCAAATCTGGTGAATATTCAAACGCTCAAGCATGGATGGCAAGCCAGCCGTGAAGGACACAAGCAAAGTACGCCAACCGGGGATGTACGCCAGCTTGGCGGCACTTTTGTCATTTCCCGGTCGGGCATTGTAGAGTTCGCGCAAGTTTCGGCCACCCTCGGCGACGACGCCGATATTCCAACTGTGCTGGCCGCACACAAGGAGTGGGAAGCGCGCAACGCATAAGCCCGGACTGCGTGCCCGCCTTTGCAAGGCTGTTCCCATTTGATGGCACCCGGCTGCGCCTGCAGCAAACTGCGTGCGTGCTGCGGTAGGATAGACGTCCTCGGGACAACGCGGCGAGATAACATGTGGCCAGCATCTCGCGCACCTGAAAAGCCGGCGCACTTTGTGTTTTACTCCGATCTAACAAGTTCGCGCTGAGGATTACAGATGAATAAACGCTTGATCCCGATCTTCCTGGTTGTATTTAGTGATTTAGTGGGTTTTGGAATGATCATCCCATTGCTGCCGTCATTTGCAACATCGTTCAACGCCAGTCCGCTCGCAATCGGGCTGCTGACCGCATCCTATTCTGCGATGCAGCTGGTTGGTGCGCCTGTGCTGGGCCGCTTATCTGACCGTTTTGGCCGCAAGCCGCTCCTGATCATTTCACAACTGGGCACGTTTGCGGGCTTCGTCCTGATGGGTTTTGCAAACAGCCTGCCGATGTTGTTTGCCGCACGCATTTTGGATGGCTTCACCGGCGGCAATTTATCCATTGCGCAAGCAGCCATTGCAGATGTGACTGAGGAAAAAGACCGAGCTAAATCTTACGGGCTGATTGGCGCTGCCTTTGGGTTGGGCTTTATTCTTGGGCCAGCGCTTGGCGGCCTGCTCTCGCGCTGGGGCAATGCTGTACCGGCGTTTGCTGCTGCCGCAATCTCCGCCGGCTCAATTGTGCTGACGATTGTGCTGCTGCCAGAGACCCGCCAAGCGAGCACTGCACCCGCGGCAAGGCGCAGTTTTACACTGGCTGCGCTCCGCTACACTCTATCCAACTCACTGCTCACGCGCCTGCTGGCTTACGGGCTCATATTCAACATCGGCTTTGGAATCTTCCAAACCACCTTCGCATTGTTTGCCAATCGAAAGTTCAGCTTCAATGTAGAGCAAACCGGCTACATGCTCGGCTACGTGGGAATTCTGGTGGTCATTGCACAGGTGGTGATCCTGCCGCGCATGGTAAGCATCGTCGGCGAGCAGCGCCTGATCTTTCTCGGCTCGGCCACGCTTGGCTTGGGGCTGTTGGGTGTGGGCATGCTTGAACCGTGGCGGGCGCTCATTGGCACGCTGATGCTAACGGCCTTCGGCGGCGGAGTGGTAAACCCTTCGCTGCAAAGCCTCTACACCCGCACTGTCAGCGCAGAAGAACGCGGGGGCGTGCTTGGTTTGTCTGCGTCGGTGGATGCCTTTTCGCGCATCGTTGCGCCAATCTGGGGCGGCTGGGTGCTCGGTGCAGCGGGCGCAGCCTGGCCGGCTCTGAGTGGTGCGCTGCTTATGCTGGGCGTGCTCATTTATGGCGCCGTGGCGCTGGGCGGGGCAGCCGCCGCGGTGCCGGCTGCGCAAGCGGCGCCGGAACTACCGTGATTTTTGATTACGCCTTTACTGTGCGCGCGTCACTGACAGCCGTGGCAGACTTTCACCGCGATGCGCGTGCGCTGAAGCTGCTTTCGCCGCCGCCGATTGTGGTGCAGCTGCATTTGGTGGAGCCCATGGCTAACGGCTCGATCGCTGAGTTCACACTTTGGTTCGGCCCGCTGCCGGTGCGCTGGCGTGCCGTGCACAGCCAGGTGGTGGCGCAGCGCGGCTTTACAGACACGCAGGCCCGCGGCCCGCTGCGTGCCTGGCAGCACACGCACACCTTTGACGAGGTGGCCGGCGGCGTGCGCGTGCAAGAGCACGTGGAATATGAGCACGACAGCGGTTGGCGGGGGGTGCTCAGCCGCCTGCTCTTCAACCCGCCCGCGCTGGGATTTTTGTTTTGGTACCGGGGCTGGGCCACGCGCCGGGCGCTGGAGAAATGAACAGCGCAGACGGCCGCCGCATAGTGGTGGTGGGTGCCGGAGTCGGCGGCCTAACTACAGCTGCACTCCTCGCGCGCAGCGGCTACCAGGTTACCGTGCTCGAGGCGCATGTTTATGCTGGCGGCTGTGCCGGCACCTTTTATCACAAAGGCTATCGTTTTGATTCGGGCGCAACGCTGGCCGGCGGATTTTCCGGCGGCGGGCCGCACGCTCAAGTAGCCGCTGCGCTGGACCTGCAATGGCCGGTCAGACCGGTAGACCCGGCCTGGGTAGTGCACCTGCCCGGGCGCACCGTAACCCAATGGGCTGATGCCGCACGTTGGCGGGCTGAGAGCGAGGCCGCATTTCCGGGCAGCGCGAGATTTTGGCGCGCCCAGGAACAACTGGCCGATGTGTCGTGGGATATTGCGTCACGGCCGTTCCCGTGGCCGCCGGAAAGTGCGCGTGACTTGTTTACAGTTGCAGCCGCCTTGCGGCCGCGCACCCTGCTAGCTCTGCCGCACTTGCTGCGCACGGTGGCGCAGCTCGCCAGCGCACACGGGGCCAGCACCGAGCTGCGCACATTTTTGGATGCGCAGCTACTGATTGCCGCGCAAACTGTAAGCCGCAATGCGCATGCGCTGTACGGCAGCGCTGCGCTGGATTTGCCGCGGCGCGGTGTGAACCACGTGCACGGCGGCATCGGTGCACTGGCCACCACTCTGGCAGACTGGCTGCGCGCCAATGGCGGCGAAGTGCTTTACCGCCAGTCCGTGGAAAAAATTGAGGTGCGCAGCGGCGCAGCGGTTGCCGTGCACACAAGCCAGGGCTTGCGCGTACCGTGCGATTACCTGGTAGCCAACCTCACGCCGTGGTCATTCCAGGAACTGCTGGGAGCGCAGGCGCCCGCCGCGCTGACGCGCGAAGTGCAGCGGCGGCCAGCCACATGGGGCGCCTTCACGCTCTACCTTGGAGTTGATGCGCAGGCACTGCCGGCCGGCTTGGCAGACCACCATCAAGTAGTGGTGGACGCCAGCCAACCGCTGGGCGAGGGCAACTCTGTTTTTGTTTCGCTCTCCGACGCACAGGATGCGCGCCGCGCGCCGGCGGGCATGCGCGCCGTCACCCTTTCCACGCACACCGCTATTGCCCCGTGGTGGCAGCTGCACAACGCCGGTGGCAGCGCTTATGCAGACCGCAAGGCAGCCTACACTGAGCAGCTGCTGGCAGCGACCGAGCGCGCCGTGCCCGGCATTGGGCGCGCCACGCGCCTGTGCCTGGCCGGCACACCGCTCACATTTGAGTTTTACACCGGGCGGGCGCAGGGCATGGTTGGCGGCTTTGCGCAAACATCGCTCTTCAAGGTGCGCGGGCCGCATACCGGGCTTTCCAACGCTTGGCTAGTGGGCGACTCGGTGTTTCCGGGACAATCCACTGCGGGGGTTACCCTGAGTGGAATGCGCGTGGCGCGCGCCGTCATGACGGCAGCCGGCCCGGTATCCCGGCAGCTGCCCCAAAGCAAGCAGACAGCTGCCGGCTTGCACGCCCCATCTGCGCAGTAACCGGAGCCCGCGCATGCCCAATTCCGCCAACACCAGCAGCGCTACCCGCTACGAGCTGCCGCCAGAAGGCATTTCACTTTTGGGCTATGTGGTGCGCCGCATGCACAAGACCAGCCGGCTGCAAGCGGCTGGCGCGCTGCTTGCGCAGCATTTTTATGCGGAGGCGCTGGCGCAGATTGCGCAATACGCTGCGGGCGCGTCTTCGTCTTACGGGCCGGCTTATTACCAGCCGCGCTTTAACCGCGCGGGCGAGAGCGTGGCCGAGGCCGACCCGCAAACGGGCGCGGCGGTGAATGCGCACCTGGAGGCGGAGCGGCCGCATCTGCGCATCTCTTACACGGCCAGCCTGCCGGCGCTGGGAAAGTTCAGCGGCATGGAGGAAATCACCGGAACCACGGTGAGCTTGTTTGGGCTGGGCATGCCGGCGCCGTCGCGCTTTGAATTTGAAAGCGCCGATGGCAGCTATAGCGCGCACCTGTCCGGCTTGATTGTGAGCGAGTTGCTACCGGGCTTCCTGCGCCAGTCGCGCATTCGCGCGCACGGCAGCCTGCAGCTGGAAGACAACATGGACAACCGCGGCACGCTGGTGCTGCGCCGCAATGGCAGCAGTGAAGCAAGCATCAGGCGCGCGGACGGCAGCCTCCACACGCTGGCTGTAGCGTGGGCCTAAGCTCCGCCAGCGATTATGCGCAAAGTGATGCGCCGGATGCTGCTGGGCTGCGCCGCTGCGCTTGGGTTGGCGTTGGCCGCGGCCGGGGTGTGGCTGGCAGTGCCGGCGCCGCTGCTGCCGCAAGCCGCGGCCGCGCTGCAATCCAGCGCAGCCGTAACCGTAAAACAAACCGCGCAATGGATTGAGTTTCTGCCGCTGCAAGCATCGGCAGACACGGCGCTGATTGTTTACCCCGGCGGACGCGTGCCGGCTGCAGCCTATGCGCCCGCAGCGGCGGCGATTGCAGCGCAAGGCTTTCCTGTGTTTGTGGTGTCTATGCCCTTGAACCTGGCTGTGTTTGGCAAAGAGCGCGCTGCCGCGGTGCAAGCAGCCCACCCACAGGTAGTGCACTGGGTGATTGGCGGGCACTCGCTGGGCGGCAGCATGGCAGCCCAGTATGCAGCCGAGCATGCGGGCGCTGTTGCGGGCTTGGTGTTGTGGGCCAGCTATTCTCCGGCGGATCTTTCGCAGCAAAATCTGCAGGCTGTCTCAATTTATGGGGAGCTCGAAAGCGGTGCGCGTTCGTTCACCTCTAGCGCAGCGCGCGCACTGCTTCCGCCCGGCGCGCGTTTTGTGGCACTGGCCGGCGGCAACCACGAGCAGTTTGGCTACTACACAGGCCAGTTGGCAGACCCGCCAGCCACTATCGCCCGCACAGACCAGCAAGACCAAATTGTGGCAGTGACTGTGGCGCTGCTGCGCAGCGTGGCAGGCAGGTAGCGCAGCATGCTGCGCCGCCGGCGCTTTTGGGCGAGCCTGATTGTCTTAGTGCTGGCGGTAGTGTTGGTGCTGCCACTTGCGCTGCCGCTGCCGCCCTGGCCGGATAGAACTGCTGACGAGTTCCTGCCTGCTGGCGCCCGCTTCATCAATGTTGCCGGCCTGCGCACGGTGCTGATTGAATTGGGCAACAGCGTCCAACCAGCGGTTGTGCTTGTGCATGGCTTTGAAGGCTCCACATTTTCATGGCGCCACACCCTGCCTGCGCTGCAAGCCGCCGGCTACCACGCCATTGCATTTGACCTGAAGGGTTTTGGCCTGGCGGACAAAACTTTTGATGCCGATTACTCCCATGCGGCCCAGGCGGATTTTGTGGCAGCAGTGATGACGGCTGCCGGCATCGAGCGCGCAACGCTGGTAGGCCACAGCATGGGCGGCAGCGTGGTTGCGCACTTTGCCATGCGCCATGCGCAGCGCGTGGACCAGCTGGTGTTTGTTGCCGGCGCCATTACGGATCGCGCTCAATCCCTGGCGCTGCTGCAGTGGGTGCCGGTGCTGCTCAACTTGCAGCCCGTGCAGCGCTGGGGCCAGCTGATCCTGCGCACCTTGGTAAACCCAGCAGCGCGCGGAGCAATTGCACGCAGCGCTTACTACAACCCCGCATTGCTGACACCTGAAGTTGAGCGGGCGTATCTGGCGCCCCAAAATCTGCGCGATTGGGATCTCGCACAGCTGGGTGTGTTGCGCGACGCCCTGCGCAGCACACTGCCAGCTCCCCTGCACAGCATTGCAGCACCCACCCTGGTGGTGTGGGGCGGACATGACAGCTGGGTTCCACTTGCAGCCGGCATGCACCTGCACAAAATGCTGCCTGGTTCCGCCTGGGCATTTGTGCCGCTGGCCGGCCACCTGCCCATGGAAGAACAGCCGGCAGCCTTCAACACAATCCTGCTGAATTTTCTGCGCACAGGTACGCTCCGCTAGGAACACTGGCGGCCCAGCCGGGCTGGCGCCCGAATTCTTAACACCTCTTGCCAAGCGCTTAACCGCGTATTAAACTGGCGCGATTAGAATTTGCTATGCAAAAAATATTAGTGATCGAAGACGAACCAACCGTGCGCGAGATGCTGGTGCTGAACCTGCAGGCTGAGGGATTTGAGGTGTTGGAAACCGGCGACGGGGTGGAAGGCTTGAATCTGGCGCGCGACAAGCTGCCGGACTTGCTGCTGCTCGACCTGATGCTCCCCAGCCTGGACGGCATCTCCGTCTGCCGCATGCTGCGGCGCAGCTCGCAAGTGCCAATCATCATGCTCACTGCGCGCGGCGCAGAACTGGACCGCATCATGGGGTTGGAGAGCGGCGCCGATGATTACGTGGTGAAACCCTTCAGCCTGGGCGAGTTGCTGGCCCGCGTGCGCGCCCTGCTGCGCCGCGCCGACCCCGCGCAGCGCGACAACGACACCCAACTGCAGAGCGGCGACCTGCAGCTGGACCTGCTGGCGCAGCGCGCGCAACTCGGCGAGCAAGAACTGCGCCTCACGCATCGCGAGTTCACGCTGCTGGCAGAGCTGATGCGCCACGCCAACACCGCGCTCACCCGCGAAGGCCTGCTCTCAAGCGTCTGGGGCTACGACTTCCCCGGTGACACGCACACTGTGGACGTGCACATTCACTGGCTGCGGGAAAAAATTGAACCCGAACCGTCCCGTCCGCGGCGCATCGCAACAGTACGCGGTGTCGGTTACCGCTTTGAGGGCTGAGCCGCCATCAACGCTGCTGCCAGCCCGCTAACGCTTGCCTTTGCAGCGGCCGCGCTCGGGCTGTATGTGCTGTGGTGGAGAGCCCGCCGCGCACACGCTGCAGCGCTGCAACAACTGCAACAGGCTCAAACCTCCGCAGCCGAAAACGCGCTGCGCAGCGCCCAAACCGCAGCGCGCTTGCATGCATTTGCCAGCGCGGAAACGGATGCCCTGTTGCTGCTGGCGCAAAATGGCATTGTGCTGCAAGTCAACCAGCCGGCGCAACTACTGTTTGGCAGCAGCGCTGCCGGACACACCCTGCTGCAAGCCACGCATCTGCCGCAATTAAATGAGCTGCTGGCGCAGGCCTTGGCAACTGGCGCGCCGGCTGACCTACACTTGCAAATAAATGGGCAGCCGCATCGTGCGTTTGTTGCGCCAGCCGGCGCGGCGGGCGAGCACGGTGCAGTGCTGCTAGTGCAGGATCTTACGGAACTGGAGCGCCTGGGCCGTGCGCGCCGCGACTTTGTGGCAAACATCTCGCACGAGCTGCGCACACCGATTACTTCCATCCGCCTGATCGCCGACACCCTGCGCCATCTGCCCGATTTAGACAGCCAGCGCCAGCACGGCCTGCTGGAAAAAATTGCAATTGAGACCGAAGCGCTTGGCCAGCTGTCGGGCGAGCTGTTGGACCTGGCGCAAATTGAGTCCGGGCAGGTGCAGCCCAGCTACGAGCTAGTTAGCGTGATCGATTTGCTGGCTACAGTGCACCAGCGCCTGCAGGCGCTAGCACATGGTAAAGCGCTGCGCGTCCAGATTGAAGCTGACGCGGAGCTGCGGGTCCACACTGACCCGCTGCTGTTGGAGCGCACGTTGGTGAACCTGTTGCACAACGCGGTCAAGTTCACGCCCGCTGGCGGCGCTATCACATTGCTGGCGCGCGTTGAAGAATCGCACCTGCTGCTTGGTGTAATTGACGGTGGCAGTGGAATTCCACCGCTGGAGTTGCCGCGCATCTTTGAGCGCTTCTACCGTGGCGATCCGGCGCGCAGCAAGGGCGGTACTGGTTTGGGTTTGGCAATTGCAAAACATACGGTGGAGCTGCTGGGCGGCAGTATTTGGGCGGAGAGCAGCGGCGCACCGGGTGCCGGCGCTGCGTTCTACCTCAGGCTTCCGCGCTCCTGAAACTGCACGCGATAACATCAGCAACATCGCGCTGAAATGGCGCGGCAGCTGAGCGGGGGCGCATGCCCTCTGCTTGGCAGGGGTGCGCCAAATCCGGTTGCGGATCTTAGTGTGGAGTTGTGCGGGTTGCGGGCAGGCCCAGCGTCACGGACCAGCAACCGAGCAAGAGGACTGCGGAACCTATCAGGCAGGCAGCGAGGCCGGCCCAAGCGTACAGCAGTCCGGATAACAAAGTGCCTGCAAAGCGCACCGCCGCATTTGCGGCGTAGTAAAAGCCCACATCTTCCGCAGCCTTTTCCGTGCCGGCCTAGGCAAGCACCAGATAGGGGTTAATAGCGGAGTTGACTGCAAAAGCAAAACCAAACAATGCCAGGCCGCCCACAACCACCCAGTCCGGCCGCGCCACATTCCCGAGCAATGCCGCTGCAAGGAGCGCCGGCACCAGCGCCAGCAAGAGGGACCGCCAGCGTGCTAATGGCACTTCGCTGCTAAGCCCGTCCGGGCTGCGCTTTACCAAAGCCGGCGCGGCAGCCTGCACAAGCCCATACCCAATCGTCCACTTGGCGCACAGCCAGCGCGCAGCCACCCAGTTTGGTAGCGCGCCAACCTACCGCGCCGCGATCTTTTCCGAAACCTCCCACAAACGCCCGGCCAGCTTTGCATCATAAGCATCCGCGCGCGCCTTTGCCACATTGCAATCCGCAAAATACGCGCCGGAGATATTGGCAGCATCCGCATGAACCGCCGCGTAAATCCCGGTAGCCGCTCCCTGGGCGGCATCCTTGAGAAAAAGCGGCCCAAACAATGCCATTGAGGCTATGGCAATTGGATTCATGTGACGGCCCAGATTGGTGCTGATCACACCGGGATGAACTGCATTCGCAGTTTTTGCGGTGCCCGCAGAACGGCGCGCCAGTTCACAGGCAAATAGAATGTTGGCCAGCTTGGATTGCCCGTACGCCCCCCACGCTGAGTAGCTTTTCTCGCCGGAAAGATTGTCAAATTCGATACCGGCTCGGGGAGCCATGGCATGCGCAGCACTGCTCAGCATCACTACGCGCCCGTTGTCAGTGAGCTGTTGCAACAGGCCCGTAACCAGAATGAAGTGGCCGATATGGTTAGTGAAAAACTGCATTTCGAACCCGTGCCCCTTTTCCAGCCTTGGCAGGGCCATGATGCCCGCATTGCAGATGATCGCGTCGAGCTTGATCCCCTGCTGAATTACCGCAGCAACACAAGCCCGGACACTGGCCGGCTCGGATAACTCACACGCCAGTGGCACGGCAGCTCCACCTGCATCCGCACAAGCAGCGCGCGCCTTATCAACAGTCCGCGCCGTGCCCACCACCCGGGCCCCGCGCAGACTAAGCACCCGCAATGTCTCCAAACCCAGGCCGGAGTTGCAGCCTGTCAACAGGATAGTCTTGCCGGCCAAGGAAAGCCCCGCGGTCACTTCTTCTGCGGTGGAGCCGTAGCCAAACCCACTCGCACCGTTGGGCATTATGTGCTGAAGTAAGGACATTGAAATCTCCCAATGCTGAAATATCGGCGTAAGTCTCGGGAGAGCTTAGCACAGCACGGAAGATCCACTTGACGCCCTGGCACAACCCGGCGCAGACCAGCTCATCAACCTGTGGCCATAAAACGCACCGAATCGAGGATTAACAAATCTTAAACAAGCCTTAATTGTGCCATTACCGAAAGTTCGTAAACTTCGACCAATACAAAAAACTTTAGGAGGAGAATTATGAAACGTTCCACGCTTGTCTTTGTCTATTTGGTTCTAATGATTGCGATTGCAACACCGTACCGCATCGTATCAGCCGAAACTGCTGCGCCCCCCCCCGGATACACCAGCTACACTGTGGTGGCTGGCGACAGCCTTTCAAAAATTGCCGATAAAACCGGCACTTCACTGGAACAGCTGAGGGCGGCAAACCCGTCCCTCGCCAGTGACACCTTGCGCATCGGCCAGGTTCTGTTGGCGCCCGGTTACGTGGCACCCTCAACAACCGGCTACACGCGAGCGGCGGGCCTGCCATCTGGCTCGATTGCAGTGAATGGCTCTGGCGCAACCTTTCCTGCACCCATCTACGCAGCATGGACTTTTGCCTACCTCTCAGTAGATCCTGTGGCTGCTGTGAACTATCAACCAACCGGTTCGGGTGCCGGCAAGAAGGCTATCTTGGACCGCACCGTGGATTTTGCCGGTTCGGACTCCCTGCTGAAGGACGAAGAATATGCAAAAGGCGGCGACCTGCAGATGTATCCCATGTTGGCTGGAGCTGTGGTTCCGGTTTTCAATCTGACTGACGCCCAGGGCAAAGTAATCACCAACCTGACGCTAAACCGCGACACGCTGGTTGGCATCTTCATCGGAACAATCACGAAATGGAATGATGCACAGCTTGTGAAGCAGAATCCCAAAGTGACCCTGCCCGACAAGCCCATCACGACCGTTCACCGGTCAGACGGTTCGGGCACCACAGAGATCTTCACCAAGGCGCTGTCTTCGTTTAGCGCTGATTGGAAAAGCAAGGTCGGCGGAGCCTCAACAGTGCAATGGCCAAACGGCATTGGCGGCCCGGGCAATGCCGGGGTGGCGGCGGCTGTAAAAAACACACCGTCATCAATCGGATATGTCGAACTGTCGTATGCTATAGAGAACAAAATCCCCTATGCGTTGATGGTCAATAAGTCCGGGGTTACGGTCAAAGCATCTGCCAAGACACTCCAGTCAGCCATGTCCGATTTTGCGGGCCAGTTTGACAGCAAACTGACAGTTACTCTGGTGGATGCGCCCGGCAGGCTCAGCTGGCCAATTGCCGGCTACACCTATGTGATCGTGCACACCAAAACAATGACCGACTGCAACAAGGCAGCCACGATGCTGGGATACTTCAAATGGGCTTTAACGTCCAAAGAGGCGGCCAGCATGGCATCAAATTTGGGGTACGCAGTGTTGCCCGGTGAGGTGCGGAGCCAGACGCTCGCTAAGCTTGCCGAAGTCACGTGCAACGGCCTGCGCGTACTACCGTCGTAAAAACTCAAATCAGTTTCGAAGATAGCCGCAACAGGTGCAGCGCTCGCAGTGCTGCACCTGTTGCTTTTCAGCATGCCCACATAGCGCTCTCCATGAATAAGTTTGGATACGGTGCATTTGCAGCCTGCGGCACCCGCCAGGAACAGTGCTCCCTGCCGCTTCCTGGAAGTGAGTGGATTCACATTCCGCAAAATCGTTTGGGGGCGTGGGGTAAACTCGTGTTTTGCAACCGCGGAACGGCCTGACCAATGCTTCACTCACGAACCTCCGCCCAAGCCACGCCCGATATCCTTATCCGGCTGCGAAAATCTCTCAAACATGGAGACCGGATTTGGAATGCCGGGACCGCAGCAATTGCGACGCTTGTTTTGGTGCTCGTGTTTTCAATTGGCGCAATGCTGTGGGTTTCGTCCGAAGCTGCCCGCAAGCAATTTGGGTTGGGTTTTGTGCTGCCAACAGCTGATTATGCGTGGAACCCGGTTACTAGTAACTTTCAAGCGTGGCCGTTCATATACGGCACGCTGGTGACATCTTTGCTCGCACTTGTGCTTGCGGTGCCAGTCAGCCTTGGCGTAGCCATCTTTCTCGCGGAGCTAAGCCCGGCGTGGCTGCGCGGACCTGTGGGCTGGATGATTGAATTGCTTGTAGCGATTCCAAGCGTGATCTACGGCTTATGGGGAGTCTACGTATTCCTGCCCGCATTCGTCCGGCCATTGGGCGTATTTCTTGGCGTGCTGGGCAGCGTGCCTGGCTTTCAATCAATATTTGTTGGCCCAATGCCGGAAAGCGGCTCCAGCCTGTTGGCTGCCAGCTTCGTGCTGGCAATCATGATCACGCCCACAATCACCGCAATTACGCGGGATGTGTTTCTCGCAATTTCTGCCGATCAGCGTGAGGCTTCGCTAGCGCTTGGGGCCACGCGCGCCGAAACTATTCTGCGGGTGCTGGTGCCGTATGGCGGATCCGGGATATTGGGGGCAATCGTTCTCGGTTTGGGGCGGGCGTTGGGCGAAACGATGGCCGTGACCATGGTCATCGGAAACAGCCTGATGGGCTCGTACTCTCTTCTGCAGCCGGGGTACAGCATGGCAAGCGTTGTGGCCAGCCAGTTTCTAGAGGCCACGGACGAGCTGCATCTTACCGCATTGATCGAAGTTGGCCTGGTTTTATTCTTCATCACGCTGTTGTTGAACATCATCGCGCGCTGGCTGGTCAGCCGGATCGACCGCCAGAGCTCGCGAACAGCTGGCGCTTGATGAGCACCACCACTGCAGGCATAGCGGGCAATGCGCAAGCTGTGCCCTCACAGCGCTTCAGCGACGCTAAATCGGGACTCGCCAGCCGCCATGCCACAAACCTTGCGGTGCAAGCCGTAGCGGTTCTGGCGACAGTGCTTGCCCTCATCCCGCTCTTGTGGATCATTGGATATGTCATCTATCAAGGCGGCAAGTCCATCAACGTGGAGCTATTCACGGAAATGCCGCGGCCCGCAGGCATGCTCGGGGGCGGCGTACTGCACTCCATTCAAGGCACGGTCATCCTGACGTTGCTTGCTTCCATCTTCGCCATCCCCCCGGGAGTATTTGCGGCTTTCTATGTGGTGTACTGGCCAAACACTCTACTTGGTGTAGCCGTGCGCTCTGCCACAGACATTCTTTCGGGTGTGCCCTCCATCGTCATCGGATTGTTCTGCTACGCGCTGCTGGTGAAAACAACCGGGCACTACTCAGCGCTGGCAGGTGGAGTTGCACTGGCAATTCTGATGCTGCCAACCATAATCCGCACCACCGAGGAGATGCTCAAGCTTGTGCCAAGAACGTTGTACGAGGCATCCGCAGCGCTTGGGGCACCGGAGTGGAAAACTTCCCTAAGTGTCATGCTGCCCACCGCCTTGAATGGCATTGCCACCGGTGTAATTTTGGGCATGGCCCGTGCGGCAGGAGAAACCGCACCTTTGCTATTCACCGCGCTAGGCAACGATCGTTTTAACGCGCCGCAAATCTTTCGCGGCAGCCGCGCACTAGGTGCCAGTGTGCCGCAGGCCTTGTTCGATGTAGTCAACCAGCCGGTAGACTCGCTGCCGTTGACGCTATATAAGTACGCCTCTCATCCGTCGCCCGACCGGGTAGAGCAGGCATGGGCCACCGCATTCGTGTTGTTGGTGCTGGTGCTGGCAATCAACATCATGGCGCGCAGCTGGGTGGCGCGCCAAACCGCAAAGCAAAGGGGAAGGTAATGAGCAGTCATGAGCCACCGCGCACTTTACCTGAAGCGGCTGCCTTAGAAGCAGCGCCGGAGGTAACGGTAAACAAAATGGAGTTGTCCAGCCTTGCGGTGTACTACGGCTCGTTCCGGGCTGTAGTCGGCGTCACAATGTTTGTCCCACTGCACCAGATTACCGCAATCATCGGCCCATCGGGGTGCGGCAAGTCCACGCTGCTGCGGTCACTAAACCGCATGAACGACTTGGTTCCAAAAAGCCGGATCGAAGGCGAGGTGCGTTTGGATGGCGCAGACATTTACGCCCCGGCTGTGGATGTGGTGGATGTTCGCCGGCGGGTTGGTATGGTATTTCAACGCCCCAATCCTTTTTCAAAAAGCGTTTTCGAAAACGTCAGCTTCGGACCGCGCCTGTACGGGATTAAGCGGCGCCGCGACCTTGATGAGATTGTAGAACAAAGCCTGCGGCAGGCATTTCTGTGGGAGGAAGTGAAGGACAAGCTGCATCAGTCCGGCACTGCCCTGTCCGGTGGCCAGCAACAGCGCTTGTGCATTGCCCGCGCGCTGGCAGTGGAGCCGGAGGTGATCTTGATGGATGAACCGTGCTCAGCCCTTGACCCGATTGCCACCCTCAAAATCGAGGAGCTACTGCAGGACCTCAAGTCGCGCTACACCATCGTCATCGTCACCCACAACATGCAGCAAGCGGCGCGCGTCTCGGACCACACCGCCATGATGATGCTGGCCGAAGACGGCAGCCGCGCTGGCACCATGGTCGAATTTGCAATTACAAACACCATCTTCACCAACCCCAAAGACCAGCGCACCCAAGATTATGTAGAGGGCCGCTTCGGGTAGCCCCACGGAGGCGGTAAGTCGGGAGACACTGCCCAGCTTTAGATAACAGCCCACCCCATTCAAATGCCAAAGCTATGGTTGGCAGCCCGCCGCGCTCACCCAAGCTACCGGCTGCTACGGTACAATTTGAGTGAAAAACCTTAGAGCCCTGCTTTCACTTTCACCCGGCAGCCGCACTGACAAAATCCCCGGAGCACACCAATGACCGAAATTGACCCGCAATTGCTGCGCGAGCTAGACGCAGACCGGCCCGGAATTGCACCCGGCCTGCTGACCAATGCGGAAAAAGACCGCCACATTGAGCGCGCCTTTTTAGGCCTGTACCGTTGGTATCTCTCGCGCTCGCAAAAAACCCGCAATTGGAACCCCGACACCAGCTTCGACTGGCGGGCATTGCGCTCCAACCATTCTGACCGGCTCAACAACATTGTGGAAGGTTTCTTTGCTGTTGAGCAATACGTGCCCGACTATGTGACTGCGCTGCTGCGCGTCATCCGCCGCAGCCACGGGCGCTCCCACTTTCACATCCGCTGGGGCGCGGAAGAAGAAAAACACTCTGACATGTGGCACAACGCGCTGCTCTTCTTGCGGTTCCGCACGCCAAAGTGGATCGAAGACTTTAAGCAGTCGCTGCGCGCGCGCTCGTGGGAATTGCCGTGGGACAATCCCATGCACATGATTTTTTATACCGTAATTCAGGAGCGCGCGACGCAGGTGAACTACCTCAACACTGCGCTGATCGCTGCCGGAAAAAGCCTGCTGTCCCACTACCGCAACGACGCCGACCCGGTGCTTGACGAAGCCGCGCGCACAATTGCCGTTGATGAAGCCGCGCACTACAACTTCTTTCTCGAAGGCGCGCGCTTATACCTTTACTACTACCCCGCACAGGCCCTGGAAGCCCTTGCAGATGTCATCAAATATTTTTCGATGCCGGCTGCCCGCCTGATTCCCAACTACGCTGACTTCTCCGAGATCGTAGCGGCCGACTCTGTTTACGGCCCGCGCCAGCACTTGCGCGATGTGCTAGATGTGGCGCTTGAGAACTTATGTGTTCACGGCCGCCGCGCACTTGCGCAGGGCATTCGCCTCACCCGCCGCGTGCCACACCCGGATGGCAGCACGCGCGATACCGCCATCTTCGATGTGCTGGATTGCGCAGCCGTGCGCGAAAAGGTGCTGCGGCTCTACGGGCGCATTGCGGAGTTTGAGAAATCTGTCGGGTTTGATTTGGTTGATCCGGTACCGCTGGCACCGCCGATGTAAACCGCGCTCAGCCGGCACTCCCGCAGCTGCCGAAAGCTGGCCGCTGCCTCCCGTCGCTGCTGCTGCCAGCTTCAGGCTGGCTTCATCGCAGAAACGCAAACCTCGCAGCGCCAGCTGCCGTAAACAATCCCGCTAAACAAGTTTATTAGTTTGCGCACCGGGGCTGTCCGGCGGCGCAAGCTTGGCGTCTTCAAGTGATGCAGTGCGGCGCCAGTTCCGGTTATGATAAACCAACGGGGCATGCCCGGCGCCACTTTCCGTGGCCACAACCTCGCCAACGATGATGGAATGATCGCCGCCGGCGTAGATTTGCCACACGCGGCAATCCAGCCAGGCGAGCGTATCGGGCAGCAGTGGACTGCCAGTGATTGCAGTCTGCGTGTCAATCCCCGCAAAGCGATCAGACAGGCCCGGCACCATGCCGGCAAAGCGCATGCCAAAGTCCAGTTGCTGCACCGCCAGCAGGTTGACGGCAAAGATGCCGCTGGCGCAAATTGCGGCATGCACATCAAGTTTGCAGTCCACACAAATTGAAACCAACGGCGGGTTCAAGCTGACGCTGTTGAAAGCGCTGACTGTAAGGCCCTGCATAATGCCAGCGTGGCTGGTGGTCACAACCGTTACGCCACTGGCAAACTGCGCCAGCGACTGTTTGAAAGCCTCAGGCGTCACTGCCATCGGTGCATTCCACGCAAATCCGCGCTGCAATTTTTATCCAGTAATTTCGCTCAAACAATGTAGGTATTCGTGGCAGTCACGCGATCATAACAAAGTTGCTTGCACGACCCCACGCCAGCCGCGCCAACCCCCTGAACAACTACCCTCACTAAGCACTTTCCCGCGCGTTGGCACCAAGCCTATTGTCCCACCAAAGTTATCGCAAAGCCGCATACTTATCAATCGGGAGCCATTCCGGAATTCACTTTTGACGCACAATAAGCGCGTCCCGCTTGACTAGTGCGATTGCAGTAGCACCGCTAAGCACCGCCGCATGAAAATAGCTCGACCTACTCTCGCGTTGTTGAGTGCTCGCAGTACCGCAATTTTCAGGTCTGCCAGCTCCCGCTTCTAGCCCCCGCCCGCACTAGGCAGCCCGCGGCCGCTGCATGTTGATGTGCTGCATGAACTCCAAACGCGTACCCATCTGGTCGCGGAAGGTGCCGCGCAATGCGCTGGTTACCATGCGCGCATCATGTTTGCGCACCCCGCGAATCTGCGCACACATGTGTGCCGCCTCCAGCACCACCGCCACACCCTGCGGCTGGAGCGTCGCCACCATAAAGTCCGCGATCTCGGTTGTCAGGCGCTCTTGCACTTGCAGGCGCTGCGCGTACATGTCCACAATGCGCGGAATTTTTGACAAACCCAGCACCTTGCCGTTGGGAATGTAGGCCACATGCGCATGCCCGGTAAACGGCAGCATGTGGTGCTCACAGAGCGATGAGAATTCAATGTCGCGCACCACAACCATTTCCTCATAATCCACATCAAAGAGCGCGCCATTTATCAGCGCCTGCGGATCAATGCCATAGCCCGCCAGCAATTCCGCGTACATGCGCGCCACGCGCTGCGGCGTGCGCTGCAAGCCGTCACGCTCCGGATCCTCGCCCACACTGTGAAGAATAGTGCGCGTGGCTTCGGCAATCGCAGCCAGCTGCGCAGGCAATAGCTTTGCGTGTTTTCCAGCGCCTGCAGCCGGGGGATTTACTTCGTTCAGCTCTGCATCATGCCCGCCGTTGAGCAGGCTTAGTGGGCGACTTTCTTTCATACTGATTGCTCCGGTGCGGAGGTTATCGCCCTGCCCTTAGTGCGGCAAGCGCAGCTCCCGCCTCGCATCAAAAGCGCGGGCTGCCAACAGGCCCGCCCAATAAATATTGTAGGGCCCGACAAACGCCCACACTGCCCACATCGGCCGGCCGGCAGCAGCGCATACCGCAATTACCAGCAGCTGCATGCCCATACCCATCCAGCTGGCAGCCGATAGCATGTCAGCTGACACCGACCGCTGGGGCGCCAGCCAGTCGTCTACACGCGCCATCAGCGCATCCTGCCAGCTATAGATCAACTTATACAAATTGTGCACCAGCCACAGCACGCGCGGATTGTCGGAGGCGTAGCCGGCGCTCGCACTCTCATCCGGCCGGCTGGTCTGATCGCCGCCGCTAACGGCGCGATGGCAAACATAGTAGTAGCTAAATGCGGAACATTGCAAAGTGAGAAACAGCGCAGCCAGTGCGCACAGCAGCCAGCGCCCGCTGCTATATCCAAGTGCGGCAAAGAGCATAACAGTCACGCCAAAGTCAGCAAGCGAATCCACAAAAGCAGCACCGGCGGGTACTTTGTCCATCACATTTCTATGCAGCGGCGGCACCCGCAAACCCATTTCACGCTTAAATCTTACCGTGCCCCAGTTGTTTTGCGCAGGCTGCGGCCGGCA
>Ga0233424_10001030_pt1 | contig 28168 bp, 22 predicted proteins | sample Watercolumn_Towu_FD_181011 | JGI IMG/M metagenome (GOLD analysis project Ga0233424, IMG submission 181011) | Freshwater microbial communities from Lake Towuti, South Sulawesi, Indonesia - Watercolumn_Towuti2014_125_MG | ecosystem: Environmental > Aquatic > Freshwater > Lake | place: Indonesia... | reverse complement strand
AGAACCTCAGCGCCCGATCAGCCCATGAGAGCCCTTCAACTCGAAAAGCCTCTCGCGTTGCGGCGCATCGAAGTCGCCGAGCCTGCCGCGCCAGCTGCGGGCGAGGCGCTCGTGCGCGTGCATCGCATCGGCATTTGTGGCACGGACATCGGCGGTTATCTCGGCAAGATGCCGTTCTTCATCTACCCGCGCGTTCCCGGTCACGAACTCGGCGTCGAGGTGCTCGCAGTCGGCGCGGGCGTGTCGAACGTGAAACCCGGCGACCGCTGCTCGGTGGAGCCTTACATGAACTGCGGGCAGTGCTTCCCCTGCCGCAAGGGCGCGACCAATTGCTGCGAGAGCCTGAAAGTCCTCGGCGTGATGATGGATGGGGGGATGACCGAGCGGATGCTCGTGCCCGCGCGCAAGCTGCATCCCGCCAACGCGCTTTCGCCCGAGCAATGCGCGCTCGTCGAGACGCTCGCCATCGGCTGCCACGCGGTGAACCGCGGCAACCCGCAGCCCGGCGAGAACGTGCTGGTCATCGGCGCGGGGCCGATTGGCTTGAGCGTGGTCGAGTTCGCCAAGCTCTCGGGCGCGCGCACGATCGTGATGGACCTCAACGAGCAGCGGCTCGGCTTCGTCCGCGCGAAGATGGGCGTTCCCGACACCATCGCGGCGAAGGGCGACGGCACGGAACTCGAGGCGCTCAAGGCGCTCACGGGCGGAACGCTCGCGCAGTGCGTGATTGACGCGACGGGCAGCAACAAGTCCATGAGCGCGGCGTTGCAATACTGCTCGTTCACGGGGCGGCTCGTGTATGTGGGCATCACGCAGGAGGAGGTGGCGTTCCCGCACTCGCCCATCGTGCACCGGCGCGAGATCACGATCATGGGCTCGCGCAACGCGCTGCCGCCGGACTTCACGCGCATCATCCAGCTCATCGAGGACGGCCGCATTAACACGCGCCCGTGGATCACCCACCACGCGAAGCTCGACGAGATGATCGAAGTCTTCCCTGCGTGGACCCAGCCGGAGACGGGCGTCATCAAGGCCATTGTGGAAGTGGCGTGACGTGAAGGGGTCGAGTTGATTCTTCGTGTAGGAGACGACGTGAGGAGTCTCTGACTCTCAGGCGGAGAAGTTTGAGACTCCTAACGTCGTCTCCTGCGATGAGTCAGAACTGCGCGCCGAGCAGCCACGGGGCGAATTCCTCGTCGCCCATTCCCGCGAGTTCGCTCTTGGTTTTCTTGCCGCCTGCGACGGCCACAATCTCCTCGAAGATGCGCGCGCCGACCTGCTCGAGTGTTTCGGTGCCGTCGAGGATGGTGCCGGCGTTGAGGTCCATGTCCTCGATCATGTGGTTGTAGAGCGCGGTGTTGGTCGCGACCTTGATGCACGGCGCGGGCTTGCAGCCATAAACGCTGCCGCGTCCCGTCGTGAAGACGCCGATGTTGCACCCGCCGCAGATGAGGCCGGTCATGCTCACCGGGTCGTAACCCGGCGTGTCCATGAAGCAGAAGCCCGGCGTCGAGATGTCCTCCGCATACTGATACACCGCCGCGAGCGGCGACTGCCCGCCCTTGGCGACCGCGCCGAGGCTCTTCTCGTAAATCGTCGTGAGGCCGCCTTCCTTGTTTCCATAGCTCGGGTTGTTGTCAATCGAGCCGCCGTTCGCTCGCGCGTAGGTTTCCCACCAGTGGATGAGGTCCACGATTTTCTGGCCGACCGCCGGTGTGACCGCGCGCCGCGTGAGCAAGTGTTCCGCGCCGTAAATCTCCGGCGTCTCCGCGAGCACCGAGGTTCCGCCGAAGCGCACGAGTTCGTCCGACGCGACGCCGAGCGCGGGATTCGCCGTGATGCCGCTGTTGCCGTCCGAGCCGCCGCAATTCTCGGCGAGGATGAGCTTCGACACGGGCTGCGGCGCGCGCTTCATCGCGTTCGCGGCGGGAAGCAATCTCGCCACTGCGGCGGCTGCGGCTTCGACCGTCTTGCGCACGCCACCGGAGTTTTGAATGGTGAGGAAAGTGGGCTTCTGCTCGCCGGGGAGGAGGTCCTCGAGCTTGTGGTCCTTCACGACGAACTGCACCTGGTTGACCTCGCAGCCGAGGCCGATCATCACGTAGCCCGCGATGTTCGGGTGGCGCGCGATGCCGGCCGCGACGCGCTGCAGGAGCTTGTGCGGCTCACCCAAAGAAATGCCGCAGCCGACCTTGTGCGTGAACGCGACCACACCGTCCACACCGGGAAAGTCGCGCTGGAAGTCCGGCCCCTTGAACTTGTCTGCCACGTAGCGCGACACACTGGCGGAACAGTTCACCGTCGAAATCACCGCAAGGTAATTGCGCGTGCCGACCTTGCCGCCGGGACGCGCGTAGCCGGGGAACGTGCGCATCGCCGCCGCGGGATGATACCCCACCGGCCGCGCGTCGGCGCAGAAAGCGTAATCGCGCCCGAAATCGCGCACCTCGACGTTGTGCGTGTGGACGTGCTCGCCCGGCGCGATGGCGGCGCGCGCGAAGCCGATGGTCTGCCCGTATTTGCGCACCGGCGCGCCCTCGGCGATGGGCGCGACCGCGATCTTGTGTCCCGGCGGGATGCCCTTCGCCGACGTGAAGCGCCGCCCCGCATACTCCATCTCGATGCCGGGCTTGAGCGGCTTCTTCACGACGGCGACGTCGTCGGTGTCACGGAGCAGCAGGGCGAATTCTTCAAGCTTGGGCATGATGAAATCAGCGGCGCGACAATCGGGGAACGTCAACGGGGTGTCAACGGGCGAAGGCGCGCGGCGCGGAGGCATCGCGCTTCGTTCTGGCTTCGAAATCCGCGGCACACGGGCGAGACGCCCGTGCCACTAGGGGAAGGAATAGAAAATCGGGACGCCCGTGATGCTACACAGGCTTCGGGCGCGGGATGCGCGGCTCGTCCTCGTAGCTGATGGGCTTGACGGCCTTGCCGTCGCCCGTGGTGATGGTGCGGGTCTTCTCGTCGTAGAGGCAGGTGATGTTGAGGCGCTCCGCCATCTCGGCGAGGCAGAGGGCGACCTGCCCGCGGATGGCGAGCTCGATGTCGGCGACGGGTTTCTTGCCGGTGCGGATGGCGTTGAAGAAGTCCGCGTGGAGGCGTTCGGTGCGGTCGGTGGGCAGTTCGCTCTGAAACACTTCGGACTCCATCTCGTCGGTGAAGGGCCGCTCGGGCTTGAGCTCGACCTTGTTCTGGCTGGACGCGAAGTAGAGCGTGGACTTGAGGCCACGCATCGTGTCGGGCAGGCCGACTTCGTTCACGGTGCTGCCGGCGACGAGCATGGTGAAGCCGCTCGGGAACTCGGCGAGGATGTGCGTGGTGTCGGTGATTTCGCGGTCGAGCGATATCTTGCGCGAGCCGGTGCAGACGACGCGGCGCGGGAACTCGGGGTTGCCCGTGGCGAGCATCATCGGATAGAAGCGGTGCGGGAGCAGGTTGCCGATGATGCCGGAGTTGTAGGCGTAGAACTTGTGCCAGGAGAAATAGTGCTCGGGCGTGAACGGGACCTTCTGCGCCTTGCCGAGCCAGCGGTCCCATTCGAGCGTGGTGGGCGTGGCGTCCTTGTCAATCGGGTAGGTCCACTCGCTCTTCGGATAATTGTTGCGGCAGAAGGAGCCCTGTGACCAGACGAGCGGGCCGAGTTTGCCGGCCTTCACCCACTCGGCGGCCTTGTGCCACTTCGGGTCCGCGCAGCCCTGCGAGCCGACGCAATAAACCGTCTTGGCCTTCTTGGCGGCGTCATACACTTCGAACGCCTCGCCGAGGTAGCGGGTCATCGGCTTCTCGCAATAGACGTGCTTGCCGGCGGCGATGGCGTCGAGCGTGTGCTGCGCGTGGTGGTTGTCAATCGAGGCGATGAGCACCGCGTCAATGTCCTTGCGCTCGAGAAGCTGGCGGTGGTCGGAGTAAACATCGGAGTCGGAGGCCTTGATGAGGTCCTTGGCGGCGTGCGCGCGCTTCTGGAACACATCGCACACGGCGGCCTGCGCGATGTTGGTTTCCTTGATGAACCTGGTCTGGTCCTTGATGTGCGACGTGCCGCGGCTGCCGGTGCCGATGTAGGCCATCACGATGCGGTCGTTTGCGCCGATGACGCGGCCGGTCGAGGGCGCCTTGTTCTGGCCGTAAACAGGCGTCTTGAAGGGATTGGTCGCCGCGACAACGGCGGCGGCAGCGGCGGACTTCTTGAGGAACGCGCGTCGAGGATTCGCGGCGGCGAGCGGGGACTTGGAGGACGAGTTCATGAGTGTGTTCGGCAAAGGTCGGTTGACAGTGGCGGGAGGGTAACGACCCGCGCCGGACGGTCAAACAAAGAAACCAGCGCATTGTCGCGGTGTGGCGGCGCTTGCGTGGTGCGACCCGGCCTTGCCACCCTCGCGCATGGCCGAAGATTGGGAGGCCCGGTATCAATCGGGCGACACGCCGTGGGAAAAGGGCGAACCCTCGCCGGGACTGGTGGACTGGCTCGCGACTCACCCGGAAATTGCGCGTGGCAGCGTGCTCGTGCCCGGATGCGGCACAGGCCACGACGTTCGCGCGTTTGCGGCGGCGGGTTTCGACGCGACTGGATTGGATATTGCGCCGAGCGCCGTGCGGCTTGCGCGCGAACGGACCGCCGCCGAGGGACTGCGTGCTTCGTTGCAACTCGGCGACTTCCTCGTGGACGAACCGACCTCAAGGTTCGACTGGCTCTTCGAGCACACGTGCTACTGCGCGATTGACCCCGCGCAGCGCGACGACTACCTGCTCGCGGTGCGGCGCTGGCTCAAGCCCGACGGCCAGCTCCTCGCCGTGCATTACTTGATTCCCGACGCCGATGGCCCGCCGTTCGGCACGACGCGCGAGGAAGTGGTGGCGCGCTTCTCGCCGCACTTCGAGTTGCTCGAGGACTGGGTTCCGCGCTCGTATCCGAACCGCACGGGGTTGGAGCGAATGTTCTGGTGGCGGGCGCGAGCGGTGGCGTGAACCTGCCGCGGGTTCACTTCGTCGCCGGCTTCACGCCGACCCGCGGGCAGAGCGCGGCAAGTTCGCAGCCGGCGCAGTCGGGCTTGCGCGCGTCGCAACGGCGCCGTCCGTGCCAGATGAGCCAGTGGCTCAGCAGCACCCACTTCGCCTGCGGCACACGTTTCATCAATTCCTGCTCGATCCTTTCCGGGTCGCTGTGGCGCGTCAGGCCGAGCCGTTTCGAAAGGCGGGCGACGTGCGTGTCCACGACGACGCCGACGTTGAGGCCAAAGGCGTTCCCGAGGACGACGTTTGCGGTTTTGCGGCCGACGCCATCAAGCGCCGTGAGTTCCTCCATGGTGCGCGGCACTTCGCCGCTGTGGCGTTCGACGAGCCTGCGGCAGCAGGCTTGGATGTTCTTCGCCTTGTTGCGGTAGAAGCCCGTGGACTTGATGAGCTCCTCGATTTCGGCGAGTGGAGCACCGGCGAAGTCGCGCGCCGCCGGGAAGCGCTTGAACAGCGCGGGCGTGACCATGTTCACGCGCTTGTCGGTGCACTGCGCGGAAAGGATGGTGGAGACGAGCAACTGCAGCGGGCTGCGGTGGTCGAGTTCGCAATGCGCGTCGGGGTAGGTGCGCTGCAACGCGGCGAGCAGCTTGCGGACGCGCAAGGGCTTCGCTTCGGCGGGCTCGCGCGCCATGTCACACGAATTCCGGTGCGGTGAAATTCTCCGAAGGCTTGAACGGCGTGCCCATCGCCGCCGGGTCGTCCGCCTCGGGATACTCGAACAGGTCGCCCTCGAAGTTTCGCACCAGCACGCGCTCGTCGTTGCGGCGGACCACGTAGTTGGGCGCGACCGGCACCTTGCCGCCTCCGCCCGGCGCATCAATCACGTAAGTCGGCACCGCGTAGCCCGTCGTGTGTCCGCGCAGCGCGCGCATGATGTCCATCCCCTCGCGCACGCTGGCGCGCAGGTGCGCCGATCCCGCGATGAGGTCGCATTGGTAGATGTAGTAGGGCCGCACGCGGCACATCAGCAGCTTGTGCACGAGCGCCTTCATCACGCGCGCGTCGTCGTTCACGCCGCGCAACAGCACCGACTGGTTGCCCAGCGGGATGCCCGCGTCCGCAAGCCGCGCGAGCGCGTCGCGCGCCTCCGTGGTCAGTTCGCGAGGGTGGTTCGCGTGGATGCTGATGAACAGCGGATGGAACTGCCGCAGCATCGCGCACAGCTCGGGCGTGATGCGCTGCGGAAGGAAGACCGGGATGCGCGTGCCGATGCGGAGGAACTCGACGTGCTTGATGCCGCGCAGGCGCGTGAGCAGGTCCTCGAGTTTTTCGTCGCTGAGCAGCAGCGGGTCGCCGCCGCTGAGCAGCACGTCGCGCACTTCCGGATGCGCGCGGATGTAGGCGATCTGCCGGTCGAACTCGGGATGGAAGTCGTATCCGCTGGCATTGCTCACGAGCCGCGAGCGCGTGCAATACCGGCAATACGCGGCGCACCGGTCGGTGACCAGGAACAGCACGCGGTCCGGATAGCGGTGCACCAATCCCGGCACGGGCGAGTGCGCGTCCTCGCCGCACGGGTCGCTCATCTCCCACGGCGCGGTCTGCGTTTCCTCGACGCGCGGAATGACCTGCCTGCGGATGGGGCAGCCTTCATCGCGCGGGTCAATGAGGTTGAAGAAGTGCGGCGTGACCGCGAGGGCGAGCTTGCTGCGGGCGAGGATGGCGCCCGCGCGCTCCTCGGGCGTGAGCGTGGGAAGGAGTTGCTCGAGCTGTTCGAGCGTGGCGACGCGGTGCTTGAGCTGCCAGCGCCAGTCGGACCAGTCGCGCTCGGGCACTGCGGACCACGGGCCGCGACCGACGGGGTGGAATTGCTTGAGGAACTCGAAGCTTGAATCCGCAGGCGGCTCCTCGGATTGCGCCACTGAGGCGTCGTTTGGCATGACGGGCGCGACTATAGGATTGGCCGCCACGGAGTCAAGTGGACCGCCCGTGCCGCTGGACGCGGGCGCGTGAGGGGAAGTGCGCATCTCACTTTTCTGCACGCCGATTCTACCTTTGGAGCCATTCTCCCTCACCCCAGCCCTCTCCCGCTGGGAGAGGGAGGCGCTCCGGACGGTGCTGGCGATTCGGGACGGTGTGCGTGCTCTCACCGCGTTCGATTCCACCGAGTGACGGGCGACGATTCCCCCTCTGCCTCGGAGGGAGAGGGCCGGGGTGAGAGTGAGAACGTGCGAAGTTCGCTGGGCTGCCAATCCACCTTCTCCCGTTGTCCTGCAAGAATCTGTGATGCGCTGAAGGGAAAGAATCGTTGCCGCGGCTTTGCCGAAAGCGTAAAAGGTCGCCATGGTTCAGTCTTTCCTGACGACCATGCCACCGCCTGTGGCCGGCGCGGCGACCGTGGAGGCGGGCGCATCCGCCCGCGAGCCTTACGCGCGGGCGTTCCAGTGGATGCTGCTGGCGCGGCATCTCGACGACAAGCTCGCGAGCCTTTACCGGGGCGGGAAAATCATTGGCGGCGTGTTTCTCGGTCGCGGGCAGGAGGCATTGAGCGCGGCGCTGGGGATGCAACTGCGGCCGGGCGACCTGTTCGCGCCGCTCATCCGCGACTTGGCGGGCCGGCTCGCATTCGGCGAGTCCGTCCTCGACGTGGTCCGCACGCATCTCGGCTCGGTGCTCGGGCCGATGCGCGGGCGCGACGGCAACGTGCACCGCGGCCGTCCGAAAGCGGGCGTCCTGCCGATGATTTCGCATCTCGGGGCGATGGTGTCGGTGGTGAACGGCGCGCTGATGGCCCGGCGATTTCGCGGCGAGCACGGGCACATCGGCGCCGCGAGCATCGGAGACGGCGGCACGTCAACCGGCTCGTTCCACGAAGCGCTCAACCAGGCGGCCGTCGAGAAGCTCCCGCTCGTTGTCGTTGTCGCGGACAACCAGTTCGCCTACTCGACGCCGTCCTCGCGCCAGTTCGCCTGCCGCGACTTGCTCGACCGCGCGGCGGGCTACGGGGTCACCGGCCATTCCGCGGACGGCACGGACCTCGGCTCGTGCCTCGACGCGATTTCGCGCGCGATGGCGTTTGCCCGCGGGGGGCGCGGTCCGCAGATGGTCGTCGCGAAGCTGCTGCGGTTGTGCGGCCACGGCGAGCACGACGACGGCGCTTACGTGGAATCCAGGTTGAAGCGCGCGCCAGCGGGCCGCGATTGTGTGCGCGTGGCCGAATCGCATCTGGTCAAACTGGACTGGGCCAGTGCGGAGACGGTCAAGCAATGGCGCGCCACGGCCGTGCAGCAGGTCGAGGACGCCGTCGCCACCGCGCAACGCGAGCCGCTGCCCGACCCGGCGAAGGACGACTGGCGCGCGCTGTCTGAGGCGCGCTTCGCGGGGACGCACGAGGCTTGAGGCTTCGGCCTGCGCCGCCGCGATGAGCATCACCTACCTCGAAGCCATCCGCGCCGCGCAGGCGCGCGCATTGGAGCAGGACCCGCGGGTGTTCATCTACGGGCAGGACGTGGGTGCGTTCGGCGGCGCGTTCAAGGCCACGAAGAACCTCGCGCGAGATTTTCCCGGCCGTGTGCTCGACTCGCCCATCAGCGAGGACGCCATCGTGGGCGCGGCCATCGGGGCGGCGATGGATGGGATGCGGCCCATCGTCGAAATGCAGTTCGCCGACTTCTCTTCAGTCGCGTTCAACCAGATCGTGAACCAGGCGGCGACGCTTTACTGGCGGACGCGCGTGCCGTGTCCAATCACCATCCGCCTGCCCAGCGGGGGAACGGCCGGCAGCGGGCCCTTCCACAGCCAGAGCCTCGAAGTCATCTACGCGCATTTCCCGGGGCTCGTGGTGATGACGCCGGCGACGGTCGAGGACGCCTACACGATGCTGCTCGAAGCCGTGGCAATAGATGACCCGGTCATCTTCTGCGAGCACAAGTTCCTCTATTACCACCTCAAGGCCGACCGCCTGCCCGACGAGTCGTTGCCCGCGGGCAAGGCGCGCATCGCGCGGCCCGGGCGCGACCTGAGCATCGTCACTTACAGCGCGATGCTGCACGAGTCGCTTGCCGTCGCGGAGGAACTCGCCGGACAGGGAAGCGAGATCGAGGTCGTGGACTTGCGCACCGTCAAGCCGCTGGACACGGACACGGTGATGGCGTCCGTCGCGCGCACCGGCCGGCTCCTGTGCGTCGGCGAATCGTGGCCGTGGGGCGGCGTGACCGCGGAAGTCGTCGCGCGCGTCGCGGCGGATGGATTCGGCCTGCTCGATGCGCCACCGCAGCGGCTCAATTGCAAGGACACGCCCGTGCCGTTCCATCCGAACCTGTGGACCGCGCACCGTCCGACCGCGCGCAGCATCGCCAGCGCCGCGCGCGACCTGCTCCGGCTCTGACCATGCCCCAGATTCCGCTCATCATGCCGCAACTCGGCGAGTCCATCGCCGAGGCGACCATCGTGAACCTGTTCATCGCGCCCGGCGACCTCGTGCAGGCCGACCAGGACGTGATGGAAGTCGAGACCAGCAAGGCAACGATGACCGTCACCGCGCCCGCAACCGGCCGCGTTGCGCAAGTGCTCGCCAAGCTGCACGAAAGCCACCCGGTCGGCGCCGTCCTCGGGTTTGTCGAGGTGACAACCGAGGAAATCGCGCGCGTCGGGCTGGACGCCGCGCCGCCCGCGCCGGGCGAAGCCGCCGCGCCCGACGCCCCGCCCGCAGCGCCCATGCGGCGCAAGGTCGAGCCGACCGTCGGCGGGTTGCCCGTGCCCGCGAACGCTGTTGGCGCGAGCTACATTTCGCCGCGGATGAAGGCGCGGATGACCGAACTCGGCTTGCATGCGGGCGACCTCGCGGGACTCGCCGGCAGCGGCGCGGGCGGCCGGGTGACCATCGAGGACTTCGAGAAGTTCATCGCCAGCCTCGAGGCCAAGAAGCTCACGCCCGCGTCCACGATGCGCGTGGCCGTCGCGGACGCGATGCGGCGAAGCTGGACGCGGCCGCTTGCCACGGTGGGATTGCCCGTGCCGCTGGACGCGCTGCTCGCGCATCGCGCGGCGTCGCGGCCCAAGCCGGGCATCACGCTTTACGCCGTGCGCGCTCTCGGCATCGCGCTGGGCGAGAACAGCGCGCCCGGCGGTCGGCTCGTGGGCAACCGCATCGTCCACCCGTCCGCGATGGACGTTGGCTTCGCCGTCGAGGCCGAGGAAGGCGTGCTTGTGCCGGTGCTGCGGCACGTGGATCGCATGCGCCTTGCGGAACTGCTGCCGCGTTACAACGAGTTGATGGACCTCGCGCGCCAGCGCCGGTTGCCCGCCGACGCCACGGGCGGCTCCATCGCCACCGTCACGAACTTCGGCACGTTCGGCCTGACGTGGGCGACGCCGATTCCGCTGCCGGAACAGACGCTGGTGCTCGGGTTGGGAGCCGCGCGCAAGGTTCCGGCATGGGATGAAGCCGCGGGGAGGTTCGTGCCCGCCACGGAGGCGGAAATCACGCTGAGCTTCGACCATCGCGTGCTCGATGGGGGCGCGGCGGGGCGGCTGCTCTCGCGTGTCCGCGAGTTGCTCGGCCGTCCGGCGGTGTTGTGATGGAGTCGCGGATGGACAATCCGCCGCCTCTCGATACACTCGCCGCCGACTGCAGACCATTCCCTTCCACTCATGAAGAAACAGCTGTTCCTCCTTTCGCTTGTTGCCGCCTGCTCGCTCGCGTTGACCGGTTGCATCGCCCTCATCGCGGGTGCCGCGGCGGGAACGGGCGTCGCCTACCTCGGCGGCGAGCTCAAGAGCAACGAGCCCGTTGGGATCGACAAGGCTTGGAGCGCGACCGAGAAGGCCGTCGCCGCGATGGAGTTCAAGCCCGTGAAGCGCTCGAAGGACGCGCTCGCCGCCCAATACGAGGGCATCGGCGCCGCGGACAAGCGCGTGACCATCAAGCTCAAGAACGCCGGCGACAAGGTCACCGAGGTGCGCATCCGCATCGGCACGTTTGGCGACGAACCCTTCTCGCGCACGATTCTCTCGAAGATTCAGGCCAACTACTGACGCGCGACGGCGCGCGGCGAAGTTGGGACGGGCGGCGTTGAAACCTCGCGCGGTGCGAGTTGCGTCTGAGTTCTTGCCACCATGAGAAACGCCTTCCTGCTCGCGCTCGCCCTCGCAAGCCACGCCACGTTCGCCGCGCCGCGCCCGCCCAACATCATCTTCATCCTCGCCGACGACCTCGGCTACACGGACGTCGCGTGCTTCGGCAGCAAGTATTACGAGACGCCGAACATAGACCGCCTCGCCGCACAAGGCACCAAGCTCACGCGGCATCACCATTGCCAGAACTGCACGCCGACACGGGCGGCTCTGATGTCCGGCCAGTATGGCGCGCGCACGGGCGTTTACACGGTCGGCGGCATTGACCGCTTCGCGTGGCAGACGCGCCCGCTGCGGCCGGTGGACAACGTGCAGGAGCTGCCGCTGGACCGGACGACCGTGGCGCAGACGCTCAATTCCGCGGGCTACGCCACGGCGATGTTCGGCAAATGGCACCTCGGCCAGCAGGGGAAGTTTCATCCGGGCCAGCGCGGGTTCGACGAGGCCATCGTCTCGATGGGCGCGCACTTCGACTTCAACACCCAGCCCAAGGTGGATGTGCCCGCGGGCGTGTATCTCGCCGACTGGCTCACGGACAAGGCGGTGGACTTCATCACGCGCAAGAAGGACCAGCCGTTCTTCCTTTACCTTCCGCACTTCGGCGTGCACTCGCCGCATCACGCAAAGAAGGAACTCATCGGGAAGTTCAAGGACAAGCCCGGTGTGGGTGGCCACAACAGCCCGGTTTACGCCGCGATGATCTGGTCGGTGGACGAGAGCGTCGGCCGCATTATGAAGCTGCTTGACGACCTCAAGCTCGCGGACAACACGGTGCTCATCTTCAGCAGCGACAACGGCGGCGTCGGCGGTTACGTGCGCGAAGGCGTCAAGCAGGCGGGCGACATCACCGACAACGCCCCGCTGCGCAGCGGCAAGGGCAGTCTGTATGAAGGCGGCACGCGCGTGCCTTTCATCGTGCGGTGGCCGGGTGTCACCAAACCGGGAACGTCGTCCGACGTGCCCACCATCCATGTGGACATCCTGCCCACCTTCGCCGCCATCGCCGACGCCAAACTCCCCGCGCAACTCCTCGACGGCGAGAGCCTCGTGCCGCTGTTCCGCGACTCAGCCGCGAAGCTCAAGCGGGACGCCATCTACCAGCACTTCCCCGGCTACCTCGGCGCCGGGCCCGGCTCCTGGCGGACCACTCCGGTGGGCACCATCGAAGCCGGCGACTGGAAGCTCATGGAGTTTTTCGAGACGGGCAGGATCGAGCTCTACAACCTGCGCGACGACATCGGCGAGTCGAAGAACCTCGCGGAGGCCATGCCCGACAAGGCGAAGGAACTGCATGCCCGACTCGTGTCGTGGCGCAAGGAACTCAACGCTGCGATGCCGACGCCGAACAAGCCCGTTGATCCGGCCGAGGCCCCGGCGAAGAACAAGGGCAAGGGCAAGGCGAAGCAGTAGTCAATGCCGCGTCACTTCATCGCCTCGCGGAGCCACGGCCAGCCGAACTGGATTCCGAGCCACACAAGTTCGATGGCGATGATGATCAATCCGACCACGACCACGGCGCGTTTGCGGGCTTTCGAGGGGTCTTCCTGCTCCCAATACCACGCGATCCAGATGGTGATTTCGTAGAGGCACTGCAGCGGGATAAACATCGCCACCTGCGTGATGACTTCCGGCGTGGTGAGCAGCGCGCCGAGGATCAGGTTTACGAGGATCATGTAGCGGCGCCAGCTTGCGAGCTTGTGGTGGTCGAGCAGGCCGATCTTCACCAGCGCCAGCAGCACGACCGGCATTTCGAAGCCCAGCCCCATGCCGATCATGAACTTGATGCAGAAGCCAAAATACTCCTCCGCCTTCCAGAACGGCATGTCCACGCCCATCCAGTGGGAGTATTGCTCCGCGGCGCGCAAGGCCAGCGGCAGCAGCACGAAGTAGCACAGCACCACGCCGACGATGAACAACGCCGCCGCCGGCCCCATCGCCTTCAAGAAATACTTCTTCTCCTTTGCCTTGAGCGCTGGGATGACGAAGTCCGCGATGAAAAAGGTGACGAACGGAGCCGCGAGCAGCAACCCGCCGAAGAACGCGATGTGCAACGAGTTCAGGAACGGCCCCATCGGGTTGATGTAGACCAGCGGCTTGGCCTTCCCGGGCGGGACGATGTCGGAGACCGACTTGACGCGCAGTGTCAGCACAGCGTTCGTGCCGATTCGCACGGGTGCGAGTTCCAACTCGACGAAGCGGTTCGTTCCGAGCGGCCACGCCGGCAGGTTGTTGGTGTCCACCTTGACGCTGATGACTTCCTTCGGTCCAAAGACGACGGACACGTGCTGGCGTTTGTCGGGATACAGCGCGGCCGCGCGGTCGAGCGGCCATTTGAGGATGGCGACGATCCAGTTGGCGGCGAGCAGGCAGACGATCATCGCCACCATGATGGCGGTCGCGCACCGGATGATGACCCACCGGAAATCCTCGAGGTGTTCGAGGAAGGACTTGATCGGACCTCCGCCTTCCTCATCCGGAGTGAACAGCGGGTCGGGAGCGTCGGGTGGCGGCGTGCCGCCGGAGCCGGTGGTCATTTCCGAGCCGTGCCCAGTGCCGCCTTCGCCCGCGTGGTAGTCGTCGTGGTGGTAGTCGTGATGGTAGTCGTGGTGCGGGTCGTGGTGCGGGTCGTGGTGCGGGTCGTGGTGATACTCGTCGTGCGGATGGTCGCCGGTGTGGAAATCGTCGCCTGTGGGAGTGGAAGTCTGGTCGGCGGCTGGCGTCGTCCCAGAATCCGTCGCGGAACTCGGTGCCGAGGTCACGTCGGAAGGTGGGACTGTAGTGGAGCCGGTGTCGCTGACCGCGGGCGCGGGAGCGGTGCTTTCGCCGCGCGTAGGCGTGGACGCGTCCGGCGCAGGCGCAACTTCGCCGGGCTTCTCGACCGGCGAATCCGACGGAGTGGCGGCACCCGTCACGCGCGCTGGTTCAATCGGGCTTGCCGTGGATTCGACTGGCGCGGGGCTGCCGGACTCGGGCGCCGGCGCGGGCGACAATTCACCCGAGCGCGGCACCGATTGTGGTGCGGCGGCGTCAGTGGGAAGAACCGGCGCGGGCGAGGATGGGGCGCTTTCGAGGCCCGGCGCAGGTTTGGTTGGATCCCGTTCGTTCGACTGAGGGCGAGCCTCGTCGTGGGGCATGGCACTTGCGTGTCAGGCGGACTCAGGCCTTGGGCGCGGGAGTCGAAGGCTGGCTCGGGGCAGCACCCGGAGGGGCTGACGAGGCAGTCGGACTCGAGGGCGGGCTGCGCCGTGGAGGTTCCTCGTGCATTGCGCGCTCCATCTCGTTTTGCACGTCGGTGGAGGCCTTCTTGAACTCCTTGATGCCCTGGCCGAGGCCCTTCATGAAGGTGGGGATCTTGTTGGCGCCAAACAGCACCAACGCCACCACCGCGATGAGGATCAGCTCACCGCCACTCAGGCCCAATACTGCCAGTGTTGGGTTCATCATAGGTGTTTCGTTTCGCCCGGCACCATGCCGGGCGTTCGTTTCGACCCGACCCTACCGCTGGCTATTCAGCGAAGCAAGGCGCAACTCGGCGTTCACGGCGTTGCGTGGACGTAATCCCCGCGCGCGATGGCCTGATCGACCTTGCGCGCCGTGGCAAAGTGGCCGTCCACGTGCTCCGCGCCGCCGCGGTCAGTGACGAGATACACGCCGCGCCCGGTCGCGGTGAAACATATGCCGTGGATGCGCGACGGCCATTGGCAGAGCTTCTCCGGCTCGCCGCCCGCGGAGGACACGCGCCACAAGTTCGCCTGCGGCCCGTTGTTGCCGGTCTGCTCGCCCTCGCGGTCCTGATGCTCGGCGAAGACGACCTGCCCGCTGTCGGGCGAAAGCGCGAAGCTGCCGCGCACGCGCATCGCCCAGTTGTCGGGGATGCCCGTGATGCGGGTGATCTCGCCGGACGCGACATCGCACCATGCCGGACCGACGGGCGCGCCGGTCTTCGCGAAGCGGCCGAGAATCCGCCGGCCGTCCGGATGCCACCACAACGGCCCTTGCGCGCGCACGCCCGGCGGCGAGGCGAGGCGGCGTCCATCGGCGGCGTTCACGATGAGCAACTCGCCCGCGGTCAGGTTGCCCGCGTTCATGAATGCGATGCGCTGCGAGTCCGGCGACCACGCGGGTTCGACATCCCAGCCCGGCGCGCTCGTGAGCCGCGTGAGCGCGCCGCCGTTTGCGGGCAGCGTGCAAATCGCGCCTTGATACGACACCGCGATGCGCGAGCCGTCGGGTGCAATCCGCGGATGAATCGGCCCGAACGAGCGGAGCGCGTTGGGTGAAGGAACAAGTTCGGCGGCGGCGGAGGCGAGCGTGAACGTGGCGCAAGAAAGCACGGCGGCGAGAGTGGCGGTTCGGGGCTTCATGTCCCCTTCAAGCACTCGCGCTCGCAACGCGTCAAGCCGCGAACCCACGCCGGCTGCTTGCCATGCGCCGCGCGCGCGCCCAAATTCTCCCCGCGTGAATCCGCCAACTTCCGACCCTCCTCTCGACGACATCGCCGCGCAGTGCTGGCGCGAACTTGAGGCCGCTGCATCAACCCCCACGGCGGCGTGGCGGCTTGCCGCACTCGGCACGGCGTCACAGTTCGACGCGGCCCTCCGCACAGTGGTGCTTCGCGCTGCGGACGCGTCGAAGCGCCAGCTCACCTGCCACACGGACGCGCGCTCGCCGAAGGTGCAGCATCTGCGCCTGAACCCGCACGTGCAGTGGCTCTTCCACGACCCGGAGGCGCGAACGCAACTTCGCGTGTGCGCGCTGGCGATGGTCCACCACGACGACGCCATCGCGCGCGTGGCGTGGGCGGCCGTGCCGCTCGCGAGCCGGCTCACCTACGGCACGCTGCATCCGCCGGGCACTGCGCTGACGTCGCCCGACGAGGCGCTGCCGCGAGCTTGGAAGGATCGGCCACCCACTCCCGACGAGTTGGAACCGGCCTTCGAGAACTTCGCCGTGCTCGTCACCACGGTGGACAGCTTCGAGTGGTTGCAACTCCGCGACGACGGCCGGCACCGCCGCGCGAGCTTCACTTGGACGGGCGCGCACTGGTCCGGCGTGTGGCTCGCGCCGTGAACGGGGCGCATCTCACTTTCTTGCAAGCGACTCAGGCGTCGGAAACTGACAGAAAGAAGGAGGCGGAAAAAACCGGGGGTCCGGGCCCATGTCAGGACTCATGAGGCTGGCAATCGAATGGGGACAAACGAATGCGCGGCCAAAGGAGTGGATGCGCCTTCCTTCGTTCACCTGCCGTCCGCGCTGCGCCGTGTGCCAGTCCTTCTTTTTGCCCGCTTCTTTCCGTCAGCCCGTCGCTCCTTCCCTCTGTGCTGCAAGAAACCGAGATGCGCCCCCATGAACGCCGCCCATTGCCTTTTCCATCCGCGCAACCCACACCTCGCGCGATGTCCCCTCCGCACATCGCGCGTCCCCGGCGCCGGGTTCGGCGGGCTGACCTTCTGCCGGAAGTTCTCCCATCCGACGGCGCGCGTGACACTCGTGGACCGCACGAACGATCACCTCTTCCAGCCGCTGTTGTATCAGGTCGCCACCCCGGGTTTGGGCGCGCAGGAAATCGCCCGGCCAGTCCGCTCGATTCTCAAAGACCGGCCCAACGTGACCCTGCTGCCGCGGTGCGTTTACAGCCTCCCCGCCTGCAAGCGCGGCGGGCCAATCACCGCGGTTTCGGAGGCTTCGGTGAATCGTCGAGCCCCGGAATGAGCTGCTTGAGCACGTGGAACGGCCGCAGCGGGAGCAGCAGGAACTTCGGCACATACGTCGGCTCGCCCTCGGGCTGGGACAACGTGCCCGTGATCTTGTATTCGAACACCTTCGTGATGGGAGTGGTGATGAAGCTCAGCAGCGGCCCGACCAGGAACGCGTCGCGAAACAGTTCCGCCTCGACGCGCGCGGACACCTTTGACTCGAAGTCCACCGTGCCATCGTAGTGCAGCCGCACCGGTGGCGAGCGGATTTCCAGGTCGCTGGTGCGGATGACGCTGTTGGTGATCACAAAGTTGGCCTTCGCCTCGCGCGCGCGGCTCGAGCCGACGCCGGGGAGGATGGCGTTGAGCACCGGTGAAAACAGGCCCACCAACGGCACGTCCCACAACAGCCCGTTCGTCAACCGCACGCTGCCGAATCCCTGCCAGCTCTCCAAATCCTCCGTGTGCCCCTCCCTCACGCTCAGCACCCCGCTGAACGTTCCCTCGAGCTTGTTGGTCCTCGCGGACACGTCCGCCACGAGGTCGTGCAGGCTCGCGTCCGCGACGACCAGCGCGAACCGGAAATCCGCCCCGCGCCCGCGCGCGAATTCGAACACCGCGTCGCCCTGCATCTCGCCGCCGTAAAAGGCCGCGACGATGTTCGTGAGCACGAGCGAGTTGGTGACCCAATGCGCCGCGCCGCGAATCTCCGGCACATAGAACCGTTGCCACGCGAACGGGCCGCCCGCGATCTCGAAGTGCAGGTCGCTCGTGTTCTCGTTGCTCAACGGGACCGAGCCATGCAACCGCACCGAGGGCGGCTTCGCGAACCGATACGGAGCGAGGCTCGCGGCCGTCTGCCGGCCGATGGCGCGCGCGACTGGCATCGGGTCGAACGTGCTCTGCACATTGGTGAGCCACGCGCGCTCCGCGCCCGCGTCCACGAGCGCGAGCGGCGCGGTGATGACCTGCGCGCCGCTGCCGATGCGGAGGTCCTCGACGCGGAAGAGCTGGTTCGTGTAGCGCACGCGCGCGACCGCATTGCTGGCTGGCTCGCCGCGAAACGCGAAGTTCGTGAGCGCCACGTTCACGTCGAACCCGAGCCGCTCGCGCGCGAACCAGCGCCCGCGCACTTCGCCCTCGATGGTGGGCGGCGAGGCGAACCGGAATTCATCGAGTGCGCGCCGCTGGACGTCGTCCTCGAGCAGGGGGCGCACGGCGCGCGGGTCTATCTCCGCGCTGCCGCGAAACGCGAAGTCGCGCGTGCGCGTGTCCTCCGTGTAGCTGAACGCCGCGCGGCCCTCCGGCCGGTGCACGACGAGGTTCGGCATGTGCAGCACGGCATTGGTCAGCGTCACGTCGGTCCGGACCACGTCGAACGGCACGGACCGAAATGCGCCGCGTCCGCCCTCGACGCGGCCCGTGAGCGCGAGCGTGGGCAGCACTTCCCCGCGCCAGTCCGGCGCGCGGTTCGTCCACGCCGGCAGCGTCACGGAGCCCTCGACGTTCACGCGCGGCGGCGCGTCGGACTGATACTGCGCGAGAAGGCGGTGGACGTTCGTGCCGAGCAGCGGCGCGAGCCGCCAGTAGTCGAAGTGCGCGGCCGCCTTCGCGGTGGCCGCACGCGTCGCCACGTCGAGGGACACCGTCGCATCGAGGCCGCCGCCGAGCAGGCGGGCCGAGAGCGCGGTCAGTTCCAATCGTGGCGCTCGCCACGCCCCGGTGCAGGCCACGGACTGCAGCGTGAGGTTGGTCGTGGCGAGATTCGTCGTGTCGAGCGACCAATCCGCCGTCCAGCGCGACCGTTCCGGCCAGAGGCCGTCCAGCTTCGCGGGTGCTTGCTCGGCGGCGGACTGGAGCTGGAACCGCACGGTCGCGCGCTCCGCGGACGCCCAGCGAGTGCGTGGCGCGGCCGCCTCGACACGGCCTGCGGACTTCGCGAGCCGGCGCAGGCGCGCATCCACGACCGCATTGAGCGTGAGCTGCACATCGGGCGAATCGAAGGAGGCGGATTTCACATCGCTGGCACGCGCGGTCACGTCGCCGGCGATGTCGCCCGCATCCTTGCGCCGGGCGGTGACGCTGGCGCGGAGCGTCGAAGCTTCGCCCTGCTGCGCGCGCAGACCATTCGCAGTCAAGTCGGCCGCCACCGCGAACGAGCGCAGCGGGCTTGACGGTGAAGTCCCCGCGGACGGGATATTGGTGAACGCGAACGCGACGGACATCGTGCTGGTTTCCAACCAGCGCGACTTCACCGAATCCGCCTTCACGCGACCGTCCGCGACGAGAGCGGAACCTTCGCCGGGCGCGCGTTGCAGTTGCACCTTCACGAGCACGTCGCGGCCCGAACCCCACGGCGACACGACCGAGGGCGCTGCGGCGCGGACGTCGGCCCGAAAGCCGCCATCCGCCGCGGCATCGGCGTGAACCGTCACCTCCAGGCTGGGCGGGCTTGAGAACTCAATTTGTGCCAACTGGTCGAGCATCCGCCGCACGTGCGCTGCGGGTGGCACCGCATTGGTCGGGCTCGATGGCGGCTTGGGCTGGCGCAGTTCGCGGGCGTGCGCCACTTCGCCTCCCAACGTGAGCGCGATTCCGTTCACTCGCGTTGTGAACGGCGCGATGGTCCACGTGTCGTCGTCGCGCAAGGTCAGTTCCGTGGTGATGTTCTCCGCCACGAGATCGCGCGGCGGCTGGTTGGTCTCCCCCACGGGCCACACGAGCCGGCCGTCGCGCACCTGGAGCGAGGGCACCTTCAGCTGGAACCGGCGCAGGGCGGCGGCATCGAGCCGGATTTCGGCTTCTCCCGCCGTGAACGTCGCGCCCGGCATCCGCTCCATTCCCGTGACCCGGAGTTGCTCCGCCACGATGCCGCGTTTCCAGCGGAGGTGGACGCGCTCGAACTGGACTTCGAGGCCGCGGGCGCGCAGTTCGGTTTGGAGTCGCCGCTTCGCGAACGCGGGCAGGCCGGCTTGGTTCAGATTAATGAAGCCCGCGACGAGCGCGAGCACGGCCAGCAACACGGAGATGCGGCACCAGCGGAACACACGCCGCGCAGCGCGCCACCGGGGGGGTTGTGGCTTGGGCTCTGTCACGGCGTCGGGTTTGCAGGTGTGGCGGTTGGCGGGTGTCCGCCGCGGGTGCGTTCACTACGGCACGACAAGATAGCGCAGGATGAACTCGGCGTAGATGCGCGAGGGAAAGACGAACACGACCGGCTGGCCGTCGAGGTTGACGGCGGCGAGCGGACCGCGGGGCGACATCGGGCCAAACGCGAGCGAGACGAGGTTCGTGCCGCCGCCGTCGGTGAACGTGACGTTGATCTTGTGCTGTCCGGCGATGAAGTTGCGGCGCTGCAGTTCGGCCGCGCCGCGCCCGACCCACCGGTCTGCGCGCAGCGAGCCGAGCCGTTGCGCGGTTTCCTCGAGCGCGGCGCTCACGGCCTCGTCGAGTGCGGCGTCGCCGGCTTTCCAGACCTTCGGTGATTCGCGCGCCAGCTTGAGCGGCCGGCCTTGATATGTGACGTCGAGGCTGAGCACCTGCGACGTCTGGAAGCTCCACACCTGCTTGTCGCGCACCTGCCAGAACGCCATCGGCATCCGCTCCACCTCGAGCCCGTGCACGGTGTAGGCGAAGTTCTCGTCGTGCCGCCGCGCGAACATGTTCTCGGTGCGGTTGGTGCCCTGCAGTTCGTTGAAGCCGATGTCCAGATGCGCGACGGGGAGGTTTGTCGGGGCGCCGGCGGCGTTCGTGGACGAGCGCAGAAACGCGATGCGGCGAAGCGGCGGGTCCAGGCCGAAGCTCTTGAAATCGGTGACGACTTCCTTCGCGAGTTCCACCGCCTGAAGCGAGGCGAGGCGCGCGAGCAGGTCCTGCATCGCCTCCGGGTCGGCGGCGATGTTGGTGGGCGAGAGAATCCGCCACGTGTCGTTGGTCGAGCGCTGCGCGAGGAAGCCGTCGGCGCCGCGCACTTCGAGCAGGTCGTAGCTCGTCGGCGGCAGGCTGTCCACGAGGTGCGCATCGCACCAGTCCCAATACGGCGCGCCGAGCCGGTCGAGGAGAGCCCGCGGGACGGCGACGACATTCGTGTGCGCGAGGCGGCGGGCGAAGACCAAGTCGGGCGCGTTGGTCGGGCTGAGGCCGAACTGGACGACGAGCACGTCGTTGGAGCCGCGCGTGAACGCCAGCTCCGCGCCGGGCGCGGCAAGCCCGAACGACGCGAGGTCGGCGCGCGGGTCATCGCTCAGGAACGCCTGCACCGGCCACGTTTGCAGGTCCTTGAGCAACTGCTCGACGCGCGGCGTGTCGGCGCGCTTGGCAGGCGGCGGGTTGGGGATGCGCCAGACGTGGTTCGTGGGGTCGCGGTCGAAGACGAGGTTGCGCGTGCCGACGCGAACGCGCAGACCGTCGAACGCGGTCGCGCCGGGTTGCAGGAGCACGCGCTCGCGCCAATCGTCGGCCGAGCGCGGCAGGATTTCCAGGAGGGTCGCGTCCACGGCGGCGATGCCCGGCACGGAGCGAACCTGCACGTAAACCTGGTTGCCCACGGGCGAGCGGTTGCCGATGCGCAGCTCGTGCTGGACGGCTCCCGCGCGGAACGCGAACACGGCCTGCGGGGCGTCGAGTCCGAACTGCTTGAGCCCGTCCCCCGCCGCGGAGGGGAGGCGCATCTGGGGACGCAGTTGCGCGCAGACCCGCAGGAGCCCCTCGATGGGTGTCGGGTGCGCCGGATACTTGACCGGCGCGGTGAGCAGCCACGCGGCGTTCGTGCGCTGGGCGTGGACCGCGAGGTTCGTGCGCGTGAGTTCGAGGCTCGTGACGTCGCCCGGCAGGAATGCCGGGAACAGCCGCTCGGGCAGTCCCGCGTCCGGCTGCGGCGCGGGGTCGTCGAGTTCGAACATGACGATGAACGCCGCGAGGAGCGCGGCGACGACGAGCAGCGTGCGTGTCTGTGTCGTGTTCACGCGCGGTTCAGTTGCGCCTGCGGATGAAGACAAGCCAGCCCCACAAGAGCACGGCGCCGGGAATCGCCCCGAGCACGAGCCAATGCACGCGCGCGAGCTTCGCGTCGGTCATGTCGAACTTGAATTCGCGGATGGGCTGCGGGGCGATGCCGAGGAGGGCCGAGCGGTCGAGGAGCCAGTTGACGGCGTTCCACGCGAAGTCCCGGTTGGCCGGGCCGCGGTCGAGCATCTGGTTGTCGAGGAAGAGCGAATCGCCGACCACCACCATGCGCGTCGCGCCCGTGCCTCGCGCCTCGCCCTTCACGCCGCCGTTCTGGACGGCCACGGCGATGGGAATGACGCCGCGCCGGTCGCGGAGCGGGTCGCGTCGCAGGCCGTTGCGGTAGTCAAGGATGGCTTCGCCGCCATAGGTGGTGCTCGCCAGTTCGTGGACCTGCGGCGCGTCGGCGACCTGCGGGAAATCCGGACGCCGGCCGACGGGGCGCGGCGGCGCGAGGATGAGCGGCACGGCTGCCTGCGAGAGCGGCCGCACGATTTCGTGTGTGCTGTAGTTGGCGATGACGACCGACGTGTCGCTGCGCGTGCTCGCGGCGCGGTCGGTCACGTATTGGTCGTGCACGTCCACGCCCCAGCGGGCCAGGAGCGGCTCGAGGCCGGACGTGTGCAGCACGCGAAAGAGCACGAGCACCCGGCCACCTTGCACGAGGAAGTTGTGCAGCTTGTCCTGCTCGTCGGCTGGCACGGGAAAGCCCGGCGCGCCGACAATGACGAGGTTCGCGCCTGCCGGAATGTCATTGGTTCCGCCCACCGTGAGCAGCATGGACTCGACGTTCATCTCCGAAAGCAGCGCGACAAGGCGGCCGTAACCGGTGTCGCGCACGTTGTCGCGCGGGTCATGTTCGCCGTGGCCGAAGAGGAAATACGCGCGGCGCGCGCTGCGCTCGGTGACGGTGATGAGCGCGGAGGTGAAGTGCTGCTCGCCGTTGAAGGACTTGCGCCGGATGTTCTGGCTCGTGCCCGACGTGACCTCGCTGATGTCGTAGTTGGAGAGGTCCACGGAGCGCACGACCTTGGTCGGGCCGCCCGCGTCGAAGATGACGATGTCGCGCGTGGCGGGCGGGAGCTTGTAAGTGGCCTTCACGAGCTCGGCCTTGCCGGGTTCCGAGCCGTAGTTGACGGTGTCCACGCGGATGCGCGGATTGCGCAGCGAATACTCCTTGAGCAGCCCGGTGATGTGGCTGAAGAGCGCGTCCTCGGGGTCGAAATACACGATCACCTTCACGTCGTTGGTGAGGCCGGCGAGCACCTGCTGCGTGGTGGGCGAGAGCTTGTAATCGCGCTCAGCCGACAACGCCACGCGGCGGTAGTGGCGCGCCGAGAGGAAGTTCACCATCACGAGGATGGCGGCCATCGCGACGATGCCGAGGAGGACATTGAACCCTGCGCCGAACCGGCGGCCGGCGGAGAAGCTTGGCGGCGTTTCGCGCGGCGTGCCCATGTCATCTCCAGCGGCGGCTTTCGACAGCCTTGAGCGTGAGGAACAGAAAGAACAACGTGAGGGTCGCGTAAAAGAGCACGTGCCGCGTGTCGAGGATGCCGCGGGTGAAGTCCTTCATGTGCTCGATCAGCGAGACGTGATTGCACAAGGCCGCCTGCCAGCCAGGCTTGGGTGGAATCACCGTGGCGAGGTAGCCCACGAGGAACAGGCCGAGGCCGGCGGCGAACGTGTTCATCGCCGCGATGATCTGGCTGCGCGTGAGCGCCGAGGCGAGACAACCGAGCGAAACGTAAACCGCGCCGAACAACAGGATGCCGACAAACGTCCCCTCCAGTGCCCCGCCGTCCACGGCGGCAGGCCCTGTGATGTGGTGGCGCAGAATGACCGGGTAGATCAGCAGCGGCAGCCACGTGGCCAGGTAAAACAACAGGCCGCCGGTGAACTTCGCGAGCACCACCTGCAAGTCGCCCACGGGCGCGGTCATCAGCGTCTCGTAGGTGCCGGTGAGCTTCTCGAGCGCGAAGGTCCGCATGGTGATGACCGGCGGCGCCAGCAGCAGCACGAGCCAGCACAGGCCGTTGTTGTAATAGACCTCCGTCACCGGCATGTCGAACGGCTTTCCGTTGAGCGCCTTCAGGACGATGCACAGGCTCAGGCCCAGCAGGAACTGGACACCCGCGATGATGACGTAGCCCATCGGCGAGACGAAGCACGACGCGAGTTCGCGCCGCACGAGGGTGGCGAACACGCGCATCAGAGCTCCTCCTCCTGCCCCGCGCGCGTCACGTGCACGAAGATGTCCTCGAGCGAATGCCGCGTGCGCGTGAGCTCGCGCAGCTTCCACTCGCGCTCGCGCGCCAGTTCGAACACCGCGGCGCGGATGTCCACGCCGGGCCGCGCCGTGAGCGCGCAACGGAAGTAATCGCCCCCGGCGGGCGCGACATCGAAATGCTCGACCTCGGCCATCGCCTCCCATGCGAGCCGCAGGTCCGCGGCCGGCGCGGCGATCTCGGCGAGCACCTGGTTTCCGCCGCTCAACCGCCGCTGCAATCCCTCGACCGTGTCGTCGGCCCGGATGCGTCCCTGCTGGATGATGAGCACGCGGCTGCAGGTCATCTCGACCTCGGAAAGAATGTGCGTGGAGAGCAGCACGGTCCGGTTGCGGCCGAGGTCCTTGATGAGCTGGCGCACGGCGCGGACCTGGTGCGGGTCCAGGCCGATGGTCGGCTCGTCGAGAATGACCAGCTCCGGCTCGTGCACGAGCGCGTCCGCGATGCCCACGCGCTGCCGGTAGCCCTTGGAAAGCTGGCCGATGACCTTGCGGCTCACGTCGGCGAGGCCGCATTGGTCGAGCACGGTGTCCACGCGCTCGCGGCTGCGGGCGGTGCCGAGTTCCTTGAGGCGGGCGCGGAACTTGAGGTATTCGCGCACGCGCATCTCCAGGTAGAGCGGGTTGCTCTCGGGCATGTAGCCGATGCGCGCGCGGACCTCGTCGGCTTGCTCGCACACGTCGAACCCGGCCACGCGCGCGCTGCCGCTCGTGGCCGGCATATAACAGGCGAGCATCCGCATCGTGGTGCTCTTGCCCGCGCCGTTCGGCCCGAGGAAGCCCACGATTTCGCCGCGCCCGACCGAGAAGGTGAGGTCCTCCACCGCGGTGACGTTCGAATACCTCTTGGTGAGGCGCTCGACCTGGATCATCGGGGCGGCGCTCATGCGGTCAGCGGACGGCCACCTCGACGGCGCGCGCGGTGGTGAAGAGCACCGTGCCGCGCTGCTGCTGGATGAGCAGGTCGAGCCGCACGCGGTCGCCGGCCTTGCGCGCGTTCGCGAGCTTCGCGGTCTCCACGATGTCCGTGGTCGGCACGCCATCCACGGCGCGCAGCAACATGCCCGGCTTGAGCCCCGCGCGGTCGGCTGCCGAGCCGGTCTCGACCTGCCGGATGACAAGGCCCGCCTTCGGGTTGTAGCCGAGCGACTCGGCGAGCGTGGGTGTGAGCTCCTCGACGCCGAAGCCCAGTTTCTTCTGCACGAGCGCGGAATTGAAATGCGACCGCAGCGGAACCATGCGGACTGTCACCGTGCGCGGCTCCGAGCCGCGCTGCGCGGCGAGCGTCACGTCGCCCTTCTCGCCCGCCTCGGTCAGCGCGATGGTTGCGGCAAAGAAACTCCTTTGAGCCTGTCCGTTCACACGCAGAAGCAGGTCGCCAACCTGCAAGCCGGCCTTGGCCGCGGGGCTTTCGGCCTGCACTTCCTCCACGCGCAGCGGCTGCGAGCCGGGCCGCAACCGCGCGCCGAACCAGAGCTGCTTGTTGGTCGTCTCGGGCGCGATCAAGTCGCTGACGGCCTCGACGACGCGCTTGACCGGGATGGCGAAGCCGATGCCCTGCCCGGCGCGGAAGACCGCGTTGTTGATGCCGATGATTTCGCCGCGCAGGTTGATGAGCGGGCCGCCGCTGTTGCCGGGGTTGATGGCGGCGTCGGTCTGCAACCAGTCGGGAAGCCGCAGCGGCTCGTCGTCCGTCTCCGGGCGGCGCGGGCGCGAGCTGAGGATGCCTCGGCTGACCGAGCCGCCGAGCCCGAACGGATTGCCGAGCGCGATGACGGTCTCGCCGAGCAGCGTGTCGTTGTCGGCGGCGAATCTCGCGGTCTGGAATTTCTCGCTCGGTCGCGCGCGCAGCTTGAGCAGCGCCACGTCGCTCTTGCGCGCACCGGTGACCAATTCCGCCTGCAGGATGCGGCCGTCGCTAAGCCGTGCCCAGATGCCATCCTTGTCGGCGCCATCCACCACGTGCGCGTTGGTGAGGATGTAACCTTCCTCATCAATGATGACCCCGGAACCGGCGCTCTCCTGCGGTGGCAGTTGCTGGGTGAACAGCTCCCAGTTTTCGCGAAACCAGTCCCAGCGGAGACCGCGCCGTTCCTGCCGGGTTTTCGTGCCGATGTTCACGACGCTCGGCATCACCTTCTCGACGGCGTCCACCGTCGCGTCACGGCGGATGTCCGCGGGCGCGCTGGCCTGCGCGGCGATTCCCGGCGCGGGCGCAAGCCAGCCACACGTGGCCAGCGCGCCAAGCGCGAGCGCGCGCCATGCGTGGCGGGACACGGCGGCCTTTGACGATGGTGCGATGGGTCGTTCCTTCATGTCGAGAATGACAGACGGCCCGTGGTGTTGTTCAGTTTCCCCCGCTCCGAGCGGGGCGTTTACTTCTCATCCGGCTTGACGCAGGCTCGGTTCCGCGTGGCGGCGGCATCAGTGTGCAGAAGCAACTCGTCAAATGCAACCCCGACGCCGGGTCGGGGCGGGCCCGCGACCACGCGCCGCATTGCGCATGAGCGCGCTTCCCGAAAGCACCTACGCCGCGTGGCGCGGTTCGCAACGCGCCGCCTTCCTGCGCGAGACAACGGGTGGCGCGCCGCCCGAGCGCCTGCTTCAGGCGGTGTGGCTTCACCAGCGCGTGCTCCGCGACTCGCTCGTGACCACGACCGGCGAGCCCATGCGCGTGTTGCATCCGGGCTTCCGCAACCGCGAAGCCGGCCCCGATTTCCACGCTGCCATTGTGCAGGTGGGCGACGGCGCGCCACGCGCGGGCGACGTGGAGATTGACCTCGAGCCCGCGGGCTGGCGCGGTCACGCGCACGAGTCCAATCCCGCCTACTCGAATGTCATCCTGCACGTCGTGTGGAGTGGCGCGGCTTCGTCAAACATCCCGACGCTCGCCTTGAAGTCTGTGCTCGACGCGCCCCTCGACGAACTCGCCCGCTGGCTCGACGGCGAAGTCGCCATCAGCGTGCCCGCGACGCTCGCAGGCCAGTGCGCCGCGCCGCTGCGGGGCCTCGACGACGCGACCCGCGCCTCGCTGCTGCGACAGGCTGCGGAGGTCCGGCTTCAGTCGAAGGCCGCGGCACTCCATGCCCGCGCACGGCAATGCGGCTGGGAGCTGGCGCTGTTGGAAGGTCTGACCGGCGCGCTCGGCTACAAGCACAACGTCTGGCCGATGCACCGCCTGGCCGGACTCGCGCCGCGCCTGCTCACGGGGACTGGCTCGCGCCGGCCCACGCTGCTCGAAGTGCAGGCGCGCACGTTCGGAGTCGCGGGCTTGCTGCCGGACGAACTGCCCCGCAAGGCCGGCGCCACCGGAACCCACCTGCGCGCGCTGTGGGACGTGTGGTGGCGCGAGCGCGAGGCGTTTGCGGACGTGCAATTGCCGCGCTCGGCGTGGCGGTTCGCCGGGTTTCGTCCCGCGAACCATCCCCAGCGGCGGCTTGCGCTGCTGGCATACTGGCTCGTGGATCGCGGCTTGTTTCGCCGCATCGACAACTGGTTCACGCGCAACCGGGACGACTCCGCGCTCGTGGACTCGCTGCTTGCCGTGTTCGACCCCGGCGAGGCCGGGTTCTGGTCGTGGCACTGGACGTTCCGCTCCGCGCGCATGGCAGCGGCGCAACCGCTGCTTGGCGCGACGCGCGTCACGGACCTCGCGGTGAACGTCCTGCTGCCGTGGTTCTGGGCGCGTGCGGCGGCGGGACACAATGCGGTGCTGTGCGGCGAGGCGCTCCGGCGGTTCCACGCGTGGCCGGCTGCCGGGGACAATGCCGCGCTTCGGCTCGCGCGGGAGCGCCTTCTCGGTGGCGCGTCGGCGCGCGCATTCCGCACCGCGGCGTCGCAGCAGGGCTTGCTGCAAATCGTGCGCGATTTCTGCGACCAGTCCGACGCGCTGTGCACGAGCTGCCGCTTTCCGGACCTCGTCCGCTCCATCGGCGCGAGTGCGCCGCCGGACAGTGCGGAGGCGCCCCAATCCTTGCCGACCCGCTGAAAGTTTCAGCCGGCGGGTCAACGAAACGGTGATTCTGGGCCAATAAAGCATGGCCCAGCATCGCACGCTCCAACCCCGCACGTTCACCGCCGAGTTCCGCGA
>Ga0233424_10001028_pt1 | contig 28200 bp, 23 predicted proteins | sample Watercolumn_Towu_FD_181011 | JGI IMG/M metagenome (GOLD analysis project Ga0233424, IMG submission 181011) | Freshwater microbial communities from Lake Towuti, South Sulawesi, Indonesia - Watercolumn_Towuti2014_125_MG | ecosystem: Environmental > Aquatic > Freshwater > Lake | place: Indonesia... | reverse complement strand
CACGACCCAGGTTCGGACGATCTACCACCGGCCGCCGTGGGAAACGCGGCTTCGCTACGCTCCGCCGCGTTTCCCACGGCGTGTGCCATCTCAACGTTTGATTCGAATTGTTTCAACATACAAGGGTAAGTGAGTGACGGCGGAATTCCTCCCTGACACCCTCTCACGCCCATACTCTGACACACGACGCTTCAAACTCGACTGCCAAGTCACCGCAAACGCCACCGCATCGCACATGATCGTGACCATCGACGGGCCCGCCGGAGCAGGGAAGAGCACGGCCGCACGGCAGCTTGCCGCGCGGCTGGGGTTTCAGTTTCTCGATACCGGAGCGATGTACCGCGTGGTGACGTGGGCTTGTCTGAGCCGCCGCGTGGACTTGCAGAACCCGGCTGCCGTGGCTGCGGCGGCGAAATCGGTGCGGATGGAATTCGACGGCGACCATGTGTTTGCCGACGGAGTGGATGTGACTCACGGCATCCGCACGATCGAGGTGACCCACGAATCGCGCCACATTGCGGCCAACGTTGACGTGCGAGCGCACCTCGTCGAATTGCAGCGGCAGATGGCTCGCGGGCGCGATGTGGTCACCGAAGGCCGCGACCAGGGGACGGTGGCGTTTCCCCACGCCGAGTGCAAATTCTTCATCACTGCCGCACCACGTGAGCGAGCTTTGCGACGCCAGCGAGAACTCGCTGCGCGAGGCGAAACCGTGCCTTTGAACGAGCTCCTTGACCAGATCGTTCAGCGCGACCGACGCGACGAAATGCGGGACGTTGGTGCCCTGAAGTCGGCTCCCGACGCGATCACGATCGACACGTCCAACCTGTCGCCCGATCAAACGCTGGACCGACTGGAGGCGATCGTGCGTGGAAAGATGCTAGGCGAGCGGGGGGCGTAAGCCCCCCGAGTGCCCTCCGAGCGCATTGGCTCGGAGAGCTGCCACCCTCCGCTCGCATGTTCGCTCGCGATTGGATCGGTCTCGCGGTAGACTGTTTCCCACTCGGACTTGTTGATCCATCCCGGTTTCGATTCACGCGAGGAGCCTCATCATGACTCGGCGGACGACCACCACTCGGCGACAATTCCTGAAGCAAACCTCGGCGGCCGGCGTGGCTGCGCTCGGCTTCCCGACGATCATCCCGTCGTCGGCCCTCGGATTGGACAACACCACGCCGCCCAGCGAACGGCTGGTCATGGGGTGCATCGGCATGGGAGGCAAGGGCCGGAACAACATGCAGACGTTTCTGAGCCAGAAGGACGTCCAAGTCGTCGCTGTCTGCGATGTCGACAAGAAACACCTCGGGATGGGGAGCGAGATCGTCGAGAAGGCGTACGGCAACAAGGACTGCAAGTCGTATCGCGACTTCCGCGAACTCGCCGTGCGACCGGACATCGACGTCGTGTCGGTGGCGACGCCCGATCACTGGCATGCGATCACGACCGTTTGGTCACTGAATTGCGGGAAGGATGTGTACTGCGAGAAGCCGCTCGCCAACTCGGTTCACGAGGGCCGAGCCATCTGCAATGCGGCTTACTGGAACGGCCGCATCGTGCAGTGTGGAAGCCACGAGCGCTCGGGCGACAACGCCCGATTTGCCTGTGAACTCGTGCGAAATGGCCGGATCGGGAAGCTGCACACGATTCGGATCAACCTGCCCGACGATGACCCGCACCACAAACAGGCCAAAGAACTGAGCGAAGCCCCCGCGCCGCAGCCGGTGCCGGAGAACCTTGACTACGACTTCTGGCTCGGCCACACGCCGGCTGTCCCCTACCACGAGAAGCGGGTTCATTTCTGGTGGCGGTTCAATTTGGCCTACGGCGGCGGCGAAATGACCGATCGCGGGGCGCACGTGATCGACATCGGACAGCTTGGCGCGGGAATGGACGATACCGGCCCGATCGAGATCGAAGCCACCGGCACATCCAACCCGAAGAGCCTGTACAACGTGTTCTGGAACTACAAGTTCGTCAACACGTACGCCAACGGCTTGAAAATGATCGGCGAAGCGAAAGGCCCGCGTGGTCTCAAGTTTGAAGGGACCGACGGCTGGATTTTCATCCACATCCACGGCGGCAAGCTGGAAGCGAGTTCCGAATCGCTGCTGACTTCGAAAATCAGTGCGAACGAAATCCAACTTGGCAGAAGCCCGGGGCATCACCGGAACTTCCTGGACAGCGTGAAATCGCGGACGCAGCCGGTGGCGTCGGCCGAAATCGGCCATCGCACGGCGACGATCTGCCACATCAACAACATCGCCATGGCGCTCGGCCGCAAGCTGACGTGGAACCCGTGCTGCGAACAATTCGTCAACGACTGCGAGGCCAATCGCCTGCTGAGCCCGTCCATGCGCTGGCCGTGGTCGGTGTGACACCGAAATTCTGAACCGCAGATTTCGCAGATGAACGCAAAGCCGCTGAACTCCTCCGCGAGGATTTGCGTCATCTGCGTTTCCATTCCAAATCAATCCAGAACACCGAATGAGCACCGACATGCCAACGCGACTCTGCCTTATCTTCGTGATCTCCTGCTTGACGTCCGCTCTTGCTGCTGCCGAGCTGCCGAAACCGACGGGAGACACGATCGTCTCGTCCGACGCCAAGCTCGAATTGCTGTTCACACGGTCGTTGCCGATCAACGGCGGACTGACCGAGGGGCCGACGACGGCGCCGGACGGGAGCATTTATTTTTCCGACATCCCGTTCGGCGCGGACAAGGGGAAGATCATGCGGTTCGATCCGAAGACAAAGCAAACCACTGTGTTCGCCGAGGACAGCCACAAGTCGAACGGGTTGAAGTTCGATGCCGATGGGTTGCTCTGTGCTTGTGAAGGAGCCGATCAGGGGGGGCGATGTGTTTCGCGATGGGATGTCAAATCGAAGACCCGCACCGTGCTCGCCGACAAGTTTCAAGGCAAGCGGTTCAACGCGCCGAACGACCTCGTGATCGACCTCAAGGGACGCATCTATTTTTCCGACCCGAAGTACCTTGGTGCCGAACAGCGGGAACTTGAACATCGGTCGGTGTACCGGATCGATCCGGATGGCAAAGTCACCGAGGTGACGCATGACGTCGAGAAGCCGAACGGCGTGGCATTGAGTCCCGATAACAAAACGCTGTATGTCGGGGACCACAACAACGGTACCGACCGCATCGGCGACCCGGACGCTCCGCCCGCGAAACCGGGAGCGATGAAAATCCACGCGTTCCCTCTCGGCCCGGACGGGTTGGTGTCCGGTCCGCGCAAGACGATCGTCGATTTCGGCGACCAGGCCGGCTGCGATGGCATGACGGTGGACTCGCTCGGTCACGTCTACCTGACCTGCCGCAGTCTGAAACGTCCCGGCGTGATGGCCATCGACCCGGACGGCAAGGAGGTGGCATTCATCCCAACCGGGTTTCCACAGCCGGGCGCGACCGAGCCGGTGGGGCTTCCGAGCAACGTGACGTTCGGGATCGGCGAGGAAAACAAGACCTTGTACGTCACGATCGACAAGGGTCTGTACCGCATCCCGGTTAAGGTCAGCGGCTTTCGAGGGGCGGGTCGGACAAAAATGTAACCTGGAATTTCCCACTCAGGATCGGTCGGCCTGTTTGCCTGCCGCGCGACATTCTCGCCGTTGCGTTCGCGATGCGATTGAATTGCATTCGGGCGACTCTGGCTGCGTCCATTTCGATCGGCAATTTCACTCGATCCGCTATGACCGATCCAGGCGGCACATCATGTCGCGGCGCTCCGAACGTGTTTGGAGGGGCGAAGGTCGCGGTTTGTTCTGTCCCCTCCGCCGAGCTAGGTTTGCGACACGAGCGCACTTGCGGGTCCACGAACCGACGCGAACCGACTCCCGCGCTTCTCGATTCGCGTCCCTGACGGCTTGAACGTGAACCGTTTTTATCTTCCGCTGCGTCATGCCGCCGGATTGGCCAGCCTTACGCTCAGCTTGTTGCTGGTTGCGCAATCGCTGGGGATCATTCCTGATCGCGACGGCGCGATCCTCGCCGGTCGGAAATCTCTGTGCGAATCAATCGCCATCCAAACGGCTCAGGCGGCACAGTTCAATCGCGCTAGCCAACTCAAGGAAGTCTTTGACCAGATGGCCGGTCGCAACCCGGATCTTGTCTCGCTGGCAATTCGCGATGCGGATGGAAACATTTCCGTCGAATCCGGGAATCACGCGGCCGAATGGGGCGACGTGGATGCTTCATCGATGGATTCGACACCCACGCACATGCGAGTGCCCATCACCCTGGATGAGAAGCTGTGGGGAACGGTGGAGATGCACTATCGTGCCGCTGCGTGCCAGCGGCCTCTTGTCATCTCCAACGAATTCGCTGGTGCATCTGCTGATATTTGTCTCGGGGGGCGCCTTCGTAATCTATTTCGTCTACCTGTGCTTCATCTTTCGCCGGACCAAGGTCCGGTCAGCTGACGCGGTGCCGCATCGAGTTCGCGCGGCGCTGGATTCGCTGGCGGAAGGTGTGATCATTCTGCATCACGATCAGCGGATCGCGCTGGCGAATGCCGCGTTCGCGAAGCTCAGCGGCCGGGCGGCGAACGAGTTGCAAGGGGAAAAGGTGACCGATTTTCCGTGGATCCCGTCGTCGGACGAAGAGTCGACAGCGAACGGCGACGACGCATCCGAGTTGTGGTCAAAGGCCGCCGATACGGGAGATGCCCAGTGCGGAATCATCGTGGGGTATCGCAACGACGGAACCCGCCCCCACATGCTGTCGATGAATTACACGCCGATCGTGAGCGACGATGGCCGCGTCCGCGGGACCATGGCGACGTTTGACGACCTGACGAACATGGAGTGTCGGAACAACCAGCTCCGAAAGATGCTGGGCCGGCTGAAGAAGTCGAAAGAGGAGATCCGCAAACGGAATCGTGAACTTCAGGAGCTCGCCACACACGACCCGCTGACGGGATGTGCCAACCGTCGCACGCTGTTCAGCGAATTCGAATCGATGTGGAGTACCGCCAATCGCTACGGCCATCCGCTCAGTTGCGTGATGGTCGACATCGATCATTTCAAATCGATCAACGACCGGTATGGCCACGCGATGGGAGACCAGGATCTGCAGCATGTCGCCGCAACTCTCAAGGCCGCAGCCCGCACAAGCGACCTTGTGGCCCGGTACGGCGGTGAGGAGTTCTGCATGCTTCTGCCACACGCCGATCTCGATTCGGCCGTGGAAGCGGCGGAGAAGTTTCGGCGATTGATCGAAGAGCACGCGTGCAGCAGCATCTCAATTACCGCGAGTCTGGGTGTGTCCAGCGTCAGTCTGGGCGCGAAAGACTGCCGCGCGCTTATGGAGCAGGCGGACAAATGCCTCTACGTCGCCAAGCGCGGCGGACGCAATCGCGTGGTTGCGTGGGATCAAGTCCCCGCCGACCTCGATCTGACGCCGGTCGAACGACGACCGGGACACACCGCATCCGCCGCCACTCCGGCCGACGCGGAGACACCGATTCCGTTCCGAGCCGTCACCGGGTTGTTGTCGGCTTTGGCCTACCGGCACGCCGAAACCGCCGAGCACAGCCGCCGGGTCGCGGATTTGTGCGTCCCGGCAGCCGGCGGGTTGATGACGGTCTCCGAATGTTACGAACTCGAAGTCGCCGCGCTCCTCCACGACATCGGCAAACTCGGCGTGCCGGACGCCGTACTGCTCAAGCCTGGTTCACTGACACGAGAGGAATGGACGGTCATCCGTTCGCACGAGCGGATCGGCGAGGAGATCATTGCCGCGGCGTTTTCGTCCGAGCGATTGTCGCAAACCATCTCCTGTCACCACTGTTTCTTCGGTGGCACGCCGCATAATCCCGAGTTGCCTCGCGGAATAGACATTCCGTTGGGCTCACGCATCCTGGCGATTGCAGACGCCTACGACGCCATGGTCTCGGACCGCGTCTATCGCAAGGGCCGTACCCAGGAAGAGGCGTTCGCGGAATTGGTACGGTGCTCCGGCACGCAATTCGATCCTGAACTCGTTCAGAAATTCATCGCCACGGTCCTGGCGCGCGACGACAATCGCGACCGAGACCGTGAGTTGATCATGTCCAAACAGACGGCACTCCGGATCGGTGTCCAGGTGGAACGACTGGCGAATGCCGCCGATTCGCGCGACCGGCAGAAATGGGCTGCCACCGCCGGGAGATTGAATGCAACAGCAACGCAACGCGGCATTGGTCCGATTGCCACCGCCGCAGCAATGCTAGAGCAAAGCGTCATGTCCGGAACCGATGAACTATTGCTGATTGAGATGACGGCGGACCTCATCGACCTGTGCCGAACCAGCTACGGGGCTTGCCATCCCCAAACCCACACGCGGTCTGGACGATGGCGATTCCGATCCGAACCGCATTGCGGCCGCATCGGATTCCAATGCGCGAACGGCAGATCTCGCCGGTTCCGCCATCTGACATCCGCATCGGAGACGCCTTGCCGCGCCTTGCGACGCGTCGCCAACTCTCGATCAGGGACGACTGCTGATTTCGGTGGGCCATGCAGGCGTTCCCATACGGAACCGCAGCGTACGACCGGCATTCTCGGAACAATCGCTACAGTTTGCCTAATCGGCTAACCGATAAAATCGTCAAGTCCGAGCGAGCGCTTGCGCTCCCGGATACCGTCGGTTAATTGTTTCCGGGAATGCCGTAGATCAAGGATGAGCTCATGCGGACTCCACACTGGTCAGCGTTGATCTGGGCGTGGCTGCTGTTTGTGTTCGCGAGCTGGACCTGCCAGGCCGCCGAACCGGGCGGCGCGATGGCAGGCGCGGAGTGGGGCCCGCCGGGCGGAGTCGCCTATAATGCCGCAGGCTATCCGCCGTCATTCAATGGCTGGCCGGAAGTTTCACCGTACGGTCACCAGTTTCAGCAGACTCGAATCGAAGACGGCCTGTGGTTTGAAGAATGGCGTGACCACGTCCGGCAATGGCATTTCGGCATCGATCAGGTATTCTGGCGCATGCGACGTCCCGGCTTCGAACGGATTGGATTCCCCATCCCGCTGACGTACGCCACGATCGCTGCAGCCGGAGCTGGCGGTGGTGCAGCGGCGACCGTTAACCCGGCCGACACAAATATCAGTCGACTCAAAAACACCGGTGGCATCGCCGACGATTTGATTTCGACCGGCATGCGGCCGCATTGGGGCTTCACGAATGCGGACGACAGCGGACTACAACTCAGCGGGTTTTACCATGGCGAATCGGAAGACAGCACGACGCTTCAGCTCGGTGCGGCGCCGGCGCCTGGACTTGTTCGGCGCCCTCCGACGTCAGCCACCACAACCACCAACCTTCGGTACATCGAGGTCCCGCTTGTGAATGAACTCACGGGGCAAGTCAGTTCGATTCTGTTCTTCAACCGTGAGGGCGTGGTCAACTACGACTCGCAGTCGTGGGGCGCCGAGGCACAGTTTTTTTCAACACCATTCCGCGGACGAGGCGGCAACAAGATGCGGGCCACTTACGGACTCCGCTACCTTGGCGTGCGAGAGGGCCTCGAAGTCATCCTCGATGATTCGCTGAACGGCACAACCGTGGTCGCATCGAGCGTGCATTCGAACCTGGTTGGACCGGAGCTTGGCGTGCGGTGGGATGTCGGAGGACAAAATCTGCGAATCTCGACATTCGGAAAGGTCGGGGCCCTCGCCAACACCCACCGAATCAAGATCAACTCGCGGAACTTCGCGGGCCGCGACGAGGACTTGCAGGAGCAGCACACCAAGATTTCGCCAATGGTTGACCTGGGATTGGAATCGGAATTCCCGCTGATGCAATGGCTACCCCTGTTCAACCGGCTGCCGGGACTGCGAGATGGGAGGTTTCACCTGGGCTACAGCTACACCGTGGTTTGGATGATGCAGCGACCGGCCAGTTCCATCACCTGGGCTGACCCCATGCCGCTGATCGATGACGACCCGCGCCGCTGGCACATGCACGGCTGGAACCTCGGCCTCGACTGGAAGTGGTAACGGACCACGTTACGGAATCAAACGGTCGCCACGCAGCAGGTCGATCGCTCGGTCGAACGCGGACACGGTCTGATCGACATCGCGAGTCGTGTGGGCGGACGACGTCATCCCTCCCCATCCGAACACGTCAACGCCGCCAAGCAGCATCGCACACCGAAACGCATGCGACAGCGACGGGTCGAACTTGCGGTCCAGCTTCTCCAGTGAATTGCCGTAGGGAATGAAGTCGTCTCGATCCGGCCGTGGCCCGTCGTACTCCGGCAGAATCTTAACCCCCGAGAATTCGCCGTACGCAACCCAGTTGGCCCCCTTGCGTGCGAATAGTTGATTCAACTCGCGCCGCAAGCTGGCGGCAATTTCGTTCGCGGTTCGATTCGGTTCGCCCGACGCCACCACCGACAGCGCGGCGATGCCCGCCGCCGCAGAAAGCGGGTTTGCGTTGTACGTTCCGGGGTGCTTCATCTTCCGGCCGAACGGGTTGTCGAACTCGATCGCCTGCATCAGGTCCGCACGACCGGCGAGGCATCCACCGGGGAGGCCACCCGCGAGAATCTTGGCCAGCGACGTCATGTCGGGTGTGATTTCGTAGTGACCCTGCGCGCCGCCCGGATGCACGCGGAACCCGGTGATCACCTCGTCGAAGATCAGGATCACATTTTTGTCTCGTGTGAGTTTCCGCAGCCCGTGCAGAAATGCGCCACGCAACGGAACGGTGCCCCAGTGCCCGCCCGTTGCTTCGAGGATCACGCACGCGGGTTGATGTTCATCCATCGCGCGTGCCACCGCGGCCAGATCATTCGGTGGGACGACGACCAGGTCGGTGAGCGTGCCGTCGGTCACGCCGGGAGTCGGATAATCGCGGCTCGCGTTGGGTTCGACCCGTGCGTCCGGCTGGTACGGGCCGTCGGCTGCGGGGATCAACAGGTCGTGCCAGCCGTGAAAATGCCCGGCAAACTTCAGCACCTTGGTGCGTCCGGTGGCGATGCGGGCCACGCGCAAAGCCATCAGCGTCGCTTCGGTGCCGCTGTTCGTGAACCGCATTCGCTCGGCCGACCGCACCATTTTCTGGATAAGTTCCGCCCAGCGGATCTCCAGCTCGTGACACGCTCCCGGATGCGTGCCGAGTGCCATTTGCTTTTGAACCGCGGTGACAACCGCCGGATGACCGTGTCCCAGCAGCAGCGACCCGTGCCCGACCCAGTAGTCCACGATCTCGCGCCCTTCGGCCGTCCATTTTCGCGAGCCTTCCGCGCGATTCACGTACACAGGGAACGGCAACAGGAATCGCCCATCGTGTGTCACCCCATTCGGAAACAGCCGCTTTGCCGTTTCGTACAGTCTCGCTGATTCCGGGAACCGGTCGCGGTACGCCGCTTCGATCTTCGGGAAGGATACTGCTGGCATAGCGCTCCTCGCAAGTTAATCCGACTGACCTTTGAAAGTTGATCTTTGGCCGCGTCGAGATCACTTGTTCGCGATGCCAAAATCCCCTGCGAGGTCGCGCCAGTACGAATGGATGTGGTTGGCGTTGTTCTGGGTGTTGTTGTGTTCGATCAAAAACGACGGGCCTTGCACGCGGTAGTAGTACGGTTGGTTCCGCTCGCTTCCACCCCACCACGCGAACGAAATGGAGTCGATTCCATCCGTCTCAACCCGCGCCCGTCGTTTGGCCTCGACGTCGGCTGGCATGTTGCGCAGGTACTCGCTCAAAAGTTCACCCAGCAGTTTGCGCTGATCGGCATTCATCTGCTTGGCAGAAAGTCCCACGGGAGGCGTCGCGTCCGCCTGGGGTTGGTTGGCCCCGCGAAGATCGTCCGGAGCCTTCACGTCGATCACGGTGACCTTCGCGTTGTCCGCGGTACACAATTTGAGTATCTGCCGGGCGATGTCCTCTTCCGGTGCAAGCACGCGGATCGCTCGACCCGGCCCCGCGTCGATCACGCCGGGGTTGGCTCCGAAAAACTCCGGCGTGCTGCCGATCACTTCGCCGTTGTTGATCGTGTAGTTGAGCGACAGGTGGTGCCCCTCGACTCGCCAGCCCCACTTGCCGGACTTCGACGGCGTGCCAAACACGCTGAGGTAGTACTTGCCGGGGTTGCGGCGTTCGCGTCGCTCCACACGGTCACCGCCTTCGAGCAGGTACAACACCTCTTCGAGACTCATAACGCTCAGCGCCTGATCGTAGCCCGGTTTCGACAACCCGGATTGAATCAGCTCGTGTGCCGCGGTGAGCGACGCCCCTTCGAGGTCGCGCAACGGGAGCCCTTTCCGCACGCGGGGGATAAAATGCCAGTTCAAACGCTCCGCGTCATCGAACGCAAACGTCGCCTGAGTTTTCTGTGCGGGAGTGATCGCGGTGAGAACCTTCTCGGCGGCGGTGGCCATTTTCGCCCCGCTCGGCTCCGGTTTGTCGGCCTGAGCCACCAGCATGGCCCCCATCGCGGCGACGACGATCACAGACAGCAACAGCTTGAGTGCTTTCATGGTTTCAACTCCAAGGTTGGGGCAGGTTGCGTGTGTCAGAGTTTGAGCGTGTGAAAGACAAAAACTCCGTCAGCCTCACTGTCTGGCACTCTCACACCGATTCGTTTCCGTAATTCATGTCCAACTTTGCTCGTCACCCCGGCGGCCAGCCGAACGCTCGGCCGCCGAGCAGGTGCAGGTGCAGATGGTCCACCGTCTGCCCGGCGTCTCGTCCACTGTTGATGACCACACGGTAACCGTTCGCCAGCGCCAACTTCCCGGCCAAGTCGTGAGCCGTTACCAGCAGGTGCCCCAGCACGACTTGATCGGCGGCGGTGACGCAAGCCAGCGACGGAATCTCCTGCTTGGGGATGATCAGCACGTGCGTCGGCGCCTGCGGGTTTACGTCGTGGAAGGCCAGGCACAGATCGTCCTCGTGAACGACCCTGGCCGGGATTTCCTTGTCGATAATCCGCTTAAAAATGGTCTTGCCGGTTGCCATGATCAGGTCGACATTGTAACCACTGTTCCGATCGCTCCGCGGGACGCCAACGCGGCAGAGGTTACCAAATCGGCAGAGCGTTCTCAAACGGCGGCCTGGGAACTCGCCGCATCTGAAATGTCTTGCCCGGTCTGGCCGCGTGTGGGAAACTTCCACCGGCAATTCCTGTGGGGCGCGTTTCCCGCCTGCCGATCTTTCGCTGTTGATGGCCGTTACAATGGCTGCCACAAGGGGGTCGAGTCCAATGGTTGATCGTACTTCGCATCGAAGAATTCTTGTCGGCGCTGTGGTCGCGTGCGTGGCGATGACGGCGGCGTCGGTTCAGGCGCAGAGTCTGATCTGGAGCGTCCCCGAACAGGACGGCACGTACGTGCAGTACGAGGGTTCGTACAAGAATGTCCAGCGGCGACCAGAAAACGCCCTCGGCGACCTCAGTCGAGAGTGGCGATGCGAATTGACGATCAAGGCGGTCGGAACCGAAACAGCCGACGTGGACGGTCAGGAGCAGAAATGCCGCTGGCTGGAAATCAAATCGGTGGTTGGCACGCCCAGCGAGCAGGGCGTGAAACCCGGTCCGAGTGGCGAACGGATCTACAAAGTGCTCGTGCCGCAATCGAAGGTGCTCGGCAAAGTTCACGATCAGGACGACATCCAGGTGACGTTTCTGCCCGTCGTGAAGGGCTATCGAAGGATCGGTAATCGCGACCCGGAACCGCTCAAGGAAAAGGTGTTGGCGGTGTCGCCGATGCTGACTCTTCTCGAATACTACGACGATCTGAAGGCCGAAAGTGCCGCCGAAGACGTCACGCTGCCGGGAGCCATCGGCGACGTCAAGGCCACGTTGTGGAAAGGATCCCAAACCAAGGAGAGCAGTACGCACCGGTCCACGAATCAGGGCCAGATTTGGGTCAGCCCGCAGATTCCTTTTGGAGTTGCCCGGTGGAAGGTCGTCCTCAAGCAGGAAACCAAGGATGCCACCGAAAAGCGGGACCAGTTCAAGGACTGGGCCGAAATCACCGTCGAAATGTCCGCGATCAAGCAAGGGACCGACGGCCGCAGCGATCTGGCCGAGTTGAAATAATCTCCACTGACTGAGAGGCTGACTGGGAGGGCGAGGCTTCAGTCGCTCTCGTCCACGACGAACATGATCGCATGCCAGCCTCGCAGGACGAATTTCTGGCGCAGCTCCTCGCCGACCTGACCGAGCAGGCGCAGCGCGGCGTCGCGGTGGATATCGAAGCCGTCGCAAAGCAGCATCCGGACCTCGCAACCGAACTGCGGAGCTTGTGGGCGACCGCGCAGTTTGCCGACGATCTGGGCCACATCACCGTGGATTTCGGCACGGACGATGAGGCACCGCCGGAGTTGCGGCATCACGACGCCGGTGCGGTTGCAACCCGCGCGGGTTTTCCGCGGCGGTTCGGCGACTACGAGTTGCTCGAGGAGATCGGCCGCGGCGGGATGGGCGTCGTGTACCGCGCCCGACAATTGTCGCTCGGGCGGATCGTCGCTCTCAAGATGATCCTACGCGGTGAATTCGCGTCGCCAACCGACCTGGCCCGGTTCCGCGCCGAAGCGGCCGCGACGGCGCATCTCGATCATCCGCACGTCGTTCCCGTGTACGAAGTCGGCACGCACGACGGGCACCCGTTCTTCACGATGAAACTCATCGACGGCTCGACGTTGTCGCGGCGACTCGCGAACGGACCGCTCGCCGGCTGGGAGGCGGCGGAGATCATGCTTCCCGTTTGCGGCGCGATCGCGGCCGCGCACCGGCACGGCATCCTGCATCGCGACCTGAAGCCTTCGAACATTCTGCTCGACGCGCAGGGCGAACCGCACGTCGGCGACTTCGGCTTGGCGAGGCGGATCGAATCGATTGGCCAACCTCAGGGTGCCACTGGCGGCTCGTCCGCCAGTGCCGAATCACTCACGCAATCGGGCGCGATCATCGGCACACCGGCGTACATGTCGCCCGAGCAAGCGGCCGGGCGTCGCGACTTCGTTGGGCCAGCGAGCGACATCTACAACCTTGGCGCGATCCTGTACCACTGCCTCACCGGCCGTCCGCCGTTTGCCGCACCGTCGCCGGTCGATGTCGTGTTACAGGTCCTCGAACAAGACCCGCCGCCACCGAGACTGATCAACCCGCACGTCGATCCCGACCTCGAACTGATCGCAGTCAAAGCCCTGCAAAAGCCGCCGGAACTGCGCTATGCGACCGCCGCCGCGATGGCGGACGACCTGTCGGCGTATCTCTCCGACGAACCGATTTCGGCGAGGTCGTCGCAGTTCTCCGACATTCTGAGTCGCTTGTTCCGCGAAACGCACCACGCCGCCGTCCTCGAACACTGGGGCTTGCTCTGGATGTGGCATAGCCTCGCACTGCTCGTCCTTTGTTTCACGACGAACTGGTTCTCGCTGCGCGGCATCACGACTCCCGAACCGTATCTCGCGCTCTGGCTGATGGGGCTGGGAACGTGGGCGGCCATCTTCTGGGCCTTGCGCCGGCGGGCCGGGCCAATCACGTTCGTCGAACGGCAGATCGCGCACGTCTGGGCGGGATCGGTCGTCTGCAGCACGATGTTGTACGTCGTCGAGTATCTCCTTGGCTTGCCGGTCCTCACGCTCTCGCCGGTGCTCGGACTGGTGAGCGGCATGGTGTTCCTCGTCAAAGCGGGAATCCTGACGGGGGCGTTCTACTTTCAGGCCGTTGCCCTCTTCGCCACAGCTTCGGTGATGGCGCTGTGGCCGAAATACGGCATCTCGATCTTCGGCGTCGTGTCGGCCGCGTGTTTTTTCGTGCCCGGCTGGAAATACTACCGCCAGCGAGTCCGAATCGGCCGCGACTGATCGCCGGGAACGCGAAGGAGTCGCGAGTCACCGCCTGCGCGGCGGGTGTGGCGGAGGCACACCGTGAACACGGAAGCCCCCGCAATACGGGGTGCGTCTCTCCGAGGGCTTCTGCTTCGCAGTGCGCCCCCGCCACCCTGTCGAAGGGAAGCCACGGTCGAGCGATTCCGGGGCTTCGCTTCGTGACGACCCACTCAGCCCACACAGCGTCATCATCCGAGCGAGACTTTTCGCAAGAACTGGATCGCGCTCGCGATGTCCCCCAACTTGTCATCCCCCTGCGTGCGGACCACGGTGACCCAGCCGCGGTAAGCGATTTCGTCGAGCAATGGCAGCAGTTCCACCCAGTCCACTTCGCCGCGACCCAGCGGGACTTCCAAGCCGCCTCCGTCGGATTCGCGCACGGCATCGCGGGCTTGCACGTGCACGACGAAACGGTGCAGGTCGCGAAGTGCCTGCGCCGGTGAATGCTTTCCGATCACGAACGCCGCCGGGTCGAAATCGACGCCGATCGGCCCGGCCTTGACGGAGTCGAGGAGCGAGTGGATCGCAGCCGGCGCCTCCCCCACGGGCGAAACCGCCAGCGTGGTGCCGACCTGATTGCCGTGCCGGGCCAGGTCGTTCAACAACTCGCGCAGCAACTGCTGGCCGGTCGATTCGGCGTCGGGAGGGATCGGTCCGATGCGCGTGGTGAGGACCGGCGCGCCGAGGTCGTATGCAAACTGCATCGCCTGCCGCAGCGCGGCCATCCGGGCGTCCAGGTGCCGTTCATCGCAAAGCGGTCGGCGAAGCGGAAATGTCACCGACGCGATCCGCAATCCCCGCTCGTTCAGCCGATGCAGGAACTGCCGCCGCCCGGTGTCGGTCAGGTCCGCTGGCGGCAACTCATCGCGCACGTCCAATTGAACGCCCGCCGCTCCCGCTTCAGCGGCGAGGCGGATGCTCGATTTCAGTGGCTGGCCAAAACAATGGGTGGCGACGGCGAGGCGGAGCATAGATGGTGGACGGTGGACAGTGGACGGAAGGAACTGACGATCGAACGTCAGGATGATATCATCCGCTGTCACGACCGGCACTGGAATGACATCGCGAGTACGTCGATCGCCATTTTGTCCACTGGTTTCTACTGTCAACTATCCACCACCGATGCCCCGGCTGCACGAACTGACCGCATTCCTCAAGTCTTTCGCCCCGACTGCGCTGGCGGAGAAATGGGACAACGTCGGCCTGCTGCTCGGCGACAGCCAGCGCGAAGTGCAGCGCGTGCTGACGTGCCTCACGCTGACGTCCGACGTCGCCCGCGAAGCGATCGCGGAGCGCGTCGAACTGGTGGTGACGCATCACCCGGTGCTGTTCAAGCCAATCCAGCGGGTCACGGCGGACGACCCGTCCGGCCGAATGCTGCTCGATTTGCTGGCGGCGCGCATGGCGGTTTACAGCCCGCACACGGGGTACGACAGTGCGGCCGGCGGAATCAATCAGCAGCTCGCGGAGATGTTCGAGCTGCGCGACGTCGTCCCGCTGCGCGTGCGGCCGCCGCAGCCGTCGGCCACGTGCAAGATTGTCTGCTTCGTGCCTGAATCGCACGCGGACGCTGTGCGGCAGGCGCTGTCGGAAGCGGGAGCCGGCGTGATCGGCGAGTATTCGCAATGCAGTTTCAACCTCGCGGGGACGGGGACGTTCCGCGGTTCCAAAAAATCCAACCCCACGATCGGAAAGGCCGGTCAGCTTGAATCGGTCGCCGAAATCCGCGTCGAAATGGACTGCCCGACGTCGCGGCTCGGTGATGCCGTTTCGCGGCTGCGCGTGGTCCATCCGTACGAGGAACCGGCGTTCGATATCTATCCACTGATCGACGAACCGGACGGGCAGGGGACCGGCCGCCGTGGATCGCTCGCGGCCAACGTGACGCTGGCGGATTTCATCGCGAACGTCAAGCTGAGGCTGCGCGTGCCGCAACTGAAGTTCGTCGGCGATACAACTTCGCGCGTCCGGCGTGTCGCCGTCGCTTGCGGAGCCGGCGGCGAATTCGTTTCGGACGCGATCCGCAACCATTGCGACGTGCTACTCACCGGCGAAGCCCGGTTCCATTCGTGTCTCGAAGCCCAAGAGAACGGCCTCGCGCTCGTCCTGCCCGGCCACTACGCGACCGAACGCCCCGCGATGGAAAAGCTGGCCGAAGTGTTGTCGGCCGCGTTCCCCGATCTGACCGTTTGGCCGAGCCGCGTGGAATGCGATCCGGTGCGAAATGGATGAGGCACGCAAAAGGGAAGGACGCCTACCATGCCACTGACCACCGACCTTTGACCGCTGAATTCCGATTATGTTTCGACCCACCGCTGGCACGATGCTTCGGCGCGGACTCTGCTTGAAATGTCCGGCCTGCGGCCGCGAATCAATATTCACCGGCTGGTTCGCGATGCACAGCTCATGCCCCGCGTGCGGACTACGATACGGGCGCGAGCCGGGTTACTTTCTGGGGTCGATCTACATCAACTACGGCGTGACCGCGCTGATGACGACGATCGGTTTCGTCTGGCTGCGATTCGGTTTGGAAGTGGAAGGCCCGCCGCTCCTGATTGGGTTCTCGGCGTACTGCCTGCTGTTTCCAATCGTGTTCTTCCGGCACGCTCGGGCGTTATGGCTGGTGATGGATTGCGTGCTTGATTCGTCGGCGCTGGAGGACCGGGTTGACGTTAAAGACAGTTGAATCGGGTGCCACTGGAGGCTCGTCCGCCAGCGAATAGCACGGGCAGACAAGCTGCCCGTGGCACGCCAACATCGCCGGTCAGGCTTTCTAGCCTGACGCTATCGGCTTATCGCGCTGGTCAGGCTGGAAAGCCTGACCTACAAGAGGTGCCGGGCTTTGATGTCGAGGTACTGATTGATCAGGTGCGCGGAAAGCTGGTCCGGCGGGGTTTCCAGCACGAGCAGGCCGGAGCGCTGTAGTTCGGCGATCTGGTGCGTTTGTTGGAGGACCATTTCGGCGGCGGCGGCGACCTGGAACGATTCGACGTCGGTGCGCGGGATTGTGCTCAGCCGTTGAACCAACGGGACGTTTCGGAGGAATGCACCGAGCACGAGGTGCGGCGTGCGCAGTTGCCGGACGTGCTGGCTGATCGCTTTGAGGTGCAGTTCGTCGAGCGCGTGTGTCAGCAGGATCACGAGAGACCGCTTGCGGAAGCGATGCCGCAACTCCTCGACCATCAGGCCGTAGTCTGACGCTTCGTAGGTGGCTTCGAGGTCGTACGTGTGCCGGATCAGAGTTTGAATGGCCCCCGTGCCGCGCATCGGGCGGACCCAGCGTTCCACCTTGTTCGAACAGGCCAGAAACCCGACGTTGTCTCCCTGCCGAAGCGCGACGTACGACAGTGCGATCGCCGCGTTCAGACCGCGATCGAGATGCGAGATGCCATCCACCGCGTTGCACATCGACCGGCCGCAGTCGAGCAGAAACAGCACGTTCTGATTCCGCTCGACGACGTACTCGCGGCTGATCAACCGCCGGTGACGGGCCGTCGCCTTCCAGTCGATGTGCCGGTACTCGTCCTCGCGGATGTAATCTCGCAGCCGCTCGAACTCGGTCCCGCGACCGCGAAGCCGCGACAGCTTCACCCCCGTTTCGGCGATCCGGTTTTTCCGGGCGAGCAGTTCCATCCCGTGAACGGCCTGAATGTCCGGGTAGATTCGCACGGCCTGTGGCATCGGACGTTGATCGCACAGCGTCCACAAGCCCCATCGGCTGCGGCAGCGGAGGTAGACGTCTCCGAATTTATTCTGCCCTCGGTGATGCGGAATGACGTGGTACACCCGGTACGTCGGCCGGAACGGGTTGATCGCGATCTCAAACGGCAGCCCATCGGTCGAACAAGGCAGGGGAGGCTCATCGTGGAACTCGACGGTGACCAATCGTGCGTTCCGGTTCGTCAACCAAATTCTGACGGCATTGCGGGCTCCCACGCTCATCACGTCCGCCGATTCGCGGTGAAGTTCGATCCGGCCGAGACTCGACGACAGGAGCAAGTCCACACACGCGACGAGCAGGATCGCAAAGTTGAGCGCGATCCCGGCAACATGCAGCGTACTGGAAAGTTCCGTCGCGTCGGGCCAGAACAGCCCGATGACGGGCGACAACACCAGCGGGATGCCGGTCAGGGCGAAGAGAGCCAGGAGCCAGCGACTGGGGATCATCGGCGATTGCTTTCAGGTTTTCGGAGCTTCCACCGCGTCGAGAATCTCGCGGATCGCGTCGTCGGGCGTGACGCCTTCGATCTCCGCTTCGGGACGCAGCCTCAGCCGATGCCGCAGCACCCACGGGGCGAGCGATTTCACATCATCCGGGACGACGAAGTTGCGTCCGGCGCTGGCTGCCATCGCCCGCGAAGCCAGCAGAATGTTGACTCCGGCTCGCGGGCTGGCACCGACGGCGACCGTGTGCCATTGCCGCGTCTTGCCGACGATCCCGGAGATGTAGTTGATCACCGACGGCTCGACGATGACGGATTGGATGGCCTGCTGGATGTCGAGCACATCGTCTCCCTGAAGCACAGGAGCAAGGCCGATGCGCGAGAGTTCGCGCGGGTCGCGACCGGCCGCGTAGTGTCCGAGGATTCCCTGCTCCTCCGCGGGCGATGGGTAATCGACCAGCAGCTTGAACATGAATCGGTCGAGCTGTGCTTCTGGCAGCGGATACGTCCCCTCCTGTTCAAGCGGGTTCTGCGTAGCGATGGTGAGGAATGGGCGCGACAGCGGGTACGTCGTGCCATCGACTGTGACTTGTCGCTCCTGCATGGCTTCGAGCAGCGCCGACTGCGTTTTCGCCGGTGCCCGGTTGATCTCGTCCGCCAGCAGCAGGTTGGTGAAGATCGGTCCCGGCTGGAAGTTGAACTTCTGGTCCGCCATGTTGAACACCGTGTGGCCCGTCAGGTCTGACGGCATCAGGTCGGGCGTGAATTGCACACGGCGAAACTGGCTCGACAGTGTCTTGCTGAGCACGTTGACGAGCAACGTCTTCCCCAATCCGGGCACGCCTTCGATCAGGACGTTGCCTTCGCAGAAGAGTGCGATCAGCGTGCCTTCGACGAGGTCCGCCTGACCGACCAGCACCTTGCCGATCTCGCTGGTGAGCTTCTCGTAGTGAGCGGCAACCTGGGAGACATCCATCGGGGCGTCCTGAAGCGAGTCGTCGGTTTGGAAAGTAACCCGAAGCGTAAGCGAGGACGTGATGAGGCCGCCTCGGACGCTGGCCTCGCTGACGCTTCGGGCTACTCGTTGGTCGCTTCTAGCAGACTCGACCGGCATTTTCAAACAGGCTAGAGTCGAAGCCCTAACCATGAGCACCGCCATTCACGACCGCCTCGCGGCCAATCGCCGGTCCGTTTTGGATCGGATGGCGGCGGCGTGTGGTCGCGTCGGGCGAGATGCCGCAGGCGCCACTCTCGTCGCTGTGACGAAGATGGCTCGAACGGAGTGGATTCAGGCGCTCGTTGAACTCGGCCAGAACGAGCTGGCGGAGAACCGGCCGCAGCAACTCGCCGAACGAGCCGCCCAAGTCGCAGGCCCAGTCCATTGGCATTTGATCGGGCACCTGCAGAGAAACAAGGCCCGTCGAACGCTGCCGCTCGTCGCAATGATTCACTCGGTCGATTCACTGCGGCTGCTGACGACCCTCGACCAACTGGCCTCTGAACTCAACCTGCATCCTCGCGTGCTGCTCGAAGTCAATGTGAGCGGCGAAGCGAGCAAAGATGGCTTCCCGCGCGAGGAGCTTCTCGCCGCGTGGGATCACGTGCTGAACTGCGGCCACGTCCGCGTCGAGGGCTTGATGACAATGGCCCCGCTATCGGAGAAGCCGAACGACGCTCGACCAACCTTCGCCGGCCTCCGCGAACTGCGCGACGAACTTCGCTCGCGATCGTCATCCGATGTGCCGTTGCCTCACCTGTCGATGGGCATGTCGGGTGACTTCGAGGTTGCCATCGAGGAGGGAGCGACGCTCGTGCGGGTGGGGAGCGCGTTGTTCGATGGGCTGATGAATCGTGAATCGTGAATTCAGCATAGTAAAAGACGAATCGTCTCGCGGACGTCGGCTTCACCTGGTGTCCTTTCACTAATTCTAATTCTCAGTTCACAATTCCTTCTCCTTCCCCCACTCGATCGCCAGCGCGACGAGGACATCCGCGGCCTTCTGCATTTCTTCGACGCTAGTCCATTCGAGGGGCGAGTGTGGATTGTGTTCGCCGGTGGAGAGGTTGGGTGTGGGGAGTCCGAGTGCCGTCAGGCGCGAACCGTCAGTGCCGCCGCGGATGATGGATTGCTGGGGTTCGAGACCGACGGCCTTCGTGGCGGCGAGCGCCCTGGACAACGCCCGCGGTTCCTTGTTCAACCCGTCGCGCATGTTGCGATACTGTTCGACGATTTGGATGTCGATCAACGCGCGTGGGTGCAGGATTCGCAAGTCGGCGGCGATCACGTCGAGCCGCTGGGCGTACTCGCGCAGCTTCGGCGTTTCAAAATCGCGGAGGAGGATGCGGACGCTCGCTTTGGCCACGCCACCTTCCAACTGGTACGGATGCAAAAAGCCGTCGCGGCCGTCCGTCGTCTCCGGCGAAAGCATCTCCGTCGGCAACCGGGCGATGAACTGGCTGAGGATGCGGATGGCATTGACCATCTTGCCCTTGGCGATGGACGGGTGGATGTTGATCCCGGTGACCGTCACGACGGCGAGGTCGGCCGAGAAGGTTTCGCAATCGACCATCCCCTGACCGTCACCGTCGAGCGTGTAGCCACAGATGGCTCCGAGCTTGCCGAGGTCGATCTTGTCCACGCCGTGACCGATCTCTTCGTCACAGGTGAAACAGACGCGGATCGGTCCGTGCGGTAGTTGGGGATGAGCCATGAGATGCTCGGCGGCCGTCATGATGGCAGCGACGCCTGCCTTGTCATCCGCGCCGAGCAGCGTCGTGCCGTCGGTGGTCACAATCGTCGTGCCGGTCAGGCGGCACAAATCCGGGTTTTCGGAGACGCGAATGACCTTGCTCGTGTCCCCCGGAAGAACGATGTCGCGGCCGTCGTACTTTTCATGCACGATCGGCATGACACCGGCTCCGCTCGTCTCCGGCGACGTGTCAACGTGGGCGAGCCACGCGATCGTCGGAGCGCGATGCGGCACGGTCGCGGGGACGGTCGCCATGACAATTCCAAATTCGTCGCAGCTCACGTCGTGCAGGCCCAACTCGCGGCACTCCACCGCCAGCAATCGAGATAAGTCGAGCTGTCCCAGCGTGCTGGGATAGGTCGTCGAATGCTCCGACGATTGCGTGTTGATTCGAACGTATCTCACAAAGCGATCGAGGATACTCGGCATGATCGGTCGTAACGGTTGTGCGGGAAGACCGGGTTGCTTGACGCCCGCAGAATGTATCGAACCAGCATTTCGCCCGAAAGGAACGTCGCCGAAAGACAACAGCGGATTGACAGCAGAGAACCCCGATCTAGATTTGCTCGGACTCTCCATTCCAATATCGACAGCGCGGTGCCATGTACGGATTGATCTTCGGAATTGCCTGCCTCTGCGTGTATCTGGGATACGTCCTGGGTCAGCATGCGGCACAGCGGGGCTATGGCGTGCATCTGGATTACGGATTGCCCGCCGACGATCGTTCGCCGGAGTTCGATCTCGAAGTCGCGGAGTCTCTGCTGAACACGGTCCGCGAGCTGACCAAGGTCGTGGACACCGGCGTGAACCGATACTCGGCCGCGGTGCAGGAGATTTCCGCGGATCTTCAGAAGGTGCCCGTTGCAGAAGCGACGGTCGTACTTTCGGCCGCAGCGCGGCTGATGGAATCGAATCGAAAACTGGAAGCCGATCTGACCAACGCCAAGGCGGAGATTGTCGAACAGAAGGTGCAACTCGGCTCGGCGATCAACCAGGCTCTGACTGACGAGTTGACCGGCCTGCACAACCGGCGAGCGCTGGACCAGGAATTGGAGCGACTGATTCACCAGGCTAAACGGAGCGGAGGCCGGCTCTCGCTTGCCATGGTGGACCTCGATCGCTTCAAGAGTTTCAACGATACGTATGGCCACCCCGCCGGCGACCAACTTTTGCGAACGGTGGCAACGCTGCTGACGGAGGCCACGCGCGGCCGCGACTTTGTCGCACGTTACGGCGGCGAGGAATTCTCGGCGATTCTCGCGAATGCGGATCTTGCACACGCTCAGATTCCCGCCGAGCGAATCCGCCGGACCATCGCCAACCACACGTTTTTTCTGGGAGACGAAATGTTGCCGGTCACAGTCAGCGTCGGGTTGGCGGAGTCGCAACCAGGCGAGTCGGCGGACGAATTGATCGTGCGAGCCGACCTCGCGCTGTACGCCGCGAAAGACGCCGGCCGCGACCGCTGCTACTTCCACAACGTCGAAACCTGCCTGCCCGTCGCGACCAATCTGCCGAGCGGCGACAACAACACCGTCTCGCAGTTGGATTTCGTCCTGCCGAACGCTTGACCGTCGCGCAGCCGCTCCGCAAAATTCGTTGGGCTTCACAGTGGCGACGACTGTTGCTCCGCGCCCGATTGGCCCTCGCATCGAAACACCAGCCAGGAGTTTCCCGGATGACGCAGCGCAAAACCTCACGGAAGAAGTCGGATCGCCGGTCGTCACCCGCGCGGGCCTCCCGCTCACTGACAATCGGAGACTATCTCATCCAGAGACTGCAGGACTACGGGATCGAGCATGTCTTTGGAATTCCCGGCGACTTCGTGTTGCAGTTCTACGGGATGCTGACCGAAAGTCCCATCCAGGTGGTTGGTGCGACGCGGGAGGACGGAGCGGGCTTCGCGGCGGATGCGTATGCGCGCGTGCACGGCATGGGGGCCGTGTGTGTCACGTACTGCGTCGGCGGTCTCAGCCTGTGCAATTCCATCGCGGGTGCGTACGCCGAGAAGTCCCCGGTTGTGGTCATCAGCGGTGCCCCGGGCGTTGACGAGCGCCGAGCAAACCCGCTCCTGCACCACAAGGTCCGCGACTTCAACACGCAGCGCGAGGTGTTCGAGAAGATCACCGTCGCGACCGCGTCGCTGGATGACCCGCTGACGGCGTTCCGCGAGATCGACCGCTGCCTGGAGGCCGCCGATCGATACAAACGCCCGGTGTACCTCGAACTGCCCCGCGACCGAGTCCGCGCGAAGGGGCTTTTCCCGCATCAGCCGACCGAAGAAAAACCCGGCAGCGACCGCGACGCGCTTCGAGAAGCGTTGGAGGAAGCCGCAAACCTGGTGAATTCGTGCCAGCGGCCGATCATCGTCGCCGGCGTGGAGATGCACCGGTTCGGGCTTGGCGATGAAGTGGTGAAGTTCGCGGAGAAGCATCAAATCCCAATGGTCGCCACGCTGCTCGGCAAGTCGGTCGTCAGCGAAAAGCACCCGCTGTTTCTAGGCATTTACGAAGGAGCGATGGGGCGCGAGCACGTGCGAAAATACGTCGAGGAAAGCGACTGCATTATGCTGTTGGGGACGTTTCTCACCGACATCGACCTCGGCATCTACACGGCCAACCTCGAGGTCGGCAAATGCATCCTTGCGACCGCGGAGACCCTTCAGATTCGGCATCATCATTTCCACGACATCGTGCTGTCCGACTTTGTGAAGGGCCTGCTGCGAGCCGACCTCAAGGCGCCGCGGCGACCGCTCCCGCCGCGGCCGAAGACCGAAAACCAGCCGTTCGTCGTCGAACCGGAAGCCAAGGTCACCGTGCGCAGACTGTTTCAACGGCTGAACGAACTCCTCGACGAAGACATGGTCGTGGTCACCGACGTCGGCGACTGCCTGTTCGCGGCAGCGGACCTCACGATCTACCGCGACACCGAGTTCATCAGCCCGGCCTATTACACCTCGATGGGCTTCGCCATCCCGGCCTCACTCGGAGCCCAATTCGGAAATCGGAAGCTGCGACCGCTGGTGCTCGTCGGCGACGGGGCGTTCCAGATGACCTGCCTCGAACTTTCGACGGCGCTCAAGCACGGTTTCAATCCGATCGTGCTGGTGCTGAACAACAAGGGTTACGGGACCGAGCGGTTCCTGCAGGAAGGTCCGTTCAACGACATCCCGAACTGGGACTACCATCGCCTCCCCGAGTTGCTCGGCGGCGGGTGGGGATTCGAAGTGCAAACCGAAGGCGATCTCGACCAGGCCCTGAACGCCGCGCTCGCCAACACCGACACGTTTAGCCTGCTGAACATCCACCTCGATCAGCACGACATCAGCCCGGCCCTTGATCGGTTGGCGAAGACGTTGTCGAAGCGGCTGTGATCCCGACCAATCCGGCTGGCAACTCCGCGGCTCTACTTTTTCTGTTGGCGTGGGTCATCGTCCGGGTTGACGTACTTGATCTGCCACGGGCCCATGCCGTGAAACTGCACGATCGTCTCACCCGTGACCCACACAAAGTGTTTCATGCCCGCCTCCCAGAAGCCGTAGGTTCCCGTCGGCATCGGGCGCGTGGCCTGGTCGTTGAACTTGTCACCCATGCCAATATTGAACGTGCCGGCGATCACGGTCACGCGTTCGGTCTTTGGATGCGTGTGCGGTGGAATGCGGTAGCCGTCGGGAGCCTTGACCCGGAACACGAACGGCCCCTCCTTCGACGGGTCTCCTTCCAGCACGGCGAACTTCGCTCCCTTCGGAAGGGACGGCGGGCCGTCCTGCCATTTGATTTCCGCGGGCGGGAACAGCAGGATCCCCTCCAATTCGTGTTCGGCTGCGAACGGTGCTCGAGGTTGCATGGCGAGCACGATCATCGTTCCGAGTGCGAGCACAGCCGAGACAACGACGGTTCGAGACATGGTCCACCTCCGAATGAGTGGTGTGGTTCGAGGGCGCCGACTCTACCCTTGCTCCACGAATCGCCGCAAGACATCGCGCGTCGCCGCGGCAGTCGTCAGCAGGCCGAATCGCGAGTGAACCGCCGCGTGCCCCGTGCGTCCAAACTCGAATCGGCGGTCGGGGTGCAGCAGAAGCTCTTCCAGCGCCGTCGCGAGAGCCTCCGCGTCGGCCGGCTCAACGAGCAATCCGCCGCCGGTCGTTTCCAATAGTTCCGGAAACGCCCCATGCCGTGGCTGAACGACCGGGACTCCGTTCGCGAGTGATTCGAGAACGTACAGGCCCTTCGGCTCGCGGTACTCTGTCGGTACGCTCAGGACATCGAACGATTTGAGTACAGCCACCTTTTCAGCGTGCGTCGCGGGGCTGCCAAGGTATCGAAACGCGGGACCGAGGTCGGCGGCGTCGCGAAACAATTTGTCGGCCCAAGCACGATCGCGCGGTCCCAGGTAGCCGGCCGCCACCAACTGCGTATTCGGTTGCCGGCGGTGCAGGATCCGAAACGCATCGATCAGCCGGTGCAGACCTTTCTCCGGGCAGATGCGGGCGAAATACCCGATCGTCAGCGGGGACGATGGCGCCTCGCGCGGGAAGCCGTCGTGGCTGTCGGCATCGATCCCCAGCGGAGTGACTTCAATCCGCGAGCGAGGCAATCCGAGGTAACCGCTCATGAAGTCGGCGTAGAACCGGCTGTGAGTCAGAAAGCCATCGAAGCCACGGGCGAGGTTCCGCAGCCGCGACAGAGCCTGGTCGCGGTACGGCTCGGCAAGCCCGTCGAGGAAGATGTCGTCGCCTTGCAACAGGCAGACGACGGGGCATCGCAGGTACTCCCCTTGCTCGTCGCGAAGCGCCTCGAGGGCACCGGCCAACAGCGCGTTGCTGAACACGACGATGTCCGGTTTCAGTTCGTGAATCACGAATGCGGCGAGTTCCTCCAGCGCTTCGCGTTGCGGTCCATCCGGACCGGCGAGCATGTCGAGAGTCAATTCGCCGAGCTGGCGGGCGTCGTTCGTGACGGCAAACCGCGTGGCGAGCCGCAGCAGCCAGCGAGCGTCCACCCACCGCGTCAGGCTTCGCGGCAAGCTGCGCCACGCGCCGAATCGGTGACGCAGGTAGAGATCGATCCCGCCGAGAAACACATGCCGCTCGCTGGCATCAGGCTCGTCGAGACGGATCGGCGTGTAGGTCGGGATCAGCGTGACTTCCTCGCCCAACTGCCGCAAGCCGCGGGCGAGCGTGTTGTCATGCATGCACGATCCGCAGAACATTCCGGCTCCTCCAGCGGTCAGGATCGCGATGTGCATGGGGAAGGCGGAGGGCCGATGTTGGAGGGTCGAGAATCGGTGTTGAGGATCGAGGATAGAGGATGGAGGATGGTGGGTCGAGGATTCGCGGTGCAAGATCGCGGCTGCGTCCCCTCCCGCATATACTTGGGCCCGTCGGCCGACAGCATCCACGTTGCAAGATCCGTCACACACGACTCACGCTCGCCCCTCGACCAAACATGAAGACCATCCTGATCCAACTCGACACCGACCCGCAACCAAGCAGCTTCGACCGCGTGGTTGCCGTCGATGCCGGCGTCGATGAGCTGTTCAGTTACGGTGGCGTCACCGTCGACAACGTGGAACCGCTCGTTCACGGAGCGATGTTCACACGGGGAGCGGCGGACCTGAATAACACGGCGATCTTCATCGGGGGCAGCGATGTCTCGGCCGGGGAGCGATTGCTGGAGCGGGTCCGCACGACGTTTTTCGGGCCGGTCCGCGTGTCGGTGATGATGGATTCCAACGGATCGAACACGACGGCCGCGGCCGCAGTGCTGTCGGCTAGAAAGCAACTGGGCTCGTTGGCGCGGGTCGAAGCCGTCGTGCTGGCCGGAACCGGTCCCGTCGGACAGCGGGCGGCGCAGCTTTTGGCGATGGAAGGAGCGTCGGTCCGCGTGGCATCACGGTCGCGGGATCGCGCAGCGGCGACGTGCGATGCCATCGCGGGACAGGTTTCCGGTGCCAAGCTGCGTCCGTGCGCGACATCGAACGAGGCCGAACTGCGATCCGCCTGCGATGGCGTGCAACTCGTGATCGCGGCCGGCGCCGCCGGCATCACGCTGCTGCCGGCCGAGGTCCGTCGTTCAATCGTTTCGCTGAAAGTGGCCATCGATTTGAACGCCGTTCCGCCGCTGGGGATTGACGGCGTTGAAGTCATGGACAAGGCAAAGGAGCGTGACGGCGCGATGTGCTATGGCGCCGTCGGCGTCGGCGGCCTGAAGATGAAGATCCACAGGGCGGCGCTGCGCCGGCTGTTCAAGTCCAACGACCAGGTACTCGACACGCCAGCAATCTACGCCATCGGCCAAACGATTGCCTGACAGGTTCACGTGCCCGTTCCGCGACCCGTGCGATCGCCATACGGAACCGGGCCAACCCGGCCGACGGCCGGAAGTCACTCCACCGAGATCAGACGAAGCGGGCGGCTGCTGGCGAGCTGCCGAAAGACATTTTGCAGTTGAGTCCGCACGTCATCGATGCTCGAACCGCCGGGCACGTTGAAGTTTACGCCGTCCGTGATGTCCGCCACCTGCTGCATCAGGCCGGTGTCGGCGTTGGCCCCAACGCTGATCGTCATGATTCGAATCTTCTCCGCCTTGGCGAGATTGGCTTCAGTGATCACAGCCTGAGTCGCCTGACTGACAGATCCGGGAGCGTTCGGCAGGCCGTCCGTCATCAGCACCATCATGCGGAAGAACCGCGGTCGCGACTTGTTGACAAGTTCCGTGCGGGCGATCTGCATGCCCGCCGAAATGTTCGTGTTCGACTGGTAGTGCCCAGCTTGCCGACGCCGAGTCGTCGTCTTCACTTGGTCGATGTTCTGGCTCAACCCGTGCTCCAAGAGCGCCTCCGGTGAATTCGGATGCGTGTAGGCGGAGAGGCCGACGTAGTCTTCGGCTTCAACATCTTTCAGGTAGTCGATGAACGCATCGACACCATCCTTCAAAACTCCGATCAGTTGTTCACTGGTCTTCCACAGGTCCGGCGTTGCGGCATAGCTCGGATAGTTGTCCTGCAGATAATGAATCCACGTCAGGTAGCCGTACATGTCGCGGTATCCTGCGGCCGCGATGTCGATGCCGGAGGCCTGGACGTCTTGGATGAAGTCCGACCAACTCCCTTGCGGATACGGATAAGTTCCCGTCAAGCCCAGCGCGGTCTTGATATTCGTGACCGTGAAATCGAATTGCTCACCATTGCTGCCAAAGAGCGCCGAGTTTGTCCCGGACTTCACCCAACAACTCGAGATGGTCTTGCTGGAATTGCTCCCCGTCCCCGAAAAGGTTCCGAGGAGTCCTGACAAACCAGTGAATGTTTGCGTGGCGCCATTGGAGAACTGTAATTACTCAAACTGAGCGGTTTTTAGACGGCGAGCAGGAGTTGACGGAGTCGTTGTCGGAGTTTGGGATGTTTGATCCTTTCGATGATGCGTTCGGTTTGGTGGCGACGGATGACGGCGCGGAGGGTG
>Ga0233424_10001027_pt1 | contig 28214 bp, 24 predicted proteins | sample Watercolumn_Towu_FD_181011 | JGI IMG/M metagenome (GOLD analysis project Ga0233424, IMG submission 181011) | Freshwater microbial communities from Lake Towuti, South Sulawesi, Indonesia - Watercolumn_Towuti2014_125_MG | ecosystem: Environmental > Aquatic > Freshwater > Lake | place: Indonesia... | reverse complement strand
CGACGCTGCGCGGGGAAGGTGTCATGTCAGTCCCTCTCGAATCGGAAGACGGCGGGATCGAGGCCGAAGCCGAGCCCCGGAGCCGTGGGGGGCGTGACGGTGCCGGCGAACCGCGGCCCGCCCGTGACGAACGAGGGTGCGGGGTCGTAGGGATTCACCCCGCGGGCGAAGGTCTCCACCTGGATGCCGAGGTGCGCCGTGACCTCGGGATAGACGTGTCCGGACACGGGGACACCGCGCTCCGTCGCCCAGGCGATGAGCTCGCGCGCGGGAGTGATGCCGCCGATCGCGACGACGTCGACGCGCAGCGCGTCGACCTCTCCCACTTCTACCAGGGCCCGCAGCACGGCGGGGTCGGTCACCTCGTCGCCCACCGCCACCGGCAGTCCGGTCTCCCGCCGGATGCGGGCGACACCGGCCGCGTCCTCGGGGAGCAGCGGATCCTCCAGCCAGGCCAGGCGCGGCTCGCCCCACTGCGCCACCTCCGCCACGGCGGCCTCCGCGTCGGGCCAGCCGAAGCCCACGTCCACGACGAGTCCGGTCGACGTCGGCAGCTCGGCGCCGAGGATCGCGAGCAGTTCGCGCATGTATGCCGGATCGGGAATGCGCGAGATCTTCACCTGCGCCCAGCCGTCCGCCTGCGCGAGCACCTCATCGGCGACCTCCCGCGGCGTGCGCTGCGGAGACGGATACGCGGCGACGAGCATCCCCTCCCGCGGGGCGTCGCCCGTGCCGAGCAGGGCCCACAGCGGCACGCCGGCTCGACGGGCCGCGATGTCCCACAGGGCGATGTCGACGAGGCCGATCGCCCGCCGCACGAGCCCCACCCGTCCGACGATCGCGCTGCCGCGGAGCATCCGGTCCCACGCGGCCGCCGGGTCGTCGGCGTCGAGCCCCACCGCGTGCGGGGCCACCAGGCGGTCGACGATCTCCGCCATCGGGGCCTCGCGCGACAGGCAGTAGGCGACCCCGGTGGTGCCGTCGTCCGCCGTCACCTGCACCGCGGAGTACTCCCGCCGCGTGACCGTCATCGCACCGAGCTGCAGCGGTGCCGGAAGGGGCAGGACCGCGGTGGCCGTGTCGATCCGGGCGACGGCGGTCATTCGGGCTTCTTCGCGAGGGGCACGCCGTAGTCCACCATGAAGCCGCCGTCGACGTACAGCGTCTGCCCGTTCATGTAGCGCGACTGGTCGGACACGAGGAAGCTCACGGCCGCGGCGATCTCACTCGCGTCGGCCAGGCGCTTCGCGGGGATGCGGGACAGGATCGTGTCGAGGCTCAGTGTCCCCTGCTCGACGCCCTGCCGGAACACCCCGGTGTCGACGTAGCCCGGGGCGACAGCGTTGACACGGACACCGCGCGCCGCCCACTCGGCTCCGGCCGTCGAAGTGAGTCCGATGACGGCGGCCTTGGTCGTGGCATACGGCGCCCGCCCCGCGGAGCCTCGCGAGGAGATGGAGGAGATGTTGACGATACGGCCCTCACCCCGGTCGAGCATGCGCTTCCCGGCAGCTTGGAGCGCCGAGAACACCCCGTGCAGGTTCACGTCCACGACCGCGGACCACTCGTCCCACGTGAGGTCTTCGATCCCACGATGACGCTGGATCCCGGCGTTGTTCACGAGCACCTCGATGGGCCCGAGCTCCGCCTCGATCTCGCCGAAGACCCGGTCGACGGCGGCATGGTCGGTGACATCGAGCTCCAGCCACCGGATCCCGGCGGGGTTCTCGCCCGCGGTGAGCCCGGGGACGCGATCCGTCGCGACGACGAGGTACCCATCTGCGGAGAGCCGCTGTCCGATCTCCCAGCCGATGCCGGCCGAGCCTCCGGTGACGATGGCGACGGGGCGCGCGGTCATGTCTCTCCTCTACCTCGGGGATTTGCTATAGCAACTCTATCCCGTTCGAATCGCGCAACTGGTTCGATTTCGGCCGGAAATGGAGCAAAGTGGGCGATTCGAAGGCGGAGTTACCCCAGCAACCCGGCCACGACCGACACAGCGTGGGACTCCAGGAGCTCCAGGGCGCCGGGAGCCAAGGGGGTCTGCCAGGACTGATAGGCGCCGCGGTCGTAGGCTGCGCGGGTCGGGAGATACACGAACCCCGGGCCGTTCGTGAGGTTCATCACCACGATCGGCGTCTCCGGGAACCGCTCCCGCAGAGTCGTCTGCAGCCGCGAGTACGCCTCGCCCGGATGCCCCACGATCACGGCGTCTCCGAGCCGCCACGCCCACACGGGGTGCGACACGGTCGGCCCCTCGATGTAGCCGTCACGGAGGTTCCGCGCCCGTCCGAGGCGCTCCTCCCGGGACCGGGGGTCGATGTCCTTCCACTCCTCCGCGAGCTCGTCCAGGGTGGGCAGGTCGCGCAGCGGCAGCTCGACCGCCGAGAGGACTCCCGCCGTCCCGTCGCCGCCGTCCGCGGGAGTCCCGGTCCAGATCGCGAGCGGAGCCCCCGACTCCACGACACCATCCAGCGTCAGCTCCTCGCCCGGCACCGGAAGCCCGTCCAGCGCCGCGAGCACCGCGTGCCCGAGTGAGCGTCCGTGCCGGTCGGCCACCGCGACGTCGCCGGTGTACTGCTCCCGCGGGGCCAGCTCGCCCGAGGCCCCCTGCACGAACAGGCACGGTGCGCCGGTCGCGGCCTCCACGATCTCGCGCATCGCGCCGACGTAGTCCGGGGACACCTCCCGGTGCTGCCAGGCCAGGGTCGTCGGATGGCAGGCGTAGTTCACCAGCGTCGCCCGCACCTCCCCGTCGATGCTGATCCGGCCGATCGTCACCGTGTCGTCGGCGGTGCCCTGCGGGTTGTAGCCGACGAGCGCGCGGCCGTCGAGGTCGAGCTCACGCTCCGCCGCGAGGGTGCAGGTGCCCGTGGTCCACTCGATGAGCCCCGGTCGCGCGGCCTCCAGCGCCTCACGCCCGGCGGCGATGCCCGCGGCAGCAAGCGCCTCCAGGTACCCGGGGATGAGCTCCCCGCCCGGGAGATGCGCATCCGCGGCACAGAGCACGGCCCCCGCGTGGGTGTGCGAGAGCGAGAGCATGAGTTGATCGGGCGCGAGGCGCAGACCGTCGAGGATGGCCCCGCGCACGCCCTGCTCGTCCGCGACCCGGCGCCACCACGTGCCGTCCACGGCGAGCAGCACCCGGGGCCGCTCGTCCGCGGCCACCACGGCGAGCGCGGTCAGCGCGAACGGCCGGTGCGCCCCCTCGGACCGCTCCCAGTCGGCCGGGCCCCAGTTCTTGGCGCGGATGCCGACGGGCGGGGTGATGTCGCGCCGGGCGACGCCGATGCGCGCCCGCGTGCGGGGGATGCGGATGCGGTCTCCGAGGTGCGTCGCGGCTGCCGTGTGATTCACGCGTGGTCCTCCCTGATGTCCATGATGCCGTCCGTCACGCGCTCGTCAGCACGTCCGCGATGACGACGCGCGGTCCGGCCTCCGGGAGCGCGGTCTCGACGCCGCGCTCGACGGTGTCGCTGTACAGCAGCGTCGACGGCTCGGCGAATCCGTCCGCCAGCCGCACTCGTCCCCCGGCGAACTGGCTGCCGGTGACGCGGGCGTGATTGACGCCCGTGCCGATGTCGAGGTGCGCCGCGCCCTTCGGCACGGTCGAGGTCACGCCGCTCACCCGCCAGGTGACGAGGCCGGCACCGGCGGCCCTGCTCAGCAGCGCGCCGTCCGTCCGCTCCGTGGACAGCTCGACGCCGTCCAGAGCGACGAGCTGATCCCGCACCGCGGTCGCGGTCAGGCGCACGTCGCGCACGGACCCGCCGCGGATGGTGACGCGGGAGGCACCGAGCTCGAAGGGCGCACCCGCCGCCGGGCCGCTGAGGCGGCAGTCCACGAACTCGACCGGCCCAGACCCTCGCGCCTTGACCCCGTCGATCCCGGTGATCGTGCAGTCCACGAAGCGCACGGGAGCCGTGACCGGGGTCTGCACGAGCACCTGGTCCTTCGGCAGCGCGAAGGTGGAGTCCGCGATCACGGTCGGCCGCGACGAGCGCTGCGACCGCTGTCCGATCGCCAGGAGTCCGGCGGTGCACCCGCGCACCTGGGCACCGTCGGCGTTGATGGTCATCGTCGCCTGCGGATCGAAGGTCGAGCGGCCGATGACCCGCACGTTCTCCAGCGTCAGATCGCTGATCTTGGTCCCGGCGACGAACCAGGAGCAGACGTGGTCGCGCACCGTGATGCGCTTCGCGGCGGTGCCCCACTGCGCCCCGGAGTTGGCGATGTCCATGAGCCCGGAGTTGCCGATGAAGGTGAGGTCGTGCTCGTACTGGCCGTGCGTGGTGAAGGGGTTGCCGCCCTGATCGTCGCCGTCGCCGTGGCAGTTCTCGACGATGCAGTAGGCGCTGGCGGTGAGGTCGTTCAGGTGCCGGGCGTTCGACGACGTGCAGTCGCTGACCCGTCCGTAGAGGCTGTAGATCTGCTGCGTGAGGTAGCCGGCGCCGCCGTAGAACACGGTCGGCGGGTTCTCCACCGAGCAGCGCTCCGTCGTGAAGTGCGTGTTCCACCGCCGCATGATCACGGGCCACCAGGTGCGGCTCGCGTGCACATCGGCGACGTCGCAGTGGATCGCGTACTCGAAGGCGATCGGGTGGGAGCCGGTGAGCTCGCGGGAGTCGGGGAAGGAGCCGTCGGTGGGACCGTCGAAGGGACCGGCCCCCAGGAACCGCATGTTCGCGATCCGGACGCCCGCGACCGGTTCCATCTGCCGCCAGATGAGCTTCCGCCCCTTGTCCAGCGGCCAGCCGTTGAGGTAGTCGATGCGGATGTGGGTGCCGTCGATCTGCTGCGTCACCTGCACGAACCGCTGCAGCTCGCGCTCGTCCGCACCTCCTCCGGCGACGGGATCGCACTGCACCGCCCACCAGGAGTCGACGGGGAACCGGGAGGCATCCGGCACGGCGACGGCGTCGGTCAGCTCCGGCCAGGCCTCGGCCAGCGCGTGCTCGACCGTGACGTCCTTCGACACCCCGGTGAAGAACATCACGGCGCCGAACGGGTTGTCGTGCGTGTTCTTCTCGATGCCGTCGGTCGCGATGAGGTGTCCGCCGAAGTCGATCTCGACGTGCGACCGGGTGAAGCGGTGTCGTCGCCGGAACAGGAGATCCGTGCTCGCCTCGATCCGGCGGATGCGGGGATCGTTCACCATCGCCGCGAGCGCATCATCCGCCGGCTTCTCCGGTCCCGTGATGCCGAAGACCCGGAAGTCGACGGTGCCGTTGTGCTGCAGGACCCAGCGGGTGTCGTGCTTCCCCGCGATCACGGTGCCGCCGTTGGGCGCGGTCTTCGCGCTCTCGCTGCCCACGTACACGAGCAGCCCGGCGTCGCCCGGCTTCCGGTACCCGGCGACGATCGCCACCTCGCCGTCGCGGGCCCGGAGGCGGCCGAGGTCGGCGACGGACTCCGCTCGCGTGACGTCCTTGGCGCCGGCGGCGACCGGGGCGGCCTGCGCCGGCGCCGTGCTCGCGAGCGCGCCCGCCGTGCCGAGCGCGACCGCGCCGAGCCCGGCCATGAGCGCGCGACGGCCGGTGGACCGCACCGCCGCGCCGGCACCCGCGGTGTCCGCCGCGGCCCCCGTCCCCTGATCCGTGATGGTCATCGTCGTCCTCCTCGTCCTGCGGTCGTCGCGGGGACCGCACCCGTCTGCCCACCCTGGGCCTGCCAGAGCGCCGCGGCCTCCGCACGCCGTCGGCGCTCGAGGACCGGGTCGGCGACGGGGATCGCCGCCATGAGCCCGCGCGTGTACTCGTGCTGCGGATTCGCGAAGAGCGCGTCGCGCGCGCCGATCTCGACGATGCGGCCCTGCTGCATCACGGCGACCGTCGAGGACATGTACCGGATCACCGCCAGGTCGTGGCTGATGAAGAGGTAGGTGAGGCCGAGCTCGGCCTGCAGCTCCCGGAGCAGATTGAGCACCTGCGCCTGGATCGACACGTCGAGCGCCGACACCGATTCGTCGAGCACGAGGAACTCCGGCTCGAGCACGAGCGACCGGGCGATGGACACGCGCTGGCACTGCCCGCCGGACATCGAGCGCGGCAGCCGGTGCGCGAACTCCTCGTCCAGGCGCACGCGGTGCATGGTCCCGCGCACCTTCTCGGCGCGGGATACCCGGGTGCCGATGCCGTGGGCGCGTAGCGGCGCCTCGATGATCTGCGCGACGGTCTGCCGCCGGTTCAGCGCCGAGAACGGGTCCTGGAACACCATCTGCATGCGCTTGCGCAGGCGCCGCAGCTCCTCGCCGCGGAGGTCGTGCGGGCGCTGCCCGTCGAAGACGACCGACCCTCCGTCGATGCCTCCGAGCGCGAGCACGGCCTTCGACACGGTCGACTTGCCGGAGCCCGACTCGCCGACGAGCCCGACCGTCTCGCCGCGCCGGATCTGGAACGACACGTCGTCGACCGCGGTCACCCGGCGTCCGGAGCCGAGCGTGAACACCTTCGACACGCCCTGCACGTCCACCAGGACGTCACCGGACTCCCGCGCCCGATCCACCGCGCTGATCGACCCGGCTTCGGCGAGCGGCTCCGTCCCGCGTTCGAGCACCTCCGCGGCGGTGCGGATGGGCTGCTGCACGTCCACCGTGAGGTCGACGACCGCGCCGAGCAGCGCCTGCGTGTACGGGTGCTCGGGGGCGGCGTAGATGCGGTCGACCGGGCCCTCCTCGACCACGCGCCCGTGCCGCATCACGTGGATGCGCTCGCAGAACCCGGCGGCGACGCCGAGGTCGTGCGTGATGAGCACGACCGCGGTCCCGTGGTCCTCCGCGAGCCGGTCGAGGAGGTCGATGATCCGGGACTGCGTCGTGACGTCGAGGGCCGTGGTCGGCTCGTCCGCGATGAGCACGGCGGGTCGAGACGACATGGCCATCGCGATCATGACGCGCTGCCGCATCCCGCCGGAGAACTCGTGTGGGTACTGGCCGAGACGCTCCTCAGGGAGCGGCACCCCGACCTCGGTCAGCAGCTCGACGGCCCGCGCGCGGGCGGCCGCCGCCGAGACCCGGTCGTGCAGCCGGATCGCCTCGACGAGCTGGTGCCCGATCGTGCGGACCGGGTTCAGCGACGACATCGGGTCCTGGTAGACCATCGCGATCTCGCCGCCGCGCACGCGGGTCATCTCCCGCGGGCTGAGCGTGAGCAGTTCGCGATCGCGCAACCGGATGCTGCCGCCCAGGGTCGCCCCGTCGTTCAGCCGCATGATCGACAGCGCCGTGAGCGACTTGCCGGAGCCGGATTCGCCGACGAGGCCGATGCGCTCACCGGGGCGCACCGCGAACGTGATGCCCTGGACGGGCATGACGTCGCCGTAGGAGACGGTGAGGTCCTGCACCTGCAGGACAGGCGTGAGGTCGGTCATCGGCCCTTCCCCTTCCGATCGCCGCCGAACTGGTCGGCGAGCACGTTGAGCAGCCAGATGGTGACGAAGATGAACAGGGCGGGGAACAGCACGTACCCGATGGACTGGTACATCTTCTGGTAGCCCTGCTGCACGAGCGTGCCCCAGGTGGCCTCGGGCGGCGCGATGCCGAGCCCGACGAAGCTCATCGACGCCTCCAGGAGGATCGCGTTGGCGGCGTTGATGGCCGCCTGCACGATGATCGGCCCCTTGGCGTTCGGGAGCACCTCGGCGAAGAGCAGCCGGCGCCGGGTCGAGCCGAACGCCACCGCGGCCGTGAAGTAGTCCTCCTGCAGTTCGCTGAGCACCGACGACCGCACGAGCCGCGCGGTGGTCGGCGTGAGGAGCACCCCGATGATGACGGCGAGCTTGACGGGGTCGGCGCCGAACGCGGAGATGAAGACGAGCGCGAAGAGGATCTGCGGGATCGCCATGACCGTGTCGGCGAGACGCATGAGGATCTCATCGACCCAGCCGCGCGCGAACGCCGCCGCCATTCCCCAGGCGATGCCGAGGACCATGGCCACGAGCGTCGCGCCCCCGGCGATGAACACGGTGAGCTGGCCGCCGTAGAGCACGCGGCTGAAGAGGTCGCGGCCCAGCTCGTCGGTCCCGAAGAGGTGCGCCGCCGAGGGTCCGGCGAACCGGTCGGACGACTGTGCCGCGGGGTCGTACGGGGCCAGGAGCGGGGCGAGCACGCAGGCGAGGACGATGATCGCCAGCAGCCCCAGCGGGATCCAGGAGGCGACGGCGACCCGTCGGCGGGGGCGCGCGGAGCGCAGCGCGAGGGTGAGGGTGTCAGCCACGGCTGCTCCTTGCACGAAGACGCGGATCGAGCACCCCGTAGAGGAGGTCGACGATGAGCGTGGTGAGGATGAACATCGCGGAGATCAGCAGCACGACCGACTGCAGCACCGCGTAGTCCCGCTTGAAGACCGCGTCGATCGCGAGCGAGCCGAGCCCGGGGACGCCGAACACGTACTCCACGATCACCACGCCGCCCAGGGTGTAGCCGACGATCAGGCCGAGCATGGTGAGCCCGGGGATCAGGGCGTTGCGGAGCGCGTGGCCGAGGACGACGCCGCTCGCCGATTGTCCCTTGCCCTTCGCGGTGCGGATGTAGGGGGCGTCCAGCACCTCGACCATCGAGGCCCGGAGGAACCGCATAAGCAGCGGCGCCGCCGCGAAGGCGAGGGTGAGGCCGGGGAGGATCATGCGCACGAGGTTCTCGGCGGGGTCTTCCGCGAACGGCGTGTAGCCGCGGGCCGGCAGCACCTTGAGCTGCACGGCGAACACGACGATGAGCACGATGCCGATGAGGAACTGCGGAAGGGCCATGCCCGCGGTCGAGATCGCGGTGAGCACCCGGTCGACCACGCCGAGCGGACGCAGCGAGGCGAACACGGCGGCCGGGGTGGCGATGAGCACGGCCAGGAGCACGCCGATGAGGGTGAGCTCCAGCGTCGCGGGAAGACGCTGGGCGATGAGCTCCGTCACCGAGTACTGGTTGAAGTAGGACTGACCGAAGTCGCCCGTGAAGACGCCGCCGATCCAGCGCAGGTACTGCTCGATGACGGGGGCGTCGAGGCCGGCCTCCTCCCGGAGCCGGGCGATGGTCTCGGCATCCACGCCCGGCGTCGAGCCGAGGCGGGTGATGACGGGGTCGCCCGGCAGCAGCCGGAGCACGACGAAGACGAGGAGCGAGGTGGCGATCAGCATCGCGATGCTGATCGCCACCCGCCGGAGGACGGAGAGGACCATGTCAGCCCTTCAGCTGCGCGCCCTCGAGGTGCAGCTGTCCGCCGCCCTCGACCCACACGCCGTCGACCGCCGTGCTGGTGGCGGTGACGACCGTCGACTGCAGGGGCACGATGAGCGGCACCTGCTCGTTGATGATGGTCTGCACGGTGCCCCACTTGTCGGCCCGCGCGGTCTCGTCCGGCTCGGCCACGGCGTCGGCGAACGCCGTCTGGAAGTCGGGGTCGACCCAGTTGCACTCGCACCGCCCCTCCAGGTAGAAGTTCAGCGAGTAGGCCGGCTCGGGCGGGGTGGACTGGAAGTTCGGCACGATGTACCCGGGGTAGCTCTTGCCCGCGGGGTAGAACGCGTCGACCCAGGTGCCGATGTCGTTGTTGTCGATCTTCAACGTGATGCCGATCTCCTTCAGGCTCGCCTGCAGGATCTCGCCGCTCGTGTTCCACTCGGGGTACTGTCCGGCCACGCCCCACCAGGTGAGCGTGCTGCCCTCGGTCACCCCGGCCTCGGCGAACAGCTCCTTCGCCTTGTCCAGGTCGTAGGAGTAGTCGGTCAGCTGGCCGCCGAACCACGGGTTCACCTCGCCGAGCGCGTTGTTCGTCGGCGAGACCGTGCCCTGGCCGTAGTAGGCGGCGTCGAGGATGGCCTCGCGGTCGGTCGCGTACGCGAGGGCCTGCCGGGCGCGCACGTCGTCGAAGGGCGGCGACGTCGTGTCGATCTCCCACGACGGCCACTGGCTCGGGTTCTCGGGCTTCACCAGGGCGATGTCGCCGCCCTCCAGACCCGCCACGTCGCCCTGTGGCACGGACCACAGCACGTCGATGTCGCCGGAACGCAGACCGGTGACGGCGGCGGTGGACTCGGCGGCCTTCACGATCGTGATCTCGTCGAGCGCCGGGGCCTCGCCGAAGTACTCGGGGTTGGGGACGAGCGTGAGGCTGTCGTCCGGAGTGAAGGCGTCCACGACGTACGGACCGGTGCCGATGGGCTCCTTGTCGATGGTGTCGAGCGCGTCGACGTCGATCATCTTCACCCAGACGATGCCCGCGGGGAAGGTCGCGATGGGCTCGGACAGCGTCACCACGACGGTCTTCTCGTCCGGCGCGGTGACGTCGGTGACCATCGAGATCTTGTTCTTCTCCTGCGTCGCAGTCTCCGGGTCCAGGTAGTAGTCGAACGCGGCCACCGCGTCGTCGGCGGTGAAGTCCTCGCCGTTCGAGAACGTCACGCCGTCGCGGAGGGTGAACGTCCAGGTCTTCTGGTCGGCGGATGCCTCCCAGCTCTCGGCGAGGTCGCCGACGATCTCGCCGGACTCGTCGGTCTTGGTGAGGCCGTTCCACAGCAGCGGGAACAGCACCTCCTCCCACGCGAACGTGCGGATGGCGGGATTGAGCTGCGGGATGCCCTGCGCGGCGGCGACGGTGAGGGTACCGCCCTCCTGCGCCTGGCCGTCGGGGGTGGATGAGGTGCTGCAACCAGCGGTGATGAGCGCGGCGGTCAGCAGCATCGCTGCTCCGCCGAGCCGAACACGACGACGCGACATGGGTGCCTCCAAGGTCGGGTGGTGCTTCGGTAAGGGTGTTGCGCTATAGCATGTAGCAAAAGCGCAGGGTCGTCTAGAGCGAACCGGGCCGGCGGGGTCACGTTCTCGTCACGACCGCCGGCCCGGACCGGTCACCGTCGGGCGCTGGACGCCTCGACGGCGAGCGCGGGCGCCGTCGTGAAGTCCGCGCGGCGGCTGAGCACGAAGGCGATCGTCGCCCCGAGCAGCGTGAGCCCCGAGATGAGGAGCAGGCCCCACACCGCCGAGCCCGTGGTCTCGCTGATCCAGCCGATCGCGTAGGGTCCCGCGAAGCCGGCGAGGTTGCCGACCGAGTTGATGAACGCGAGGCCGGCCGCGGCCGCCGTGCCGGTGAGCACCATGGGCGGCAGGCTCCAGAACAGCGGGGTGGTCGAGAAGAGCGCCGACATCCCGACGCACAGCGCTGCGAGCGCGAGCACCGGCGTGCCCTGGGCCGCGACCGCCGCGATGAGCGACAGGGCGGTGATGCTGAGCGTGATGCCGATCTGCAGCGGGATGTTGCCCTGCTTCCGGGCGGCGCGCTCCCACGGCAGCATCACGAGGGCGGCGCACAGGTTCGGCAGCGCCACGAGCCACCCTGTGGTCGCGTTCGAGAAGTCGCCCATGCTCTTCACGATCGTCGGCAGCCACATGCCCAGCCCGTAGGCACCGAACACGACGCCGAAGAAGAGCACGATGAGCGTCCACAGGCGGCCGTTGCGGAAGACCTCCCCCAGACGCAGGCGTCCGTGCCGCTGCTCGGTCGCCTGGGTCTCGGCGGCGAGCGTGTCGGTGATCCAGCGCTGCTCGGCGGGGGTCAGCCAGCGCGCGTCCTGCGGGCGGTCGCGGAGCCAGAAGAACACGACGAACGCGAGCAGCACGGCCGGGATGCCCTGCAGCAGGAAGACGAGCTGCCAGCCGTCCAGGCCCCACAGCCCGTGCAGCTCCAGCATCCAGCCGGACAGCGGCGCGGCGACCGCGTTGGCGATCGGGTTCGAGAGCACGAAGACGGCGAGCACCTGCGTGCGGTACTGCCGCGGGAACCACAACGTGAGGTAGAGCAGCACGCCGGGGAAGAACCCAGCCTCCGCGATACCGAGGATGAAGCGCGCGATCGCGAACTGCGTCGCGTCCTGCACGAAGGCGGTCAGCGCGGCGACGATGCCCCACGAGATCATGATGCGGGCGATCCACTTGCGGGCGCCGAACTTCTCCAGGAGCAGGTTGCTCGGCACCTCGAACAGCAGGTAGCCGATGAAGAAGATGCCCGCCGCGAAGCCGAAGGCGGCCTCGGTGATCTGGAGGGCGGCGGTCATCTCCAGCTTCGCGAAGCCCGCGTTGTTCCGGTCGATGTAGGCGACGAGGTAGAGCAGTCCGAGGAACGGCCCCAGCCTCCAGATCGCCTTCTTCATGGCGGCGGCTCCCACCGCATCCTCCGCGCCGCGCGCCTGCGCGAGGGTCTCTCTGCCGGACATGACAACTCCTTCGTCATCGGTTTCGGGTTTTGCTATAGCATCTAGCACCGCGCGGTTCCTGTCCAGTCCCGGCCTCATGCCATAGCATCGACCGAGCGAAGGAGCCCCCGCTCGACGAGCACCGGGCCGCGCGAGATCGAGAAGGGCCCCGGATGCGCAGCGTGTCGGATCAGAACATCGCCGAGCAGGTCACGGACGAGCTGCGGGCGGCGATCCACTCCGGAGAGCTCGCCCCCGGCGAGCGCCTCGTGGAGCGCAAGCTCGCCGACCGTCTCGGCGTCAGCCACATCCCCGTGCGCGAGGCCCTGACCCGGCTCGCCGAGGAGCGCCTCATCACCCGCGAGCCCCGCCGCGGCGCCCGCGTCGCCCAGCTCAGCGCGCAGGACCTGGAGGAGATCTCGAGCCTGCGGATCGTGCTGGAGCAGTTCATGGCGATCCGGGTCCAGGAGCGGTGGAACGACGAGTCGGCGGCACGGCTGGAGGCCATCATCCAGGCCATGGCGGCCGCGGCGCCGGGCGATGTGGCCGAGGTCCTGCGCCAGGACCGCCTCTTCCACGAGACCCTCGCCGACCTCGCCGAGCACCGGTTCCTCGACGAGCTCAGCGCCCAGCTCCGTGGCCGGATCGCCGGGTTCATCCAGGCGGCCAACTCCGCCCTCGACCCCGCCGAGCAGGAGGAGCACGTGCGCAGCCACCAGCAGATCGTCGACGCCATCGCGACCGGCGATCCGGAGCAGGCGCGCGCGGTGATCGCCGAGCACGTGACCAGGGCCGTCCGCCGCATCACGCCGTCGGCCGAGTGAGCGCCGCCGTGGCCGCACGCACCATCGTGCTGACCGGAGCCTCGGACGGGATCGGCGCCGCCGCCGCCCGCCAGCTCGCCGGGTCCCCGCACCGGCTGCTCCTCGTGGGCCGCTCGCCCGACAAGATGCGGGCCGTGGCGGAGGAGACCGGCGCGGAGTGGTTCACCGCCGACTTCGCGCGCCTCGACGACGTGCGCGCGCTCGCCGCGCAGCTCGCGGACGCCGTGGGCGCAGAGGGCATCGACGTGCTGGCCAACAACGCCGGCGGCATCTTCGGCGACCGCACCCCCACGGTCGACGGGCACGAGAAGACCATGCAGGTGAACCACCTCGCCCCGTTCCTGCTGACGAACCTCCTGCTCCCGCAGCTGCTCGCCGCCCGCGGCGCGGTCGTGAACACCTCCAGCGTCGCCCATCGCCTCTTCGGGCATCTCGACGTCGACGATCTCGACAACACCCGCCGGTACTCCCCGAACAAGGCCTACGGCGATGCCAAGCTCGCCAACGTCCTGATGGCGAAGAGCCTGCACGAGAAGTTCCATGCGCAGGGGCTCAGCGCGGTGGCCTTCCACCCCGGCACCGTGGCGACGAACTTCGCCGCCGAGTCGTCGAGCATCATGCGCCTCGTCTACCGCACCCCGCTGCGCCGCCTCGTCCTCATCGGCAGCGACCGCGGCGGCGCGACGCTGCGGTGGTTCCTCGAAGGCACGCCGGGCGAGACCTGGATCTCCGGGGCCTACTACGACGAGCGCGTCCTCAGCACCCGCGTGAACCCGCAGGTGCACGACCCCGCTCTCGCCGAGGCCCTCTGGCGGCGCAGCGCCGCGCTCGTCGGCTGATCCCCGCGGAGGCTCGGGACGTCCGCCGTCATCCCTCGGGCTGCGCGCCCGACTCGCCCGCGTGGACGCGTTCGCCCTGTCGGCCGAACAGGCTGAGCACCTCGGCGGGCTCCCCGTCCGCGCTCCCGAACCAGTGCGGCACGTGCGTGTCGAATTCGGCGACCTCTCCGGCTGCCATGCGCAGATCGCGCGCGCCGAGGATCAACCGCATGGTGCCGCTGAGCACGTAGAGCCATTCGCGCCCCTCGTGCGCCCGGGGACGCGGAGTCACCTGGCTCCCCGGGATGAGGATCTTCCAGGCCTGGACCGGGCCGGCGTGCGGGGTCAGCGGCACGACGATCCGGCCGTGCACGCGGCGCGGCTTCAATCGCACGCGCGGATCGCCGACGTCGGGCGCCCCGACGAGGTCGTCCAACGGCACCCGGTGGGCGCGGGCGAGCGGGAGGAGAAGCTCGAGGCTCGGTCGGCGTTGCCCGGTCTCCAACCGCGAGAGCGTGCTCGTGGAGATCCCCGTGGCGTCGGCCAGGTCGGTCAGCGTCATCCCCCGCTGCTTCCGGAGCCACCGCAACCGCGGGCCCACGCCGTCGAGCGTCGCGTCGATCTCGTCCCCCTGCACGTCCTCAGTCTGGCCGCATTTCCCAGGAGCAGCAAAGAAGTTTGCCGCCCCGGCACCTCCGGGGCGACTCTCGTGGCATGAAGAGATTCGATGTGCTCATCGTCGGCGGCGGTGCCGCCGGCCTCAGCGCCGCCCTGGTCCTGCTCCGCGCTCGACGCACGGTCGCGATCGTCGATGCGGGGGAGCCCCGCAACGCCCCCGCGGCGCATCTGCGCGGCTTCCTCTCCCGGGACGGCGCCGCGCCCGCTGCGCTGCTCGCGAGCGGACGCGACGAGGTCGCGGGCTACGGAGGCACGATCATCGACGGACGCGTCGCCGAGCTGTCCCCGGGCTTCACGGCCACCCTCGACGACGGGCGACGGCTGGAGGCCCGGCGGGTGCTGGTCACCACGGGCCTGCGCGACGAGATCCCCGACATCCCGCATCTGCGGGAGCGCTGGGGGCGAGACGTACTGCACTGCCCGTACTGCCACGGCTACGAGGTGCGGGATCGCGCTCTCGGGGTGATCGGCGGCACGGCTGCGTCGGTCGCCCACGCGCTCCTCATCGCCCAGTGGTCCGCCGACGTCGTCTACTTCCCCCACACCCGGCCACTCACGGACGACGAGCAGGAACGTCTCGACGCGCGCGGCGTCCGGGTGCATCCGGGGGAGGTCTCCCGCCTCATCGTCGAGGCCGACCGCCTCGAGAGCGTGGAGCTGAGCGACGGCACGCACGTCGAGCGCGCCGCGGTGTTCGTCCGCCCCGAGATGCGCGCTCACGACGCCCTCCTCCACGCTCTCGGCTGCGAGACCGACGAGAACGGGTGGGTCCGGCACGATGCCGGCGGGCGCACGAGCGTGCCAGGGGTCTCCGTCGCCGGGAACGTCGCCGATCCGCGTGCGCAGCTCATCACCGCGGCCGGACAGGGCTCCGCCGCCGCGATCGCCCTCAACGCCGACCTCACCGACGACGACCTCGCCGCCCAGCTCGCGACCCACCGCGGCGCCTGACCCCCGAGAGAGAAGGAACACAGCCATGTCCACAGCACCCGCCCCGACGGCGACCCCCGTTCCCCCGCCCACGCAGCACCAGCTCGCGCTGATGATCTGGATCGCCGTCTTCCCGACCCTCACGGTCTTGAACCTCGTCCTCGCCGCCCCCCTTTCCGGACTCCCGATCGTCGTGCGCACGCTGGTGCTCGTCACCATCGCCGTCCCCCTCGTGATCTACCTGGAGATGCCGCTGCTGCACCGCGTCCGCCGCCGGATCCACGGTCTTGTGACGGCGCGCCGGCGAAGGTAACGTTCTACCGTTCCTGACGAGAGAAGGCGACGATGCCCCGGACAGATCGACCCCGTTCCACGACGTCCGTGTGGCGCCGCAAGCCCGTCAGCGACATGACGGAGGAGTCGGGCGGGAGCGGTCTGTTCCGGACGCTCGGGCTCTGGCAGCTCACCGCGATCGGCGTGGGCGGCATCGTCGGCGTCGGGATCTTCTCGCTCGCCGGACTCGTCGCCCACGGCGATGCGACGACTCCCGCCGTGGGCCCCGCCGTCGTCCTCTCCTTCCTCATCGCCGGGCTTGCGTCGGCAGCGGCCGCGCTGTCGTACGCGGAGTTCGCCGGCATGATCCCGCGGGCCGGTTCCGCCTACAGCTACGGCTACGTCGCGCTCGGCGAACTCGTCGGCTGGTTCATCGGCTGGGACCTGCTCCTGGAGTACGTCGCCATCGTCGCCGTCGTCGCGATCGGCATCTCCGGCTATCTGGACGCATTCCTCTCCGGATTCGGGCTGGAGCTGCCGACCGCGATCACGGAGACCGCCGACCAGCCAGGGGGTGTGGTCAACATCCCGGCCATCCTCATCTGCCTGTTCGTGACGTTCCTGCTGAGCCGCGGCACCCGCACGTTCGGCCGCTTCGAACTCGTCGCCGTGGCCATCAAGATCCTCCTCGTGGTGTTCATCGTCGTCCTCGGCGTCTTCTTCATCGACCCCGCCAACTACGACCCCTTCCTGCCGAACGGCTTCGGCCCCGTCTTCACCGGTGCCGCGACGGTGTTCTTCGCGGTGTTCGGCTACGACGCGATGAGCACGGCCGCCGAGGAGGCGAAGGACGGGCGTCGGCACATGCCGAAGGCGATCATCCTGTCCCTCGTGATCGCCATGGTGCTCTACGTCGCCGCGACGCTCGTGCTCACGGGCATGCAGAACTACCAGGACATCGATCCGAAGGCGGGCTTCGCCTCGGCGTTCACGGGTGCGGGGCTCCCGGTCGTCGCCTCCGTCATCTCGGTGTTCGCCGTCGTGTCGATCCTCACCGTCATGCTCACGTTCCTGCTCGGCGCCACCCGGGTGTGGTTCAGCATGAGCCGCGACGGACTGCTCCCCGGCTGGTTCGCGCGGGTCGACCGCCGCGGCGTCCCGCAGCGGGTCACCTGGATCGCGGGGCTGGGCGCGGCGTTCTTCGCGGGGGTGTTCCCCATCCGCGCCGTCGCCGACCTCACGAACATCGGCATCCTCGCCGCCTTCGTCGTCGTCTGCATCGCCGTGATCGTGTTCCGTTACACCAAGCCGGAGGCGCCGCGGACGTTCCGGCTGCCGCTCATGCCCGTGGTCCCGATCGTCGGCGTGGGCTTCTCGCTCTTCCTCATCTCGCAGCTCCACCCCGAGACGTGGCTCCGGTTCGGGGTCTGGCTCGTGATCGGACTCGTCGTGTACTTCGCCTACAGCCGCCGGCACTCGCTCCTGAACCCGGACAGCCCCCGGCACCGCCCGGGCACGACTTCGGAGACCCCCGGCGACACGCCGTAGGCGGGGCCGGGGAGGCGGCGGGTCGCGCCGCAGCTCCGAAGTCGTGCCCGGGAGGATCAGCCGACGACGAGGTTGGCGGTGTCGACGACGCGGTCGCCCTCGCCGGGGAACGCCGTGCGGGTGACCCCGGCCTCCACGTTGCCGGTGTGCAGCAGCGTCGACCCGGCGCCGAAGGCGTCGTCGCGGAGCTCCAGGGCGCCGCCCTCGAAGCGGTTGCCGACCGCGCGGTAGTGGGTCGCGCCGCTCGTCACGGCGACGTGCGTGGTCGCCCCCTCCGCCCGGAAGGTGCTGTCGGCGAGCGTCAGGTGCAGCTCGCCCGCGCCCGACCGCGACACCGTCGTCCCACCCTTCGCCGACACCTCGGAGCCCGCGATCTCGACGACCTGACGGTCCTTCGATGCCGCCGCGATGCGGGCGTTGCGGAGCGTCGAGCCTTCGATCCGCAGCTTGCCCGTCGCGGAGGCGATGGGGGCGGCGTCGTCCGCCGCGGTGAGGGTCGAGCCACGGAAGGTGACCGCACCCGGTCCGTTGATCTTCATGCCGCCCACGCGGTCGAGCACCGTGTCGACGAAGGTCACCGGCGTCTTCACCGTCGCGTTGGTGAGCTCGCCCGGAGCGACGAACGTGAAGTGCGAGTCGGCGATCACCGTCGGGCGGGCGGAGTTATCGGACGCCTGGGTGATGATGAGCGTGTCCGACGCGGTGCAGCCCCGCAGTTGCGCGCCGTCCGCGTTGATCCACAGCATTCCTGAACCGGACAGCGAGGGCTTGCCGATCACCTGCACGTCCTCCAGCGTCAGGTCGGTGATACGCACCCGCGCGACGAACCATGAGCAGACGTGCTTGCGGACGGTGATGCGCTTGGCGGCCGAGCCCCACGCGGCGCCCGAGTTGGCGAACGTCATGAGGCCGGAGTTGCCCGTGTAGGTGAGGTCGTGCTCGTACTGGCCGTGGGTGACGAACGGACCCTGGTCGTCGCCGTCGCCGTGGCAGTTCTCCACGAGGCAGTAAGCGCTCGCGGTGAAGTCGTTGAGGTGCCGGGCGTTCGCGGTGTGGCAGTTGGCGACGTAGCCGTACAGGCAGTAGATCTGCTGCGTCAGGTAGCCGGCGCCGCCCCAGGTGACGGAGGTCGGGTTCTTCAGCGTGCAGCTCTCCGTGGTGAAGTACGTGTTCCACCGGCGCTGGATCAGCGGCCAGAAGGTCGCCGTGCCGTCGATGTGGTCGACGTCGCAGCGCACCGCGTACTCGAAGGCCAGCGGGTGCGACCCCGTGTACTCGTCCGTCCCCTTGCCGAGGAACTTCAGGTTCGACACCGTCACGTCCTGCACCGGCTTCACGTGCCGCCAGGTCATCGTGCGGTCCTTGCCGAGCGGCCAGCCGTTCTTGTAGTTCACGCGGATGTGCCGACCGTCGACGATCTGGGTCACCTGCACCAGCCGCTGCAGCTCGCGCTCCCAGCGGCCCGACAGCGCGTTGACCTCGGCGGCGTACCACTCTCCGACCGTGAAGAACGACGAGTCGGCGACGGGGAAGATGTCGGCGAGGTCGGGCACGTCCTCGCCGAGCTTCGCCTCCTGCACCGCGTCGGTCACCTCGCCGCGGAAGAACATGACGGCCGCGAAGGGGTCGTCCTTCCCGGCGTTCTCGATACCCTCGGTCGTCATCAGGTGGTTCCCGAAGTCGAAGGCGATGTTCGACCGGGAGAACTTGTGGCGGCGGACGAAGTTGAGGTCGGTGTGCGCCTCCACGCGTCGCACCCGGGCGTCGCCCACCATCGCATCGAGCGCGTCGTCCGCGGGCGCGGAGGCGTCCATGATGCCGAACTTCCGGAAGTCGACCGTGCCGTCGTGCACGAGCACCCAGGCGCCGCCCTTGGGACCCGCGAGCACCGTCCCGCCGTTGGCCGCGGGGGCGTCCTTCTTCACGAAGCGGTAGAGCCCGTCGCCGCCGTCGCCGGGGGTCGCGTAGCCGCTCGTGCGCACGAGGTCGCCCTCCTTGCCTTTGCGCGTCGCGAGGGCGGTGGCGACGCCTCCGTGCGCGACGTTCTTCGAGCCCGACGACTCCTGCGGCACGGCGGGTCCCGCGGCCTGGGCCGCGGCGGGCGCGCCGATCGCGGCGACCCCGCCCAGGGCGGCGGCGCCGAAACCGGCGAGCAGCATCCGTCGACTGCGCATCGCCGCGGTCTCGGTGGTGGTGTCCAGCTGGGTCATGCTCATCCTCCTTGCGGCGTCCTCGCCGCGGTCAGGCGTCCGGCCCTCGGCCGGATCGCGGTCACCGATCAGTCCCCGATCCCCAGCGCTCTCCGAGCGGATGCTCAGAAGTAGTCGCCCGCCGTGAAGTGGCGGATGCCGTCCACCCGGGCCTGGCGGCGAAGCGGGCGGATCATCCCGGTGCGGTCGTCCTGCCGCACGGCCGCGGGAGCGAACGCCCGGACGGCGGCCTCCTCCGCGGCGAGCGCGGGGACGGCCAGCTCGCAGGTGCGGACGCCCGCCGCGGCCCAGTCCGCGGCCACGGCCTCCAGCAGGGTGTGCCGCACCGCGGCCGGATCGGCCACGGTGGGATCGGTCGCGCTCTCGTGCAGCAGCCCGATGCCGTCGCGCACCTCCGCCACCGCGTAGCCGACCGTCGCCTCCGCCTCGGCGAGCCGATACAGCGTGGTGCCACGCAGCCGCACCTCCGCCATCGTCCAGTCGCGGTCGCCGCGCACCGGAGCGAGCACGACCACACCGGTGCGGGAGCGCTCGTAGACCTCGCGCAGCGGGCCGAGGACACCGAGTCCTACGCACTCGCGCGCGACCGAGGCGGACTCCGGGGCCGTCCCCGACGCCGCCCACGGCCCGGCGAAAGCACGGGGCATCGAGAAGGTCGTGAAGCCGCTCGACCGGTACACGTCGGGGGTTCCGGTGAACAGCAGGGCCCAGTCGGCGTCACCCGCCGCGTCCAGGGTGGCGGCCACGAGCCGGCGGGCCAGGCCCCGACCGCGAGCCCGCTCGGCGACCGCCACACTGCCGATCGCGTGCACCCGCGCCACACCGCCGTCCGATTCCCGCAGGCGCTTCGGCAGTCCGAAGATCGACCCGCACACGCCCTCGTCGTCTTCCGCGACGAGCGTGTGGCTCAGCCGCTCGTCGTCCACGAGCCACTGGTCCGGCGCGAGGGGCGGTGTGAAGGCGGCCGCCCACAGTGCCGCGAGGGCGGGCTGGTCCTCCGCCCGCGCCGACCGCACGACTACGGCGCTCATGCCATCGAGGAGAGCTGGGCGCGGTCGACGGCGTGTGCGAGCGGCCGCCCCGCAGCGAAGGCGTCGAGCTCGTCGGCGACGATCCGCCCCTGCCGCAGTCGGCCCTCCCTGGTCCCGGCCGCGCGGTGCGGAGTGAGCAGCACGCGCGGTGCCGAGCGGAAGGGACTCTCCGCGGGGAGGGGCTCCTCGTCGAACACGTCGATCGCGGCGCTCAACCGGCCGCGCCGGAGCTCGGCGAGCAGGGCGGCCTCGTCGACGAGCCAGGAGCGCGCCGTGTTCACCAGGCCCGCGCCGTCCGGCATCAGGGCGAGTTCGCGTGCACCGATCAGGTGATGCGTCTCGGGCAGGGTCGGGGCATGCACCGCGACGATCTGCGCGCGACGGAGCGCCTCGTCGAGCGTCACGAGCTCCGCCCCGAGGGACGCCGCCTCCGCGGCCTCCAGGGTCGGGTCGACGAGCAGCGGCTGTGCGCCGAGCGCCCGGAGGAGCTCGAGGTACGCCCGCCCGGTCCGGGAGGCGCCGATGACCGCGATGGGCGCGCCGAGGATCTCGTGCTGCACCCCGACGGCCTCCGCGTCCCACCAGCCGCTCCCGGCGCGCAGCGCGTCGTGCATCTCGGGCACCCGGTGCAGCAGCGCGAGCGTGAAGGTCAGCGACACCTCCGCCACCGACCGGGCCATCCCCGCCCCGGCCTGCGTCACCCGCACGCCGCGGTCGAACAGCTCGTCGGTCGCGAAGGGCTTGATCGTGGCCCCGGTGTGCGCGACGAGCTCCAGCTTCGGAAGGGTGGCGAGCACCGCGTGGTCGAAAGGACCCACGCCCCAGCTCGTCACCACGACGCGCGCCTCGTCGAGCACCGCGTCCGCGAGCCGGTCCACCCGCACGAACGTCCCGCCGAGCCGCGCCGCGACGGCCTCCAAGCGCGCCGCGTCCTCGGGCGAGAAGAACTCCGCGAACAGCTCGGCGGAGACGACCGCGACCACGCTCGGAGCGCCCGTGCCGGCGGTCATCGCAGCCAGGCCTCGAGGTTCTCGGCGATGAACGCGTCGTCGTTGAGCTCCGGATACGCCTGCCGGACGCGGGCGATCTCCTCCGCCTGTCCCGGCGAGAGGCCCTCGGCCGGGTCGAGGCACCAGATGCCTTCGAGAAGCCCCTGCTGGCGGAGCATCTCGTGCACCCCGGCGATGACGCCGTGGAAGTCGTTGCCCGGGTCGAACACGGCCTGGTTCACGTCCACCATGTCCGAGGCACGGCGTCCCACCTCACGGTAGGCCTCCGCGTCTCCCGCCAGGGCGCGATGCACCCGCTCCAGCAGCGCGACCGCCGCGTGCGTGCCGACCGCCCACTGGCCGAGCAGCCCGCCGACGAACCGGAGGGTGCGCCGCCCGGACGGGGAGTCCACGTGGAACTCGGAGAGCAGGTCGGCGACGATCGCGTCGTCGTTGCCCGTGTACAGCGCGATCTCGTCGGCGCGGCCCGAGGCGGCCACGCCCCGTACGAGCTCCAGCGTGCGATAGCGGTCGAAGGGAGCGGCCTTCACCGCGACGACGGAGGGGATCGCGGCGAACTCCCGCCAGAACTCGCGGTCGAGCACGGGTCCGCCGATCGCGGTCTGCAGGTAGAAGCCGACCAGCGGCAGCACCTCGCCGACGGCGCGGGCGCGGTCGAGCAGGGCACGCTCGTCCGCACCCGCGACGCGGGGACTCACCAGCACGGCGTCGTAGCCGAGGGAGCGGGCGAGCTCCGCTTCGGCGACCGCCTGGGCCGTGTCGCCCGCCACGCCGGCGATGCGCACGAGGGTCGCATCGTCGCGGGCGTCCATCTCCTCCGCGGCCAGCGCGAGCACCGGCTCGAAGAGCGCGTGCTCCGGGTCGCGGATCTCGAACTGCGTCGTGTGCACGCCGACGGCGAGGCCGCCGGCCCCGGCGTCGAGGTAGTAACGGGAGAGCGCCCGCTGCCGCCGCTCGTCGAGCGTGCGCGCGGCGGTGAGGGCGAGCGGATGGGCCGGGATCACGGCCCCGCGGGCGAGGGTCGCGGCGGCCTCAGGGCGCAGCGACGGCACGGTCGCCGTCCGCGCAGCGGGGTCGGTCATCAGAACTTCCCGTCCCGTACGGCCCACTTGGTGGGCTTGGCGATCATCGGCAGTCCGTCGCGGATCCAGCCGGCCTGCATGCGGATGAGCTCCTCGGCGGAGACGGACGGGTAGCCGAACAGGGCCATGCAGCGGCGCGCATCGCTGAGCAGCGCGGTCGGCTGCGGCTCGTCCACGATCTCGACCTCCCGCTCGAACAGTTCGCCGAAGCGGTGGGCGATCGAGGAGACGCTGAGCAGCTCCGGACCGGTGAGGTTGATCACGAAGGGGTCGGTGGAGGCATACACCAGGCTGCGCAGCACGACCTCGTTCGCGTAGCCCTGCCAGATCACGTTGACGTTGGCGGTGGCGACCGAGACCGGCTCGCCCGCGTGCACGGCGCTGCCGATGTCGGCGAGCACCCCGTAGCGGAGGTCGACGGCGTAGTTCAGGCGGATGATCGCGACCTTGGTGCCGCGCTCCTGCGCCCCGAACTCGAAGACGCGCTCCCGTCCGAGGCAGGACTGCGCGTACTCGCCGATCGGCGCGGGCGTGGTCTCCTCGGCGGCACCGCCCGAGGCGGCAGGGACGAACGGGTACACGTTCCCGGTGGAGAGCACCGAGATCGCGCTGTCGCGGTACCGGCGGGCGATGCGGTCGGGAAGGGCCGCGTTGACCTCCCACGCCCAGGAGGCGTTGGTCGCGGCACCGAACTTCGCGCCCACCATGAACACCACGTTCGGGGCGTCGGGAAGACCGGCGAGGTCGTCGTTCTCGATGAGGTCGAACGGCACGACGCGGACCCCCGCGGCCTCCAGGCGCTCGCGGATGGCGGCGTCGCCGAAGCGGGAGACCGCGTACACCGCGTCGTCGGTGCGTCCGGCGGCGTCCAGGCCGCGCCGGGCGAGCATCGCCAGGGTCGGTCCCATCTTGCCGCCGGCGCCGAGGATCACGAGGTCTCCGGAACCCTGGGCGAGGTCGGCCACGAGCCCGTCGCTCGGGGTGGCCAGCGCCTCCTCGAGCTCGGCCTCGGAGGCGAATGCGTACTGCGTCATTGTCGTGCGGTTCCCTTCTTCTCAGCCCTTGATCCCGGTGCCGGTGACGCCCTCCTGCACGTACCGCTGAGCGATGAGGTACGCGAGGAAGATCGGCAGCAGCGCCACGACGGAGCCGGCGAGCATGGTGCTGAGCGGCACATCCTGCTGCTGCAGCGACGAGATGCCCACGGTGAGGGTGAACATCGAGTTGGACTTGGCGATGATGAGCGGCCAGAGGAAGTCGTTCCAGTGCCAGAGGAAGACGAAGATCCCGAGCGTCGCGAGGATCGGCTTGCACAGCGGCAGCACGATCCGCAGGAAGATGCGGAACTCGCCGGCGCCGTCGATGCGGGCCGCCTCGAACAGCTCGTCGGGAAGGCCCTGGATGAACTGGCGCATGAGGAAGACCGCCTGCGCGTTCGCGAGCGTCGGCAGGATGAGGCCCCAGTAGGTGTCGATGCCGCCGAGGTTCGCCATGAGGATGAACGTCGGGATCAGCGTCACGTGGAACGGCACCATGACCATCGCCAGGAACGACCAGAACATGACCTCCTTGCCGCGGAAGCGCTTCTTGGCGAAGGCGTACCCGGCGAGCGCGGAGAGGAACAGCACCGCCACGACCGACACGAGCGAGTAGACGAGCGTGTTGAACAGCCAGACGAGGATGTTCTGCCCGGCGAGCACCTGCTCGTACGCCTCGAACGAGATGTCGTTCCAGGGGAGCAGCGAGCCGGGGAGCTCGACGAGCATGCCCGGCTTCAGGCTCAGCACGACCATGGCGTAGAAGGGGAAGAAGCTGAGGATGCCGGCGAGGCTCAGCCAGATCCAGCGGACCGCGATGCCCCAGCCGGTCGGCTCGAGCGCGCGGAACGAGCGGCGTTTCCGCGCGGCGGGACGCGTCGCGGGCGGCGTCGTCTGCGTCGGCGGCTGCAGGAGGGCGGTCATTTCTGCTTTCCGATCACGAGGCGCTGGATGAGGGCGACCACGAGGGTCATGACGAACAGGGCGACGCCCACCGCGGCCGCGTAGCCGTAGTCGAAGTAGCGGAAGCCCTGGTCGTAGAGCATGTAGACGAGCGAGTAGCTCGCGTTCGCCGGCCCGCCCTGGGTCATCACGTAGATGACGTCGAAGACCTGGAAGGCGGCCGTCGTCTCGATCACCGCGAGGAAGAAGAAGGTCGGGCGCAGGTGCGGGAGGATGATCCACCGGAAGCGCTGCCAGGCGTTCGCGCCGTCGACCAGCGCCGCCTCCTCCAGCTCGCGCGGCACGTCCTGCAGGGCGGCGATGAGGATCATCATCCCGTAGCCGAACCGGGACCAGACGCCCACGACGACGATCGCGGGGATCACGAGCACGGTGCTGCCGAGCCAGGAGCCGCCGAGACCGAGCGGGGCCATCAGCGCGGACCACGGGCCGTTGGCGGAGAAGATCCAGACGAAGATCGAGCCGGCCAGCACGAGCGAGGTGATGACGGGGAGGAAGAAGATCGAGCGGAAGAACCGGGCGCCGCGGAAGGCGCGGCGCACGCCGAGGGCCATGATCGTCGACAGCACGAGCGCGATCGGCACCGCGAAGACCGTGTAGATGAGAGTGGTCCCCAGCGCCCGCCAGAACAGCGGGTCAGCGACGAGGCGCTGGAAGTGGTCGAGGCCGCGCCAGGCGATCTCGCCGGAGATGTCGTAGTCGAAGAAGCTCAGCGCCACACCCGCGATGCTCGGGCCGAAGCGGAAGGCGATGAACAGCAGGAAGGCGGGGAGCACGAACAGGAACGCGACGCGCGCTTCCCGTCGGGCGAGCACCCGGGCGACCCGTCCTGCGGGCTTCGGCGCCGTGGTGGCCGTCGTCATTGTCGATTCCTCACGTGGGGGGCGGGAGAGAGGGGGCGTGCGGCGGGTACCCGCACGCCCCCGGGTGTCACTTCTGCAGCAGCGGGGCTGCGGCGGCCGCGGCGTCCTTCAGGGCGTCGGCCGGGGACTTCTGGCCCAGCAGGGCGGCCTGGATCTCCGGCGAGAGCACGCCCATGAGCGCACGGGAGCTGGCGTCGAGCTCGCCCACCGTGGTGTCGGGGACGTACTTCTCGACCTCGCCGAGGAGCGGGTCGTCGGCGTACAGCGGCTCGGTGGTGCTGAGCGCGGAGAAGTAGCCGGCGGCCTTGAGGTACGGCTCGACGACGTCGGCGCCGGTCGCGAACTCGGCGAACGCGGCTGCGGCCTCGGGGGCCTTCGAGCCCTTGAGCACGGACAGCGAGCCGACGGTGCCGTAGGCCACGGACTCCTCATCGGTCAGCGGCGCGAGGACCTTGACGTTCTCCTCGCCCCAGAACGGCGCGACCTCGGTCACGGCGTTGTTCCAGGTGCAGGCGACCTTGCCCTGGGCGATGGCGGTCTGCTCCAGCGGGACGTTGGTGGTGAGGGCCTCCGGGTCGAGCGCGCCCTCCTCGGCCAGGTCGGTCAGGAAGGTGAGCGCCTCTTCGCCGGCCTTGCTGTCGAAGCCGACCTCGCCGTCCTCGGTGTAGACCTCGCCGCCGGCCTGCCAGAGCAGCGGGTAGTAGGTGAGGTTGAGGGTGTTCTCGGCCGACGCCGGGTAGTTGAGGGCGTACATGCCCTTGTCGATGAACGCCGGAGCCATCTCGGCGATGTCGTCCCACGTCTCCGGGTACTCGGTCACCCCGGCGCCCTCGAACGCGGCCGCGTTGCAGATCAGCGGCTGCGCGCTGGTGAGGATCGGGGCACCGAGGATGTCGCCGCCGAGCGTGACCGACTCCTTGACGTTGGGGAGCAGGTCGCCCTGGCGCTCCTCGCTGAGCAGGTCGTTCAGCGGGGCGATCGACTTCTGGTACGCCGCGAGCTGGTCGGGGATGAGGTAGACGACGTCCGGTCCCTTGCCGGCGGCGATCGCCGTCTGCAGGGCCTCGTCACGGTTCGCCCACGGGAAGATTTCGTACTTCACGTTGACGTTCTCGTTCTCCTTCTCGAACGCCTCGATGGTCGAGTCCCAGAAGTCCTTGTGCACCGCCTCGTCGGCGATGACGGGGTAGAGCCAGACCGTGATGTCCTGCTCGCCCTCTGCGGTGTTGCCTCCGCCGGCCGAACATCCGGCCAACAGGGTGGCGGCCGCGACTCCCGCGACGACGCCGGTGATCTTGCTGACGCGCATGGTGCTCCTTTGCGTAAACCGTGCTGAGTACGGTTCATTATGACATTGGCTTTGGATAATTCGTCAAGCATAAGTTCTCAGAGCCTTGTTTCCGCCGTGTTTCTCGGCCGTGAACAACAATCCCCGATCTGAGAATCGGGTGTGCTAATTTGATCGCACCAACGGCGGAGACGAAGGAGGGACCCGATGGGCGCGACCAGTCCGCTCTCGATCGTGGCGCGGTCCGCACTCCGGCTGCGCGATGCCGGACCGGCGACCGTCAGCGACCTCTCCCGGTCGCTCGAGGTCTCCCGCACCTCCGTCGAGAACGCCGTGGCGGTGCTCTCCGACTCCGGACTCCTCGTCGACGCCCCGGCGCAGAACGGCGGCGGCGCGGGGCGCCCGGCCCGCCGCTACTCCTTCCACGCCGCCGCCGGTGTGGTGGTGGGCGTGGACATCGGCGTCGCGAGCGTGCGGGTCGTCGTCGCGGACCTCGCGGGGGTGGTCATCGCCCAGCGGGCGTTCCCCGGCGTCGCGGAGCAGCCCGACGGCCCGGCCAAGCTCGCCGCCGTGATCGACGACGTCCGGGGCACTCTCGCCCCGCTCTCGCTGCCGCGGACCGGTCTGCGGGCGATCGGCGTCTCCCTGCCCGGCATCGTCGACGACGACGGACGGGTCACCACCTCGGTCGTCATCCCGGAGTGGTCCGGTATCGACATCGGCTCGCAGTTGCGCCAGGCGTTCGGCTGCCCCGTGGCGGTCGACAACGGTGTGCGGCTCGCGGCCGTTGCGGAACATCACCTCGGCGTCGCGCAGCTCGTCGACGATGTCATCTACCTGTCGGTCGGCAACCGCATCGCCATGGGCCTCATCCTCGGCGGCCGTCCGCGGCGCGGCATCCACAACGCGGCGGGAGACATCGGCCGCCTCGCGTTCCGGGGCCTGAACACCGAGACCGGGCAAATCTCGTGGCGCACCGCCCCGACCGCCGCCGAGGTGTTCGCCCTGGCGCGCAGCGGGGAGCAGGCCGCCCGGCAAGAGCTCGACGGCTTCATCGACGAACTCGCCCACGGGATCGCGACGCTGATCATGACGGTCGACCCCGCCATGGTGGTGATCGGCGGTGGACTCTCGGCCGCGCACGAGCAGCTGCTCGACCCCCTGCGCGCCGCCCTGCCCGGCCACCTCGGACTGCCGTTCCAGGTGCCCGTCGCGGAGGCACGGCTGGGTGCGGAAGCAGCCGCCCACGGCGCCGTCGTGCACGCGTTCCAGCGGCATCCGGGCGACATCTACGGCATCGAGGACATGCCCGCCCCACCGATCACCCCCATGCCGCACGACCCCGCGGCCGGCGTCGACCCCGAGGAGAAGCAGTGAGCACGTTGAAGGTCGGACTCATCGGCGCGGGCGGGATCTCCCGCGTGCACGCCGACGCCTGGCGGGCGCTCGGCGTGCAGGGCTTCGTCACCTCGAAGGAGGGCG
>Ga0233424_10001026_pt1 | contig 28247 bp, 23 predicted proteins | sample Watercolumn_Towu_FD_181011 | JGI IMG/M metagenome (GOLD analysis project Ga0233424, IMG submission 181011) | Freshwater microbial communities from Lake Towuti, South Sulawesi, Indonesia - Watercolumn_Towuti2014_125_MG | ecosystem: Environmental > Aquatic > Freshwater > Lake | place: Indonesia... | reverse complement strand
GCACGGCAGGACATGGTGGAGAAATGGCAATGGGACCGGGTGGCGGGTCTGGCGGCTGAGCGGTTGGCGGAGATTGTCGAGGGACTGCGGTCGAAATTCAGTAATCAGTTATCAGTTGCCAGTGATCAGTTGTCAGGGGCAGATCAGCAGTTGTCCGAATCCGCAATCCGCAATCCGCAATCCGCAATTGAAAGCTCCGTACCCATTCAAGAACTAGCTCGACAGGACCGCATTCCCGGGTATAAACGAGGATCGGTGCATTCGATGAATGATCCGTCCCGCAAAGACGACGCGCACGGCTCCATCCAGAAACCGAACTTTGAGATTGGCCCTGTCTCCGCCGAGGCCAACCGGTTGCTGGAACGAGCCGATGCCGAATACCGCAAAGGAAACCTTACGAATGCCCGCGCGGTGCTGCTGGAGGCATTGCAACACCTCCCCGATTCCCCGAGAATTCAGGCCACCTTGGGCGCGATCTCGTTCAGCCTGAACGAATTTGACGCTGCCAGAGAGTGCTTCGCAAAGGCCGCCGCCCTGGCCCCAAATGATCCTGGAGTTCGTGTTCAGTTGGCGTTGGCTCACCTGGAACTGGATCAGATCGATGAATTCGAAGCGGCCCTGGGCCGTGCGATCGAACTCGACCCGAACCACCGCGACGCGCTCAAGCTTCTGGCGGATTTGAACTTGAAACAAGGTCAGTTCACCGATGCGGCCCGCACCTACGCCAAGATCGTCACGAAGCATCCCGAGGATCTGGAGTCGCTGCTTGGATTAGGCGCCTGTTTCTTCAAGGCAAACGAATGGGAAACAGCCCAGGAAGTTTATGAGCGCATTCTGACGGTTTCCCCGAACCATTCGCTCGCGGCCAACAATTTGGCTGCGATCAAGAAGAAGATTGAGGAGAGAGCGGCAGCCTTCGGAAAGAGTAATCAGTATTCAGTAACCAGTGATCAGCCGTCAGTGGCCGGTGGTCAGTTGCCAGAGGATAGCGCTGCGCATGCTCAACTCGCAACGCACGGCTCTCAACCTTCCACTCCGCACTCCGCACTCCGCACTCCGCACTCTGAAATTGATCGCCTCCTGGACCGCGCGGAGCGGGAAAGCCAGGATGGGAATCATTCGTCCGCGAGGCAAATCCTGGAGCAAGCGCTGCGGTCCGCGCCGAACGAAGCCAGAGTCCTCGAACGGCTGGGAACGGTCGCCTTCACTTTGAATGATTTCAATGCCGCGCAACAGCACTTCAGCCGGCTCGCGGAAATCAAGCCTTCGGAAGCGTCCGCGTTCGTGCAACTGGCGCTGACGCATCTCCGGCTGGAACGCATCGACCAATTCGAAATGGCTCTGGGCCGGGCGCTGGACCTCGATCCCCACCACCGCGACGCGCTGAAGTTGTTGGCGGATTTGAATCTTCGCAACGACCAGTTCAAGGACGCCGCTCAGACCTACACGCGAATCCTCAGCCGGTATCCTGACGACCTGGATGCCCTTTTGCCTTTGGGAGTTTGCTTCTTCAAACTGGAGGATCTGGAGACGGCGAAATTGGTGTTTGACCGAGTGCTGGAAAAGTATCCCGGGAACGCGGTCGCCCAGGAAAACCTCGAAGTGATCCGGCAACGGCTGGCCGCAGGCGATGGGGGGAATCAGTCCTCAGTCGCCAGTGGTCAGTTGCCAGTGACCGGTGCTCAGTCATCAGAATCCGAAATCCGAAATCTGAAATCCGAAATTGAAGACTCCGCGCTCCGCGCTCCGCAATCCGCGATCGAGCCTCTCGTGGAGCAGGCCGAGGCCGAACACAAGCGCGGGAACCTTTCCCGCGCCAAGGAGCTGTTGCTTGAGGCTTTGCGGTTGGAACGAGATGATCCCAGGGCCTTGACCGCGGCCGGCACGGTTTGCTTCGCTTTGAATGAGCTAGACCAAGCCTATCGGCATCTGCAGAGGGCGAGCGAGGTCGACCGGCGTGATCCGGCCGTTCTTGTTCAGCTCGCGTTGGTCAACTTCAAGCTGGATCAAATCGAAGAATTTGAAGTGGCGCTGAGCCGGGCGCTGGAGATCGATCCTCACCATCGCGATGCGCTCAAGCTTTTGGGCGACCTGAATTTTCAGAACAACCGGCTCAAAGATGCCGCCCAGGCCTACACGAAGATCTTGAGCCGCCATCCGGACGACCTGGAAGCCTTGTTGCCGCTGGGGGTCTGCTTTTTCAAAGACGGGGATCTGGAGACGGCCCAGCTGGTTTTCGAGCGCGCCTTGGAGCGGCATCCGGACAACGAAGTGGCCAAGGAGAATCTCGCGGCGGTTCGGCAAAAGCTGGCCGGGATCGCGGAGAGTCATCAGCCGTCAGTGGCCAGTGATCAGTTATCAGTTGTCAGTAATCCGTTGTCAGAGCAATCCCCAATCCGAAATCCTCAATCCGCAATTGAGGGGTCGCCCACAGCCCCGCGCTCATCATCTGTTTCAGATGCTGGTGACCAGACTGCGCAATCCGCACTCCCCAATCCGCACTCCCCAATCAACAAGTCGGCTTTGGCGAAACTGATGGATCAGGCGAATTTCTTCTGCGAGGTCGGCAACCGCGAAGCAGCACTCGAAACACTCGATCAAGCGGTCGAGATGGCTCCGCGGGATCCTCAGATTCGCTCGGCACTGGGCAGCCTGCATTTCACCCAGGGCAACTATGAAGCGGCCCGGGAGCAATTCCGCCGTTTGATCGAAGTCAAGCCTCGCGATGTGGATGCCTACACACGCCTGGCGATGGCTTGCCTCAAGGTGGATCGCATCGAAGAAATGGAAGCCGCGCTCGGCCTTGCGCTCGAAATCGATCCGCACCATCGCGAAGCGCTGAAATTCCTGGCTAAGACCAACCTGGAGAACAACCGGGTGCGCGACGCAGGCCGCGCTTATGCCAAGCTGCTGGAACGCTGTCCAGATGATCTGGAAACTTTGCTGAGTTTGGCGCTTTGTTTTTATCGCGGCGCCGATTTCGAGTCCGCCCGCATGGTTTATAACCGAGTGCTTGAAGCGGACCCAAACAATGTCACCGCGCGCGAGAACCTGTATCAGCTCGATCAGATGACTGAAGCCAGCGGCCCGTTGCCGGTTGTCAGTGATCAAGTGCCGCAGACCAAAGAGCAAAGCCCCGGGGTGACGGGTCAGAAGTCAGAGGTCAGTGGGCAGTCTTCAGTAATCAGTGATCAGTCCTCCGAATCCGCGGGCCGCCCTCCGCCGTCCGCCATTGCGGATTTGGATCGACTGCTCGCGAAGGCCGATGCGGCGGTTGGTTCGCAAAACCTGGCCGAAGCGCGCGACGCGCTGAAAGCCGCGCTGGAGTTCGCCCCGGATTCTCCGGAGATTCTTTCCGCGCTCGGGACGGTTTGTTTCCAACTGGGCGACTTGCGGGAAGCACGCCTTCATTTGGATCGGCTGGTGCAAATCGCGCCATCTGATCCGGTCAAATGGGTCCAACTCGCGCTGTGCTCCTACCAATTAGGCGAATCGGCTGAGTTTGAATCCGCCCTGTCCCGGGCACTGGCCCTGGACGCGAACTGCCTCGACGCCCTCCGGCTCCGCGCGCAGGTCGATTTCAATCAAGGCAAAACTCAGAGCGCCGCCCAGACGTTCGGGAAGATACTCAAGCAGACGCCTGACGACTTGGAGATTCTGATGCCCCTGGGAGTTTGCTTTTTCAGGACGGGCGATTGCGAGACCGCCAAAATGGTTTTCGAGCGGATTCTGGAATTGGAGCCCGATCACGCCTTGGCGAAAGAGAATCTGAAGGTCATCCTGGATAAGCTTCGGGCGGGAGATGGGAGTGGTGAGTTGTCAGGGGCCGGCGAGCAGCCGTCTGACTCCGCACTCCGCACTCCGCACTCCGAAATCCCGAAGGCTGGCCAGCGCGCGCTGGATGAGCAGCTTTCCAGAGCGAACGCCTTGTGGTCTGCCGGCGACTTGGGAGGCGCGCTGGCGGCACTGCGCGAAGCGCGCAACGAAAGTCCCGAGAGCCACGAAATTTGCGCGGCGCTCGGCAGCGTCCTCTACCAAAAGGGCGACCTGAACGCGAGCTATGAAGAACTGCAGCAGGCAACCCAGATGCTTCCCAATTCCTCTGACTATCAGACTCGCCTCGCGCTGGTGCTGCTCGCCTTGGACCGTATTCACGAATTCGAAACCGTGCTCGGGCGCGTTCTTGACGGCGACCCGGCCTATCGCCCGGCGCTGAGGTTGTTGGCGGACCTGAATTTCCGGGAGGGCCGCTTGAAGGACGCTGCGCAAACCTACCACAAGATTCTTCTTCAAGCTCCGGACGATACCGAAGTGATGCTGCCGCTGGCCGTCTGCTTCTACAAGACGGGCGACATTGAAGCGGCCAAGATGGTGTTCGAGCGCGTTCTCCAGATCGATCCACAAAATGCGGTCGCGCGCGAGAATCTCGATTTGATTACCAAACCTTCCTGTCCACTTCCGCCTCCCTTCAGCCAGTCAGCCGCGCCAGAACCTCCGGCAAAAAAAAAACGGTAGGCGCTGAGCCGTTGCCCGAAATTCCCCGTAGCGCAGATTTGCAATCTGCCGTATCGCAGGATTGCATCCTGCAGAGCGCCCCCGAGTTCGGTTGCGTTCCAAGCGTCCAAGGCGCCGCCGATTCCAAATCGGCGCTACAGCAGAGTGCATCTCTGCGCGACACGGCGCGCAAACTGTCGATCCGCTGGGAGGGATCGCAGTTTGTTCACCATTCGCTGGCGCTCATCAATCGTGAGCTGTGCCTTCAGTTGATGGCGGCTGGCCACGACCTCTCCGTTCTTCCTTACGAACCCGACCAATTCGGCCCGGAAGCTGATCCACGCTTCCGCCAGATTGCCAGCCGCGTTCGCTCCTCGCTCACTCAGGGCGCGCACGTTCATGTGCGCCACCAATGGCCGCTGAATCCGTCGCCGCCCCGGGAGGGTCACTGGGTGATCATCCAGCCCTGGGAATTTGGCCGCATCCCGAAGGACTGGGTGCCGGTGCTGCGGGAGCGCGTCGATGAAATCTGGGTTCCCAGTTCGTTCGTTCGGGAGTGCTATGTTCAAAGCGGCGTCCCTTCCGAGAAAGTCTTTGTGGTGCCCAACGGCACGAACCCGGAACGTTTTCATCCGGGCGCTCCGCCGCTCTCACTTCCGACGCGCAAGAAATTCAAGTTCCTGTTCGTCGGCGGCACGATTCGCCGCAAAGGACCGGACCTGGCGCTGAACGCTTATCTGAAGCGTTTCACGGCCGCGGACGATGTTTGCCTGGTCGTGAAAGATTTCGGCACGACCACGTTCTACCAGGGCCAGACTCTCGAAGCGCAAATTCGGCAATTGCAGACTCAGCCGAATGCGCCGGAGATCGTCTACCTGAACCAGGATCTCACGCCTGACAAAGTTCCGGGGCTGTACACCGCTTGCGACTGCCTGGTTCATCCGTACCGCGGGGAAGGGTTCGGGCTGCCGATTCTTGAGGCGATGGCGTGCGGTTTGCCTGTGATCGTCACGGCCGGAGGCGCGGCCGACGATTTCGCGACGGAAGAGTTCGCTTACCGGATTCCTGCCCGGCGCCAAAGTATCGGCAACAAGGTCGGTGATTTGGTTCTCGCCGGTGAGGGCTGGCTGCTGGAGCCGGATCCGGAGGCACTAAGCAACCAAATGAAGTTCGTGGCCGCTCATCCTGCGGAAGCTCGTTTGTTGGGAGAACGCGCCAGCTTCAATGTGCGCAACCAATGGACCTGGGCCGCGGCGGCGGCCGTGGCGGAGGCACGTCTGCAAACTCTCGCTTCGCGCACGGACAAACCATTGAGGGAGCGTCCGATTACCCTCCAGGCTTCAGGCGGCGCAGCGCCGAATCCACATCTCGGTGAGCAATCGGCGTCCCGATCTCCCTCACCCTGTCTCTCTCCCCAAGGAGAGGGAATGCCGATCTCCGCCGCGGAGAGGTCTGATGAGTCCTCGAACGACCCACGGCGCCAAACCGTCCCCCCTCTCCTCGAACCCTGTAGCAGCGGACGTGAATCCGCTCCAGTTGGTCAGAGCCGACTCACGTCGGCTGCTACGGCTCAGGGTTCAGATTCTAAGAATTCTTCGGGTGAACCCTCCATTGTCGTTCCTCCCGCGGGTCTCGTCGGCTCGTTGAAACAGGCGCAAGATTTCGCCGCGGAGAAGAGGTATTTGAAGGCGTGGAAGGCTGCCATCGAAGCCATCAAACTCCGCCCGTTCCATCCCGACGCTTATCTGCAAATGATCGAGATCGCGCTGTCGGCGGAGGACGAACGCCAGGCGTTTCTTTGCGCGGAACGCTTGATGCAGATGACGCCGAATTGGGAAATGGCCCAGCGCGTATTTGCTTCTCTCCAACCCACGGCTCAAGGCAAGCGTTCCAAAATCAACTGGACGCCGCTTCCCAGGTGGCCGAAGAAGCCCCGGCTCAGTGTCTGTCTCATTGCCAAGGACGAAGAAGAGAACATCGGGCGCTGCCTGGCGTCGGTCCGGCCCATGGCCAGCCAGATTGTGGTGGTGGACACCGGATCCACGGATCGCACAGTGGAGATTGCCCGCCAGCATGGGGCGGAGATCTATCATTTTGCCTGGAACGACAACTTCGCCGAGGCGCGCAACGCCGGTCACGAGCACGCGCGCGGCGATTGGGTGTTGATCCTGGATGCGGACGAAGAATTGCCCAAGGAAAGCCACGAGAAGCTCGCGCGCGACATGGCCGCCACGAACGTGCTCGGTTACCGCATCCCGATCTGCAATATTCACGAAGCCACCGATTCCGTGACTTACGTGCCGCGGTTGTTCCGAAACGCGCCCGCCTTGTTCTTTGTGGGCCGCGTTCACGAACAGATTTACGCCAGCGTGATCGCTCGCAAAGTGGAATGGGGCATGGACGCGACGATGGGGACCGCCACGATCCTGCACTACGGTTACGATCCCGGGTTGATCAAGCGGAAACAGAAAATTCAGAGGAATCTGAGATTGATGGAGCGGGCCGTGCAGGAGCTGCCGAACGAAGCGGCGCTGCTAATGAATTACGGGCTCGACCTCGTCAACGACGGGCGCCTGGAAGAAGGCCTGGAAAAATATCGTCACGCCTTCCGCATCATGGCGCCCCATCCGGCCGGATCGATCTTGCCTGAAGTCCGAGAGCGGTTGCTCACGATTTATGGCGTGCATGCCCTCAAAGCCGAGCTTTTCGGCGAGGTGCTGGACGTGATGACCTCGCGCCTGGCTGCCGACGCGGGACCGACTGCGTCGATGCACTTCCTGGCCGCGGTCGCGCTGATGCGGATGAAACGCCCCGCCGAAGCGATGCCGCATTTGGAAGCTTGCCTTGCCAAGCGCGACGCGCCGACGCTGACGCCTCCGTGTCATCAAGTCTTCAAGGCGGGACCGCATCATTTGCTCGCGCAGTGTGGCGCGGCCATTGGGGAAAACGAGAAGGCCGAGATGCATTTCAACCGGGCGCTCGCAATTGAACCGGAGGCGCCCGGCCTCGTTCACGATTACGCGCATTTTCTGCATCGCACGGATCGCTCGCTCGAAGCTCTGCAAACGCTCCACGGCCTGATGGCCAAAGGCATCAATGATGAGAACCTCTGGCATCTCGGAAGTTTCATCTCCGCCAGCAAACCGGAGTTTGCCGAGTTTTCGGTGGATTGGACGGAAGAAGCCGTGAAACATTTTCCACAGCACGCGGGAATCCGGGCGTTGCGGGGCGAAGCGTTGCTGAAAGCGGGCCGGTTCAGTGAAGCGCTGCCGTTCTTCCAGAATTCAGTCCACGCTCAGGAACCTTCCGCACGGAGCGCAGTTTTGATCTGTCAATTTGCCGAAGGGCAAACGCCGGCCCTGGCGCTTCCGGAAGACGAGGCGCAACTCAGCGTGGAATTCGTCAACTGGTATTGGCGGCTTCTGGCGGCGCGCTCGATGGAAGCGCTGAAGAAAGTCAATGCCCGGATCGATGTGTTGAGGGCAATCTTGCCAAAGGCAGCGGCGATGCTGGAGCAGGCGCTGCAAGACTCCGATTCGGGTCAGCGGATGTAATCGAGGATGGATTGGCTGAGGATTGTGCCGCCGGTCTTCAGCGCGGCCACGTAAGCGTTCTGGATTTCGCTCAAGGCGACGAGGGTCTTGGCCAGGTCCGCATCGGATTCTTTCGATACCAGACTGACGAGCGACGTTTTGCGCGTGTTGGCCATGGAGGAGGCCGTTTCCAGGCGCGTTTGTTCCGCGCCAGCGCTGCCGAATTGATAAAGGATGTTGTCTTCGTCCTTGAGCAAGTTCGGAAGATCCGAGGTGCGAATCGCGGCGGTGTTATTGCTCAGGAGATTGCGGCGCAGCGAAATCAGGTGTCCCAAAAGGTCGGCCCCCACCGATGTGTCCTGGAGCAAACCGCGCGCGCCGGAGCCGGAAGTATTGGCGCCTGGAACGGTCACGGAGATGGTGATGTTCTCGGCGATTTCGCTGGAAGCAACCGTCTCGGAACCGTTGTAGGCCACGCTTGAGATTTGATTCTGGGCGTTTCGCTTCGCCTCGAAGGGGGCCGCGGCGTTTTTGGTTCCGCCGAAAATGTAGTTCCCCTGGTGGCGCGTGTTGGCCAACTGGACAGCGCGTTCAATGAGTTGGTCCACTTCCGTGGCAAGCGCCTGGAGTTCTTCGGGAGTGCGAAGATTGTCCGCTCGAGTCGCAATTTCACCCCCACGGTCCGATACTTTCTTCAAATCGTTGATGGCCGCAAAGGAGGCGGTCAGCGTGTCCTTCAACGTCCCGATATTCTTCTCGTACTGCGTGATCGCTTTGATCTCGGTTTGGAGGTCGAGCACTTTACGCATGGCGCGCGGGTCTTCGCTCGCCAGTTGAAACCGCTGGCCGGTGCCGGCCTGGGTCTGGAGCCGCGCTTGCTGAGTCGAGAGGCGTTCCAGTTGGGCCCGGATCACATTCGGGAAGGAGCTGGCGGTGACTCGCATATCGGTGGGGGAGGTGGATGGCTTTACCGAGTCAAGTTAATGACGCTCTGTAGCAGTTCGTCCAAGGTCGTGATCATGCGGGCCGAGGCCTGGAAGGCGCGCTGAAAGACAATCAGGTTGGCCATTTCTTCATCGACGGAAACACCGCTGATGGAGTCGCGCTGTCGGGCCAACATGCGGTTGACGGCATCCTGGTCCTGCATCTGGTTGTTCGTGCTGTTCAGGGCCTGGCCGAGATTCGCAACCGTCTGGTTATAGCGTTCGGAGAAGATGAGGTTGCCCAGGGCGGACTGAGTCTGGTTCGCCATCTTGGCCAGCTTGAGCGCGACTCCGTTGTTGCCCGGTTCACCGTTCGAACTGGCCTGGATCCGGCTGGGATCATTTTTCAAAACAGTGTTCAGCGCGATGTCGGACGCGTTCGATCCGGAGAAGAAAACCGCTCCTGTGCTCACGCCGTCCAGCGCGATGCCCGCTGAGTGGGCCGTGTTTACCTGGGTGATTAGTTCCCTTGCCAGGGTGTCGAGGTCGTCGGAAACCGTTTTGATCTCTTCATCCCGGGCGTCGATGACGCCCTTGATGCTGCCCTTGGTGAGCTTGACGGAGGTGCCGCCGGCGGTCTGAACCTTCGTGCGTTCGACTCCGGTGCTCCTGTCCGCTACCCCCTTCAACGTATCTACAACACTGTCGTTCGAGATGATACGCACGCCGCCGATCGAGAGGTTCAATTGGTTAGTGACGGTGTCCTCAGAGTAGGTCATGTTAACATACTTGGAAAGGGCCTCCAGCTTTTCCTGACGGCGATCCCGCAGGTCATTGGCCTTGCCGACGTCGTCGATCTCTGACGACGTGATGCTCATGCTGATGTCGCTGATGTCAGCCAGGAGTTGATTCGCCAGCTTCACCTCGTCTTGAACGCGAATGTTCAAGTCGTCGCGCAGATTCGAAAGCCGCGTGCTAACGCTGTTGAATTTCTCCGTGAGGCTCCCGCCTCTCAACAGGACGATCTGGCGGTCCGCCGTTGAATTCGGATTGGTGCTCAGCGCCTGCCAGGCGTTGAAGAAATCCGAGAGACCTTCGATAATTCCGAACTGGCCGCCGATTCCGAGGCTGGCAGTGGCGCCTTCGGCCGATGAAGCCTGCCGGTCGTCGAGCTGCTGTCCCAAATTCACTTCAGCAAACTCCAGCGCCTTTTGGCGGGATTCGAGGTAACCGCTCACGCTGTTTTCTCTCACAATCTCGGCGTCGAGCAAGCGGTCTCGGACTTGTTCGATGGACGAAACTTTCGAACCGGTTCCTATCGGTCCGGTTGGGCTGGGAAGCGCTTCGGAAGTCTGAATCCGGAGGCGCTGGCGCGCGTAGGCTAAATTGCTGACGTTGGAAAGGTTGTGGCCCGTCAGTTCAATCCCCTGCCGATTGGCGTCCAACCCGCGCTTGGCGACTTCCAGGGTTCCGATGAGGCCGAGAGGCATAAGGACTGGTTTCGGTTAGATGATCATCTCGCAGAGCGAGCTTTGCGGCATCGCGCCTGCCTTGACGGTTCCGGTCGGCGTGTAAGTCTGGCCTCCGCTCGAGGGGAAGAGGCTGAAGATCATCTGCTGCATCAGGTCCAGGGAACGGCTCAGGAGCAGATGATTCTGGCGCAACCGCTGTTGGGAGCGCATGAGCAAATCGTTGATTTCCTCGACGAGCGCCTCCAGGAGCGGTTGATACTCTTTCGGGACCAGCGCGACCAGTTGCCGGAAGGAGAGGGTCGTGGGCTGGTCCATGGCGGTGGCGAGTTCTTTGCGAAGTTGGTCTCGGCGCTGGCGGGCGGCGGCGACGATGGGCACCTGGGCATTGATGGCACCAAGGTTTTCCAGGAGGCCTTCGGCGGACCGGCTCACGATCAGGTCCTGCTGCTGCTCCAAAAGCGCCAGCAACTCACCGTACTGGGTGAGCTCATCCCGCAAGGTCTCGATCAGTTTCTCCAATTGGGCCTTCATGGCATCGGTGCGTCTCGATCCGCGGTCTGGCTGTTGTTCTCGTCCGGGTGAGTCATCTGGGCCTGGAAGGAGTTGGCGAGGCCGAACGTCCCGGTCTTGCTGATGGCGTCAGCGAGTTGGTTCACGATCATGTCCTGATAAATATCATGACTGGCGCCCAGCATCACGCCTTTGGGCTTCAACAGCGGTTTCTGCGCTTCGTTCAGAAACTGGCGCAGCAAGATGGCCTCAAAGTGATGGCTGATTCCGGCCAGCTTTTCGTCTTCCGACAACTGCTTGCTGGACGCCAGGCGCTCCAACGGCATATCCGCCGGACTGAGTTTTCGGGCGACCGGGCTGCTGTCCATACGCCGATTACTGGATCACCAATTCCGCCTGCAACGCGCCCGCTGCTTTCATGGCTTCGAAAATCGACATCATATCGCGCGGAGTGGCGCCCAGTTCGTTCAGCGAGGCGGCGATTTTCTCAATGGTGGGCATCTCCGGGAAGGCCTTCATTTTGGCCGGTTGTTCGGTGGCTGCGGTGTCCGTGCGCCGTGTTACGACGGGCTGGCCGACTTGAGCAAAGGGATTTGGCTGAGAAACGTCGAGGGTCTCGGCAACTGTGACGATGATGTTGCCGTGGGAGACGGCGCACCGCGAAATCTTGGCCCAAGCGGTGACTACGACCGTTCCGGTTCGTTCGTTGATAATCACTCGCGCGGGCGTGTCGGGCATCACGTCGATGGCTTGGACACGGGCGATGAAATCCACCGGGATAATCTGAAATTGGTCGGGGATTTTGACGCGCACGGCGGCGCCGTTCATGGCATGGCTGGAACTCGGAAACACCGCGTTGATCGCCTCGGCCATACGAGCGGCCGTCGTGAAGTCAGGCTCCCGCAGCACAAACTGAACGGCGTCGCCTTCCACCAGGGTCACCTCAATTTCTTTCTCCACCAGGGCGCCATTGGAAATCTTGGCGGTCGTGGGATGATTCTTCTGAACGGTCGCGCCACCAGCGCCACCCTGACCCAGAGCGAAACCGCCCACGGCAAGCTGGCCTTGAGCGACGGCGTAAATCTCGCCGTTCGCGCCCCAGAGAGCCGCCTGGGCAAGAATGCCGCCCTGGAGCGATTTGGCATCGCCCATCGCTGCGATGGTCACGTCAATCGTGTTGCCTGATTTGGCATAGGCGGGCAGCTCGGCTGTGACCATGACGGCGGCGACGTTCTTGGATGTCAGTGCATCCGGCGGCAGCGTGATTCCGAACCTTCGCAAAGTGTTCGCGAGCGAAGCTTTCGTGTAAGCGGGATCTTTATCACCGTCGTTGGCCAGGCCGTACACCAAGCCGACGCCGCTCAATTGATTGGGCCGCGCCCCATGGACGAAGGTCAAGTCGCGCACGCGCACGGTCACACCGTGAGAAGGAGCGGCCAAGACTGAAGGAGCGGCCAAGACTGCGATCAAGATCAGGAAGATGCCTGCAGAAAGTCGCTTCATAGGACTAGAACGGGGTCAGGACGTCCCAGGCGCGGCTGAACCAGCCCTTTTTCTGCGCGTTGCTGATCGCGCCCGAATCTTCGAACCGGATCGAAACGTCCGCCAGGTTGGAGCTGAAGACGGTGTTGTCCGAGTTGATGTCGTATTTCCGGACGGTGCCGCGAAGGATGACGGTCTGCGATTCTCCGGAGAAAGTCGTCTGGCGAAGCCCTTCGACCATCAAGTTCCCGTTGGGCAGCACATCGATCACACGCACTCCAAACCGATGAGTGATGGTTTCGGAGTTGGCGATGGCGCCTTTGCCGTCGAATCCGCTCTTGGAAGTCATTCCCATGGCGGGAAGTTTTCCATTGTGCGTCATGAATTTGCTGGCGGCGGGGCTGAAAAGGAACGACTGAAGGCTCGCGTCCAGCGACGAAGTTTTGTCGGCCTTGGTGCTGGTGTCTTTCTTGGTCGTGTTGCTCTCCTGGACGATCACGGTGATGATATCCCCCACGGCGCGAGCTGTTTTGTCTGAAACGAGCGAGAGCGCCGCGTCTTTGGTCCAGATCGAATCGGCAGACGCCGGACCTGTGAAACACAAAGCTGCGCCCAGGGCAACCAGGGCGCGGGAATACAAGCTAGATAGTTTTCTCATCGGTCGCCTTTCCTCGAAACTTCGATCGTATGCGCATCGATCACTTTTCCCTGAATCTCCTTTTGGGTCCGCAGATTGCGCGCCTTGACAAACTGGCCGGGGGCGCCGTCCGACAACACCTTGACCAGAGTGCTCACGGACATCACGTCGTCCTTGATCACGGCCTGGACATGATCGTTTCGGAACATGACCGGACGAGGTTGAACTTGCCGCGCCAGGACAATCGCACCGGCATTCACACTCTCCGTGAGATGCAGGTCGGAAAAATCGAATGCGTCCTGCGAAAAGCTTGCGTTGGGCGCCTGGAACACGTCCCGGCGCTCCTTCACCAAACCAGCCTGATCAAGCGGAGTGCCGCGTTTCAAGGTGGTCGGAGCAACCCAGACTTCCCGAAAGAGGCGCGCTTTGACATTGGCGAAATACGTGCCGAGGGATTTGTTGCCGCAGATCACCTCAAACTGAACGCCGAACTGAGAGGTCAGACTGGGACGATACAGAATCTGGACATCGATGGATCCATTTGAAGTCGGAATCGGCTTCCACGGCGGAGCCAGTCTTTGAACCTCGATTTCCAGTTCGCCCAATTCCGGCTTGGGCTGGAGTCTGGCGGAAAGCAGAAAGAGAAGGTCTTTCTCGGTGTACTTGTCGGCGTGTCCGCGCAATGAATCGTCGGCCACACTGATACTGTTGGTCATGACGGGTGGGACGATGCGCGCCAGAAATCGGGTGTCCGGCTGGGTTGGCGAAGCGGTGGCGCGTGCTCCGGATTGCGCCTGGACGGACCAGGCCGTCAAGGAGGCCAGAACGAGGGTTCCGAGATTCAGAGCGAGTCGAGCAGTCATGAGTCAGCGTTTAGCGGCGGAGGTTATTGCTCTGCTGCATCATTTCGTCAGCGGCTTGGATCGCACGGGAGTTCACTTCATACGCGCGCTGCGCCATGATGAGTTTGACCATTTCTTCGACGACCTTGACGTTCGACAATTCCAGGTACCCTTGCTGCAATTGGCCGAAGCCGTTTTCGGCGGGGTTTCCTGTTTCCGGAGGGCCGGAAGCGGGGCTTTCCTTGAACAGATTTCTCCCCATGGCTTCCAGACCGGCCGGGTTGGCAAATCGGGTCAACGTCACACGGCCGGCTGGCGTTGTGCCGGTGGCGTCAGTGAGGGAGAGTTCGCCGCTGGGCGCGATCGTGACCGCAATGGTTGTGGCCGGAATCGGAGGGAATCCGCCGATGACCTGCAAGCCGTCGCTAGTGACGATGGCCCCATTGGAGGAGACTTTGAACGCGCCATCGCGTGTGTAAGCCTGAGAGCCATCCGGCATTTGGACTTGAAAGAAACCGTCTCCGGAGACTGCAACATCGAGTTCCTCGCCCGTCTGGGTCAATTCACCGGTCGTGAAAATGCGGGAAGTGGCGACCGCGCGTGATCCGTGGCCGACTTGCATTCCAGTGGGCAACTGGTTTCCCGCGCCTTGTTCTGAGCCCGCGGTCCGCGTGGTCTGGTAGAGCAGGTCTTGGAACTCGATCTTGCTCTTCTTGTAACCGGTGGTGTTGACGTTTGCGAGGTTGTTCGCGATGACGTCCAGGTTCATTTGCTGCGACTCCATGCCAGTCGCGGAGGAGAAGAGTGCTCGAATCATAAGGCAACGCTTGGAATTACGTGGTCGAGGAGAGTTCCTGAACCGCCCGCCCCATCCGTTCGTCGTGCATCTGAATGACGCGTTGATTGGCTTCGTAATGGCGAAGGGCGAGCAACAGGTTGCTGACTTCGGCCATGGGGAGTGTGTTGGACGCTTCCAGTTGGGACTGGTGGACGGTGGTGTCGGTGGCCGGGACCGCAGGAGGCGTCCCGGGTTTGGGCAAGTAATAGCCATTGCCAATGGGCGTGAGATCAGACATGTCCGCAAACTCCCATAGACTGAGCTTGCCCCGAATGAGCCCGCCTTCGCTGATCTCGCCGGCCGGTGAAACCGAGATGGATTCCTTGTTGCGAGGGTTGACGATGATAGGAGCACCCGCCTCCGAGACCAACTCGTAGCCGTCCTTGTTCCGGACTTCGCCCTGGAGGTTGACTCGGAAAGTGCCGTCGCGAGTGTAGTAAATTCTTCCGTCGGGCAGCCTCACAGCGAGGAATCCATTGCCATCGAGAGCCAGGTCCGAAGGCGAACCAGTCCCCTCCAGTGATCCTTGATGAAAGTTTGTGCCGAAAGCCGGCTTGGGCAGAACCGCCGGGTTGCGCTCCGCTGAAGCGGTGTCTGATCCAGCGCCCAAAATCCCTGATACGACGGTGGAAAATGAAATCTCGTTCTTCTTAAAGGCCGGAGTCGAGCCCGCCGCCAGATTCTCCGCGATCATTTGCTGCCATTTGATATTGCCATCCAAAGCGGCAGCAGCTCCGTACAAACTGCTATTCATTCGGGGCTATGTGAGCAGCCGGCATGCCACTGGGTTAGCGCGTGCGGTCCTATGGCTTAACCCGCAGTTTCCAGGGCGTTTTAAGCCTGCGGGAACCTTTGGCCGAATCCGACTCAAATCCACCCGGCAAGATTGTGCCCGTCTGACGGTTCCGAAGGTGAAAAAAATGCCAGCCGAAATCCGGTAAGTCTCCGTGGTGTGAATGCCTTGCAGCGCTGTTGATTCCGCGGAAATCAGCGAAGAACCGGAGTCACTTGAAAACCTGGCAGGGTTTACGAATAAGCCTGCCAGAAGAACGACTTACCGCTGCCGTAGGCTTTTTGGACGTGACGGAGGCTTTGAATGGTTTTGTTCGAGTGCTTCAGTTCGCGGTCTGCTTCCGTGATCCGCTCGGCCAGAATCGCTTCGTTCTGCTTCTCCAAGGCCAGCAACTCGGTGGCTAGTTGTTTGAGGCGCTTTCTTTCCTGGTTCTTCTTCTCCTCTGGTATTACTTGGCTTTTGGAGAATTCAGTCTCGATCTTTTCGATGGTTTGCTTGAGCGAAGTTTTCTTTGCTTGAAGTTGCTCCAGAGCGCTCCAGTCGCCCGACTGAATCAATTCAGTTTCCGCCAGAGTGAGTTTCTTCCATTGCGCCAGAAGCGCGTGGAGCTCACGGCACAAGTCGCCTGTTTCCCGACTCGAATCCATGGAGCATCAGCCTGTCGCAGACCATTCGCCTACGCGTTCCGGTGCGGGAACCGGCGCGGATTGTGAGAGGCTTTGTTTGTCAATCATCTCTCGCCATGCCTCCCGCAGCACCTGGAGATGACGGCTGACCTCTTCCAGCGGTTCCTGCTCCTTTTTCAGATTGCCTTGTTGGAGGCGCCGGTCGAAATAGTCGTAAAGGGCGGACATTTTTTCTGAAAACTCCGGGCCTTTTTCTGAGTCAAGGCACGCTTTGAGTTCCCGGATGATCGCCTGCGCCTTTTGCGTGTTTTGATGAATCGAGAGGTTGAAATCCAACGGGTCGGTGTGTTTGAACCCGTTCAGAGCGATGTGCAGGAATTTGATCGCTCCATCGAAGAGCATCAGGACCAACTGCGCGGGCGAAGCCGTGAAAACAGCATTAGCCTGGTAGGTTTGGTACTTGTTTGGCCGGTACATCTAGGAAATAAACCAACCGAGGTTCTCAGACCATTCGCTGATTAAGCTGGCTTGTCCGGATCCGAAGTCGCCTCAAGAGCCAGCATCGCGGCTAGCTTATCGATCGTTTCCAGAGGCGGGTATAAGTCGGAATCGGCCACGCCTTGAAGGCGTGATCGTTGGCTTTCAAACTCGTTCTCAACGGCGTTCTCGAACGTAGAAAGATCGGGAAGGTTGGAAAACTCGGCTGAGTCCGATCCGGAAGACCGTGTCACGTTGCCATTTTTGTGGCTCGGCGCGGTGCTGAGGGATCTTCCAATTCCTGTGGAACCGCTGATGCCATTCAAATTGATCTCACTCATGGCCGCCTCCCAAAGCGAAAGTTACAATAGAGTTCAAGTATCATATTGCCTTTGACGCCGGCGCCGGCCTCCCGGCTATTGTGGCGCGCATTCGCGCACCGGAGCTTGAAGTCAAAAGTCTCATAACAATCCAACGCTATCTTTTTATCATCTAAAATCGGCGGTTCCAACGAAAACTTTAGCCCAAACTTGAGTCATGTCATTTGGGCGGCGTGAGCGTTTCGATGGCGGCATTCGCCGCGTATTTGGCAAAATGCCTGGGTGAGTTGATCCACTCCAGACCGGTCACGCGGGATGGGAAGGCCGAACCGTGCTTGGTTCCGGCGAGTCTTGTGAATTCGGCCTGCGTCCTTTCGTTCTAGACCGCGTACCGCCGGGCACTGTTCCACACCCGGGGCTCTCCAGCGTCAAATACCTCGTCGATCTTCCAGATGACACGGCCATCCTTCGCGTTGACGAGCAGCAGATGCCAGCCGATCGCCAGCGGCGGGTAAGGGCGATAATTCGATAACCGGCTGAAAAGGATGGCGTCACAGGCGGTCACCTCGCGAATTCTAACCAGGAAATCGGCCGGCAATTGGTCATCTGCGCTCCAGGCGGGTTTTCCAGTGATTTGCTCCAGCTTCTCCGGAAAAACCAGAGCTACCTCGAAGAGCCGCGCTTTAATCAGTTCGCCGTACAGAATCGTTTGCAGCGATTCGCGTCCGGACCGGGCTGCTAGATCATCCTCCGCCGAGGTCAGCGGCAGCATCGCGACGCGCCCCAAGCCTTCAGGAAGTTTCCGATCCGTGAGATGGTAGTTCGCGGGGTGGTGGAATGGCCCGGTCAAGCCTGGGTCAAGCGGCGTTTGCATCGCGCAACCGGCCAAGAAGATAAAAGAACCGGCCAACGTCAAATTCCTCCACCTTGAGGAGATGGCCCGCGGAATCCTTCGCGGCCGTTGTTCCGAGCTAGGGCTTCTATCGACACGATTCATGCGGTGTGAGGGTTGGGATTTCAAACGGTGGTTTTCATGCTTGGGCGGTGGCTTGGCGTTCGGACTATTTGAAGCGTTGCGCGAGGAATTGCATTTGCTGGTTGACCTGAGATTGCGCTTTTTCCATCGCCAGGAAGCTGCTGATCATGCGCTGCCGATAGGACTGAACCTGCTTTTCCATCTCGTCAATCTGCGAATCGATCTGGGTCGATTGCTTGGCGTAGGTGTCCCGGTGAGCGACCAGCGATCCATCGACTCCGCTGACGGTCTCCAGATAACTTTTGACCCGAGTGCCGAGGCCGTCGGTGGTGTCCGTGAACATCGTTTTGATGTCACTCTTGCTTTCGTTCAATGCCTTGTCCAGCGCGGCTGATTCGGAAAGAGTAATCTTGTTGGTGCTACCGTCGCTCTTGAACCCGATTGACTCCAGGCGCTTGATCGTGCCGGAGAGCGCGCTGACGTCGGAGACCATTTTGTTGCGCAACCTACTGGCTACTTCGACCACGGTCTGATCGGCCGCCAGGATTCCGGCCGTGACCTTGCCCTCCGAATCCGTGGAACTGGCAGTTTGGGTGTCGATGATGGACTGGACCTTGTTGTATTGACCCACAATGTCCGTCAGTCCTTTCTTGATCGCGCTATTGTCTTTCCCCACGGAGATCGTGACGGAAGAATCCGCGCCGCTGGACTCGGACTTTTTCAGGGCGGTCACCGACAGCCCCGTAATTCCGTGGCCGACCTCAGTGACCGTGTTGCTCAGGCTTTCAAGTTCTGCGCCGCCGTTAACGGTGAACTTCGCGTTGAGTCCGGCCGTAGTCGAGCCGGTTGTTAACCGGGTTGCCTGCAAGAAATTGCCCGTCTCGTCCTCCAAGGCGATGCCAATGTCGCCTGTGGTCTTATTGGTGAGCGTGAACTGGTCATTGACGGAATCGTAACCTGCCGTCACGCCAGCGGCAGATTCGGAGATTTTCTGAAGAATCTGCCCGATCGTGTCGGGTGCCGAATAGCTGATAGAAACTCCGTTAATCTTGAAGCTGCCCGCAGTCAGGGTGAGCGGGGTGGAAAAATTTACCGAATCGACGGTGCTGGACAGATTCACCCCGCCGATCCCCGTGCTGCTAACGATGGTGCTGGATGCGCCCTGGGCGTTGTTCAGGCGCGCGGCCTGGAGGAAGTTGCTCGTGTCGCTCGACGCGCCCAGCGTGATATTGCTTCCGCTGGTGAGTGTGATCTTGTCCGTGGCCGAGTTGTAGGTAGCGGTAACTCCGGCTCCTGAGTTGTTGATTTTGTAAATGATCGTGTCGGGGTCGGTCGAACCGTCGGTTCCCAGCTTGGTGTTGGAATCCACGGTGATTTGCTTTCCGTTGATCGTGAAGACCCCCGTGGTCACAGAGACCGCGAACCCGGCGCTGCCTGCGGAACTGAAGGCCGCGCTCGTATCCACTGCGCCTCCGGCGTTGGTGGTTCCCTTCCGGATTGCGGCCGTGGCGAGTTGATTGAAGACGAACGTGTAGCTGCCGATTGGCGTCGAAGTCGTGGCACTGGCGGTCGCATATTTATCGTTTGTCGATGCGGCAGTTCCGGCACCGGTAAAAAAGTCCGCTTTGGCCAACGCTTCCGCTTTGGATTTGAGATTCTCCAATTCTGCAACCAGCGTCGAAATGGCGTCCTTCCTCTGGTTAAGAGTGGCCTGCTCGTTCCGGAGGCGCCGCTGGGGCGCGCGCTCGAGGTTGGTCAATTGATCGACAACGGGCTTCCAGTCGAATCCCGATGCCAGACCTGATAGTGAAAGATTTGCCATGCTTTATGGTGACGTCACGCGTTTTACAGCAAATTTATAAGGTGCAGCAAATTGTAAGCCAGAGGGATTAGTTTAGAATCAACAGCCTCCCAAACACGCCAACGTTTCTGCAGACTATCGCTCAGCTTGAATGGACGGACCTTCAGGGCGCACAATAGCCCCAGGCCGAGAGGGAACGGTCGCCGACGGAGGCTCAAGCGACACCAGTTTGTATTCGTTGAGCTTGTTGCGAAGAGTCCGAATGTTGATATCAAGAAGCTTAGCAGCCTGGGTGCGGTTCTGCTGGCAGAGATCCAGCGCATTCAGAATGTGTCTCTTCTCGATCTCGTAAAGCGTAATGAAGGGCTGATCTTCCCGGACTATCTCTGCCAGGCGTCCGTTTGACGCCGCTGGAACTTCCTGAAGTTTGGCGGCGACAGCCGAATCCAGGTTCAAGTGTTCGAATCCGATGCTCGTTTCGGGTTCGCACAGAATAACCGCCCGCTCGATTACGTTCTGAAGTTCCCGGACATTGCCAGGCCACTTGTGGTTCAACAGGATTTGATGAGCTTCCGGGGTCATCCCTCTCACCGTGACTCCGTGCTTGCGAACAAAGCGCTGGGCCAAATTCTCCGACAGGAAAAGGACGTCCTCCGGTCGTTCCCGCAGAGGTGCGACATGAATCGGCACCACATTCAGTCGGAAATAGAGGTCTTGTCTGAATTCACCTCGCTCCACGCTTTCCTCAAGCTTTCGGTTGGTAGTGGCAAGAACACGAACATCCACCTTGATTGTACGGGTCCCTCCGATGCGCTCGAACTCTCTTTCCTGAAGCACTCGGAGCAGTTTCGCCTGCATGGCGAGCGAGATTTCGCTGATCTCGTCGAGCAGAATCGTGCCGCCATGCGCGAGTTCAAATCGGCCTTCCCTTTTGTTGAGAGCCCCAGTAAACGCACCCTTTTCATGCCCGAACAATTCGCTTTCGACCAGATTCTCGGGCAGCGCGGCGCAATTCACCTTAATGAACGGTGCGCCGGACCTCGGACTGAGGCGATGCAAGGCTCTGGCGACCAATTCCTTTCCTGTGCCGCTCTCGCCCTGGATGAGAACGGTTGCCTGGGTTTGGGCGATCTTCCTGATGAGCTGGCGTAGTTGGTCCATGGCCTTGCTCTTGCCCAGCAACTCATTCTGGCTTTCTTGATCCTCATTGAGGCTGAAGTACTGGTTTACCTTGAGGATATGAGTGTATTTTTCAGCCTTCTTCAGTGCGACGTCAATCTGGTCGTTCGAGAAAGGCTTGATCAAATAATCGAACGCTCCGCACCGCATGCATTCCACCGCTGATTCCACCGACCCAAATCCGGTCATGATGACGATGAGCGGTTTGCTCGGACGGAGATTGAGTTCCTTCAAGAACTCCGTTCCATCGCCATCCGGCAAGCGGAGGTCCAGGAACATCAAATCGAAATTGTCCCTGGCGAGATAGCTCTGGGCATCCTCAATCGTTTCAACCGCAGCCACATCGATCCTGCGGCCCCGCAAGTAATGCGCGAGGTTCTTCCGGAGAAACTCCTCGTCTTCCACCAGGATGACTTTTTCGATAGGCATCGGATTCAGTCTCCGTCAACGTCAAGAAGCGCACTTGCCTGTGTAAAGCCGGGCTACGAAATGTGGGTTTTGTCGATTCGCGGAAGGGAGGCGATTCGGAGGGACCATCTGGTGCCGCAAGAGGAGTTGTTCGTTTTCCCGATCCAGCACGATGGTCTTCATGATCAAATCGAGCGTCTGCCGGATCAAGTGGCCGATGTCAGGGCGTTTGGCGCGAGCGTTTGGCGGGACACGCAGCCAGGAAATCTTGTGGATGGAGAGCCGCATCTGCGCGTCGCTCAATCTCTCCAAGATGTCTTTTCGGGTCTGTTGGAATTGGTGGATTGCTTGCGGTTCCTTGGAATTAAGATGCTGGTTCTCTCGCCGCACGACCGAATGAATCTCTTCGCAGATCCGGAAGTAATGCCGCAATTCATCCACGAAAGTCTCCAAAGGCTCAGGCGTCGCTGCCGGACTCATGATCGTTTCGGTTCAAACCGCCGTCAGTTTGGCTTCTGAGCCATTTTCGTCTCTGCGGGTGGTTGTGGGGCATTTCCCAGCGATTGTCCCCAAGAGATGATCTCGATACGGACCCGGGCCATGCTCACCAGAAACTGAAGGTTTTCAGAGAGTTTGGCGGCTTCCTTTTGGGCGAGCGACACGATTTCGTTGTAAGCTTTCACTGCTTCAGCGGGTTGCTCCAGCTTCTCCCAACAAAGGCCCACCTGGTAGTAGAGCGGGAGTCGCCAACTTGGGGAGCTATCCAGACTGATCAACCCGCGGTACACCTGGACGGCATCGGACATGGATGAGCCTCCTTCGAGATAAAGCTGGTTTCCAATTTCGTTGCCGGCTTTCATTTTCCAGCCCTTCCATTTGGTGGCCAAGTTCTCCGGAGCAACTTCGACGGCCTCCAACAGCCGCATCAGTTCTCGCAATGCTTCTCGTTTTTGGCCTGAAGTTTGGTAGGACGAGGCAAGAAGATAGCGTATCTCGGCCTGGTACTCAGAAGTTCCGTACTGCTCCAGAAACTCCAATCCCTGTTTGATGGTGGCCTCATGGTCTCTACCCTCCGCCAGGGCTCGGATGAGTTTGGTCTTGATAACGACGCGATTCAATTCATCGCTTTGGTCCTGAAGCAGAACTTCGTAGAACCTCGCTGCCTCTTTGTATTTTCCCTGGGAGTGGGTGGTATCGGCGATCTCTGATTTCGCCGTGAGCGTCACGCGTTGACTGTAGAGCAGGTCTTCCACTGGAAGCCGCGTCGCCGCCGTGCCAACCAGATAGAATTTTGAAATGGCCAAGTCGCTCGCGCCCATCTTGCGGAGAATGTAGCCCTGGCGAAGAAGAACTTCGGGAACGATCGTGTCGGTCGGAAAGAGTTCGATGTACTCGGCGAGCAATTGAAGTGCGTTTTCGTAGTCGCCCTTCGCTTCTGCGATTTCCGCCAATTGAAGCCGAGCCAAGCGCTTGATATCGGTTTTGATGTCTTTGCTCGCCCCGCTGGCCAGGATTTCTTGAAGTAACTTGGTGACCACGAACAATTCGTTCGATTCGCCGCGCAAGTCCCGAACTCTCTGGAGCTTCTGCACCGCTTCCGCACTTTGCCTAAACTGATATTCCGGCATCTCCTTGAAAGAAAGATTGTCGTTAGTGCTTTTTCCAATGGTGAGATCGCTCGGCAATTCTACCGGTTTCGCGGGTCTTGTCGCTGGAGGAGCGTGCTCGGCGGGAGGGGTTGCTGCGGCTTCGTTGTGGCTCGGCGCTGCGTGCTCTGCAGAATGAAGATGTCCGGCGAACGCAAGAATTCCCAAGGCCGCACCCCAGATAAAACGGAGGTGAGCTTTCAATGTGTTCATGGGGCTATCCCGTATCTCATTTAACTTCGTAACTCGCAGAACTTGAAGGCTTATCCTCCCGGACAGGCACCCGAAAAGTGAGGGCGTTGGTCAAGAGCAACTCCACCTCATTGGGTTTGCCACTCGGAAAGAATCTCACAAGCATTTGGGGACTCACCGAACATAAATCCACGGGTGCAGCCGGGATCTGGCCTTGGACTCTGCTAGTTGTGAAATTGCTGACGAGCGACGTGACTGACGGACCGACAACCTTCAGAGGCTGATCTGAAGGTGCCGGGCTTTTCCCGGCCAGAAAATCAGTCGGCGGGGCAAAGTCAGAGCTAAAAACTGGCTGCGGATCATATGTGATCGGCAATGGGGGAAGGTAAGCAACCGGAGGCTTGGGCGGCGGGGCGAACCTCAGTCCCGACGGGGCTGCTTTGCTGAGGTAGCCTTGGCCTGGCACGGCCTTTGGAATTGACGGAGACGGGGTCGCCGACTTCTTGGGCGCCTGATTCTTGGGTGCTTGAGAATGTACGAGGCATGGATTAAGGACGAGGGTCAGGGCTGCCACGGCAATACTCAACGGAAGCTTTGAAACCCAAGTCGCAGGTGATGTGAAAAGCTTTTGGTTCATAGAACAGCGTCTCAGGCCAAAACAGGCCTTCAGACTCGTTAGCACGCGCAAGGCGATTTCACGCGGCACAAGCGTTATGTGACAAAAAATGCCCAGGCACATCGGTGTTTTCGACGGTGCCTGTCATTTTTTTCCGGTTAAAAGTGTTGAGTATACTAAGAGCACTGTCAATGCCAAATCAACAAATCAGCTTTTGTATCCCAGAAGCTTGCGCTCTTTGATAGTTTTCGCAACTTGAGGAGGAACCATTTCTTCCCAGGCGGCGTCGCCGGCCCGAATCTTGGCCAGTGCGTCCCTGGAGAAATATGTAAGGTAACTTTCTTCGTAGTCGCGCAATCCCAGGATATACTGGTTCTCGATCAGGTAGGCGTAAAGGTGCCGCAGGTGCGAAGCCACTCGCAGATTGCCTGCGGTTAGCACGCTTCCTGACGTGGGGTCTTTGTAAGGGTAAACATAAAGCCGCAGCCCATTGCGAAAAAGCCGTCCGAAGGATTCGAGGATGCCGCCGTCCAAATCCGTGTAGTACTTTTCCTCAAAAAGCTCCCGCAAGGTCGGAACACCCATCGCGACGCCGATCAATTGCTTTGTGTTCCGGAAGAAGTACGAAGCCAGCCGGTGATATTCCAGGTAGTTGGAGATCAAGACGGTTTTGCCAACCGAGCTAAGGATATCCACCCGATCCAGGAAGTCCTTGTGGTCGATGACACCGCCATCGGTAAGGTTCTTCAGCGTCATTTCCAGGAGCACGACGACCTGATCGCCCTGGATTTGCGGCTCCTGGACAAGCTGCGCGAGAGAGCATTGGAGCATGTGGAGCGTGGTCTTGGTGACCGGACGAAAACTCCCGCGCTCAACCAGAATGGGCTTTTTGTAAAGAACCTCGGCCGCCTGCACGACTTCGCCGTCGGCGTTGAACATCGCCGCCAGCGCCAAGCCCTTTTGGACGAGTTGCAGGCTCATCAGGCGGTTATCAACCTTCTCGAAGGCCGGCCCGGAGAACTTGATCATGTCCACCTCGACCCGCTCAGCCGTCAACCCGTCGATCAACGACGAAATCAATTCTTCGGGGTCTTGATGCAGGAAAATGGCGCCATAAATCAGGTTCACCCCCATGGTGCCCAGCGTTTCCTGCTGTTGGACGTTCTCTTTGTCGAGCATCCGCACATGGATAATGATGTCCGACGGCGGCCCGCCAGGCTGAACCTGCATTCGGATACCCATCCAGCCTTGGCCTTCGTCAGGCCGCGTAAAGCTTCGTGCCGTGACCGTGTCGGCAAATACGAAGAATTTCGTATTGCTCCCGCGCTTCTCCTTCAAACGCTCATACAAGAGATCATACTCGTGTTCCAACATCTTCTGTAGCCGCTCGCGGCTGACGTACCTTTTGCTTGGCCCATAAATGGCATCGCTGATCGTCATGTCGTACGCAGACATGGTCTTAGCGATGGTGCCGGCCGCTCCCCCGACTCGGAAGAACCATCGGGCGACTTCTTGCCCAGCCCCGATTTCCGCAAAAACGCCGTACTTGGTTGGGTCCAAATTGACGCGCAACGCTTTTTGGTGAGTATCAAGTCGATCACTTTTCATATGGTCTGTTGTGCTGGCGGAGCCGCACGCTCGCCTCGAAAGGACGATTTCGAATTGCAGGCGGGCGATGTGATGGGTTCATGTGTCTCGAATTACAACTGGACAGCGCTGTTGTGGGCGAAGCCTTCGGGACTCTGGGTTTACAGAATGTCTCAGGGCAAAGATTACTTGCTGCAAGCTGGGATTAAATCAAGCGCAAAGAACGGTTGCTTGAATGAAGTATGAAGGAAGTTGAATGGGCAGGCCTCGACGCGCCGCAGGTCACGCCGCGGACCGGAACGGCCCGAAGTAGGCGCTTATCTATTCGCCCGGTTTCTTTTTCTGTAGCCGCCCCAAAGTGCGCTTCAGGAAATTGTCGATCTCGACTTGCTGTTTTGGCGAAAACCCTTGGAAGGTCTCATCGTCGCGCAAAGGCTCTGGAGGCCCGTTCGGCGAGCTCACACTCCGGCTTTCTTCAGGCTCCGGCATGGCTGTCGGCGCAGCAACGGCGTTCTTAGCGTTTTCAGGTGGCGAAGCCTCGGATTGGTCCGCGATGACGGGGGCAGTCGCCAGGGGAAAGACAATGTTCGAGGCCGGGGCGGTCACTGGCGCTCCATTGCTCTGGCGCCAGCGCCCGGCTTCCAGGTTAGCGAGCTTGTTGTGCAGCACGATCAACTCGCGCGTTTCACGATAATGCTGTTCCTCGATCTTTTGCTTAAAATCTTGGAGTTTCTCGGAAATCGGCTGGAGCAACAGATTCAAGTTGGCCTTGTTGACGTCGGTGAGGGTTTGCGACTTTTCTTCGAGAACTTGTTGCACGAGGTTTTTGAATTCCTGGCTCAGCCGATTCTGAAACTGGGAAAGATCTGTCTTTTGGTGTTCCAGCTTTTGTTCCAAGTGGCTGCGGCTGGCGCGTTCCCTGGAAAGCTCCGCATGCAAGGAAATATTGAATTGCCTCTCTTGCGCCAGGTCGCCCTGAAGCGTCTGGCGCTGGTCGTCAAGAATCCGGTTGCGCTCGGCAAGCTTTGCGAGCTCGATTTGGAGCGCGTTCTGGTTTGCCTCCAACGCGCGCTTTTCTTCTTCCGAGAGCCGCTGGAGCGCAGTCTGTCTGCCTCGGTACGCGAACCAACCGGTGCCGAACCCAACTCCGAGTCCCAGGAGCAAACAGAGCACGTCAACACCCATAAGTGAATTCTGAGATGTCCGCCGGTTGCGCGGGCGCTGCGAATGTAGCCGGTTCGAGCATGGCTGTGGGAGCTGGCAGAATCATAAATTGGAGCCGCTCGCAACGACGCGGCCAAGTTTGTATTGGATTATTTACCAGGATTTGATAGTTCATCAAGGGTTGTTATGCCGTTGAAGATAACATTTTTGAACCAGAAGGGCGGCGTAGGGAAATCCACCTCCACTGTTCTGATTGGCGCTGCTTTGAGCGCTGCGGGTTACCAGGTTGCTTTTGAAGACACCGACAGCCAGGGGTCTCTCACGATGTGGACGGATAAGATCGGCAAGCTGCCGATGATCCATGAATGCCCTACGGCCGAGGTGATTATTTGTGATACCCCGGGGCGGATCGATCTGAACCAGGAAGAGCACGAAGGGTTTTTTCGCACGATCATTCTATCCAGCGATCGATTGGTCATTGTTTCCGAAAAGAGTCTGTTCAGTACTCAGGCATCGATCCCCATGATTGAGCTGGTTAAGAAGTATATGCGGCCTGAGGCCAAAGCCATGATCCTTTTCAATAAGGTTCGGAACCGCACTTTAGTGGGACGCCAGGATGAACTGGAAATGGCGCAAGATCTCGGTTTGCCCGTCCTTAAGAACTCGCTGCCTCTGGCGGCGGCGTATGAGAACGTGCAAATCGAAGGATTCACCGCCGTGTTAGGAAAGAATCGGGAGAAAATATTTTCGTTGGCACTCGAAATCCTTAAATGAGTAGCAAAGCCTCCAGCTCACTCAAAGAACTCAAAGGATTACGAGAGGCTGTTCTCGCGGAGGAGAAAGCCCGAACTCAAGCGTTGCTGCAAAACCTCCCCGAGCCGCCGTCCATCCTGCGAGCCCCGGAACCTGCCGCGCCGCCTGAGTCTGACCAGGCCGAGGAACTCCCCGAAGAAAGCGAGCCAATGCTCGCCGAGCCTTCGCCACCTCCGCCGCTCGTCCTTCCCCCCAGCCCGCCGCCGCCGCCGAGACTTGCCGCGCCGCTGGTCAATCGCGTCAAAACCAACAAGGAGCCGGCGTTGATCATTCCTTTGACGCCCAGAATTCAGGAGCGTTTAAATCGGCATGTGGAAGGCGCGCGGTGGGGGCCAGCCGAACTCGTCATGGAGGTTATCCGGGTCGCCCTTCATCATGGCTATCCAGCCGTGCAATGTGGCGGTGAACTCATCGCCAGCCCTGGAACCTATCGCACTTACGAACGGAATCCCCTGGAAGCAGTGCTCCGAATCGTCAGCGGCCAGGGTGTGTTCAACGTCACGGTCACGCCGCAGAATCCGGATTACCAGCATTGGTTGTCCTATTTCGTGGAACAAAAAGCGCCCAATCCGGAACAATCCGCGCAGCAAGTCTGCCTTTTCTCGCTTCAGTCCTACCTGGAGAGCGTGGAGGATTTCAAACCGCAGGATTGGGCTAAAATCATTTCGTCCGATTCGTATTCCGTAGCGCTCTCGCCTTGAGTCGTAAGAAGCGCTGAAGCGGAGTGATGGGGTAATGGCGTGATGCGGATCTGAATAATCATTCTTTCCACCGCACCAAAGACAAAAAAGGGCGGCGCCCGAAGGCGCCGCCTGTGCTTGAGGCCGGAGAGCCCGGCCTGAAGAGGAGGATTAACCCAACAATCTCAGCGCCGATTGCGGGAGCAGGTTGGCTTGCGCCAACATCGCCGTGCCCGAC
>Ga0233424_10001025_pt1 | contig 28247 bp, 23 predicted proteins | sample Watercolumn_Towu_FD_181011 | JGI IMG/M metagenome (GOLD analysis project Ga0233424, IMG submission 181011) | Freshwater microbial communities from Lake Towuti, South Sulawesi, Indonesia - Watercolumn_Towuti2014_125_MG | ecosystem: Environmental > Aquatic > Freshwater > Lake | place: Indonesia... | reverse complement strand
ATCCCAATTACGAGTTTACCCGCAAATTGATGGCCCAGTTCCGGGACATCCCCGGCGCCGTCGACGTGGTGATCCAGCAGACGATGCGCACGCCGACGCTGTTCGTCGAGGGCAACCGCACGTTCGGACTCGATGTCGACAGGACCGAGAAGGACATCGCCGACAACCTGCTCATGACGGTCGCCGGGAGCCAACAGGTCGATCAGATCTATTGGCTCGATCCCTCGACCGGCATGTCGTACATGATCAATGTCTATAATCCGCAGCCGCAGATCAGCAGCCTCAACAGTATCAAGACCATCCCCGTCGATTCCTCGAACGGTGCCGTGAAGGATGACGTGCAACTCCTCGGCAATTTGGCCAGCATCACGCCGATAGGCACGCCGGGCGTGGTTACGCACGGGAATATCATGCCGTTGTTCGACATCTATGTCTCCGCCGAAGGGCGCGATCTCGGCGGGGTTCTTTCGGATGTCCAGAAAATCGTCGCGAGCATGGAGCACGAAAAGCCCCGCAGCGCCGCGGTCGAAATCCATGGCCAGGCCGCCTTGATGTACGATGCCTATGCGGAACTGATCTTCGGACTGCTCGCGGCGATTGTGCTGATCTATTTGCTGATCGTCGTCAACTTCCAATCATGGCTCGATCCCTTCATCATCATTACGGCCTTGCCCGGCGCGCTGGCGGGCATCGCCTGGTCCTTGTTCCTGACCCATACGCGGCTCTCGGAGCCCGCGCTGACCGGCGCCATCATGACCATGGGTACGGCGACCGCCAACTCGATCCTCGTCATCTCCTATGCGCGCGACCGCCTCCAGGAGCACGGCGACGCGCTGCGGGCCGCGATCGAAGCCGGGCAGACGCGCTTTCGTCCGGTGCTCATGACGGCCTCGGCCATGATCTTCGGCATGGTTCCCATGGCGACGGGCTATTCGCAGAATGCGCCGCTGGGCCGCGCGGTCATCGGCGGCTTGCTCGTGGCCACGGTCTTCACCCTCTTCTTCGTGCCCTGCGTCTACGCGATCGTCTACAGCCGGCGAGTCGCCCCTAGACAGGAGACTGTCTGAGATGACGGAGGGACCTGGAAGATACCTCGCGATCTCTGCGATCCTGCTCTGTGCGCTCTATCTCGGCTATCGGGTCTATGAGAACCGCAGCGATGCCGCGGCGCTCCGCCAACAGACGCTCGAGAACGCGATTCCGACTGTGGCCGTTGTCCGTCCCACGCCGGTGCCGGCCACCGAGTCCATTACGCTGCCCGGCAATATCGTGGGCTGGTACGAGGCGCCGATCTACGCACGCGTCACGGGCTACGTAAAGATGTGGCACAGGGACTACGGGAACCAGGTGAAGACAGGCGACATCCTCGCCGAAATCAGCACCCCGGATCTCGACGCCGAATATGCGCAGGCCAAGGCCGATTTGGAATCGGAGCGGGCTCAATATGCTCTCTCCGTGGTCACCGCAAAACGCTATCAGGCCATGCGCAAAACCCATGCGCTCTCTGAACAGGCAATCACGGTGCGAGAAAAAGAAATGCAAGCCCACGCCGCGCGGGTCAAGGCCGCGGAGCAAAAGGTTAAGAACATCGAGGCGTTCATTGGGTTCAAGCAGATCGTCGCCCCCTTTGACGGCGTCGTGATCCAGCGCAACATCAACGTCGGCGACTTGGTCAGTAAGGAGGGCACGCTCAGCACCCCCAATGCGAAAACCAACCTCTATACGGTGGCCGTCGTCGATAGGTTGCGCCTCTTTGTCAACGTGCCGGAGTCGTTTGCGCCCTTTCTCCAGCCGGGCATGAAGGCGGACGTGACGGTTCCGCAATTGCCCAAGCGCCGTTGGACGGCTGAGTTCCTCACCATCGCCCGTGGATTCGAAGTGAGTACGCGCACCGCGACCACCGTCTTCATCATAGACAACGAAGACCGGGCGCTCTGGCCCGGTTCCTATGCCGAGGTGCACCTCACGGCGCCGGTCGATCGGCAAGCCTTCACGATGCCGTCCACAGCCCTGGTCTTCCAGGAGCGCAACACGCAAGTGGCCGTGCTGACGGAGGACGACCGAGTCCATTTGAAATCCATCACGGTGAGCAAACTCATGGACCAAGTCGTCGAAGTGGCAGAGGGGCTGTCCGCAAACGACCGCATCGTAAACAACCCGAGCGCAGCTCTGCTTGAAGGCGACAAAGTGCGCGTGGTGACGCCGGCTCCCGGGTACGATCTCCTTAATACCACGGCACCGCGGCACGTATCTCAGCCGGCACGGGCGGTCCAGCCATCAGAGGCGCCGGAGCTGCGATCGCCGCCGCAGGCTCGGCAGCACGTCCAGCCATGATGTCGGTGCGTGTGGACATTGGAGGTGTGTGGTCCGGATTGGGCCGTTCTGCGCCCTGCTACGGCCTCCTGTTCGCGCTCACCCTGTCGGGGTGCAGCACCGACTGGCTGCCGCACGCCGATCTGGCCCCGAACTATCAACCGCCCCAGTACGTCGTTCCCGCGTCATGGCATGGCGCGAGTCCCTTCGTCGAAGCGACGCCGTCGGATGAAGAGCTGCGGCCGGATTGGTGGAAAGTGTTCAACGATCCGATTCTGGATGACCTGATCGAGCAAGCCATGGCGGCGAACCCGGATTTGCAGGCCGCCGCCGAGCGATTCGTCCAGGCCCGCGACATGATGATGATGGCCCGCTCGCGCCGGATCCCGCACCTGGGCCTCGGCGGGAAAGCCACAGACGGTAGGAACTCAGTCGATACCGGGCTGTATAAGGACCCGGACAGTCCGCTGACCGGGTCGCTGGCGGCCGGTGCGGGGCTCGCGTCCTGGGAGCCCGACTTCTGGTCCGCGATCCGGAACGCGACGAGGGTGGAGACTTATCGCGCCCAGGAGCGCGCCGCCGAATACGGGCTCGCGCGCCTCAGTCTGCAGGCGGAACTCGCGGCGAACTATGTCACGCTGCGCGGCCTCGACGCGCAGGCGGCGATCTACCAGCAATCGATCGACCTCTATCGACGGTCGCTCGACCTCATCAAGATCCAGTTCGCCGGCGCCATCGCCTCGGCGCTGGATGTCGCCCGCGTCGAATCCCTCCTGTACAGCACGGAGACGAAATACGCACAGATCCAAGGCCAGCGCCAAGTCACGGAACAAGCGATCGCCATCCTCATCAATAGGGCGCCCGCCAGTTTCACGATCGAGCCGGTTGATGATCTTCGAGTGGCCAATTTTGCGATCCCTCGGACCATCCCTTCTACCTTGCTCGAGCGGCGGCCGGACATTGCCGCAATGGAGCGTCGGATGGCCGAGGCCAACCGCGCTATCGGGATCGCCCGTGCGGCTTTTTTCCCAGACGTGCGGTTCTCAGCCGACGGAGGGTTGCTCGACTCTGGCCTCAATGCCGCCAAGCTCGCCGCCGGATTCTGGTCCTACGGGTCTCTCGTGTCCCTGCCGGTGTTCCAAGGGGGGTATCGCCGCGCTCAATTGCAGAAGTCCTGGTCGGCCTATCGCGAGACGGAAGACCGGTACCGGGCGACGGTGCTCAACGCCTTTCGCGAAGTCGAGAACGGGTTGAGCCTGACGAACCGGCTCACTATCGCGGCCGATCGCCAAGATGCGGCAGTCGGGGCCTTCTTCAAGACGCAGGAGCTGACGTCTGAACTTTACATGGGTGGCCTGGCTTCCAGCCTCGAGCTGATCTACGCACAGGTCCAAACGCTTGAGGCGCGCATCAACGCCGTACAGATCAAGGCCGACCTGCTGCGAGCCTCGGTGGGGCTCATCCGCGCGCTCGGCGGGGGGTGGAATCGCCGGCAACTGCCCGCCGAAGAGCAGATACAGCCTTTCAATACCCTCGAATATGACCTTGACACACTCAAAAAACCGACGCCGGCGGGCGGCATTGATGTCAACGCGGACAACAACTGGGTGAATAACGATCTGACCACGCCTCCCGCTCCTTAGCCGTCACTCACACGCTCGACATGGAAAGGGCAAAAGATTTTCACTCTAGCCTTTGATGTGGGTGGGGCTTACAATCATGACCGATGCGAAACGGTGGGGCTTTATCGTCCTCTTTCACTCTAGCCTTTGATGTGGGTAGGGCTTACAATACCGCACATGGTCGGCGATGTAGCCCTCCAGCTCCCTTTCACTCTAGCCTTTGATGTGGGTAGGGCTTACAATCCCGATGCAACCATCTTGACGCCTCCGGCGTTTTTGGCTTTCACTCTAGCCTTTGATGTGGGTAGGGCTTACAATAGAATGGGATGATGGAGCCGCCCCTGGTCCTGGAGCCTTTCACTCTAGCCTTTGATGTGGGTAGGGCTTACAATCGCTCCGCCGGCGGAAGACCTGCCTGGGCTGGGAAGCTTTCACTCTAGCCTTTGATGTGGGTAGGGCTTACAATGACCTGGCGGTGGAGTTCTGGGTCCGTGCCTATGGTCTTTCACTCTAGCCTTTGATGTGGGTAGGGCTTACAATTGAGCGATGTCAGGCGCGCCCTGCAGCTGGCGGGGCCCTTTCACTCTAGCCTTTGATGTGGGTAGGGCTTACAATGGACCACATGGAGCCTATCACCGTTGACGTCATTCCTTTCACTCTAGCCTTTGATGTGGGTAGGGCTTACAATCGCCGAGCTGATGATCTCGATGCCGACCTGGATGGCTTTCACTCTAGCCTTTGATGTGGGTAGGGCTTACAATTAAAAACGGCCGCGGCGGGGAGCCGGGGTGCCGGACTTTCACTCTAGCCTTTGATGTGGGTAGGGCTTACAATGCGTTGTCAATCCGGAGCCGGGGAGTAGCATTGCCCTTTCACTCTAGCCTTTGATGTGGGTAGGGCTTACAATGCAAGAGCGCGGTGCGGGGGGCCAGCCCGACAAAGTCTTTCACTCTAGCCTTTGATGTGGGTAGGGCTTACAATCGGCGGGATGGTGAACGACGGGGCGATCTGTTTCAACTTTCACTCTAGCCTTTGATGTGGGTAGGGCTTACAATTTGGCTGAGCTTTTCCAGCGCCTCGGACTCCACGGACTTTCACTCTAGCCTTTGATGTGGGTAGGGCTTACAATCCCGCCCACATCATCCGGTTTCTCCACCGCTTAGAAATGCCCTCATAGGACCTTTCTTCGCAGACTTTAAACCTGCGTGAATAGCGGTATGGTATGAGAAGTTTCATGTTGTAGTCGGGCTAGAAGTAGAAAAACTTCAATTTTTGTGCCGCTTCTCCACTATTAAGTTTCGGCTTTCACAATCCCTCGTCCTCAAAAAACATCTCCGCAGAAATTTCTGTATTCACACTGAGCGCACCGTGCCCGAACAGGTGTCGGATCAGGAAAGCTTTGCTCCTTCACAATCAACCGTGCGCCCTCCAAGCACTGCAACGTTTGCTGCCTCAGACAGCCATCAAGGTCAATTTTGACGAGTTCTTCCCCGTCACTTAACAGAACAAAGCCCTCGGGGCAAGGGCATTGAAAATGCCGCTCGGCAAGCAGCCCATAGGCGCAGAGCTGTCTTTTCCAATTCTCCGCCAATCCGCTCGCTGAAGCCTTAAACTCAACGACCCCTACCCGGTCTGGACTTTCAAGGATCAAATCTATTTTCCCCGTTAACCCCAAGGTATCGTCCGTGATCTGCATGCCGAAGTGACGAACCGCATCTTGGAACCCGTATCGGCTGAGAACCCGCCTCGGCTCCAAGCGAGCAAACTCGTCTTCCATACGATGTCCGCGCTGCATCAGAAACGTGGCGGGGGGATTTACGGGCATAACCCAGGTGTAATAGACAATGCGCGGACAATAGAGAAACTGCTTGAGATCATTCACGTTCAGCAAAGGGGCAAGCGCTTGCTGACTCTGTGTTGTCTCTGAAAGCACGTTCCGCACCGCTGGCTAAAACTTCAGGATAGTTGGTCTGGGAGCCCCAGGTTCGGGCCAGGCATCGCCTTTTTCCTGAGCCGATCCGTCTTCCGCCTGCTGTTGGAACACCAGTTGCTTCTCCACGTCATCATCGCTGATGGGCTGAAGCAAAATTCGTCCCGGTGTTGAGCCTAACAACTCCTTCAGCTTCAAAAACAGTTCTCGCCGCCGCGTGGGATCAAGCCGACCTGAAAAGGCACTGAATTGAAACCGCTCGAGCCCATAGTCCAGGCAGGCGTCGCTGATCTTCTGCCGAATCCGATCTTCAACGACGTCGTACACAACCAAGCACAGGGTCTCACCGTTCTGACTCATCGATCACCGCGCCTGCCAATGCCCCTACCATTTGAAGCGAAAAGCGTTGTACCGCACGAGCCGTCCCGACAGAAACGACGCGACTTGACGCGCCTGCATTTGAATAATCGAGCGCACTTGATAGTCTGCCCCCCTCCACCGCTCGCGGCTTTCCAAGCGATGCAGCAGCTTATCCACCAGGGTTGATCGAACGGTTGAATCAAGCGTCGGACCTGATCCAGCGTCAGGGGGCTGCAATTGTCCCAGCCGCAGCGCGGCAACGACCGTGCGATCCACCACAGGAGCACGGAACTCTTCCGTAAGATCAAGCACGAGACTTGGCTTGCCCGGCCGATCGGTGTGGAGAAAGCCTGCAAAGGGTTCAAGGCCTGCATTTTGAATCGCGCCCCAGACCTGGCTGTACAGTACGCCGTACCCGTAGTTGAGCAGGGCGTTGACGAAATCTCCCGCCCCCCGATGCGCGCGGGCCTTGAATTCCACTTGCTTTTCGACAAGGCGCGAAACACTCCCCCAATAAACCCTTGCAGCTTGACCTTCCAGCCCCATGATCGCCGCCCTCGCCTTGTCCAAGTCCGACCACGGCCCGCGCAGGATGTCCCGTCGCGCGCTCAGAATCGACGTGACGCTGCCCTGGATGTCTCCGAACAGCTCCGGCTGTGTGCTACGGATATTTTTCACGCAGTATTTCAGCAGCCGAGCTTGATTGAGCAGCTTCCCAGCCGCAAAGGCACGGGCCAGTATCAATCCACGGCCATTCTCAAGCGCTTCGAGCTGCGCCCGACGAATGGCCACGCTGGCAGTCAACATCGGAGAGGACATTTGCGCCACAGGCCGACCGTCATAGCCTAAGATCGACATACGCACTCCACGATCAGCGAGCGCCGCAAGCACGTCAACGGAGACGGAGATGCCGGAAGCCGCAAGCTGCAGTTCGTGGACGTGCTCGAAGGGAATCTGCCACACGACCTTGCCGTCCTTGTTCTTCAGCACCAACCGCTCGCTCCTCTTGCCCACGTACCCGCCGAAGCCTGAAATGCTGACGGTCATTCCCTCAGGACTTTGGACCACGCTCAAGCCGTCTTCCAGCACCAATTCCCGAACGCCCGGAGGAAATCGCTCAACGAGTAGATTGGGCAGCTCTTCTTCGCCGGTGAACAGATTGATTTGATGCGGGGCGGGAGGGAGGAGTTCGAGCGAGGGAGGGACAGAGGCAGATTCTTCTATCGTGTCCTTAGGCTTAGGAAGTGGCTCCGGGGTCATGATGTTTCTCCCCCTCGATCGTTGAAAAGTATTTTACAAGCGCTGTCTTGCCTAGACGCACTTCTTGACCGACGGAAGACGCTTGAGCAGATTCTTCGGCGTTTGCTCGCCTGTTGAGGTTCAGGCGCTTTGCCAATGCGTCTGGCATCGCACTCTCAGGCAAGAGCGTCACGGTCGCCTCATCAAATTCTTTCACCCTATAGAAGCCGGGCTTCTCCACAACCTCCGGCCCCAATCGAAGGAATTGATACCGCTCCCATGTTGCGAGGACTCGCGCCTCATTTGGAATCGACGGTTCATATCGAGCAACACCATGACCTGCTAGGATTGCTGGCCAGCGGAGGGATAATCTCAGCTTTGCCAACGGCCTCCCTTTTGCCACCCAAAAAATGACAGCTTCCGACGCCCTCTTGATTTCCACCTTACGTGGAGGTCCATCCTCTGGTTCCACACGGATTAGTTTCCCGCCAGGCTGCTTGCGCACCTTCACATGTCGGATTCCAGGAAACTCTTCCCGGAGATTCTTCTCTGGAAGAGTTCGCCCTTTCTTAAGGCCGAGCGCAGTCGCTACCGCCCGAAACTTTTTGTCCAGCATGGGATTGATGATTTCAGTCTCCGCAGGGTGTCTCTTACCATCTGGACCTTTCCCGCTGTGCGACATGTCGGCTATGGGCAAATATTGGATAAGGCGTTTGTCATCTAAGGAGTCGGGATTCTGACTGAATGTTAGATCAGCAAATTTTCTCTTCCAGCTAACAGGATACTGGCCAAGCACCTTAACCAGCGGCCACGTACGACGTTCCAAATACTCAGTCCAGTCTGGAGCAAGCTCAGGGATTGCAAGACCGGGGACTTGCTTCCAGGAACCACCCCAGATTGGACGTTCGGCGCTGTGTGTAAATATAAGGTCCCGCCAAGTGTGCGGTGGACAGGCAGCCATCAATGCAGCATCCTGTGCATGATTGAACAAGTCCCAATCATTCTTGGACGGGAAATTGTCCGTCGTACCATCCGCCTTCTTGAGCCAAGACTTGCGAAGCTGAGAAGTAGTACGTCCATCTATCCGCTGTATAAAGGGCGTGTCCGACGCATAATTCACGCTTGGCACAGCAACCCCGTGCTTTTCGAAAAGCGTCCGCAGAGCCACTACGAACTGACGTGGCCGAGCCCCCACATGAGCCAGAGGAGTAGGGTTATCGGGATATTCCATATCCTCGGAAAGTAGCAGTGCGCGCTTGCGCTCTGAGATGCGAACGGTTTCCCCTTTGCCATCCTCTCTCTCAACTTGAATTCCTTGAAAAGCCAAAGCCTCAACTCGCTGCGTAAACCTCAACCATCTGTCCCTATCGGCACCAAGCCACTCGAATGGCTTCCGGTCACCTTTCGCTGTATTGCAGGTCCGACAGACCGGAACGAGGTTGTCCCAAACATCGGGGCCGCCACGTGACTGCGGAAAGATATGATCCTTATCCCCAGCCGAGTTGGGGTTTGGTGAATCGCAATATATGCACGCGCCGTTGGTTTCCCTCTTGAGGCGTTCCATAAACGACTCAGGCTTTCGGGGTTTCTGCTCTCCCTTCCTGGCCTGCTCCGTTTGAGGCTTGGGCACTTCCAGCGTAATCCATTGTACAGGCCCATAGCGCCACGCCTCCTCTCCTTGTTCGTGAGGCTTGAACAGAATCTCCTCCAGCCGATGCAGGACACGGGCATCATGTTGTTCTCGACAAGGATTCGGTGCCTTGCGAACTTTGAGGCGCTGCCACTCGCCGACGACATCCTTCATGGTTCTGCCTTGCGCTGCTTCTGCAAGATGTTGAGAACACAGGCTCGCTCGCCCCTGAGGCTTCTCGTTCCAGAGGAGATCATAGAGTTGGCGAGCCATCTGTTCTTGAGCACCGAGTTTCTTCAAACGAGATTGAATCGCCTTGAGCTTCGGTACAGTCTGTGAGCCGCCCTTTCGAGATTGCTTCCGTTGTGAGATGTTTTCTTGAGGCTCGACATTCTGGCCTCGTAACTGCCACCATTTCATGAATTCCGCCAACTCTTCAGGCTTCAAAGGTCTAATAGCACGACCTTCACGTACACGAAGATTGTGAACGACTGCTTGATAGGCGACATCTCGCATCTTGCCTTTGCGAGGCGTTGGCTTCCCGCACCAAGCGCAACCAGTTCTCAGCCGATTGTCGAAACGCGCGGGACGCAATACTTTGTTCAGCAGGCCGCTGAGCTCTTGCTGCCAGCGCTGGATTGTCGCCTTTGGCAAGTTGATCGAGTTTCCAAATCCCTCTACAACCGAACGCAAGTCGGCTTCCTTGACACTCCTATGTTCTGCCACTCTTGGTTGTGGCTGCCGTTCGCGCGCCTGCTCCAAGAGAACGAGAAGTTCATCCGGCGGCACCTTTTTCTTTCCTCGCACCGAACTATCTGGGTCTTGCTGACGGCGCTGTATCTCTTCTCGGATATCACTAGCCAGATTGTCAGATGGCACTCTGGCCGTTTGGAGAAAATCCTTCATCTTCTCATCGGTCATCTTGGCTAACTCGATAGAGTCCCACTTGAACCCACGCTTTTGAAAAATGAGCGTGAGCGCTCGCACGAACCCGCCTGCATCCACCTTTCCTTGCTTTGCCAGATCAATCCAAGAAGGGAGGCCGGCCGGATTACGGCCAGGTGTTTGAAAAACTCCCGGCTGCACATGAAAACGCCTGTCTTTCATCACGATGTAAGGGTCGGGAAGATTCGGCAGCTTCTGCCGGAGCACCCATGATCGTAGGCGAGCCAAACGCATCTTCTTGGCCCGTCTGGTCCGGCGTCCTCTGCGAAGTTGACGACGCTGCGTTAGGTCTGAGTCATGGAAGTCAACGTATGTTTCGGCATGAAGGATATGATTGCCTTGCACAACCGCGATGCCGCCCGCGGATTCTCCGAAATCAATTCCCACACGGACGGTAGGCAGGAAGGAGTTGACCCGCTCTCGAAGGATGGGGGTCAGCAATATGGCACCAGAGGCGTGAGGTGAATAAAGGGTGGCGCTCCCCGCTCGTCGAGTGCGCCACCAACCCTTACCCTTTGCCGGGGTCCGAGTACCGGCCTGCGGGGCTGCCTACACCTAAGTGCCGATGCTGGGTTACAACGGCGAGGACGAGGGCAGCGCCTGGGCTTCTTTCACTCTAGCGGATATGAGGATAGACCTAGCTTGATTGTCCGTCAAGTACCTCTACCTGGCAGGGGGTTTATGCCGCACTTGGCCCTCAGTTCCCCTCCCTCATTCAGCCTCGCCCGGATCATCGCCCGTCTTTCTTCCAACTCTTGTCCCCCCAGCCTCTTCGGTTCATGCTTGTGCCCCCACACCGCTTCCAGCGGAGCCGGATCATCGGCCAGCCTCGGCACGACGTGCCAGTGGATGTGCGGGAGTTGGTTGCCGAGCAATCCATAGTTGACCTTGACGGGCTTGAACACTTCCGCCAGCACGCGAGCCACTATGTTGACCTCCTCGATGAGCTGGCCCCGCTCCTCCCGGCTTAGCTCGAACAACTCCGTCGCATGTCGCTTGAGCACCAGCACCGTCCAGCCGGGAAAGAACTGATCCTCGAAGAGATAGGCCACGGTCAGTCCGCAATCGCCGATCCGGTGATCCGCGGAGGGCCAGGTCCCAGCGCAGGCCTTGCAGTTCGAAGCGCTTGTCGTCGGGCCTATCATTCTGACCAGGCCACCTTGGAAAAGAGGGCTCTGCGGAGCTCGAGCATGGCCAGGCTATCCCGCCGGCAGTAGTTGAGCAGAGCCTCCCGGATCCGCTCCTTTTCGACCCAGTCGGTCTCCTCAAAGACCATCCGGTAATAGTGCTGAGCCGCCATGCCCCCTTCCCGGATGTCCAAATCCCCGTAGCCGAGCGACGGCACCAGGGCCGGTAGCACCGATTTGATCGAGAAAGAGCCTCCAAACTGCGGATGGTAGTACTGCTCCTGGATGACCGGAAGCAGGTCCCAGAGGCGCTCCACCACCTGCTCCAGCTCGCGCCGCAACGGGGGCAGGGTTTCAGCCAGACTTTTCAAAATTGCCTGCTCGTACGCGGAGTAGACGCAAATGCTCCCCTCCCGTCCCAGTGACTCCAGCAACCGCACCGCCAACTCTTCTCTCGGGTCCTTGGGGTCTCCACAGAGGTATTCGTGATGCTCCACCGATCCCTCTTCGGTCTCGATGTGGTTGGACCACTGGGTGGGGATCGTCTGGTAGGGCCTAGTCAGGGGGAACTTTGGGATGGCAGGCATGAAGGTCTCGAAATCCAGGTGGTGGACCGGGTAGCGCACCGTCTGGAGCATCGCCTTTAAGCGAGGCCCGATCCATTCAACGTTGTCCCTGACCCGTCGCTGAAGAATCGAAAGCCTGAAACCCGGCGGAATGTCATCAATGGTCTGGATGCCCCGGGCGGCCAGTTGCTGGAAGGTTCGCTCCCCGCCCGGCAAATGATAAATCCAGCGGTCCGGTTTGTCGTGCGTGCAATGGTCCCAGAACGGGCAATCATAGGGCTGGTGACAATGATTGCCCGGCTCGATCGCCGGAGCGGAGGGTTCCACCAGCATCCTCTTCATCGCGGCCAGACGGCTCGGCACCTCAGCCAGCCGACCGGCGACTTGCGCGGTGAGATCCTGCACCGCGAACAGTTGTTCCAGGTCGAGCTCGCCGCCGCGGTAAACATATTGATTGTTGACGTGCATGAGGCCGACGCCAGCCAGCGCGACCCTGGCGCCTTCCAGCACGTAGGATTGAACGGCCAGATCGTCCAGGTGCGCGTCCTTCACTCTGGTGGAGGACTTCACCTCGATCAAACGCCAGATGTTCCGCCCGACCCTTTCCAGAACATCCACCCGCACGAGCACCTGGTCGAACTCGAAGGCCCCTTCAAACACAGCCGGCACCGACGGATCGCCGAGCAGCTCAACCGTTTGTTTCAAGGCCTCGGTTGGATGGAGGTGATCCGCCTCGACCAGGACGCCGCCGGGAAATCGCTTCCTCGCCTCTTCCCCGACCGCTTTGCCCATGTCGAGGATGGCTTGCGTCTGCTCGTCCGGCTCGGAAGCCAGCTCACGATGGTGGATTTCCAGATAGAGGCGTTTGTGACACTGGAGGCCGGAAAGGAATTTTGATTTCGAGAGGCGAATACCGGAGGAACGAAGAGCTAGAGGCTCTGGCGGGAGCGCCATCAGTGCTTCGCCTCCCCTTTTGTCGAGGGCCTTGTATCCTTGCCGGCCCCGATCGTGATCTCGATACGCCCGACTCCCTTGACGTTCGCGCAGAGGTCTCCGAGGCCCGGCGCCACCAACCGGAAAGGGCCGCCCTTGGCCTCAGGCAGAGGTTCTCCGTCCAGTTGGTAGATGAGGACTCCATAGTCCACCGCTTGCTTGAGCGTCAGGCTGGCGGCAAACCGGCCGTCTTGCGAATGGAACGTGACATGGTCGGCACCGATGGCCAGAGCCGGCACTTCCAAGAGTCCCTTCATCCTGATGCCTCGGCCCTTCATCCCGGGCACGAGCCGGCTCACGTCCTCCACCTGATGCTCAACCGGCAACTTGGCGAGGGCTTCGCGGTTCAGCGCCACCGGCTGGATGACTGCGCCGTCGATCCTCACAAGACCGGGACCGCTCTTCTCCCGCTCCGTGATGACCTTGACGGCCGCGGTCAGCATCTCGTTGAGCGGGGTGGGAATGCCCAGTTCCCGTCCCTTCATGACGATAAGCCCGTTGAGGGCATCGATCTCGGTCGAGCGGCCGGTTTTCCAGTCGTCGTACATGGAGGTGTGGATGTCTCTGATCTCTTGAGACCAGCGCACGACTTTATCGGCCATGTCCTCCGAGAGCGGCACCTTGAGGCCGGCCGCCACGGCCGCCACCTCGCCGACGATCTGGTGGATGACCTCGACCATCTCAGGCTGGTCCAGAGCCTTCGCCACCCGATCATCGATGATGACCGTGAGCGGATTAAAGACGCAGTTCCAGCACATCTTCTCCCATTTGCTCCGGCGAATGTCTTCGGACAACTGACAGGGGACCCCGGCCGACTTGAACAGATCGACGATTTGGAGCACCCGATCACTCTTTTGCCCCATCAGTTCCCCGACCGCCACGGTCCCGCGTTTGTAATGCTCGATCACGCCCGGCTCGACGATCTTGGAATAGATATAGGCCACTCCGCCTACCACACAATCGCGCTGGAACCGGGTAATGAGCCGGTCTTCGATATCCACCCCGTTCTGGAGGGTCAGCAGGACGGTTTGCTCGGTCATGATCGACTCGATCTGGCTGAGGACTTCATCGAGGTCATAGGTCTTGACCGACAGGATGATGAGGTCCGGCCTGGGCAGGTCTCGTGGGTCGGAGGCAGCAGGCGGCCGGACCGTGAAGGTGCCGCCGGCACTGCGGATAGTCAGCCCTCGCTCACGGACCGCCTCCAGTGTCCTGGGTCTGAGCAAGAAGCTGACCCGGGGATTCTTCCTGGCCAGGTGGGCGCCGAAGAACCCTCCCACGGCACCGGCCCCGACCATCATGACATGCTGCATTGCGCCCCCTCAGTCCATCAAGTCGGAAAGTCCGAAAGTCGTAAAGTCATCGAGGTGAAATTTCAGGCTTGACGACTTGATAGACTTGACAGACTTTCAATTCTTAATAATTCTCGTGCCGTACTATAGCACGCGGGTTTCAGCCGGCAAAAGTGGGGTATAATCGCCCGCGCGGTGGAGCTCCCAGTCTATCAAGTCGAAAAGTCTGAAAGTCATAAAGTCATCGAGGTAAGCCCTCAGACTTGACGACTTTCCAATGGTTGACTCTCATGGGTCAAGAAGAAGCCATTCAGGCGGTCAAAGCCAGGCTGTCGCAGGCTGGTTCCGTGGCCGTGTTGACCGGCGCAGGCATCTCGGCTGACAGCGGAGTGCCGACCTTCAGGGGTGCCGACGGACTCTGGCGGAACTTCAAGCCGGAAGATTTAGCCACCCCGGAAGCGTTCGCACGGGACCCTCGCCTGGTCTGGGAATGGTACAACTGGCGCCGGGAATTGATCGCCACCAAGAGCCCCAATCCCGGCCATCTGGCGCTGGTCCGGATGGAAGCACGGCATGAGCGATTTCTCCTGATCACGCAGAACGTGGATGGATTGCACGGGGCGGCCGGGTCCCACAAGCTTGCGGAGATTCACGGCAACATCTGGAAGGTCCGCTGCACCGCCTGCAAGCAGGTCACCGAGAATCACGATGTCCCGATCGCAATCCCCCCATCCTGCCGTTCCTGCGGCGGCCTGCTGCGTCCCCACATCATTTGGTTTGGTGAGCCTCTGGACGAGCCGACTCTGGACCGATGCATGGGGGCCCTGGCCTCCTGCCAGGTGCTGCTCATCGTCGGCACCTCCGGCCTGGTCTACCCGGCCGCTTCGTTTGCGCCGATTGCCAAGGCAGCCGGCGCCTTTGTGGCGGAGGTCAATCTTGATCCCACCCCCAATTCCCAACTGGTCGATCTCTCGATCCAGGGAAGGGCCGGCGAGATCCTGCCGCAATTGGTCGATCCGGAATGAGGGAAGCAGTATGATCGGACCGGGAGCTGCTTAGCCCGGCCGGTTGGCTTGTCCGTTAAGACCGATGCTGAGGATGCGCTGCAGGAGGGCCCCATACGGCAGGTCCGCCTGTTCGGCTGATTCGGCAAAGTCCTCGCCGTCGGCGATCTGGGGGTTGGGGTTCGCTTCCAGCACGTAAATCTCCCCGGCCGGGTCGAGCCGGAAATCGATGCGGGCATAGCCTCTGAGCCCGAGCGCCTGGTAGACGCACTTGGCCAGATACTGGATCTTCTCCGCCTTTCCTTTGGGCAGGTCTTTCGCTTCCCCGGACGTAATCCCGTACTTGTCCTGATACTTCCGACTCCATTTGACCCGCTCCGTCGCAATGGGCCAGGCTCCATCCGGCATCCTGTTCATGCTCAGCTCCCACACAGGCAACACCTGCAAATGCCGGTTCCCGAGGACGCCCACGTACAACTCGCGCCCCTCGATATACCGCTCGACGAGCGCACCGGTGCCGATCTTGTTGTGGATAAAGGCGACCCGCTCGCGGAGCCTGTCATCATCCTCGACGATCGACGCCTGTGAGATGCCGAGCGAAGCTTCTTCCCAGACCGACTTCACGATCAGCGGGAAGGTCATCTGCTTCGGCCGTTCGACGGCACGCCCGATGGGGAACTCGACAAACTCGGGCGTCGGAATCTGATGATAGGACAGGATCTTCTTGGCCAGGCACTTGTCGTGGGCCAACATCAATCCGCGCGGGCTGCAGCCCGTGTACGGCATCCGCATCAGCTCAAGGTAGGACACGACGTTATGATCGTACACCGCCACGCCGTCGAATTCTTCGAGGAGGTTGAACGCAATGTGCGGCTTCCGCTCCTCAATGGATTTGCCGATGACCCGCAAATCATCGCGCACTCCCAGGGCTTCCACTTCGTGTCCCATCCCTCGAAGCGTGCTCATGACGTCGTATTCCGTTTTCCACTCGGCGCCGATCAAGTCCTCCTCGGAAGCGTGGTCCGGGGGGATCAAATCCGCGTGCATCAAGGCCATGATGCGCAGCTTTTTCATGGTTACAACGCTACCCGATGGCGGCCGCTGTGAAGGAAGTTCATCGTTTGCACCGTGAGGAGCACGGTGAAATCAAGCCTGGCCTGATCCTCCGGAACGGCCAGGCGGAGGTTCAGCTCCCGGCAGCGCCTGATCATGTTTTCGAGCACCCGGTCGATCGTGTACTGATATTCCCCCGTCCAGTCCGCCACCTTGCGCCGGACCTCTTTCCGAACACGACCCAGAAAACTCGCCGCCGTCATGTTGGCCGCCACTCCTGGAGCATCGGAGAAGAGCCTCCTCAGATCACGGTCGTAGAAGTGCGGGTGGTCCAGACCGTAGCGCCGCCGCTTTTCCTCGTAGTGCACCCGGAGGCTTTTTCGCAGGTCTGAGAGCGGATCCACACACTGCCCGGAGGTGACCAGGGAGGGAACCCCGGCAATCTCCTTCATCAAGCCGTCCACGTACTCGAGTTTCTTGATCGCCGGCCAGTCTGCGTAACGCTCCCGCCACATGGAGTCGGGATTCAGCCAGACGGCGAAGGTTTCCGCGAAGTCCTCGTCCGGGTGGCTTTGCGCGTACCAGGTGTCGAGGTGCAACACGAAGCTCTTGCTGTAGGGCCTCGGTGTGTAGTGGTCTGGATAGGGCACGGACGAATGGCCGAAGAGTCGCTGCCGGCGGCGACGACGGCGCAGGTGGTAGGCGTTTTCGATGGCATGCCCCGTCTCGTGCCGGAGAATCTGCATACACCAGTCGGGGGTGCCGCCTTCGACTTCGAACATCTGCTTGAGCTCGAGCCGCGCCAGCCGCTCATGGACCATGTAGAACGGCATAGCGATGCCCGGAACGCCGTCGGGCGTGAACCACTCATTCGAAAGCCAGAAGTGCGGGCGAAAGCGGATGTCGTGAGCTTCGAGTTCTCCGTAGAGCCGCTCGATCTGCTCTTGAACCGGGCTCCCCTCGATCTCGATCCCCAGATCACAGAGTCTGGTGTCTAACAGCCGGTCGTCGGGCCAGGCCGCCCACTTCGGGACGGGCGTCTTCTGCGCGCCGGCGACACCCTTCAGGCAGGGGCGGCGTGGATTCAGCAAGACACGCCGTCTTTCTTCACGAGGCACGTGTTTGTCGGCCAGCATTGCCGATCCTCATTCGGATTGAGTCTATGGAACCGCCGACCAGGAGCGATGGACAAACTGAGTCTCGGCTGGGTAGGCGTCCCCCTAGCCCACATTATTCATGATGGTTCGTGACGAAACCGCCAAGACGCCAGGCGAGACGGACGCGCGGAGCCCCAAGGGGCCGAGGCATACTTGAAACAGTATGTTGAGGCCGCGAGGGGCGAGCCCGCCCGCTTGGACGCGGCAAACCTGCGGCCAAGCTTGTCGCAGCGGCGTATCGGCGGTTGCAGTAGAAGCGCTCATGAATAATGTGGGCTAGATTCTTCCGTTTTATTCTCCTTCGCCGAATACCCCGTAGCTTGCTGTGGGGATGCCCGGCCTTCACAGCCGAAGCGGCTGCTTCGGCGGAGTAGGCAAGGCGAGGAGAACCCTCCGTAGCCTTGGCGAAGGAGGGTCGCGGCTTCGGAGAATTTCCCAGGATACCCCGTAGCTTGCTGCTGGGAGCTTCATCGGTCGCTTGGATTGATTATGTGAATCACGCAGACTGCCAACGAACTGCAACCAGGCTCATCAGATGATAACGGATAGGAACCGACATGACTCAGCGTCGTGCGGCCGCTTCTGGAGGACCCTTCACGTCAGCGATTTTGTTGAAGGAAGGACGGATACGGAAGGAGAGCGATGCAGTCCGCCTTATCAGAGAGCAGCAACCAGTGGGAGAAGTTCGTCCAGGTTCCGGATCGTCTGGATCGTCCCGCACCCTTGCTCCTGATCCCGGGCCGGTCCGCCGGTCGAGCGGCGGTCGATCAGCAGACCGGCAAAGCCGGCCTGACTGGCCCCTTGGACATCGTCCCGCACGCTATCCCCGACGTGCAAGGCTTCGTCCGGGTCCACCGCATGTTTTTCCAGGGCCACGCGAAAAATCTGCGGGGCAGGCTTGGCCGCCTTAGCCAGACTGGAGATCGTCACCGTATCGAACAGGCCGGTCAAGCCCAGGCCTCGGAGCACGTTGAAGAGCCGCGTGTCGAAGTTCGAGATGATCCCCAACTCGAACCCCTGCTCCTTCAACGTCTTCAGGACACCCAACGTTTCCTGGTACAATACCCAATGGTTCGGCCCGTCGAAGGCCTGGAAGACCTTGTCGAAGTAGTCGTCGAACCCCTCGAACATGCCCACCCGATAGAACACGTTATGCACGATGTCGAACCACCAGAGCCGCTCGCACCGTTTGATCTCGGCTGGCTCAGTGATGGAGAAGACCGGCGGGGGAGCATCACGAAACGCCCGCTGAAAGGCGACGGCGACCGCCTCGAGGAGTTGCGGAGTCCGGCGGACTCCATACGGTTCAGCATACGTGAGATAGACGTCCGCAACCGAGCCCTTCACATGGAAGAGGGTTCCTGCCGCATCGAAGAAGATGACTTTGATCCGGCTCACTTCAATAGTCCACGGTTAACAGTTCTCAGTTGTCAGCTTTCAGTCATCAGAGGTTTGCTTCGGACTGTTAACTGATAACTGACCACTGTGAACTTCTCCAGCTCGCAATCGCTCGATGCCTTCCTTACAATAGCCCAGGGGAAGCCAGCGGCATTGACCGCAAATACCGGGCAGGTCGTCACCTCGGACTGCCCGCCCGATTCGCTCCAGGATATCCCGCCACTGAACCGACATGCCCGTGTGCAGCCCAAGCAGAGCCAGCACATGCCGGTCCTGGGCCTGCATCGCTTTCTCGGATGCATCTCCGTTGAGAGTGCAACCGGAAACGGCCTGATGCGGACAGGCCCCGCACACTGCGTCCGGAGAATCAACAAGTTCGACCCACCGGTCAGGATTCTCAGTCAATTCCCGATGGATGGCGGCCAAGTTCTCGACAAAGTCTGGACTGTATCCCCTGCCCCGAAACCCCTGCAGGCACAGGAGCGTATGGCCTCTCAGCCGCAGCCTTCCCTGTACCAGAATCGCTTTCACAAAGGGATCTCCCCTTCCGAGCACCTAAAAGAGTGTTCAATTGTATCCAGCCAGTTCGGGTTAAGTCAAAAACGGTCGTCAGGTGGATTTCAACAAACCGACCCGGAACGGAATAACAATACGAGGTGAGACCTATCGGAAGGAGAGTCCGGTGGGGCCCGACGAAGATGCTGTGGCAACGCCGTCTGAAAGGGAACGCCGGCTATTTTTTGACTCGCTTCATACGCCTTGCCTTTGCCAGAGCCTTCATGCGCTTGATGTTCTTCCGATGCTTCTTGCGAACCCTCTTGTCTTTCTCTCGTCCCCGCGCCATGCTGAGTGCTCTCCTTTGCTCCTGGTGACTGTTTCGGACCGGCGAGCCTTATAACACAACCATCTCCGCCAGTACAAGCAACGTACCGTTCACCCTCATCTCTCTTCGAACCGCTACACTCGACTCCCCCACACTCCTTGTCGGCCTGGAAGTGCCGTGCTAAGATGCGTCGCCCAGCAGCTCAAGGGCTTACAACTACACATGGCGCTCCGGCAACTCGAAAAGACCTATGAGCCCAAGCAGGTCGAAGAACGGTGGTACCAGTTCTGGATCGACAAGGGCTACTTCCGCGCTGCCGCCGATCGTCCCCAGACCCCCTATTCCATCGTCATCCCGCCCCCCAACATCACCGGCTCCCTGCACGTCGGCCACGCGCTGAACAATTCGTTGCAGGACATCCTGATCCGCTGGCGCCGCATGCAGGGACGCAATACCCTCTGGATGCCCGGTACAGACCATGCGGGGATCGCCACGCAGAACGTGGTCGAGCGGCAACTGGCGGCGGAAGGAACCTCCCGTGAAGCATTGGGACGGGAGGCTTTTGTTAAGCGGGTTTGGGAATGGAAGGCGCAGTCCGGCGGGACGATCATCCAGCAGTTGAAGCGGCTGGGCGCTTCCTGCGACTGGGACCGCCTCCGCTTCACAATGGACGAGGGCCTCTCGAAGGCGGTCCGCGAGGTCTTTGTCCGCCTCCACGAAGAAGGGCTCATCTATCGGGGCGAGCGGCTGATCAACTGGTGTCCGCGCTGCCTCACGGCCCTCTCCGACATCGAAGTCGAACATGAGGAGACGAGTGGGAAGCTCTATCACATTTATTATCCGCTCGCCGATGATTCAGGCACAAAGCTGACCGTCGCCACGACCAGACCGGAGACCCTGCTGGGCGATACAGCCGTGGCGGTCCATCCGGAGGACCCCCGTTACAATCGTCTCATCGGCAGGCGAGTCCGCCTCCCGCTCACGACCAGAGAAATTCCGATCGTGGGAGACTCGATCCTGGTGGATCGCGAGTTCGGGACCGGAGCCGTCAAGATCACGCCCGCGCACGACTTCAACGACTTCGAAGCAGGCGAGCGGCATCATCTCCCGCGCCTGCCGATCCTGGATCATCAGGCACGCCTTGACCCGGTAGGACTGCGGGCCGCGTCGGTGGACCAAGCGGTCATCGAGGCCATCGAGCTGCTGCGTGTCAACCAGGCCAGGCCAAAGGTCGAGCACCTGCTGCAAGAGCGTGGGCTCCTGGCCAAGGTGGAAGCCCACAGGATGGCGCTGGGTAAATGCTACCGGTGCAAGACCGTGGTTGAGCCTTATCTTTCTCCCCAATGGTTCGTCAAGATCAAGCCGCTGGCGGAGCCGGCGATCAAGGCAGTGGAAGAAGGCCGCATCAGGCTGATCCCGGAAGCCTGGGTCAACAACTATCTTGGTTGGATGAGAGACATCAAGGACTGGTGCATCTCCCGACAAATCTGGTGGGGGCACCAGATTCCCGCCTGGTACTGCCGGTCCTGCAACGCGGACACAATCCTGGAAACGGCCCATGAAGGCATGGCCACGACCGAGGCCCAAGCCTTACCGAAAGCATCGCGCGAGCGAATCACGATCCTCTCAAACGCCACACCTCTTGTCGCCATGATCGCTCCGGCCCACTGTCCTTCGTGCGGTCAGCACGACTTCCTCCAGGACCCTGACGTGTTGGACACCTGGTTCTCGTCGGCCCTCTGGCCCTTCTCGACCCTGGGCTGGCCGGAGCAGACGCCGGAATTGAAAACCTTCTACCCCACCTCCGTCCTCGTCACCGGCCTGGATATTTTGTTCTTCTGGGTCGCCCGGATGATCATGATGGGGCTCAAGTTCACCAGCCAGGTGCCCTTCCGCGAGGTGTACATCCACGCTTTGGTGCGGGACGTGGAAGGCCAGAAGATGAGCAAGTCCAAGGGCAACGTGATCGACCCCTTGAGCGTGATGGAGCGGTACGGTACCGACGCGCTGCGGTTTACGCTGGCCTCCATGGCCTCGCCGGGACGCGACATCAAGCTGGCCGAGGAGCGGATCGAGGGCTACCGAAACTTTGCCAACAAGATCTGGAACGCCGCGCGGTTCATTCTGATGAATCTGGACGGACGCCGTGAGCCGGTTGCACTCAAGGACCGCCCCTTCCCGGACCGTTGGATTATGAGCCGCCTGAACCACACGATCCGGACCGTCAACGCTTCGCTGGAGCAGTATCGGTTCGATCAGGCAGCCAGCCACCTCTACCAGTTCATCTGGCACGAATACTGTGACTGGTACCTGGAGCTGATCAAACCGGCCCTGCAGGACAAGGAGTCTCACGAGGTTCCGCGGGTACAGCAGACCCTCCTTGAGTCGTTCGAGACCCTGCTCCGCCTGCTTCACCCGTTTATGCCCTTTCTCACGGAGGAAGTCTGGCAGGCCCTGCCTCACGAAGGCGAGAGCATCGTGATCCAATCCTACCCGACTCCGAAGCCGGATTGGGATTCTAAGGAGGCCGAGTCTGCCTTTACAACATGCGAGCGGTTCGTAACCACGGTCCGGACCGGGCGGGCTCTGTTGAACTACCAGCCGGCCAAGACCCTCGTCCTCTACGCAACTTCACGGGATGGCCAGGAATCGGCCGACCTCCAGAAACTCCGGCACTATCTCGCGCACCTCGGCCGGGGAACTGTCACTCTGCTTCCTCAGCAGGAATGGTCTGCCCCAAACGTCCTTCGATTGGCGGCTGAGAGCATGACGGTCGGCCTGCTGGTCGAGGGTGACGTGGACCTCCAGAAGGCATTGGACCGGATCAGGAAGCAGAGAGACGAAGGCCGACAAGAGTCGAAACGGCTGGCCGGCAAGCTCGCCAACGCCGACTTCACCAGCAAGGCTCCGCCGGAAGTGGTCGCCGAGCACGAAGAACGGCTCCGCCTGATCCACCACGAAGAGACGATCCTGACGGACAGCGAGCGGCAGCTCCACGCCATGATACGGTGACCCAGTGACGACCCAGGCGCCTCTTCAACAGATCCGCACGGCTGTGAAGGCCGCGCTGGCGGAAGACTTGAGCCTCGGCGATGTGACCACGGCTGCGCTGTTTCCGGAGCCCGTTCGCGCGCGCGGCACGATCATCGCCCACCAGCCGATGACCGTGGCCGGTATCGCCGTCGCTCGGCAGGTTTTTGCCCAGGTGGATGCGTCGCTCACGGTCACCCGCGCGGTCCGCGACGGTGCCAGGGTTCGGGCCAACGCTCCCGTGCTGATCGTCCAGGGCGACGCCCGCTCCCTGCTGATGGCGGAACGGGTCACGCTCAACTTCCTGCAACGTCTGTCCGGCATCGCCACCCTCACCGCCCGCTTCCGCGACGCCATTCGAGGCTATCGCACCAGGATTCTGGATACCCGCAAGACCACGCCCGGCCTCCGGGCCCTCGAAAAATGGGCGGTCCGGCTCGGCGGCGGCTGGAATCACCGCCAGTCGCTCGGAGATGGAATCCTGATCAAGGATAATCACCTCTCTGTGTTGCGCGCGCAACGCATCGGAGTGGCCGAGGCCTGTCGGCTGGCCAAGGAGCGGGGCACCCAAGGGTTGAAGATCGAGGTCGAGGCGCAGACCCTGGATGACGTGCGTGAGGCCCTGAACGGGGGTGCGGACCTCATCCTGCTGGACAATATGACGCCGGCCCTGGTTCGGCGGGCAACCGCCATTATTAAAGATCGTGCATCAGTTGAGGTTTCAGGTGGAATAACGCTAAAAACTGTGCACGAAATGGCTGCATCTGGAGCGGATTTTATTTCGGTCGGTGCGTTGACCCATTCGGCTCCGGCCGCCGATCTGAGCATGGACATCGTGCCGGTCGATCATCGCCAGAAACGTCAGAAAAAACGGGGACAATAATCGATGGTGCCCCCCGCCGACATCCAGCCCCTGACCAGGGAAGCCATCGAAGCCCTCCTGCGCACCGGCAGGTTCGGCCGGACCCTTCACGTTCTCAAGGAGACCACGTCGACCAACGGCGAGGCCATGGCTTTGGCCCTGCAAGGGACAGCCGACGGCACCGTGGTCGTGGCCGAATCCCAAACGGCGGGCAAGGGACGGCTGGGACGCCGGTGGTACTCCCCGCCCGGGGAAAACCTCTATTGTTCGGTGATCATGCGCAACGTCCCGGCGGATGACCTGTCCGGATGGCTGTCGTCGGTTCCCCTCCTGTCAGCCGTCGCGGTCGCCAAAGCCGTGCAAGCGGTTTCCGGCCTCAAGCCCTCTCTCAAGTGGCCCAATGACATTCTGGTGGGGGACCGCAAGCTAGGCGGGCTTCTCTGCGAAAGCAGCCTGTCCGGTCAATCCAAGACTTTTGTTGTAGTCGGCATTGGACTGAACGTGAACAGCAGGAGGGAGAGTTTTCCGGAGGATATCCGCGAAATCGCCACCTCCATTGTGGCCGAGACCGGTCGCCTCTGTGACCGGGCTTCCCTGTTAGCGGCCCTGTTATCGGAGCTTGAATTGTATTCCGAAGCTCTCCTCGCCCGGCCCCCGGAAACGTTCCTGATCGGCTATGCCAGGCTCTGTTCAACCCTGGGGCGGAGGGTCAGGGTCAACATGGCCGGAGGTGAGACCGTTGAGGGATTGGGGGACTCCATCGCGCCGGACGGTTCCCTCCGGATCATCCGCGAAGACGCCGCAGGCGGCGGAACGGTCGAAGTACGCGCCGGCGATGTCATTCACCTGCGTTAACCGAACGTGAAGCGTCACTCGTCATTCGCGGCAGACGCCCGCGGATTCAGAATTTCTTTCCGATTGACGGATGACGAATGACGGATAACGATTGACGAGGCTTCATGCTGCTCGCCATCGATATCGGCAACTCCAATGTGGTCTGGGGCTTGTTCCGGCAGCAATCCTTGACTGGTCCCTGGCGTCTGGTCACCGATCAGTCCAGGACCACCGAAGAATACGGGAGCGCTCTCATCGATCAACTCCGGGACGTCGGTCTCGCCCCCGCACAGATCACAGACGTGATTCTATGCAGCGTCGTGCCTTCCCTAACTCCGGTCTTCGAACAGATGGCGGAAGCGGTCTTTCACAGACAACCGTTGGTTGCTTCCTCCGACATGGACACGGGGCTCACGCTCCTCTCCGCCAATCCCCGGGAGCTTGGGACCGATCGTCTGGTGACGGCGGCGGCAGCCTATGACCGGTACAAGACTTCCCTGATCGTGATCGACCTGGGAACCGCTACGACCTTCAACGTCGTCACCCAGTCGGGAGAATATCTGGGTGGCGTCATCGCGCCGGGCGTCGGGATTTCTGCCCAGGTTCTGGCTGACAAAACCGCCCAGTTGCCTGTCGTGGACTTGGTGCCGCCCAAGACGGTTATCGGCCGAGACACCAGAAGCAGTATCCAATCCGGCCTTCTGCATGGCCATGCAAGCCTGGTGGACGGGATTGTTGCCCGCGTACAGGATGAACTGGGGCAGAAGACCCTGGTTGTGGCAACCGGCGGGTTTGCCCCGCTCATCTCACCCTTCTCCCGTACGATCCAAGAAGTCAGACCACACCTGACCCTGGAAGGGCTGGAGTTGCTTCACCGACGGACCGGCCGGCGGTGATGGCTCTGTTTCTTTCTCCGAGTAATCCCCCATAGCCGTCCCTTCTTTTCTTCAACAAAAATGAGCCTGCCGGTTGACTTTACAGGCCTGGTGGCTATCTCCCCGCCATACTGGTGTGGTCAGTGGCTGGAAAAGAAGAAAACGCAAATAGAATCAGTGAGTTGGAATCGCAATCCGGGGATGGGCCTGTCCCTGACTCAGGCGAGCAAGCAGCCAAGGGGGAACAGGACAAATTGGCCGGTATCAAACAGGCCCTCGCCGCCAAGACCGACGAAGCTCAAGGTTTGCAGGAGAAGTATCTTCGACTGGCGGCCGAGTTCGACAATTTCAAGAAGCTGGCGCAGAAGGAACAGAGGGAATTCTCCCGCTTCGCCAACGAGAACATTCTCAAAGAGCTGCTTCCCATCATTGACAACCTTGAGCGGGCGATTCAATCAGCGAAAGAACAGAAGGAGAATCGGAGCAGCAACGGATTGATTCAGGGAGTGGAGCTTACGCTCAAGCAGTTTCTCGAAGCCTTGACAAAATTCGGCGTCCAACCGATCGCCAGCGTCGGCGAGCCGTTCGACCCGACTCATCACCAGGCCGTGGCGCGTGTGGAATCAGCCATGCTGCCTGAAAACAGCGTGGTCGAGGAATATCAGAAGGGCTATCGCCTACACGATCGGATCCTGCGGGCTGCCATGGTTACGGTGTCGGCCGGTCCGGCCGGCAGCCCGGGCGGAGGCTCCGCGGCCGCCAAGCGTGAGGAGCGAACCTCATCCCGTCCCTGACCGAACATGAGTTTTGCGGCGTTTTTTGAGGAAGGAGACTACACATGGGCAAGGTTATCGGCATCGATTTAGGCACGACGAACTCCTGCGTCTCGATCATGAGCGGCGGAGACCCAGTGGTCATTGCCAATGCCGAAGGGAGCCGGACCACGCCGTCGGTCGTCGGCATCACCGATAAAGGCGAGCGACTCGTCGGCCAGATCGCCAAGCGCCAGGCGATTACGAACCCGGAAAACACCATCTTTTCGATCAAGCGGCTCATCGGGCGCAAGTTCAACAGCCGCCAGGTGCAGGAAGCGCAGAAGCGGCTGCCGTATAAGGTCATCGCGGCCGACAATGGGGACGCGCACGTCGAGATACGGGGCAAACGGTACAGCCCCGCCGAGGTCTCGGCCATGATCCTGCAAAAGATGAAACAGACCGCCGAGGACTACCTGGGTGAAAAAGTCACGGAAGCGGTGATCACCGTCCCGGCGTACTTCGACGACAGCCAGCGACAAGCCACCAAAGACGCGGGGCAGATCGCTGGCCTGAACGTGCTCCGCATCATCAACGAGCCGACGGCCGCCTCGCTGGCCTACGGGCTCGACAAGAAAAAGGACGAGCGCATCGCCGTCTACGACCTGGGAGGCGGCACCTTCGATATCTCCATCCTGGAGATCGGGGAAGGCGTGTTCGAAGTGAAATCGACCAACGGCGACACCTACCTGGGCGGGGACGACTTCGACCAGCGCATCATGGACTGGCTGGTGGATGAGTTCAAGAAACAGGAAGGTATCGACCTCCGGAAGGATCGGATGGCCTTGCAGCGGCTGAAAGAGGCGGCGGAGCGGGCCAAGATCGAGCTCTCCTCGTCGCAGGAGAGCGAGATCAATCTTCCGTTCATTACCGCGGACGCCAGCGGTCCCAAGCACATGGTCATCAAGCTGACGCGCGCCAAACTGGAGCAGTTGGTGGACGACCTGATCCAACGGACCGTCGAGCCCTGCAAGAAGGCCATGGCCGACGCGGGCGTGACCGCCCGGGACATCAACGAGGTCGTGCTGGTGGGCGGCATGACCCGGATGCCGAAGGTGATCCAGGTCGTGCGGGAATTCTTCGGAAAGGAGCCGCATAAGGGGGTCAACCCGGACGAGGTCGTCGCGGTCGGCGCCGGCATCCAGGGCGGTGTGCTCAAGGGCGAAGTGAAAGACGTGCTGCTGCTGGACGTCACCCCGCTCACGCTGGGTATCGAGACCTTGGGCGGCATTTTCACGCACCTGATCGAGCGCAACACCACCATTCCGACCAAGAAGGGCCAGATCTTCTCCACCGCCGCCGACAATCAGAGTGCGGTGACGATCCGGGTCTTCCAGGGCGAGCGCGAGATGGCAAACGACAACAAGCTGCTCGGCCAGTTCGACCTGGTCGGCATTCCGCCGGCTCCACGGGGTATGCCGCAAATTGAAGTGACCTTCGACATCGACGCCAACGGGATCGTCCACGTTTCGGCGAAGGACCTGGGGACGCAGAAAGAGCAGTCCATCAAGATCACCGCGTCCAGCGGGCTCAGCAAGGACGAAATCGAGAAGATGGTCAAGGAAGCCCAAGCTCATACGGACGAGGACAAAAAGCGCCGGCATCTGGCGGAAGCCAGAAACCAGGCCGATAACCTGATCTACGGCACCGAGAAGAATCTCACCGAGCACGGCGACAAGATCGGTGAAGCCGATAAGAACAAGATCAAGGACGCCATCGCGGCAGCCCGCAAGGCGATGGAGGGCGACGACCCGGCTGCCATCGAATCGGCTGTCCAGACGTTGACCACCGCTTCCCATAAGCTGGCGGAGGAGATGTACAAGAAGGCCTCGGCTTCGACCGGACCCGGCGCATCCGCAGAAGCCGGCGCCCAGGGCAATGACGGCTCCGCCAAGACCGACGAGAAAGTCGTGGACGCCGAGTTCGAGGAAGTGGACAAGGATAAAAAGTAACCAAGCTCTCAGCGGTCAGCTATCAGCTTTCAGCAGGACGGCCGAGGAGTCTCAGATCTTCGACTTGTTCATTTTTGTCTCTCGGAAGCTGATGGCTGATCGCTGACGGCTGATCGCTTCCGACAATGGCTCACGTGGCAAAACGCGACTACTACGACACGCTCGGGATCGACCGCAACGCGTCCGAGGACGAAGTCAAAAAGGCTTTCCGCAAGCTAGCCCGCCAGTACCATCCCGACCTGCAAAGCGGCGACCAACAAAAGAAAGTCTCGGAGGAAAAATTCAAAGAAGTCAATGAAGCCTACGAGGTCCTCAGCGACTCCGACAAGCGGAAACGCTACGATACGTTTGGGCATGCCGGAGGCCCACAGGGCTTCGAGGGGTTCGACTTCGGGCGCGGCGGGTTCGGCGACGTCTTCAACGACATCTT
>Ga0233424_10001024_pt1 | contig 28381 bp, 27 predicted proteins | sample Watercolumn_Towu_FD_181011 | JGI IMG/M metagenome (GOLD analysis project Ga0233424, IMG submission 181011) | Freshwater microbial communities from Lake Towuti, South Sulawesi, Indonesia - Watercolumn_Towuti2014_125_MG | ecosystem: Environmental > Aquatic > Freshwater > Lake | place: Indonesia... | reverse complement strand
GCGACGCCACTTCCGGCCCTGATCCGTCGCCAACCCGAGGACGACGCCGCAAGCGTCGTGCGTTTGGCGGCCGAGCACGACGCCGGCCTCATCGTCGTCGGCATGCCCCTCACGCTCGCCGGCCGGCGCGGCGCCCAGGCGCGCGCGGTCGACGCCTTCCGCCGCCTTCTGTCGCAGGCGTCGCCGGTGCCGGTCGCGACCAGCGACGAGCGGCTCTCGACGGTCGAAGCGGCGCGCGGCCTCCACGCTGCAGGGGCTCAGCCGTCCCGCGATCGTGCGCGGCTCGACTCCGCCGCGGCCGCCGTCGTCCTCCAGTCGTACCTCGACTCGATCGCGCTGAAGCGGCAACACCTGCTGCCGAGCGTGCGCGCAAGCCAGCTTCACTCCGGGACAGCCATCGGGAGGGGTCGGCAACTGTGACGGCGCGACTCGGAATACTGGGGTACCCGCTCGGCCACACGCTCTCCCCCGTCATGCACACCGCCGCGCTCGTCAAGCTCGGCATCGACGCCACGTTCGAGGCCTGGCCTACCCCGCCAGACCGGCTGGCCGAGGCCGTCCTGAAGCTGCGTTCGCCCGATCACCTGGGTGCGTCCGTGACGCTCCCGCACAAGCAGGCCGTGATCGCCCTGGTCGATTCGCTCGACGACTGGGCCAGTGAGATCGGCGCCGTCAACTGCATCGTCAACCGGGAAGGCAAGCTGCGCGGCTACAACACCGACGCCGGCGGCTTCATACGCGCACTGCGGGAGGAGGCTGCCTTCGACCCTGCGGGCTCAAGCGTCGTCATGATCGGCGCCGGCGGCGCCGCCCGCGCCGCGGCGTTCGCCCTCAGGCGGGCGGGCGTTCAGCGCCTCACGATCGCCAACCGCACGGTGGCCCGCGCCCGGGCTCTCGGCGACGAGCTCCGCCGGGGGCGCTTCCGCCCCTCGGCGATCGAACTGACCCGCGACGCGCTCGCCGACGTCGTCCCCTATGCCGACCTCATCGTCAATGCGACGTCGGTCGGCATGAGCGGGGGCGCTGCCCCCACGGCGAGTCCGGTCAGCGCCGACCTCATCTCGGACCGCGCACTGGCGTACGATCTGGTGTATTCGCCGCCCGTGACACCCTTCCTGCGCGAGGCCGAACGCGCCGGGGCGCGGGCGGTTGGCGGGCTGTCGATGCTGGTGTACCAGGGGGTCGAAGCCTTCGCCCTCTGGACGGGCAGGGAACCGCCGGTGGATGTGATGTTCGCGGCGGCGCGGGGCGCCCTGAAGCATGCTTAGGTACCTGACCGCCGGGGAGTCGCACGGCCCCGGGCTGACAGTAATCGTCGAGGGAATCCCCGCGGGCCTGGAGCTGAGCGAGGCGTACATCGCCGTCCAGCTGGCCCGGCGCCAGCGCGGGTACGGCCGCGGCGGGCGCATGAAGATCGAGCAGGACTCCGCCCGGATACGTGGCGGTGTGCGTCACGGCCTGACGCTCGGCTCGCCAGTAACGATGTGGATCGAGAACCGCGACTTCGAGAACTGGCGCGAGGCGATGGCGATCGAGCCGGTGGGCCCGGAGGTCGACCGAAAGCCGAACACGCGGGTCGTGCCCGGCCACGCCGACTTCCCGGGCGCGCTCAAGTACCTGGCGCACGATATGCGGAATGTGCTCGAGCGTGCGAGTGCCCGTGAGACGGCGGCGAGGGTGGCGGCCGGGGCCGTGGCCCGCAGGTTCCTCGAGGAGTTCGGCGTAACGATCAGGAGCCGGGTCGTGTCGATTGGCACATCCGAGGCGCCCGCGCAGGGCGAGATCGACTGGGAGGCGGTCGAAGCCTCCGATGTGCGCGCACAGGACGCGGCAACCGACGAGGCGTTTCGGGCGCAGATCGACAACGCGAAGAAGGACCGTACGACGGTCGGCGGCGTGTTCGAGACGGTCGCCTTCGGCGCACCAGTCGGGCTGGGCGCCCACATCCAGTGGGACCGCAAGCTCGACGGCCGGCTGGCCCAGGCCTTCATGAGCATCAACGCGGTCAAGGGGGTCGAGATCGGCCGCGGCTTCGCCAACGCCCGCCGCCCCGGTCGCGAGGTGCACGACGTCGCCGCCCCCGACCCGGCCGACCGCCGCCGTTTCCGCAGGCTCACCAATGAGGCGGGCGGCATCGAGGGCGGAATGTCCAACGGCGAGCCGGTGGTCGTCCGGGCCGCGATCAAGCCGATCGCCACGATGACCGATCCGCTGCCGTCGGTCGACATAAATACCGGCGAGGTGGTCGAGGCGCCCTATCACCGGAGCGATATCTGCCAGGTGCCGCCGGCCTGCGTGATCGGCGAGGCGATGATAGCGCTGGTACTGGCCGGCGCGATGCTGGAGAAGTTCGGGGGCGACCACATGAAGGAGACCCGGCGGAACTTCGACGGCTTCGTGGCAAGCCACCAGGAGTTCGGCCGGCCGGGTGCCAGCCGCTAGGCGGAGGCCAGCCGCTGAGCACGCTATTCCTCACCGGCTTCTCCGGGACCGGCAAGTCTCACATCGGGCGGCTGGTCGCCCGCAAGCTGGGGTGGCGGTTCGTGGACACGGACCAGATGATCGTGAAGGCGTCGGGCCGGCAAATCCCGGACATCTTCGAGAGCGACGGCGAGCAGGCGTTTCGCGTGCTCGAGAAGAAGGCGCTGGTGGAGGCCGCCGGGATCGAGGACTGCGTCGTTTCGACCGGTGGCGGCGTGCCGGTCGACGCCGACAACCGTCGCATCATGAGTGAGGCGGGCGTCGTGATACGACTCGTGGCGACCCCGGAGACGATCCATCGGCGGCTCGAGAAGGGGAACCCGGAGGCGGGAGGCCGCAAGCGCAAGGTGACGGTGCGGCCGTTGCTGAAGAGCGAGGCGCCGCTGGAGAGGATCCGGGCGTTGCTGCGGGAGCGGGAGGAGGCGTACGCCACTGCTGACGCGACCGTGGACACCGAAGAATCGATCCCCGAGGAGACCGCTGCGAGGGTGATCGCCGAGTGGGAGTCGCTCAAGGGGACGCGGCCGTGACCGGGGCGCTGGCGGCGGTCGTACACACGTCGCAAGGTGACTACCGCGTTCTCGTCGGCCGCGGCCTGATCGCATCGCTCGGCCCCGAGCTTCGAGCGGCCGGGCTTGCCGGCAGGGCGTTCATCGTCGGCGACGCCGCGCTTTACCCGACAGGCATACGGGGCGTACAGGATGCGCTCGAGCGCTCCGACTTCCCGGCCCATGTCATGACGATCCCTTCCGGCGAGCCGGTCAAGAACCTCGACACTGTGCGCCAGATCTACGTTTGGCTGGCAAAGCTGCGGGCCGAGCGCCGAGACTTCGTCGTTGCGGTCGGCGGAGGGGTGACTGGCGACGTGGCCGGCTTCGCGGCCGCCACATGGCTGCGCGGCGTGCCGGTCGTTCAGGTGCCGACGACCCTGGCCGCGATGGTCGACGCCTCACTCGGCGGCAAGGTGGCAGTCAACGTGCCCGAGGGCAAGAACCTGGTCGGCGCATTCCACCAGCCGCGCCTTGTGTTGTCAGACGTCGACTTCCTGCGGACGCTGCCGCCTCGTGAGCTGGCGTCCGGCTGGGCGGAGGCGATCAAGCACGGCCTCATCCTCGACGAAGCCCTTGTCGACACGTTCGAGAAGCACGCCGACGAGCTCCGGGCGATGCAGGGCGACCGGTGGGTCGACGTCATCCGTCGCAGCGTGGCGATCAAGGCCGAGGTCGTGTCGGCCGACGAGTTCGAGCGGGGCGACACGAGGGTCCTTTTGAACTACGGTCACACAATCGGGCACGCTCTTGAGGCGGTTACCTCCTACGGCAGGTTCCTCCATGGCGAGGCGGTGGCGGTCGGAATGGCCGTGGCGGTGCGCATCTCCAGTCGCTTGGGCATGGTGCCCGAGAGCCTGGTCACCCGCCAGGACCGGCTGTTCGAGCGCTTTGGGCTGCCGCTTCGAGCACCCGGAGTCGACGTGTCGACCGTACTCGACGCCACCAGAGTGGACAAGAAGACTCGCGCAGGAGCGATTCGCTGGGTGCTGCTGGCCGGGCCGGGCAAGGCCGTGACCCGAAACGACGTCCCTGGCGACCTCGTCCGAGAGGTTGTCTCGAGCCTGGCAGGCTAGCGGGACCGGACCGCGGCAGGCAGCGTAGGGGCAAGGTCGCCGCGACGGGACACTCGGATCCTTTCCAGGCCCAGCCAGTCTGCCATTCGACGAAGCTCCAGCGCCAGTTCGCCCGCCACCGATGCGGCGTCCTGACCCGGCTCCAGCCAGGCGTTTCTGACCTCGAGCGTCTTCGCTTCCCTGTTCGCCTTGAGGTCGACCCGCGCGGCCATGCGCTCGCCGCGAAGGAACGGCAGCACGTAGTACCCGTACTTCCGGCGGGCCGCCGGCACGTAGATCTCGATGCGATAGTGGAAACCGAAGAGGCGCTCGGTCCTCGGCCTCGACCAGACGAGCGAGTCGAACGGGCTCAGCACCGCGTTCCCGAGGTCGCCACGGGCTGGCTCTGGATCACGCCACAGGTACGCAGGCTCGGACCAGCCTTCAACCCTCACCCCGGTCAGGTCGCCTGCCTCGATCAGGCTTTCGATGGCTTTGCGCGCCTGAGTCATTCCGATGCGGTAATAGTCGGCGAGGTCAGCGGCAGTCCCGATCCCGAGCGCTGAGGCAGCCCTGGCGATCATCTCCCGGTGCGCCTCCGGCGCCTCCGGGGCGGGGCCGGCGAGCTTTTCTTTGGGGATGACCCGTTCGGTGAGATCGTAAACCCGCTCGAAGTTGATCCGTGACGTGACCGCGAGACGGCCGGTGTTGAACAGCCACTCGAGGGCAATCTTGCCCCTGCTGTAGCCCCAGCCCCAGCTCGCCGTCCGTTCGCCCGGGTCCTCGAGCTCGCTCACGCGGGTCGGCCCCCGGCCCGCGACTTCGGAGTACACCCGGTCGACGTATCCAGCCTCGATCAGCCGGTGCACGGCCGGGCCAGGCTGTTCCTCGGCCATGCGGTGCCGCAGCAGCGGGTAGTCTGCCGTCGGCACGTACGAGGCCATGTGGCCCCATCCCTCGAAGAGGAATCGGTCCCGGTACGCCAGCCGGTCGATCAACCTGACGTCGTACGGCCCGAGCCGGGAGAAGGCCGGCATGAAATGAGTGCGGACCGCGACATTCACGGAGTCGATCTGGATCAGCCTGATCCGATCGAACAGGGTCCTCAGGTGCCGCGGCTGCACCTTCGCGCTGGCGGTCCCGTCATTGAAACCCTGGGCCCCGAGGGCGATGCGGCGAGCCTCGCCGATGGAGACCTGGGCCAGCTTCGTCGATCGACGCGGCGCCAACCGAAGCCGAGGCCTTGACCGGCTTACTTGCCGCCCGCCTGGCCGGGACGTCCGGGCGGTGGCGTGCGGTCGGCCTTGCCATTCGCGCCTTCCTTCGGAAGCCCAAGCCGTCCCCGGGTGTCCTGCGACTTCGATCTGGCTTCGGTCTGGTTCTTTTCGGCATTCTCAAGGGCCCGCGAGATGCCAGCCCTCGCCTTCTCGGGCAGCCCCTCCCGACCCTGCAGTCCCTTCAGGATCTGGACCCTGTGCTCGGCGTGTCGTTCAAGGAGGTCAGCGACCCTGGCGGCAACCTCATCGCGGTGCTTCTTGACCGCGGGCGACTGACCGGTGGTGGCTTCCACGCCGTCCAGGAACTTCTTCAGACGGTCATGGACTTCAGCCGCTCTCACAAGGCCGGTGGCCTTGGGCGGCCGGTCGCCCCCGGACGCCCCCTGTGCGAACACGGTTACAATCTCGCCCTCCCCAGGAGCCGGCATGTCGCTGCCGACCTCGATCGTCTTCGTCTTTCCATTCGGAAGCACCAGCGTCAGGATGCCGTTCTCGATGCTAACGACCGACCCCGTGACCGGAGATGCAACCGGCGCGGTCGGTTTCACGAGGACCTGCACCGCCTTCCACGAGCCGTCCGCCTGTTTCTCGCCAAGCACCGCGACCCTGGCTCCGACATCGAGCGTGCCGGCGACGTTGGCCTGGCTCGGCGCGCCTGGTGTCTTGATGCGGGTCTCCGGGGTCAGCGAAAAGGCGATGCTGGCAGGGCTCGAGGTGGCGCCCGCCTCCGGTTTGACGTCGACGACCAGAGTCTGAGTGCTCGTCGAGGACTGCGTGACCACGCCGACATACCCATGCCTCGACTTTTGAGGTTGTTCGACCCCCGCCTGGGCGGCGGCAACCTCCTCTGGCAGTCACGGCGCGTAGAAGACCGCGACCGCAGAACTCTCGACATCTCCTCCGGTATTGGTCGCCGTGATTTCGATGAGATTCGGGCCCTCGACGAGGTCCACCGGCAGCGTGAATATCCCGAGCGAGTTCATCGTCACGGTCTTGCCGTTAACGGCGACCACCGCGTCGACGCTTGTCACCCCTATGACCTCAATCGAAGGCAGGGAAATCTGCAAGCCGTCCTGTGGGTAGAGAACGTCAAGGGGTAGGCCGCCGATGTCAGAAACGTTGAACACCGCCAGATGCGCGGTCGTGGCCGCCCCGGACAATTCGGTCGCAGTTACTTCGATCGCCATGACGTCGTCGTCCAGCAAGAGATCGATCGAGAACGCCCCATCCGCCTGGATCTCGGCTGGTTCACCGTTGACGGCGACCACCGCATCCGGCGGTGCCATCCCGACGACCCTGACTGCGCCCGCATGTAGTTGAGCGCCGTCGACAGGCGCCAGGATCACCAGGTCGAGTTGCGCCGGTTTCGCAGTCGCCGTTACCTCGGGCTGCGGCGACTGTCGGGTGGGCAAGGGCGTCGTGCGCTGACCCGCGTCGGGCGGACCACCAGACTTGCCGCCGCAGGCGACCGCGCCGGTGATCAGCAGGACCGCGGCCGCGGTCCAGATCGAGGTCCTCCGGATGAGCTCCATGCGGATAACGCTGCACGCGGGCCCGTTACGGTCGCGTTACTGTGGCGGTGTGGCCCGCCGCCGGTGCAGGCTTCAGGCCCCGCCTGCGACCGCCGGGACGATCGAGACCTCGTCGCCGGTCTTGGTCGCGGTCGCCAGGCCCTGCAGGTACCGAACGTCCTCCCCGTTCAGGTAGACGTTGACGAAGTGACGAAGCTCGCCCGACTCGTCGCAGAGCCGGTCCTTGATCCCCGGATGCGCCCGGTTGAGCCCCTCGATAACCGACCGCAGGTCCTGCGCGTCGACGCTGACACGGTCGACGCCGTTCGTGATGCGCCGGAGCGGCGTGGGGATCCTCACCGTTACTGCCACGAGTCGGGACTCCTGTTTCGACTAGTCGGTCTGGACGTCGGTCGGAACGATTGTATCCGGCGCTGTGGAACAGCAGCCACGTGCGGCTGAGTACCTCGCTAGCGGCTGACCGCGGCGAGCACGTTGTCCTCGAACGACTCCAGGTTCGGCTCGATCACGATCGGGCGCACGTAGGACTCGACCACTTCGAGCGTCTTGAAGCCGTTGCCCGTCACGTAGGCGACCACCGACTCCCCAGGTGCGAACCGGCCCGCGCGCGCCAGTTGCCTCAGCGCCGACACTGCGACCCCCCCGGCGGTCTCGGTGAATAAGCCCTCAGTCTGCGCCAGCAGCCGTATTCCTTCGGCGACCTCGTCCTCCTCGACGATCACACCCGAGCCGCTGGAGTCTCTGATCGTTTTCGCGGCGTAGAAGCCGTCGGCCGGGTTGCCGATGGCGAGCGACTTCGCGATCGTGTTCGGAACTTCCGGCTTTGGATGGGTCTGGCCGGCCTGGACAGCCTTCGCGATGGGCGCGCACCCGCGGGCCTGCGCGCCGTGGAAGCGCGTGCGCACGCTGTCGATCAGCCCGACGCGGGCGAACTCGTTCAGACCCTGGCTGATCTTGGTGATCATTGCCCCCGAAGCCATCGGGATGATGACGTGGTCGGGCGCCCGCCAGCCGAGCTGTTCGGCGACCTCGAATCCCAGGGTCTTCGAGCCCTCGGCGTAGAAGGCGCGCATGTTGATGTTGACGAACGCCCATTTGTGCGAGTCGGCAAGCTCGCTGCACAGGCGGTTGACGTCGTCGTAGGTGCCCTTGACCGCCACGAGTGTCGGCCCGTAGATCGCGGCGCCGACCACCTTGCCTCGCTCCAGGTCGGCGGGGATGAAGACGAACGTGCGCATGCCCGCCTTTGCGCCGTGGGCGGCCACCGCCCCCGCCAAGTTGCCGGTCGAGGGGCAGGCCAGCGTGTCGAGCCCGAACTCGAGCGCCTTGGTGGCCGCCACCGAGACGACGCGGTCCTTGAACGAGTAAGACGGGTTGACGGCATCGTTCTTGAGCCACAGGTTGTCGAGGCCGACTTCGCGCGCCAGCCTGTCGGCACGGAGGAGTGGAGTGAACCCGGCGCCGATGTCGACCGCCCGATCCCTCCCGACCGGCAGGAAGGCGTCGTAGCGCCAGATGGTGTGGGGGCCGTCCTTTATCGAGGAACGGCTGACCTGCCTGCGGATGGCGTCGTAGTCGTAAGCGACTTCGAGCGGGCCAAAGCAGTACTCGCAGGCGTTGAGCGGCTCGATCGGGTACTGGCGGCCGCACTCACGGCAACGCAAACCGGTGGTGTGTGGCAACCCGGGTCTCCTGTGTCTGGCTGCGTTCTGGACCCGGGTCCGGCCGGGGTGAGGAACAGCAGCAGCTTCCATAGCTCGCTGATTCACCATGGCTGCAAGGACGCCCCTTGCAGCACGGACCAAGCTGCGATGTTAGCACACGGGTTCCGAGCTACCGGGCCGTGTTACCAGGCCGATGCTAGACTCGGCTGCAGAGGCGGACGAATCGAGATGAGCCGGGACGAAGGGCCCAGCGAGGCTGACATCGCAGCGTCGGAGCGGCCGTCGTCCGGATCCGGACGCAAGTGGCTGGCCCGCGCCGGGTTGATCTTCCTGTTGCTCGCGCTCCTCAGCCTGATCCTGTCGGCGATAGCGCCGTTCCTGCAGCCGGACGCCGCCAGCCCTGCGAGCAAGGCAGACGTCGCCGACCGTACCTCTGCGGTCGTCACCGGGGTCATCGACGGCAACACCATCGCGGTCGAGATCGGCGGCCAGGCGTACGAGGTACGCTATCTGGGCGTCGACCTTCCCCCCGTTGGCGACGCGTGGCGTGGCATGGCGACTTCGGTGAACGCCAGCTGGGTCGCGGGGAAGACCGTGCTGCTGGAACGCGACGCGCGGGACACCGATGAGGGCGGCCGGCTGCTCCGGTACGTGTGGGTCGACGACCTGTTCGTGAACGGCGCTCTGATCGCGGTAGGTCTCGGAACGCACAGCGCTCAGTACCCTGACTCTAGGCATTCGCCGGAGCTGGCGATGTTCGAGCGGAACGCCAGGACCGAGAAGGTGGGGATGTGGCAGACCCGTGGAGTGCTGGCGATCCCTGGCGGTGATGCCGGCGGCGGGGCCGTCGGCGGTGCGACTACCGGCCGACTTTGAGGGCGGCGATCAGGAAGTAGGCAGTCGCCGCCATCGTGACGAACCAGGCGATCTGACGGGGCGTCAGCCGGTACGGTCTCTTCACGTCTGAATGGTAACAGTATGACTTCGCAGATCGTCGTCGCCGGCGGGATCAACATGGACCTCTTCATCGAGGCCGAGCGGTTCCCGCGGCCAGGCGAGACGTTCGAAGGGGAGCATTTCTCGACCGGCGGGGGCGGGAAAGGCGCCAACCAGGCGGTGGCGGTCGCTCGCATCGCCGGACGGAAGAGCGCCGTCGAACTGGTCGGAAGGGTCGGCGACGACCTCTTCGGCGCGGAGCTGCTGAGGAACCTCCGCAGCTACGGCGTCGGCGTGGCGGGGGTACAGGTGGCGCAGGGCGAGTCGTCGGGCGTCGCGCTAATATTCAGCGACGCCACGAAGCAGAATCGGGTGCTCCCGGTGTATGGCGCGAACGCCACATGCGGGGAGGCGCAGGTGGCCGACGCGACCAGGCTCGTGAAGGGGGCTCGGGCGCTGCTCGTGCAGCAGGAGATCCCGCTCGACGTCACCCTCCGCTGCATGGAGGCGGCACGGACCCGCGGCGCGACGGTCTTCCTCGACCCGGGCCCGGCCCGGGACCTGCCGGACGGATTCTTGCGGGCTGCCGATATCGTCCATCCGAACCAGGTCGAGGCCGAGGCGCTGAGTGGCGTCGAGGTCACGACGGTCGAGTCGGCCGCGCGAGCCGCCGCTGCCATCCGGGTTCAGGGCGTCCCGGTCGTGATCGTCAAACTCGGCCCCGACGGGTGCTTCGTCGACTCGGAGGAGTTCACGGGACACGTGCCCACGTTCGAGGTCGAGGTGGTCGCCACGGTCGCCGCCGGCGACGCCTTTGCGGGCGGCCTCGCGGTCGGTCTCTCCGAGGGGCTCAGCCTTCGCGACGCGGTCGTCATGGCGAACGCAGCGGGCGCCCTGTGCGTGTCAAAGCCTGGAGCCCAGGACTCAATGCCGTCCCGCGACGAGGTCGATGCCATGGTCAGGACGGGGCGGCTGCTGCGCGGCTGAGCGTGCGCCGGGCAAGGTGGCGGGCGATGCGGCCGGGCAGGCCGGGACCGTCGTAGACGAACGCCGTGTAGAGCTGGACCGCAGACGCGCCGGCGTCGATCAGGCGAGCGGCGTCCCGGCCTGAGAACACGCCCCCGCAGCCGACGACCGACACGCCGGCCGGGACGGCCCGTCGGACCGCTTCGACGAGCCTGAGGGTCGAGTCGAACAGCGGGGCGCCGCTGAGTCCGCCGCGCCCCACGGCGAGACGGGCGTCGCTGACGGGGCGGGTGTTGGCGACGATCAGCCCGCGCGCCCCCGCGTCGACCGCAGCGCGGGCGAGCGCCAGCACCTCTGTTGCGTCGACCAGAGCCGGGCCATCGATGCTGCCGCCCCTCGGCAGCTTGACCAGCAACGGCTTCTTCGCGGCCGCCGCGAGCCCCGCGATCAGAGTCCGCAGCCGCACGGGCTCCTGGTAAACCCGCAGTCCGGCCGTGTTCGGGCTTGATATGTTCACCTCGATGCCGCTCACGAACGGCTCGAGCCTGGCATGGCACTCGGCGACTTCGTCGTCGACGGTCCCGGCGATGCTCACGAAGGTACGGGCACGCTGCTCGGGGCTCAGGTTGTGTAGCCGGCGCTCGGCGGCGTCGAGCCCACGGCCGGGGAAGCCGAGCGAGTTCACGAGCGCTCTGGCGCGCACGTTGCGGGCGAGGCGCGGGCGAGGATTGCCGGATCGGGGAGAGCGGGTCACCGTCCCGGCGACCGCGAACCCGAAGCCGATCGACAGCAGCGAGCCGACGACGCGGCAGTCTTTGTCGAAGCCCGCGGCGATCCCAACCGCGTTTGGGACACTGACGCCGCAGATGTCGGCCGGTCTTCTCGAGGCGCCAGCGGCGAGCAGCCCGCCTGCGAGTTGCCAGAACGGGCCAGCTCGGAGGGATGTGATCGCAAGCCCGTGGGACGCCTCGGCGGGAAGGCGGAATACAAGCGGCCGGCCGAGCGTCGAGTACAGCCCCACCTGCCTCCCCTTCGGGTGAGCGTCGGCGGCCGAGCTTACACTAGTCCCGGAAGGCAGACCGCTTGGACCTGACGTTTGAACGTGGCGACGGCGCCCGGCCCCGGGGCCACGCCATCGTGTATATCCGGGATCAGGCCGACCGCGAACGGGTCGCGGCCACTTACGTCATCGTCCTGCCGGTGACGGTCGAGATAGCCAAGTACGTTCCCCCGTTCCTGGCGCAGCAGGTCCCGGGGCTTGGCGAACGTGGTCTCACCGCGTTCGCCTTTCCGCCCGCGCCGGAGTCTGTCGCTGGCCACGACCACGTTGTGAGGCTCGCCGAGGCCCGCGACGACGATCTGATCTTCGCCGGGACCCGGCCGGCCGCGGACGCCCCGATGCTGATGGCGCTGATGGCCGAGATCGTGGCCGAGTACTCGGACCGGTACCAGAGGGCGGCCGGGTCCGGTCCGACCCAAGGCGCGCGGGCGACCGGAAAGACGCCGGAATCCGAAGGCGGTGGAGTCGACGAGGTCGTCTACGGGCTGATGAGCGAGGCCGACCGGCTCAACGAGCTGACCAAGCTGGTCTGGAGGCTGCGGTACGCGGCCGAGGGCGGTGACCGGGCGACCGCCGATGATGCCGAGTCGCATATACGCGGGCTGGCGAGGCGGCTGCCGGCCAACCGCCAGATCGACCGGCTGCTGGAGGCGGCGCACATGAAGTCGCCCGCGGGGGCACGGCTCGCACAGCTGTACCTCGAGCGGGCGTACTGCCTCTACCGCGAAGACTACATGCGTGTGAAGACGCTCGACGCCGAGATCGAGGGCATCGAGCCCGGGCCCGGCTAAGCTGTCGCCGGTCGCTTCGTGCGACCAGGCGTCGCCACTCAGGCGGGCGAGCAGAACGCCGCGGACAACTGAGCGGGCGAGATGTTCGCGCCGCTTGCCACCAGCACGACGCGTTTGCCCTTGAGGCGGTCGCGGATGTCGATCGCAGCCGCCAGGGGGGCTGCGCCGGCGCCTTCGACCAGCGTGTGCGCCTCGACCGCGTAGGTCCGGATAGCACGCAGGATCGCGTCCTCGTCGACCGTGACGAAGTCGGACAGCAGCCGTCGCAAGATAGCCTGCGGTAGCTCGTAACCGGAGGACGTTGCCAGCCCCTCGGCCTGGGTCCGCATCGGAGCGGTGCGTATCGCGCCTTCCTTCCACGATAGATAGGCCGCAGGGGCGGCCGACGGCCCGACGCCGATCACCTTTGTCGCCGGCGAAACCGCCTGTGCAACGATGCACGCGCCGCACGCCCCGCTTCCAGCGCCGACCGGCACCAGGATGAAATCGACCCCGGCCAGGTCCTCGAAGACCTCCAGCGAGTAGGTGGCGACCCCTGCAATCAGCAGCGGCTCGTTGGCGGCGTCGACGTACCGCATCCCGTGCTCGCGGCTGAGGCCGATCGCATGCTCCCGGCTGACGTCGTAGTGTGAGCCGTGGAACACCACACGGGCGCCGAGGTCGCGGATCGACTGGACCTTCGCCGGGTTGGCGCCTTCTGGCACGACGATCGTGGCAGTGGCCCCGAACGTGCGGGCCGCGAAGCTGATCGACTGTCCGTGGTTTCCCGATGAGGCGGTCACAAGCCCTCTCTTGCGCTCCTCAGCAGTCAGTCGTGACACCAGGTTCAGCCCGCCCCGCACCTTGAAGACGTTGAGCACCTGCAGGTTTTCGTGCTTGACCCAGACGTCGGCGCCGATCAGCCTGCTGAGGCCAGGGTAGTGGCGCAACGGCGTGCGAAGCACGTGGCCCCCGATGACCCTGCGCGCGTCGACCACGTCCGAGAAGGCCGGTGATTCAGTCACGCTGTATACTCGGACTCTTGAGCATTGACGACCGCTCAGCGGGCGGTGCTACGTACTCGCCCGCAGCTGCCTCTCCCACTTCCCCCGCCGCCCCTAGCCAGGCCCCGACGAGCACCGCGACGCGGGTCGCGCCTGCGGCGCCTCGCACCGGTGTGGTGCAACGCACGTTCGAGTCATTATCGCTGCCGGACTACCGGTTGTTCTGGCTGGGCACCCTGCTGAGCATGGGCGCGACCCAGATGAACATGATGACCGGCGGCATCCTCGTCTACGACATCCAGAACTCCCGGATCATCGCCGGCATCGTCGGCATGTCGTGGGCTCCGACGATGCTCCTCTTCTCGCTGTTCGGCGGGGTCGCCGCCGACCGCTTCGACCGCCGCCTGATCATCCAGATCGCCCAGAGCGTCGGCCTTGTGGTCGCGCTCGCCCTCGGATTCCTCGTCCTGACCGACGCCATCCGCTGGTACCACCTGCTGTTCGGCGGGCTCATCCAGGGGGCGATGTTCGCCTTCCTCGCGCCGGCCCGGCAAACGGCCATCCCCAGGCTGGTCGGCCGCGACCAACTCCCCAACGCGGTCGCCCTCAACTCGGCGGGAATGAGCCTGATGTCGGTGGCGGCGCCTGCGATCGGCGGCGTCCTCTACGAGGTGATCACTCCAGCCGGCGTTTACTTCCTGATCGGGGCGATGTACCTGGGATCGGTCTTCCTGACCGGCATGCTGCCGTCGATGAAGCCGAAGGAAGGCAAGCGAAGAGCGGTCCTGGCCGACATCCAGATTGGCTTCGGATACATCGGCCGGACGCCGATCGTCTTCTGGCTGATCCTGCAGGGCGCAGTAACGGCCTTGCTCTCGTTCCCCTTCAGAACGCTCCTGCCGGTGTACGCAAAGGATGTCTACCACGCATCTCCCAGCAACGTCGGGGTATTGATGGCGGTGCTCGGCGTCGGGGCGCTGGTCGGCACACTCTTCATGGCGAACCTGCGGCGGGGCCAGCGGCGCGGACTGGTCGTCCTGACATCATCCGTTCTGACCGGCTTCGCGCTCGGCTGGGCGGCGGGCATCCCGGTCCTGTATGCCGGCTTCGTCGCGATGGCCGTGATCGGCCTGGGCGACGCGGCCCGGATGGCCCTCGGTCAGTCGCTGGTGCTCGAGGCGTCCGACGACGAGTACCGGGGCCGGGTCATGAGCATCTACATGATGACCTGGGGCCTGATGCCGCTGGGCGTCCTGCCCCTCAGCGCAGGCTTCAACCTGCTCGGCCCACAGCTTGCGCTCGGCGTGATGGCCGGATTGATGCTCACCGCCTCGATGGCGTTCTTCGTCCAGCCGAGGTTGCGCGGACTGCGCTAGCCGCCTGGAACGGCCGAGTCGCTAGTTCAGCGACATCACCGCCTCGAGACCCGCTGGCAGCTTTCGATCCAGCTTGAAGGTCGATCCGGTGCCGGGCGAGGCCTCGACCGCCACCGTGCCGCCCGCCGTGAGCCTCGTGGCGAGGAAGTCGTTCGTTGCCGTACCGAGCGCGTAGGTGCCGTCGGACTGCTTCTGGTGCAGCCAGAAGGTGATCTCGGCGGTCTCGTTCTTTTCGAGCAGGTAGTCGCCGTCGTTGTCACCCTTGAATGAGACCGTCCACTCGGCGGCCGCAACATGCTTGCTGGCGGTCGTGAACGAGATGACCGTAGGAGCTTTCAGGCCGCTGGCGTCGGGGTCGGTACCGGTGTCATTCACGGTGTAGGTCGGAGTCAGGTCGACCGGGGTGCCGTCGACCGCGAGCGTCATCGTGAAGATCACCTGAACGGCGCCCGTTGTGCTTGCGACGGTACCCGTCTTGACGACGATCGAGCCATTCGGGTGCAACGTCCCCCTGGTCTCTTCGAACCCGGCATAGGCGGTCTCCTGGCTCTTCTGGGCCGAGAAGACGCCGACCGAGACGATCGTGAACGCAAAAACCGACGCCACGATCACCAAGGCGATCAGAATAATCGCGGTCTCCAGGCCTGTGATTCCCCTCTGTACGCGCATCCTCGTCTCGCTTACTTGAGTCGCCGTCCTGAGTCGACGGGACCTGCCATGCCAGAAGTGGAGGACAGTTCCGCTGCTTACGCTGCGCTCCCGGTATCCTCTGCACGAAATTCTGCCGGGTGCGCCGTGGCCTGCGATGCGGTGTCTACTCGGACGTTCTATGCGCCGTGGTCCTGCGTGCTAGCCCCAATGAGCGAGACAGGAACGACACCGTGCCGGCAGGGAGACCGATGTCCCGAAAGAGGGCGCTGGTATGCCGATAAGGGTCCTGCCTCCTGACCTGTCGGCTCGCATAGCCGCCGGCGAGGTGATCGAACGGCCGGCGTCGGTCGTCAAAGAGCTCGTCGAGAACGCGCTCGACGCCGGGGCGACGCGCGTCACGGTCGAGGTGGCCGACGGGGGCCGGGGTCTGGTCAGGGTCGTGGACAACGGTGGGGGAATCGCGCCCGATGAGGTGACGGTTGCGTTCAAACGGTTCGCAACCAGCAAGATCGACGCCCGGTCGGACCTGGCGGGGATCACGACCCTGGGGTTCCGCGGGGAGGCGCTCCCGAGCATAGCGTCTGTGGCGAAGGTCGAGCTGACGACCGCTCAGAGCGCGGGCGTGTCCGGCACAAGCGGTCACGTCGAGGGCGGGCAGGTCGGGAGCGGGCAAGGTGTGCTGGCCAACGTAGAGTTCGGTGGCCCCGTGCGAGTCGTGCCGGCGGGTGTGCCGGCGGGGACGACCGTGACGGTCGGCGACGTTTTCCGGAACACGCCGGCGCGCCTGAAGTTCCTCGGCTCGGCGGCGACTGAGCTCGCGCGCGCCCACCACGTAGTCGTTACGTACGCTCTCACGAGGCCGGAAGTGGCGTTCTCGTTCAGCGCGGACGGCAAGCTGAAGTTCTCGACGGCGGGACGCGGCGATCTCGTCGAGGCCGTGGCAGGCGTCTATGGCTGGCACGTCGCAATGCTTATGGTGCCCGTCCAGCCGCCCAGCCTGCTCGCGCCGACGCAGCAGGAGTTCGTGGTCGCCGGCCTTGTGGGCGCGCCCTCGCTCACACGCGGGAACCGTAGCTACACCACGATCTCGGTCAACGGCCGTTGGGTGGAAAGCCGCCGCCTGTCGTTCGCGGTGGAGCAGGCGTACCACGGGTTCCTGGCCGAGCGAAGGTTCCCGGTGGCCGTCCTGCGGCTCACGGTGCCGTACGGCGACGTCGACGTCAACGTGCACCCCGCAAAGACTGAGGTCAGGTTCCTGCGCGAGCAGGTGGTCTTCGCCGAGGTGCAGCGAGCGGTGCGGGCGGCGCTGGTCGAGCACGCCCCGGTCCCGCACGTCGGGCAGGGCGCTGCGCCGTTCGGGCCGGGAGGGTCGCGCGCGGCCGGAGGGTACGCTGCCAGGTCGCCCGGCGGAGAGGCGGCCAGGGCTGCGCCCGCGTGGCCGGAACATCCGCTGTGGCCGGCCGACGTGATGCCGGGCCCCGTGCTCCCGACCACACGCCTGCCGGCCGGGCCGGACGGCGAACAACCGGCGTTCGCGGCCGCAGGCGTCGGGCCGACCCCCAGGCGCTCGCTGCCCGTACTGCGGGTCATCGGGCAGGCGCACGACGCCTACATCGTCGCCGAGGGACCGAACGGCGTGTACCTCATCGACCAGCACGCGGCGCACGAGCGGGTCGTGTTTGAGGAGATCCGCGAGCGGCTGGGGCGGCCGTCGGAGGGCGGGCAGCGCGTGCTGGCCCCCGAGTCTGTGCAGCTGCTGCCCCAGCACGAGCGAGTGCTCGACGTACACGGCGCTCTGCTGGCCGAAGCCGGATTCGAGGTCGAGCCGTTTGGTCAGCACACCGCGCTCGTCCGAGCCGTGCCGCGCGTACTGCCGCAAGGATCAGGGGCTGAGGCCCTGGTCAGATTACTCGACTCGCTTGCCGACGGCTCAGGCACCGGCGTCTGGCGGGAGCGCGTCCTTGCGACGCTGGCCTGCCACGCCGCGGTGCGGGCGGGCCGCCGGATGACCGTTGAGGAGAGCCAGGAGCTGGTCCGGCGGCTCGAGACGGTCGAACAGCCGCACACGTGCCCGCACGGGCGGCCGATCATGATCTACCTGAGCGTGTCGGCGCTGGAGCGCGACTTCAGCCGGCGTTAGGCTTGCTTGCGGGCCCGTCCGGGTCGTGTAGTCTGTTGATGACCGACTGGTCGGTCGGTCGACGAAGGCGGGCCACATCTGACCGAACAGAAGGAATCGACACGCGAACGCATCCTCGAAGCGGCCGAGGCGGTGTTCGCCGACAAGGGATATTACGGCGCCCTCGTGGACGAGGTCGCCGGGGCGACCGCACTGTCCAAGGGCGGCATCTACTTCCACTTTCCGAGCAAGGAAAGTCTGTTTTTTGCGGTCCTCGATCGCCTGGCCGACCGCCTGATCGCCAGGGTCGAGCGGGAATCCGCCGGTGACGCTCCGGCCCTCGAACGGGCCGAGGCCGCGCTCAACACAGTGTTCTCGGCGTTGACCAGGCGCCGCAGGCTGGCCCGGCTCCTGCTCGTGCAGGGCTACAGCATGGGTAACGCCTTCGAGCGCAAGCGCGGCGAGCTGTTTGGCAGGTTAGCCGGGGTGGTCAAGTCACGGCTGGACGAGGCCGTCGCCCTCCGCGAGATCGGCCCGCTCGACACGTCCGTCGCCTCCCAAATCTGGCTCGGCGCGATCAACGAGCTGCTAATACGCTGGCTTTATACCGGCCAGCCATCGCCCGCCGCGGCCGCTTCGCTGCTGCGCGCCGTGCTTATCGAGGGTACGTGGGCCGCGGGCGCGTCTGCGAGGCACGCCGTCGGAGGGCGCGCGTGACGACCGGCAGAGCAGGTGCCGCGGTCCGCGCGAACCCGATCACACGGGCCGGCATCTTTCTCGAGGCGATCAAGTTCGAGCACTCGGTCTTCGCCTTGCCGTTCGCGGTTATGGCGGCTTTTCTCGTCTTCGAGGGTGTTCCCCCGGGCGGGCCGCTCGCCTGGGTGGTCGTGGCGATGGTCGGGGCAAGGACGTTCGGAATGGCCGCGAACCGGCTCATCGACGCCGAGATCGACGCCCGCAATCCCCGCACACAGCGGCGGGCACTCCCGGCCGGCCTCCTACGCCGGCGCGATGTCGTCGTGTTCATGCTCGTCGCTGCGACCGTGTTCGGGCTCGCGGTGTCACGTCTCGACCCGCTCGCGTGGCCTCTGTCGCCGATTGTCATCGTTGTGCTGGCCGCCTATCCGTACCTGAAGCGCTTCACGTGGCTGTCGCACCTGGGGCTGGGTGTCGTTTACTTGATCGTCCCGCCCGCGACCGCCATCGCCCTGACCGGCGAGTTGCCGGCCTGGACGATACTTTTCGGCTTCGCCGGCATGACCTGGGTCGCCGGCTTCGACGTCATCTACGCCACCGCCGACGTCGCCGTCGACCGCGCCCAGGGGCTCCACTCGCTGCCCGCCCGCTTCGGCATCGCCCCCGCCCTCTGGGTGTCGCGCGCCTTCCACGCGTCCGCGGCGTGTCTCCTCGCCGCCGCAGGCGTCACGCTCGGCGCCGGCCCGGTCTACTACGCGGGCGTCGCCGTCGTCGCCGGCCTGCTCGCCTACGAGCAGCGCCTCGTCTCGCCGGGCGACCTCTCCCGCCTGAACGCCGCCTTCTTCACGATGAACGGCGTGATCGCGGTCGTGTTCGCGACCTTCGCGTGTATCGACGCAGCGCTCGTCTGACGATGGGCAGGTACGTCCTCGGCGTGTCGGGCGGCAGCGGGGCGCCATACATGCGCCGCGTGCTCGAGGGACTGCTATCGGCGGGCCATGAGGTGCACGCGGTGTTCTCAGAGGCGGGCCGGAAGGTATGCGCCATCGAAACCGGACTGCGCCTGACAGGCGACCCCGTGGCCGACGAGCGCGCAATAGTTGCGTGGCTCACCCCGGTTCCCATCGCCGGCAGCCTTCGGCTTTACAGGCTCGACGACTTTGAGGCTCCCGTCGCAAGCGGTTCGTTCAAGACCGACGGCATGGCGGTCGTCCCGTGCTCGGTCGTCGCGCTTGGCCGGATCGCGCAGGGGACTGGCACAAACCTGCTGGAGCGCGCAGCCGATGTCACGGTAAAGGAGCGGAGGCGGCTCGTACTGGTCCCAAGAGAGACTCCGCTCAGCCTGATCCACCTCCGCAACATGGTGGCGGCGGCCGAAGCCGGCATCGAGATCGTCCCCGCGATGCCCGGCTTCTATCACAACCCCCGCACCGTGCAGGATCTGGTCGACTCGGTCGCCGGGCGCGTGCTCGACCGCCTGGGCGTCGAGGCCGGTTTCCTGAAACGTTGGACCGGACCGCTGCCGCCGGAGTTCGCGGGCCGGGAGGACCGCTAGTGCCGTACGACGACCTCCAGTCGTTCCTGCGGGCGCTGGAACGCACGGGCGAACTGCGAAGGGTGACGGCTCAGGTCGATCCGGAGCTCGAGATCACCGAGATCGTAACCCGGACCGTGCGAAGAGAGGGGCCGGCCCTGCTGTTCGAGAACGTCGCAGGTTCGCGCTATCCGCTCGCGATCAACATCCTCGGGAGCCCGCGGCGGGTCGAGATGGCGCTGGGAATGCACCCCGAGGAGCTGGGCGAGGCGATCCGGCGCCTGGTGGAGTGTATGAATCCACCGAGCCTCAAGGCACTGTGGTCGGAACGCAGGACAGTCCGGCGTCTGGCGAAGATCAGGCCACTCGTACGCCGCCGTGCCCCGGTCCAGGAGGTGACCGAACGCCTCGACGACCGCGCGTCGCCCGGCCTCGACGCCCTGCCGGCGCTCAAGTGCTGGCCTGACGACGGCGGCAGGTTCGTCACCCTCGGGCTGTGCATCAGCCGGGACCCGGAGGGCGGGCGCGGCAACATGGGCATATACCGCATGCAGGTGTATGACCGGCGGACGACCGGGATGCATATGCAGGTGCAGAAGGGCGGTGGGTTCCACCACTACAACGCCGAGCGCCGGGGCGAACCGCTCGAAATGGCGGTTGCGCTCGGCGGCGATCCAGCGCTGACGATTGCGGCGGTGATGGCGTTGCCAGAAGGCATCGACGAGGTGGGGTTCAGCGGAGTGCTGCGGGGAAGGCGGACCCCGGTGGCCCGGGCGAAGACGCTGTCGCTGCGGGTGCCGGCCAACGCAGAGTTCATCCTCGAAGGAGTCGTGCCTGCGAACGTGCGCCAGACCGAAGGGCCGTTCGGCGACCACTTCGGTCACTACTCGGATGCTTCGGAGTTCCCGGTGTTTCAGGTGCGCGCAATTACCCACCGCCGCAACCCGGTCTACCCGGCCGCAGTCGTGGGTCGGCCCCCGCAGGAGGACCGCTACATTGGCGATGCGACGCAGCTCGCCCTGCGCCCGCTCGCACGCCTGACCCACCCGGAGCTCCGGGACATGTGGGCCTACTACGAATCGGGCTTTCACCACCTGCTGGTGGCGGCCGTTCGCACCCGCTACGTACGAGAGCCGTACAAGACCGCGGTGGGCCTCCTCGGCGAGGGACAGCTGTCGCTCACCAAGTGCCTGGTCCTGGTCGACGAGGGCGTCGACCCGCGCAACCCGTCGGCGGTGCTCGCGCAGATACGGGCCAACTTCGACCCGCGCGAAGACTTCCTTTTGATCGCCCGCACCGCTGCGGACACGCTGGACTTTACCGGGGAGAAGCTGCACCACGGCAGCAAGATGGTGATCGACGCGACACGGGGGAGCGTGCAAGGCAACGCGCCGCCACTGTCGCCCCCGATCGAAACGGGCCCGGCGCTCGGAGCCCAGCTGAAGAAGCTGGCGCCCGGGATGGTGAGATACCGCCTCGCCGGCGGCGCCCTGATGGTGGTTCAGGTGAACGGGGAGGGCCGGCAGGCGCTGGAACGGCTGGTGTCGGCGCCTGGCCTGGCAAACGTCAAGGTGATCGCCGTCGTGTCCGAGGACGCAGACATTGGCAACGACGTCGACCTGATCTGGGGCATCTTCACCCGCTTCGACCCTGCGCGCGACGTAGTGTTCGCACGGTCCGAGTTCCGGGGCATCGCGCCTTCCTATTCCGGGCCGATGGGTATCGACGCAACGTTCAAGCGGGGATATCCGGCGCCTCTGGTCATGAGCCCGGAGGTTGTCGAGAGGGTGGACCGCAGATGGCACGAGTACTGGAAGTAGACGGCATCGAATTCCAGGACGGGACGCTCGTTCCGGTCTGGGAGAAAGTGCAGGCCGGAGAGCGGCTATCGCTTGCCGACGGCGTCGCCATGTTCGGGTCGGACGACTTTCCTGCGCTGGGCAGGATGGCGGACTTCGCCAAACGAAGGGTGTCCGGGGACAGGGTCTACTTCGTGCTCAACCGCCACATTAACCCCACGAACATCTGCGTGCTGTCGTGCAGGTTCTGCGACTTCGCAAGGAAGCCCGGCCAGGCCGACGCCTACGAGATGACGGTCGAAGACGTGCTCGCCCAGATGGACAACGAGATCCGAGAGGTGCACATCGTAGGCGGGCATCACCCGACCTGGCGGTTCGAGTACTTCGAAGACATGGTCAGGCAGATACACCTCAAGTTCCCCCATGTGCAGATCAAGGCGTTCACCGCCGCCGAGATCGACTACTTCTGGCGGCGCTGGAAGATCGAGCCCGAGGAGTCCCTGTCCCGCCTCAAGGCCGCCGGCCTGGCCTCGATGCCAGGCGGAGGAGCCGAGGTCTTCTCGGACCGCATTCACCGTGAGCTGCTCCCCGGCAAGGCCAACGCCCGGCGCTGGGGCGAGATCCATCGCGTGGCGCACGCGATGGGGATCAAGTCGAACTGCACGATTCTCTACGGCCACATCGAGACGTTCGAGGAGCGCGTGTCGCACCTGATCCAGCTGCGCGAAATCCAGGACGACACTGGCGGCTTCCTTGCGTTCATCCCGCTCGAATACCAGGTCGGCATTACGAAGATCGTGCCGAGGCACACGCCGCCGATGGACGACTTGAAGATGATCGCCGTCGCCCGCCTGATGCTCGACAACATCCCGCACGTGAAGTCCTACTGGGTGATGCTGGGCGAGGCGACCGCGTCGCTGGGCCTCAACTTCGGCGCCGACGACCTCGACGGTACCATCGGCAAGGAGCGAATCGCCCACGCCGCGCTGGCAGATTCGCCGGCCGGGCTGGCACGCCAGAAGATGGCCCGGCTGATCAAGGACGCGGGGCGGGTCCCGATCGAGCGCGACGCCCTGTACAACGTAGTCGGGGCCGAGGCTGGCGTCCGATGCTGAGGGTGGCCCGCATGCCGTATCTGAACTCAGACGTCTTCTATCACTCGTGGCCGGCCGGAGTGTTCGAGCTGAGGCCCCTGGTGCCGCGGGCAATGGCCTTGGCGATGGATGAAGGCCAGATCGACGCCGGACCGCTTCCGGTGGTCGAGTGGTTCCGGATGGAGGACCGGCTAATTCCCCTCGGCGACTTCTGCGTGGCGACCGGGGAACGAGCAGTGTCGATCCTCCTATTCTCGAAGGTACCCGCGGGCGAGTTGGGCGGGCGGCGAATCGCCGTGACGGAGCACACCTCGACGTCGGTGCAGCTCCTCCGGCTGCTGCTGGCCGCGCGCTGGCGGGTCGAGCCCGCCGGGCTCGTGTTGCCGGACGAACCGGCGGACGCCCTGCTGCTGATTGGCGACCCGGCGCTGCGCAGCCGCCACGGGGTCGACGGGCGACCCTACGTCTACGACCTGGGCGCCGAGTGGCACGCCCACACCAGCGGGCTCCCGTTCGTGTTCGCCCACTGGGTGGCGCGCCGCGACGCCGACCCCCCGCAGGTCGCCCTCCTCGAGCGCACCATCGACGGCTGCCTCACCGCCGGCCTCGCCGACATCGACGCCATCGCGTCCGCCAACCGCGCCGGCCTGCCGGCCGTTGAGGCCGCCGCATACGTCCGCGGCTTCACCTACCGGATGGGGCCGCCCCAGCAGGCGGCCCTCGAGCTGTTCAGGTCGATGCTCGGCCGCCTGCCGGATTGGCGCCCCGCTTCGCCGCGGGCGCAGGCGGCTTCGCCACGCACACGATCGGGGAGGGACTGATGCTGCAGACGATTCGCAGGAAGGTCGGAGCAGGGGAGCGCATCTCGGCTGACGAGGCCCTGTTCCTCATGCGGGACGCCGACCTGCTGGATTTGGCGCCGCTGGCCAACGCATGGCGGTACCGGCAAAATCTCGAGCGCACCGTCACGTTCGTGGTCGATACCAACCTGAACTACACGAACGTATGCGACGCCTATTGCAGCTTCTGTGCGTTCTATCGCCCCGACGCCTCCGACCCCTCCGCGTACACGTACACGGTCGAGCAGATGATGGAGAAGATCGGCCGCGCCTCTTCGAAGGGTGTGACGACCGTCCTGTTGCAGGGCGGGCTGAACAACGCCCTCGGACTCGACTACTACGTCGACCTCGTCCGCGAGACGCTGCGCCGGTATCCCCAGGTGACGCCTCACTTCTTCTCGGCGCCCGAGATTATGAAGATGTGCCAGGTGTCGGGGAAGACCATCGCCGACGTGATTGCGGCGCTGCGGGAAGCGGGGCAGCGCACGATGCCGGGAGGCGGCTCCGAAATCCTGTCGGAGCGAGTGAAGAAGCAGATCAGCCCGCTGGCGCCCAAGGCGACCGTCGCCGACTGGACGGAGGTGCACCGTGAGGCGCACCGCCAGGGCTGGCGGACGACGGCGACGATGATGTACGGGCACGTCGAGAATGACGAGGACGTGGTCGAGAGCCTCCAGCACATCCGGGACGTGCAGGACGACGCCGTGCAGGCCGGGCAGCATGGTTTCACCGCCTTCATCCCCTGGAGCTACAAGCGGGCCAACACCGCCCTCGGGCGGAAGGTCAAGGACGAGGCGGGGCCCAACCGCTACGTCCGGATCATCGCCGTATCGAGGATCTTCCTCGACAACGTGCCCCACATCCAGGCGTCGTGGTTTTCGGAAGGCCGCAAGACCGGCCAGGTGGCGCTGCATTTCGGCGCCGACGACTTCGGCGGGACCCTGTTCGACGAGAACGTGATGCTGGCGGCTGGCTTCTATAACCGGACCACGATCGACGAGATCAGGGCCGTCATATCCGAGGCTGGCTTCGCGCCCGCCCAGCGCACGACCGAGTACGAGATCGTCGAGAGGTTCGAGCGCGAACCCGCGATGACCGCCGGGGCGTGACCGACAGAATGAACGCAGATCCGCCGCCACAAGCCGCTTCGCGGCGGGTCGTCACGTTCGGCCACAGCCCCGACGCCGACGACGCCTTCATGTTCTTCGGCATCGCTTCGGGCAACGTGACGATCGACGGCTACGAAGTGCAGCACGTCATGGAGGACATCGAGTCGCTGAACCGCCGGGCGGAGACGGGCGACCTCGACGTCACGGCCATCTCGGCGGCGCAGTACCCGAAGGTGGCGTCCGCCTATCGAATCATGTCGTGCGGCGCGTCGGTCGGTCGCAACTACGGGCCGGTGATGGTCTCGGCAAAGCCCCTGAGCGAGAACCAGTTGGGTGGCAAGCGCGTGGCGGTCCCGGGCGAGTACACGACGTCGTACATGCTCTGCCGGATCTTCGTGACGGCCCCGTTCACGCCGGTGTTCATGCACTTCGACCGCGTCGGCCCTGCGGTCCTGGAGGGCAAGGCGGACGCCGGCATCCTCCTACACGAGGGCCAGATACTGTTCGAGCGCCAGGGCCTCCGCAGGGTCATCGACCTGGGCCAGCGCTGGTTCGAGTCGACCGGCCTGCCGATTCCGCTGGGCCTCGACATCGTTCACCGCCGGCTCGGGGCGAGGCTGGCCCTCGAGGTCACCCGCGCACTCCACCGCAGCATCGTCCACGCACGCACCAACGAGGACGCCGCGCTCGACTACGCCCTGGGCTTCGGGCGGGGGATTGCCCGCGAGGACGCCCGCCGGTTCGTCCGCATGTACGTCAACGACGACACCGCCGACATGGGCGACGAGGGACGCCGGGCGCTTGCCACTCTTTACGCCCGCGCCGCGGAGCGCGGACTGATCTGGTCGCCCCCGGAGCTCGACCTGATTCAAGCGTGAGAGAATGGGCGGGCTTCTGAGAGACCCCGCGGCTTCGCCGCCCGGAGGGACCGATGACCACGAAGACCCACACGCCCGAGCAGATCGCCAGCCTGAAGCGGGCCGCCGGCGATCACATGTTCCTCCACGCCCAGCAGACGGCCGACTGGCGGGCGACCGGCCCGCGGATGTACGTCAGGGGCGAGGGCGTGTGGGTGTGGGACATCGAAGGCAAGAAGTACCTCGACGCCATGGCGGGACTGTGGTTCAAGTCGGCCGGCTACGGCCGCAAGGAAATCGCCGACGCTGTCTACAAACAGATGACGGCCATCGACTCGCCACCGGCGGGAGGCGTGGTCCCCGTTCAGGCTGAGCTTGCCCAACGTGTGGCGTCGCTTTACCACGACAAGGACGCCCGCATGTTCTTCGTCTCGGGTGGCTCCGAGGCGGTCGAGACGGCCGTCAAGATGGCCAAGAAGTACCACGCACTCAACGGGAAGGGCGGCAAGCACAAGATCATCGCCCGCCGTGGGTCGTACCACGGCGGCACTGCGATGTCGTCGAGCCTGGGCAGGGCGAACGCCGACACGATGGGCCCCGAGATGGTCGGCGCCGAGAACGTCGTCAACACGACCCCGTACCGCTGCGCCTACTGCGACGGGAAGTGCAACCTGAAGTGCGCCGACGAGTTCGACACCGTGATCGGCTGGCACGGGGCTGACACGGTCGCCGCGATCATCGCCGAGCCGGTCTCCGCGGCCGCAGGCATCCACATTCCGCACCCCGAATACTGGCCGCGCTTGCGCCAGATCGCCGACAAATACGATGTCCTCCTCATCTGCGACGAGGTGATCACGGGCTTCGGCAGGCTCGGCACCTACTTCGGCGCCGAGCGTGTGGGCGTGAGGCCAGACCTGACCACGGTCGCCAAGGCCCTCTCGAGCGGCTACGCTCCGATCGCCGCCGCGATTGCCACGCGGAAGGTCGCCGACACCTTCATCGGCGACCAATCACGCACCTTCCGGCACCTCATCACGTTCGGCGGCCACCCGATCGCCGCCGCCGCCGCCATCGCCAACCTCGACGTCTACGAGCGCGAGCAGCTGGTCGAGAACTCGCGCAAGATGGGCGACTACCTCTACCAGCAGCTGCAGAAGCTCTACGAGCACGCCATCGTCGGCGACGTACGCGGCGGCTATGGCCTGCTGGCCGCGGTGGAGCTCGTGCAAGACCGCAAAACGAAGAAGCGGTTCCCGCTGGAGGCGGGGCTTGCCCAGAAGGTACCGCCGAAGCTGGCGAAGCGAGGGCTGGTCAGCTTCCGGGCCGGCGACGTTATCTCGCTCTGCCCGCCGCTCGTCATCAAGAAGGACGAGGTCGACTTCATCGTCGACGGACTCGACCAGACGATCGGCGAGCTGGAAAGGGAACTGGGGCGTTGACTTAGCCCCCGTTCTATTTGATACTGCCGCCCGGACGGTCCTGCCGCCGGAATTGGAGCGCGCGCGAGGCGCTTCGAGCTGAATCCGACCAAAGGAGACGCAATGGCTGGAGCAAACACCGCGCCGCCCGCGGCGGCGACAAAGGTCGCTGACCGGGACGCATTCGGACCGTCGACCGTCAAGGAAGAGGTGATCCTCGAGGTCAAGGACCTCCGGACCTACTTCACGACGCGGTGGGGCACGGTCAAGGCGGTCGACGGCCTCAGCTTCACCCTCCGCAAGGGTGAGACGCTCGGCATTGTCGGCGAGTCAGGGTCCGGCAAGTCCGTCACTTCCCTTTCGGTCATGCGCCTGATCCCATCGCCCCCCGGTCACATCGTCGGCGGCCAGGTCATCCTCGACGGTGTCGACCTGCTCCAGCTTTCCGAGTCCGAGATGTCAAAGGTCCGGGGCGACAAAGTCTCGATGATCCTCCAGGACCCGATGACCGCCCTCAACCCGGTCTTCAACGTCGAAAATCAGGTTGGCGAGGCGATCCGCATCCACCAGGGGCTGCGCGGCAGGAGCCTCCTCGACAAGATCATCGACGCCCTGCGGAAGGTTCGAATCCCCGCCCCCGAGACCCGGGTCAAGGACTACCCCCACCAGCTGTCGGGCGGCATGCGCCAGCGCGTGGTGGGCGCCATCGGCATCTCCTGCGAGCCCCTCGTGCTGATCGCCGACGAGCCGACGACCTCGCTGGACGTAACGATCCAGGCCGCCTACCTGCGGCTGCTCAAGGAGATCCAGGCCGAGACGGGCCTCGCGATCATCTTCATCACACACGACTTCGGCATCGTGGCCAAGATGTGCGACCGCGTGGCCGTGATGTACGCGGGCAAGATCGTCGAAACGGGCGACGTACGGCAGATCTTCAACCGCCCGAAGCACCCGTACACCGAGGCGCTGCTCTCGTCCGTGCCCAAGCTGGAGGAGAAGACCGACCGCCTTTACGCCATCGCCGGCCAGCCGCCGGCCCTGTACAACCTCCCTCCGGGTTGCTCGTTCGCGCCACGCTGCCCGTACGTGGTCGACCGCTGTAAAGAGGAGTATCCACCCCAGTTCAGCGCCGAAGAGCGGCACGTGTCCGCCTGTTGGAACTGGGAGCAGGTGGGGAAGACGCAATGACCACTCGAGGCGCCAGGCCGAAGATCGTCAAGGGGCTGGAGCACCTGGCCGTCCCCAAGGACGAAGTCCTGATCACATCGAACAACCTCAAGAAGTACTTCCCCGTCTCGCGCGGCTTCTCGCTCTTTGGCGGGAAGGCGATGCTGAAGGCGGTCGACGACATCACGTTCAACATCAGGGCAGGCGAGACCTTCGGCCTCGTGGGCGAGTCCGGCTGCGGCAAGACGACCACCGCCAAGATGGTCCTCAGCCTGGAAAGGCCCACTGCCGGCGAGATCACATTCGAAGGCAAGAGCATCCTGAAGATGGACGGGGATACCCGTCACAACTTCCGGACGAACGTCCAGGCCGTGTTCCAGGACCATTGGTCCTCCCTGAACCCCCGCATGCGTGTGCGTTCGATCGTCG